>Ga0335072_10002568_pt1 | contig 28033 bp, 16 predicted proteins | sample Lox_Sample_21_FD_206725 | JGI IMG/M metagenome (GOLD analysis project Ga0335072, IMG submission 206725) | Soil microbial communities from Loxahatchee National Wildlife Refuge, Florida, United States - Lox_Sample_2.1 | ecosystem: Environmental > Terrestrial > Soil > Wetlands | place: USA... | reverse complement strand
TCGGCGATCTGTCATCCTGGGCGAACTGATGGCGTTGGCATGACCGTGACGACGGGTCGCTCCAGCCGCGGGCGGCGGAGGTTCCGGATGGCGTGCCCGTGCCGGGCTGCGCGCCGGGTCATTGCCCTTCGTCCTGGCGGCGGTAGATCGCGGTGCCTGGCGAGGTGGCGATGAGGAACGTGGCACCGTCCGGCGAGAAGCCGAAGGCGCGGATCTCCTCGCCCTCGTCAACTCGCAGCGGCTCGCGGCCGGGCGCTGTGACGGTCACGCGGTCACCAGGTGCGCAGGCCCGCCAGCCGTCCGCGGTGGCGCCCGGCAGTCGGCCGCCGGCCAGGCCGGACACCGCGATCCACGCGCCGTCCAGCGGGCCGATGCCCAGCGCGGCCCGGCGGCCCGCGTCGAACCAGGCGCCAGTCTCGTGCCGGTCCCTGCCCAGCAGCTTCCCCGATGCCAGGTCCACCACCCCGCGCCCCTGATGGCTGATCACCAGCAGCAAGGGCCCGCGTGCGAAGCCGACCTCCGTCAGGCCGCCCACCGCCAGATACGCGACCTTCCTCCACGCCGATGCCATGCCGCCATCGTCGCTACTCGGCCCGCAGCAGTCCGGCGATTCAGCGAGGCCATGCTTGCCACGCCAGCCCCTGCTGTCCGCAGATGACATGCATCGGCTGTCCGGCCGTTGGCGGCTGGGCTGATGCATGGGGCCGTAGCCTTGGCGTGGCGAGACCTCCTCAGCTCAGACGCGTGACGATTAAGCCGTAGCAATTCGCGTTCGGGCGCCTGGTGGCGCCCCGGGAGCTTGAGGAGGTCCCGATGCCCATCGTAGGCGGGCTGGATATCCACCAGAAGCAACTGGCCTTCGACTACCTCGACACCGGCAACGGGCAGGTCACCCGCGGCCAGGTCTGCCCGGCGGACCGGGAGCACCTGCGCGGCTGGCTGGCCCGGTTCGCCGGCCGTGATGACGTCGCGTTCGCCATGGAGGGGTGCACCGGATGGCGGTACGTCGCGGAGGAGATGGCCGCCGCCGGGGTCACGGCACACGTCGCCGAGCCGGCCGATACCGCGTTCGCCCGCGGCCGCAAGCGGCACGCCAAGACTGACCGGACCGATGCCCGGGACCTGCGGCAGCTGCTGGCCGGGGGGCGGCTGCCCGAGTGCTGGATCCCGCTCGCCCGGGTCCTGGAGTGCCGGGCGCTGCTGGAGGCATACAACGACCTGCGCCGCGAGCACACCGCCTGGGTGCAGCGGATCCACGCGGTCTTCTTCCACCAGGGCGCCCCGCAGCTGGGCGAGGGCGCCCTGCGCAGTGCCCGCGGCCTGGCCGCAGTGCGGGCGGCATCGGCCGGGCACCTGCCAGCGGCCGGGCAGCTGCAGATCGCCACCGCCCTGGACATGCTCGCCTGCCTGGAGGAACGCCAGGAGGAGCTACGGCACCGGCTGCTGGACGCCGCCCGTCACCTGGCCGGCGCGAAGGTCCTCGCCACGCGGATCTACGGCGTCGGCCCGGCCACCGCGCTGGCACTGACCTGCTGGCTTGTCGGCGCCGGCTGGTTCTCCTCCTCCCGCAAGGCCATCCGGTTCGCCGGCCTGGACATCACCGTCCACTCCTCCGACGGCAAGCGCACCGTCGGACGGCTGTCCGGCGAGGGCCCCCGGTCCTGCGCTGGACGCTGTACGAGGCCGGCAAGGCCCACGTCCGCGCCTCCGACCGCGCCTACTAAGCCGCCGTCAAGGACCACAAGAACAGGGGTGTCCCCCGGCCTGCGCGTTTGCGCGCCCGGGGTGCCGCGGCTGCGGTCACCGGGGGTTGCTCCGGCGGCGGTGAGGGCGTCCTCGCCGAGCTCGGCGAAAATGTGGCAGGCCTGGCGGGCGATCTTGCGGGCCTCGGACAGGGCGGCGCGCTTTCCTAGGCGGGAGCCTGGCCGTCCGCGAGTTCGCGTTCGATTTGCTCGATGGTGGGCAGGCTGGCCTGCAGCGACTCGGGCAGGGACTGGGCAAGCTGGTACTCGGCGATGCCAAGCGGGCGCGCGTTGTCCCGCAGCGCGTACTCGGCGACGACCTGGTTCTTGGTCTTGCAGAGGATCAGCCCGATGGTCGCCGCGTCCTGTTCGTGCTTGACCTGGGCGTCGACCGCTGTCATGTAGAACCCGAGCTGGCCGACGTGCTCCGGGCTGAACTTGCCCGCCTTGATCTCGATGACGACGTAGGCGCGGAGCTTGAGGTGATAGAAGAGCAGGTCGATGAAGAAGTCGTCGCCTCCGACCTCCAGGTGAACCTGCCGTCCCACGTAAGCGAGCCCGGCGCCGAGCTCCAGGAGGAAGTCGGCGACGTGATCGACTAGGGCCTGCTCGATTTCCCGTTCGCGGGCATCCTCCTCCAGGCCGAGGAAGTCGAGTTTGTAAGGGTCCTTGAGCGACTCGCGGGCGAGGTCGGACTGCGCGGACGGCAGCGTGCGGTCGAAGTTCGTGACCGCCTTGCCCTGGCGCTCGATGGCCCTGGTCTCGATCTGCATGGTCAGGACGTGGCGTGACCAGCCGTGCTCGATCGTCGCGGCGGCGTATCTCAGCCGGAGGCCGTTGTCCTTGAGCTTGGTCAGGAGCACGATGTTGTGTCCCCACGGGATCTGTCCAACAGCCTGTTGGACGATTGCCTCCTCGGGCCACGCCTCGGCGAACGCTCGCATGTACATGAGGTTGGCCCGGGAGAAGCCGCCGAGGTCAGGGAACACCTCGCGCAGGTCGTGAGACAGGCGCCCGACGACCTTGCCGCCCCACCCCTGTCCGGCCTGGCGGTCGAGGATGTCCCGGCCGATCTGCCAGTAGAGCTGCAGCAGTTCGGTGTTGACCGCCAGCGCAGCGCGCTGCCGAGCGGCGTGGATCCGGGCCTTAAGGTTAGCCAGCCAGTCGGCGTACCCCTCGGGCGGATCGGTGAGCGCGGGCACCTTGTCGGGCAGAGGGCAAGTCTGCCAGCAGCGTCCCGCAATTCACGGGATTGACATGCAAGCGGCAGATCGCGTGATGCCGCCCGCCGGCTGCAACACGCACGAGCAGTACCAAGTCCATGTCACCATAAGCCTGGAAGGCCAGCCCACAGCTGCGCGCGGGCGCGGCAGACGCTGGCCCGTGACGAACGGCCCTCCTCCATCGAACCCCCTCAGCCCTCAGCCCCTCACGGTCGAGCCAGGTATCGCTGAAGTGGCACCAGAACCGGTGCGGCCAGACAACGACCCCGGCCTGCTCGCCGCGCCGCTTGAGCGCTGGCGGATCCTGTTGGCGGTCCGCAGGCCCCGGTATCTGGTCTCGAGCCACAGGCCGAGCCGATCCGCATCACTGTCCATAAGCGAAGGCCCGGCACCCACCCCGAGACGCCGCAGCAGCGGTTGCGCCGAATCGAGCGCACTCCCCTGCAGCAGCCTCCGCTGGTCACCACGAATTTCACGCAACCCGAACTTTCTACCAAATTTTCTCCCCAGAACGCCCTTCAAGCCCGCCTTTGAACCATCAGAATCCCTTGCTGAGCAGGTACTTCGCTACTACACTCGAAGTAGTACGGACAGATCCTTCCAAGCTGGTCATGCGGGTTCGATTCCCGTCGCCCGCTCTTCCTTTTTGGCCGCAGCTACAGAGGTAATTTCGAGAACTTGTGCGGGCGATCCGAGCGAACGAGAAGCCGGCGTGCCATCTGTGCCCGTGTCGTGCCCGTCCTTGTCATGTGCTGTGCTCCGGTTCCTCTTCTCCGGTGACGCCACGCTCGCGCGCTAGACGATGTAGCGCGGCAGGGAGCAGACCATGCCGAACTGGTTCAGGACGCCGCCCGCAAGCTCAGCCGCCGCCAGTCGCGTGTTGTCTTCCGTCGCACCTACCGGCACTTCGACCGTGACCGGCCGAATCCGATGTACTTGGCTATCGTCGCCATGCTCAAAGCCGATCGGTGTGCGCCTAGCCCAGGCCAAGGGGAAGCCGCGTTCGCTTACCACGCTGGCCTGCACGCGCATGGGGCTGTCGATGCGCTCCGCCCGTATCGCCTGGAGCAACAGGCCTTCCAGATCGACGCACGCTTGCTCTACAACACCAACATTGACCGTGCCGACCATCGGAGGTAGTCGATCTAGCTGCTTCGACAGGTTAACCACAAAAACGAGGCTGCCGTCGTGGTGCAGTTCGACAGTTACATCTCGTAGCCCTTGAGCGCTTGCCGTCGTATCAGTCGTCACCACCCATGCGTTCAGCCCAACCTTGGTGCGGGCGAAGCCCCCTCCCAGAAGCTGAAGCGCTCGTTCCACGGGTTCGAAGGTCGCTACCGGTTTGGTGCGCGCATCTTCGACGATCCGTATCGCGACTTCTCGATCAAGCCGAGGTGCAGAACGGGGAATCGGCCTGAGAGGCCGCGCCACCACCACGAGCCAGGCGTGTCCCTGGCCGGCACGCCCATCCAGGGACTCGATCGTCCAGTCGCGCAACTCGTTGAAGGACTCCTGCCACTCTGCTGCTCTGTTCAGCCGGTCGGCATACGCCCGCGCGATCTGGTGCTCAGCCATCCATGCGGTATGCGGACCGTCGCGATACGGGGTGACAGTGGCCCGCTGCGACTTGGCTCGGTCGGTTTTGGGGTCGAAGTCGACGCAGTGCGGTGCCAACTCGCTAGCCGGCACGTCAACCACCAGCACAGCCTGGCTACCGTCGTCGGACCGCAGACAGTACAGACCGACACTCGTAAGGTACGGCTGGACGTGGTTGCGAACCCACTGAGCGTACTGGTTTATGTTGGCGTCCGCCTCCGTGATGCCCTTGAAAGTGATGGGCTGATCAGTCACGCCGTAGACGATGAGGCCGCCACGGGTATTGGCCATCGCCGCCACGTCCTTGGCGAACTCAGCAGGCACTTGTGGAGCTTGCCCGTTGGGAAGATCCGCCTTCCAGTCCAGGTCATCCGACTCAGCTAGCTCATCATCCACACACCGGCGCACCATGTCGAAATCTATGGCCCCAGGCGGACAACCAAGATGCTCGTGCAGACGGCTCCAGGTATGAGGCATCGTCCCAGGGTAGACGGCGTAACCTTCGAGGGCTTCTGATTATCCGCAGCCCGCCTCACGCCATGCCCTGGCACTCTCGTCTGGTGGCTACCTGGACCGGTCACGCGCCCTCCGCGAGCGTGTCGCTAGTGCAGCGTGTTTGTTGGACGAGGTTTCCGAGGCCCTTGGCGATGAGCCGGTCACGGTCGCGGCTAGCGTGCTGGTAGATCAGCGCGGCGCGTGGGCTGGAGTGCCCGAGCCGGACCATGAGTTCCTTGAGCGTCGCGCCTGTTGCCGCCGCAAGGGTGCCGCCGGTATGACGGAGGTCGTGGATGTGCAGGTTAGGCAGGTCCACCGCCTCGCGCGCCTTGCTCCAGACCGACTCGTGGAAGTTCGAGCGCCGTAGCCTGCCGCCCTTCGGCCCGACGAAGACGAGTCCGTGCCTCCACGGCTCTGCGAACCACTCCAGGTGCCAGCGGATCTCTCCGACGATCTCTTCCGGGAACGCCACTGTGCGCTTACCGGCCTGCGACTTAGGGGTGTCGAAGCTCAGCCCTTCCTTGCCTGGCTGGACAAGCGTCTGCATGATCCGGATCTCGCAGGCGGCCAGGTCGATGTTCTCCCTCCGCAGTCCAGCCAGTTCACCCCAGCGCATGTCAGCAAAGGTGGCGAGCAGGATCAGGGCGCGGTACCGGACGGGGACGGTCTCGGCGAGCTTGAAGACGACGGGCAGCGGCACGATCTCCCGCTCGTCCGATTCTTCCTGGCCCGCGCCCTTTATATGGCACGGGTTGCGGCCAATGATCCGGTCTTCCTCGGCGGCCGTCTCGAAGATGGCGTGCAGCAGCCGGTACGCCTTGGCCACCGTAACCGGCCCGAACGGCCGCTTTGCGGTAGAACCAGCTTGGAGCCGTGCCTTGCGCCAACGGCGTACGGCCGCCTCGTCGATGTCACTAAGGCTGACCTCGGCGAATGTCGGGTATAGATGGTTCTTGAGCAGGCCTGTATAGAACTCGACCGTCCGCGGCTTGAGCACTCGGTCGCGCATCCAGGCTTCGGCGTACTCCTGGAACTTCTGCTTTCCCAGTTCTGGCGCGATCCACTCCCCCTTCGACAACTCGGCCTCCTTGAGGCTGAGCCAGCGTGACGCGTCACCCGCATCTAGCTGGGTGCACCATCGACCGCTCCCTTCCCTGCGATATGCCGATTAAAATGGCAACCAAGAACGAACTGATTAAAGATCCCAACAGCCAATGGCTCACATCCCCAGGATGCCGTTGACCTGGTAACGGAGATTCATCGAGTTCCCGTTCGGCCGCTTATGCTCACACAGAAACTGGCAGATGGAACATATCGATCAGGCGCCGCACGTAGTCAAGTCCTGGAAAAGTGGGATTCTCTTTCAGGAAATCTACGTCTGGAGCAAATTCGCGAACTGCGTCGTCCAGTCGACCTTCAAGACAGTAAGCAATCGTCAATGAATGGCTCATAATCATACGCCTGCCGCGATTGACTCCCTCGAGCCCGATCCTGATATCATCGAGGTTATTGTACCGCCTGATATACGGCCATCCATGTTCCAGGGAGTCAGCCACTACGAGCGCCGCCGTAACTTCGCGGCCGCGGTCGGTAAATATCCACCGTCGGTCCGCTCCGGGGTCTTGCATGAGCTGCTGAATTTGCACATTGATAGTGTATGAGGATTTTCCAAATATTTGCCGACGCACTTCCTCCACTTCCTTGTGGGCAACGCCCACGTAAGGAGTAACCCTCGCTTGCGCGGGACGGTCATATTTGGCTACCGCATAGTCAAGCCTGGCTGTGAGCTGTTCAGAAATCGCCTGCTCGAACTGGCCTGAAGTCCCTCTTATCCGGTACCAGCCGCGATCCTGGAGCTGAACTCCGATCAGCCCCAGCCCGTCGCGAGCGAGATCATTTGCGCTCATGGCGCCTCCCCCTCCTCGACCGAAGGGAACGTCCAGTGGTCAACAGAGACAGGGAACCTGTACGGCACGCCAAGTTGCAGGCCGAAGGCTTCGGCATTCTCACCGACGAAGGTGATGTATCCTCCATGAGCAAGATCATAGTAGCCCTCGGCCTGTGCGTCCGACAGGGGCGAGTCGTTCACCTTTGTCTCAACACCAAAGAGATTGCCCTGTGGATCTCGTGCCATGAAGTCGATCCTCCCGGGTTCGCCGGACTGCGTGAGGAAGGACACCTGCGCCTGATAAGTATATCCTTGCTTAGTTAGATTCTGCAGAATCTCTTCGCTGGCATTTTCCCCCATTCTACCTATCGCCTTGCTCGCCTTAAGTCCGGAAACCAGCTTTCCGCCGATGAGGAAAGTTGCGGCAATGTCTACGACATTCGTCTGCTTAACCCCGATAACTGGTACGTGAATATCAAGACCTTGCCGTACCTGATTCTGGACCAAATCCATCTTGAGGGCGTTGCTGCATAGGCCAGGATTCAGATCGCAGATTTCCAGCCAAGTTGTCGCGTACCCGGCCGAAGTTGTCGGCAAGGGAGAACCTTGCTGGCTTTGCAGGTACGACGCCCATGCCTTCTCGTACTGGCCGAGTTGCGGGTTGGCGGAAGCGACGATCAGGCCTGGGCCAACGTTGGTCGTTGGCGTGCCGCCGGAACTCTGATCCCCGTCACTAGCATTGGCAGTGCCATCACCAGCAGTGGAGGTTCCGCCTCCGGCACCATTTGTGTTGTAGCAGCCGCCATCGCCGGAGCCACAGCTTTGGGTGCCGCCTCCGCCACCTGGGTCGGAATAGATTTCGGCTCCGCTGGGGTCGCTGTTGGTGACGGGGTTGTCTTCAGCGTAGTCGTACGGGTTAAGGTCCTGAGGATCAGAAGGCTTGAGGATGGGATCGGCTGAGATGAAATTCCCGGTTGTGGGGTCGTAGTCGCGGGCGCCGTCGTAGGTCAGGCCGGTGTCTGGGTCGGTGGGCTGGTTGAGGAAGCCGCGATTGTCGATCCAGGTGGTGCTGGTCCCGCGGGGGGCGCCGTAGGGGGTGAACTGCCGCCAGGTGGGGTTCTGGGCGGTGTCGTCCAGGGACAGTTCGTTGGTGCCGTTCTGGTTCGGGATCTCGAAGTAGTAGTCGCCGCCGCCGCCGGTGCGAACCACGTCTCCCCCGGTGGGCAGGGGAATGATCCGGGCGCCGGTGACGGTGGTCGTGGAGCCGTTCGGGGTGGCGGTCAGTTGCTCGCCGTCGATCAGCTTAGATGTCTTTAGCTTTCCGCAGCGCCGACACAACCAGGATGACCGCCCATGACCCAACGGCGTGACGGCCTCAGCCACGCACAGATCGCCATCTGGCTCAATGCCCGTAGTTCCGCCATGCTGGGAGGCAGCTCGCACTGGGTTAAGCACTCGGTTGAGCAAGTGCTGAGCACCAAGTACGCACAAAAGATCGTCGGCATGCCCCCGCGAGCCTGCCCATGCCAGAGACGGGCACTCCGCCGCGGTCCTCAGTCGATCAGGAGCGCGAGACTGCGTTCCGCAGCGGTCATGACCGCTAGATCCGGTCGGTTAGCGATCAATCCGTGGAGCAGGTGCAATGCGTTCACTTCATGTAACCGGAGAATATGCCAACAGCCCCATTGGAGAAAATTCTAACGAGCTCCATATTGGGACAAACTGAGTCCCGTGAAGTGCGCCGCCCTCAACCGTCGATACAACCTCATCCGTTACAAACATCTGACTGGGTTGCTGCTGCAGCCGGAAGCATCGCACCCCTGCCACCGCCTCGGCCTGGAATACGTACCTTTGGACCCGCATGATCCTCCCGCTGCTCTGGAAGCGCTCAACTTTCGACCGTTTCTCATCAAGTGCATCGATCACGCGGCATGCGTGGGCCAACCAGAGGTTTTCACCTTCGCTGTCGTACGCTGGAAGCCATTCGACATCATCGCGAAGCACGGGTTCCAGTATGCGCCTAGCCCCTTCTTTCGCAACGAGCGCCTGGGAACCGTGCCACGGTAGGTCCGCAGGTTGCCGTGGCCTTCCCTGATGATCGGTAGTGGTCATGTACAACCAGATCGGCTCCCACGACTCTCCGCAGCTACGGGACTTAAGCCTTAGGATCGGATCCTCATCGCCAACTGGCATCGCCCAGTCATAGCCCGGCTCGAAGCGAGGCTTATACACGGTAACCATCACACTCCAGGAGCTTCCGGGCCATCCCCAGACCCGAGCCATGGCATTCTACCAGCTATGAGGTCATCCTTCAGAGCCTGCAGTACTTCCAAGGCCTCTTCCCGGGTCGTCGCACCGCCCATTTGCTCATTGACGTAATCTATATATTCGTCTGTCCGGGTTGCGCCACGATGAATTACTGATCCCGTCACATTATCAACCGAAGCCGTGCCGGGCAAGAATACGCCGTTTTCCGCACTATTAACATCTATGTCAAAGTCCTTGAGGACCTGTTGCGCCGGCGCGGCGTCCGGGTCGTTTTCCGCCACAATATGATGTGCCTCATATCCTGGATACGAGGTCTCGTCGTTATCGTATAGACTCTGCCGCAGGACACGAGAGCTGCCGAACAGCAACGGTGCGAGATAGCCGATAACTCCTCCATTCGCACCTATGATTACCTTGATTCCTGCCGCAAAATTAAGCGCTAGGCTCGGGCCCGGAATCATACCTTGCAATTGGCCAGCCAACGCGCCAGCGCAGGCGCTCTTGTATGGACTCAGGGTGCAGGCACGCCACCAGTCATTGAACTCTGCCTCTGCATCATCGGCTGCCCCGTACTTCTGCACGGCCCAAGCCCATGCCGCTTTTAGCCGATTAAGGTTCGGGTCATTCGGAGCAACTTCGATGTGGGGGCTGACCCGTACCGGGTTCGTACCGCTGCTCCCGTCACTGGTTGGAGTGCCACCAGAGGGAATGCCAGTCCCAACGGGTGTGCCTTCGTCACCATGACTGTTGCCCCAGTTGACCCCATTGCAGGCGTTACCCTCACAGGTGTTGCCGCCGCCGCCCTGGATGAGCAGTCCGGATGGATCGCTGTCGGTGACCGGATTGTCTTCGGCGTAGTCGTAGGGATTGAGGTCCTGCGGATCGGAGGGAACGAGGACCGGGTCGGGTGAGATGAAGTTGCCGGTTGTGGGGTCGTAGTCGCGGGCGCCGTCGTAGGTCAGGCCGGTGTCTGGGTCGGTGGGCTGGTTGAGGAAGCCGCGGTTGTCGATCCAGGTGGTGCTGGTCCCGCGGGGGGCGCCGTAGGGGGTGAACTGCCGCCAGGTGGGGATCTGGGCGGTGTCGTCCAGGGACAGCTCGTTGGTGCCGTTCTGGTTCGGGATCTCGAAGTAGTAGTCACCGCCGCCGCCGGTGCGAACCACGTCCCCCCCGGTGGGCAGGGGAATGATCCGCGCACCGGTGACGGTGGTCGTGGAGCCGTCCGGGGTGGCGGTCAGTTGCTCGCCATCGAGGTAGAGGGTGGTGCTGGCTGGGTTGATCTGCAGGAGAAGGCTGCCGTCGGGGGCGTAGACGTAGCTGGTGGTGCCTGCGCTACCGCCGCTGACCTGGGTGAGCTGACCGGCGGCGTTCCACGAGAGGGTCTGGTTGCCGGTGGCGGGGACGTCGCGGGTGGTCATGTTCCCGGCTTCGTCGTACTCGAAGGTTGAGGTAGAGGTGTTGCCCCCGGTTGTCGTGGCGGAGGTAGTCAGCGCGTGTGCCCCGCCGTTGCTGCCGCCGAAGCTGTTGGTGGTGATCGCGTCGCTGCCGCCGGTCAGCGAGTGCTGGTCCTGGCTCTGCATGTCGCCGAGCACGTCGTAGGACCAGGTGGTCCAGTAGGCGGAGGCGCTGGAGATGCCGTCTCCGACCGTGGAGTCACTGCTGCTCGTGGGCGTGGTGGCGCAGTTATCGGTGGCTGTCCAGGCGGTGGTCAGCTGGTCCAGTCCGTTGTACTGGTAGCACTGCGTCTCGGTGTCGGCGGACGAGCCAAGCCGGTCGGATGTCTGTGAGGTGATGTTGCCGGCCAGGTCGTAGTAGTAGGTCTCATCGTCGACGTCCTGGGGGGTGTCGACTGACCGCTGGACGTCAGCGCTTTCCAGCTCGAGGTTGTGCCAGTTGTAGGTGCTATTGATCTGGGCCAGGTCGCTGCCGGCGCCAATCTCCTCTTGCGTGATGTCGCCGAACTGGTCGTAGGTGGTGTTCTGGGCGTAGCCGGAGACCGTGCCACCCAGCCCCGCCGGCAGGTCCAGCGGGGTTCCCAGGTAGGTCTCGTTTGTCCCTTCGGATGGCAGTCCCGCGGCAGTGTCGGCGGGGTAGTAGTCCCCGTCGGGCAGGCCCAGGTTGGTCGTCCAGTAGTGGCCGAATGTATAGGTGCCTGACAGTCCGGTGTCGGCGCTGGTGGACGGGATGGTGTACTTCTCGCCGGTGGACTCGCCTTGCACGACGAACCCGAGCGCCTGGATGACGTACGCCTGGCCGCCAGAGAACGCGGTAGAGGTGGTCAGCTGCCCGACGGGGTAGGTCATGTTCTTGACGGCGCTGTTGGAGTTGTCGAACACCCACGAGGCCAGCTGGTTGCTCGGCGGCGACTGGGTCGGTGACGTGTACGGCACCTGGGCGCTGGTCGCCGCCGTATACTCGCCGGTCTTTCTGTCGAGCGCGTCATACGTGTAGGAGACGGTGCCCTCGGCCGTGGCCTCCTGGAGCAGGTTCCCGTCGGCGTCGTAGGTCATCCCGCTGGTGGTGCCGGCGTCCGGGTCGGACTTGGACGTGGCCTGGCCGAGCAGGTTGTAGGTGCTGGTCCACGTGTTGCCGTCGGCGTCGATGATCGTGGACTGGTTGCCGTGGCTGTCGTAGCCGTAGCTGGTGTTGGTGGTGGTTCCGCCGCTGACGTACCAGGTGCCGGTGAAGGTGTTCGACGGGATGTTCAGCGTCGGAGTAGCGGTGTACTCGTCGATCTGGCTGGTCCGGCCGAGCGGGTCGGTGGTCGTGGTCTTGATGACGCCGCCGTCTGAGGGGACGACCATGGAGCCGGTACCCGTGTACGGCTTGCTGTCGGGGATGGTGGTGGTGCTGTCACCGTTGTGGACGGTCGTGGTGACCGAGACCGTGGCGCCGTCGTCGCCGGAGGTGTCCTGGACGACCTGGCCGAGGCCGTTGAACGCGTAGATGTCGTAGTCCGGCACTTCCCCATTCGTCGGCGCGAGCGGAGCCTCGAGGGTCGGGGTGGTGGTGTCGTCCCAGAACCGGTTGTCGACCTGTGACTCCCAGCCGTGGGAGTCGTAGAAGTCGTCGGTGATCATCCGGCCGCCCTGCGGCGTGTCGGCCTGCGTCTCCCTCGTCCGCCCCAGGGAGTCCAGGGTCGTGACTGTGGTGGCGTACCCGCCCCCTTCTCCCATCTGCTCGGCGACATATCCGGAGACGCCATTGTTGACGACGGTGTAGGCGTACGTGTAGTTGGCCTCGACGGCGCCGGTCCCTGTGGCCGGGCGGCTGTACAGCCATACGCCGGTCAGCCGGCCAAGCGCGTCAGACTGCTGCGTGGTGACCACACCGTTCGCGTCCGTTGAGGTCAGCGTCAGGCCGCGCTCGGGGTCCAGCGTGGTGGAGGTGGACTGGCCAAGCGGGTTGGTAATCTTCGCGGCCGTGGTCAGGCCGGCGGCGTTCACCGTGTAGGTGGTGACGGTCTCGTTGCCGTTGCCGTCATAGGCGTCCTGCACGCGGCCGTAGGAGTCGTAGGTGTCGCGGGCGGTGACCTGCCAGTCGGGCCAGTCGGCTGTTGACCCCGAGTATCCCTCAGCCGATTCCGTCACCGACACCTCGCCCGTCGTCGGCGCGGAGGCCTGGGGGAAGGTGGTGGAGAAGCTCGGGTCGTCGTAGAACGTCTGCGTGGCCGACACGACCTGGGCCGGCCTTGACACCGACGACGGGGCACCCAGGGTGTTCAGCCCGGACGGGACGCTGGGCTTGCTTCCCTCCGCGAAGCCGGAGCAGGCGACCGAGTCGGTCTCGGTGGACGCGACCAGGCCGACCAGGTTCTCACTAGTGTTGACCGGCGCGTAGGTGGTCGTCGTGCACTGGTCGTAGGCCGTGTTCGCCGGGACGGTGTGCGTGTACTCGTACTGGACAAGCCCGAAGTCGGGGTCGGTGGTCGTGGCGTCGTAGGAGTCGTCGGTCTCGGTGTAGCGCCAGCTGGAGGTGCCGCCGTCGGTGATCGCCTGCCGGGTCCAGGTCTCAGCAGGCTCGACCATGTTGGCGGTCAGCGCGGGCAGGCCGGTCCGGCTTTCGGTCGCGGTCGCCCCGGACACCCAGTAGGAGTAGATGGTGGAGTGGTCGATGGGCCCGCCGGACCCGTTGTAGACCGTGGTCTCCAGCGGCTCGCCGGCCAGCTGGTCGGTGTCGTCGTGCTGGCCGCCCTGGGAGTCGGTCAGCGTGACGGCAGTCGAGTTGTTGTCATCCGACATGCCCTGGTAATAGGTGGTGAGCGACTCGGTCTGCGGCTGGCTGGTGGTGCCAGCACCTGTCAGGGTCTCGACGCTGCCGTAGCCGCGGAACTGCCCGTAGGTGCGGTACTTCGGCTGCACCACCTGATTGTCGTCATAGTGCCAGGCCGCCCCGCCCGAGTAGTCGTACTGGGTAACCTCGGCGGGAGCGCCACCAGTCGTGTCGTTCACGGTCACGGCGCTGACCGCGTACTTCTCGAACCAGTCCATGACCGCCGACGAGTAGTCCGGCGGCGTCCACCACACCGGGAAGCACGACTCGGTGTTCCCGGCCGCCTCGGCGCTAGTCGTCATCGAGGACACATAGGAGTCGCTACAGGTATACGGCGTCTCCCAGGAGACCTCGGTCTTGGCCCCCATCTCCCCGATGACCTGGTCGATGCGGTACCGGTACAGGCCGGGGAAGTTCGCGGTATCGACCCGGTTCGGCAGGTCCTGCCCGCCGAATGACACCGTCAGCGCGGGAGGAAGGGTCGTTGACGGACTCGCCGTGGTGTCCTCCCCTTGCCGGGAGACCGACGACAGCCACAGCGTCGGTGCCGTGGCGTCGGAGGTGGCCGGCTCGGTCTCGTTCAGCGTGTACAGGTCCACCGTGTTCCACGCCGAGCCGCTGTACTGCTCGGTCGTGATCGTCGACAGCCGCACCGTCGACCAGAACGTCGGCCCATAAATAGCGCACTTGGAGCCACTCGCGCAGTTCAGGTCATACGGCACGTCCGGGTAGGCCGACCCCGTCGTGCCCGAGTTCGACGAGGTAATCGCCGGGCAGGAGGAGGCAAAGCACCGGGACCCGGGCGCGAACAGCACCTTGTCCGGGATCGCAGTCGTGGAGTAGACGCTGCCGACCCGGAACCCGTAGTCGATCTCGCTGAGGTAGGAGTCCCGGATGTAGGGGACGACGGAGGCACCCTGGTCCTCCCCGTAGTAATTCGTGGACTGCGTGTAGTCGTAGGACATCGCGTCGCCATACCGGTCGGTCACGTAGTCCAGGTGCCACCGGTAGGGCGTGTTGCAGACCGACTTGGTGAACCCGGCCGAGTTGTAGCACGGGTCCCCGGAATTGGCTGAGTAGACCGGCTCGTAGTCTACCGAGGCCGCGATCTTGTCGCCGGATGCCCAGCCGGGCAGCTTGTTCATCCCGAAGTAGTAGCTCGTGCCATCGCGCTCGGTGATCACCCAGTAGGTGGTGTTGCTGCTGGTGACGCCCGGCTCGGCGGACAGCCCTGTCCCGCTCCCGGTCGTTACCTGGCTGACCGTCGCGCCGTCATCGTCCTGTAGCCGCCAGGCCTTCAGCGTCGAGTCATAGACCAGCTGGGTCGTTGAGCCGTCCAGCGACAGGGTCAGGACATTGCCGTCATAGCACAGGTCCTCGGTCTGGTCCGCGGATGGCAGGTTCGCGTTGCCTTCAGGGTCGTCAGCGCAAGGGATGAACGACTGCTCGACGAAGGAGTCCCCCGTGGACCAGCCGTCCCCGGCCCAGTTCGCCTGCGCCTGGGTCGCGGCGGTCTCCCCGTCCACGCTCCCGCTGTCGTAGTCCAGTCCCACCGACGGGGCCAGCGTTGACGACGCCCCCGGCAGCGTCACCGGGTAGGAGTAGGTGAACGATCCCGTCGAGCCACCCTCAGCCCAGGACCCGGCAGGCTTCAGTGACGTCGCCCCGTACGTGCCAAGCGGGCCGCCCTCTTCCCCCGAGGTCGTCGTGGCTGCCAGCAGCACCGTCCCCGATGTGGCGACAACGGCCCGGCTGGCAGCTGCTGCGGGCGCTGCGCCGGGAACCGACGACCCGGCCAGCGGCAGTACCGCCGACACCGTGGAGGCCTTCCAGTCGTTGTCCGCGTCCAGCGGGGTCTGCTGGCGGCAGCGGGCCAGCTGCGGTGTCGTCAGCGCACACGCCGGAAGCTCCACCAGCGTCAGCCGCGAGCCGTAGTTCCCGCCGTACAACTGCGCGAACGACTTGTAGTCCAGCCCGGCCCGGACTCCGCCGGCCCCGACAGCCAGCCCCGACACCTGCCACACTACGCCCGTGATCCCGAGCTGCTGCGACACCGACTGCGGCTCAACGTGTAGCCCCACACGAGATGGCCCGCGGTAGGAGCCATGCGCCGGGGCCACGGTCTGCGCCCAGGCCGACGCTCCTGCCGGGGCGGCCACTGCACCCTCTCGAGCTGTCCCCCGTGGCGCGGCCAGGGCCGTCGATCCCGACCAGGCCGACGGCAGGCGCGTCTCCGTGGCAGTGAACTCCCGGCCCTTGGTCTGGTCCCGGTTGGGACCCGGGCGATACGGCACCGGATCCAGCTTCACCGATGGCCGCGGCACCTGAATCGTCGGCAGCCCATGTGTCTCCGACACTGCCGCCGATGCCGGTACCCCGAGCCCGGCCATCAGCCCGACAACCAGCAGCAGCACGGCCCCGACCACGCCTCGGGACCTCACCCCCGCCGCCCAGCCACCAGCTACCCGCTCCACAGGACTCACCAGGCGCTCCCATCAATTACGCACACGTCAACTCCGCATGCGACGGGAGGATCACACCATGCTGTGATAACGGCCGTAAATGTGAATCACATCATAGTTTAAAACCACACAGTACGCAATAGTGCTCGTCATTAGCAGAAATGCAACAAATGCGCTGAAATACCATGAAAACCCACCTTCACGGGAATTAGGGACGGCCGTACGGTTAGCCCCGGGCCGACACGCCCCGCCTGCTCACACCGAGTCACTGAACGGCTGGGCAGGGCAAGCAGACGGCCGTCAAACCCACCGGGCACGGCCCGGCGAGCAGAAGGAGCGGGATCCTTGAGACTTCGATGGCCTTGCACTAGATCGCCATACAACTCTGTCGGTCTCCGCAGGCGGGCTGCACTGCTGGCAGTACTCGCTGCCACGACCGCAGTCGCCACGGCACCGCTGGCAGCGAGCGCTAGTCCGGTCAACCTGGCTACCCACGCGGCAGCCGCCAGGCCGACAGCGGCACGGACCGAACTCCTGACACAATCACAAGCACGGACCCAGGCCCAGCGGACGGGAAAGCCGGTCCAGGTGACCTCGGCGACGACCCCGACGTCAACGCTGGCCGCCAACCCCAACGGCACCTACACCCTTACCGAGAACAGCGTCCCCGTCCGCAAGGAAATCGGCAGCAAGTGGGTATCCCTCAACGCGACGCTCCAGCGCGGTGCCGACGGGACCGTATCACCAGCGGTGACGACGAGCGGGCTGCAGCTGTCTGACGGCGGCACCAGCCCGCTGGTGACGATGACCAGCCTCGGCCACAGCCTGTCCTTCACCTTCCCCGTCTCGCTGCCGAAGCCCTCCCTGTCCGGGGACACTGCGACGTACGCCAACGTCTACCCGGGCGTGGACCTCGTCATCACGGTCGACAACCAGGGCGGCCTGGACGATGTCCTGGTGGTGAAGAACGCCGCGGCCGCCGCCAACCCGGCCTTGCGGCACATAGCGCTGCGAGTGACATCCAAGGGCGGGCTGACGCTGCGCAGGGGCGTAGATGGCGAGCTGAACGCGGTCAACAAGGCCGGCCGAGCTTTCTTCGCCGAGCCCGCCCCTGACATGTGGGACTCCCAGCCAGCAGCGAGCAGCACCCCGTCGGCCGTCGAGCCGTCCACCGGCCAGCGGATCGACCTGCGCAACGGCGACCAGCTCAACTCCAGCAACGCCGGCCCGGGCGTGGCCGCCCGCACCGCCGCCGTCGGCACCAGCTACAGCGCCGGCACGCTGACCTACTCCCCCAGCGCATCCCTGCTGGCAGGCAAGAGCACCCACTACCCCCTCTACATTGACCCCTACTTCCCGGCACCTGGGCCCGCCACCCAGTACTACGCCGAGGTAAACACCATCAACGGCGGGGTGACCGACCCCAAGGCCAACCCCTTGCAGGTCGGCTACGACGGGTGGCCGGCCACCGACGGCGGGTACAACGACTTCATTGCCCGGTCGTTCGTCACGATGTCGATCCCCAGCGAGATCGACGGGTCGAACACGCAGATCGGGTCAGCCACGCTGACCCTGATGAACACCTACGCGCCCGTCTGCTACAACAGCACGACAAGCAGCGACGGCGACTTCGGCGTCCAGGTCTGGCGCACTAAGACCGTGACCTCCGCCTCGCTTCCCACATGGTCCTCCCAGAACGCAAGCGGGTTCTGGGTCACCCAGGAGGGGCCGACCAAGTACTTCGGCAACGGGTACGACTCCTCCTGCGGGCCAGCGTCCGAGGGCTTCGACGTCTCCGAGGCCGCAACTACTGCTGCCCACAGCTCCCTGTCATCCGTCACATTCGGCATCAGGGCCGACAGTGAAAGCGACGCGTTCGGCTGGAAGAAGTTCGACCCGACGCAGACCAGCCTGACGATCACCTACGACCAGCCGCCCACTATCACCGACCTGAGCACCTCGCCTTCCACGCAGTGCTCAGCCGACGAGAGCATCGGCCTGGGCAGCGTGACCCTCTACGCCAGGGTCAACACCCCCGTCGGCATCGACGCCGGCGCGACCCTGGTGCCCACCTTCTCTGCCAGCGAGACCACAGGCGGCGCTGCCATCAGCGGCCTCAACCCGACCGGCAGCGCAGTCGTCGGCTACACCAGCGGCACCATCGTGAGCGCCAGCATCCCCCAGTCGACATTCACGAACCCCCTCAGTAGTGGCGGCCTCAACATCACCAGCCCCACCGAGTTCTCCTGGCACGTCACCGTGGCCGACGGCGGTCCCAAGGGAACCGCGCCTGACCTGACCGCAACATCAGCTACCTGCCACTTCACCTACGACCCCACCATCCCTGGCAGGCCCAACGTCACCACCAGTCAAACCATCACCATCGGGCAGCCGGCCACGTTCACCATCACCCCGCCGGCCTGTGCGACCACCACTCCAGCGACTTGCAACGTCGCCAGCTACGTCTACCAGCTCAACAGCGGTCAGGCCGTCCGCGTCGACACCAACAGCAGCAGCTGTACCTCCGGCGACGTCTGCACAATCACTGCCACCCCGACCGAATGGTCAGACACGCTCTACGTGACGGCCGTCTCAACGGGCGGCAACATCGGCCAGACAGCGACTCCCCAGTTCACCGCCGCGATCCCGCCTCCCCAGGCCGACGGCGACCTGAGTGGCAACGGCATCCCCGACCTGGTCACCCCAGGCGGCCCGGGCACCGGCCTCGCCCCCGGCCTCTGGCTCGCCTCGCAGAACCAGGCGGCCGGGACGCCAGTGGGCAACGGCACCCTGAACACGTCCATGACGAACCTGGGCCAGTCAGGCAACAGCATATCCGGCGATACCTCCCCCACTGACTTCAACGGCGCCCAGGTCATCACCGGCCTGTTCACCCCCAGCGACGACCTCCAGGATGTCCTCGCCTACTACCCGACCGGCGGCGCAGGCGGGCAGGGAGAGGGCGCCCTGCTGAGGGCCAACGGCGACGGGACCCCGTTCAACGACAACGACTCCTCCAACGTCACCCTGGTCATGGGGTCAGAACTCCAAGACCCCAACGGCGACACCCCACTGGAAATCGCCAACGGCTACAACGCCGCAGACGACCCCAACAACGCTGACTGCCCCGCACTGCCCTACTGCTACCCCGACCTCATCGGGATCAGCGGGGATCCCTCCAGCGGCGGCTACTACCTCGCCTACTACCCGACTTCCAACACCGAAGGCGGCTGGTCCAACACCCAGATCATGCAACTGCCCGACCTCACGCCAGACGGCACTACAGACTGGAACAACTGGATGATCGCCACCATGCCGGATCCCTCCGGCGGCATCTACCTGTTCCTGTACAAGTACCAGTCGAGTGGCAGCTTGCTGTACGTATGCCAGGGCTTCCAGCTCACCAGCACCCAGCCTGCCACTTACGGGCTCAGCTCTGACAACTGCGCCAACGCGACCACCAACCAGTCAACGGCCACTCAGCTGCCCATACCAACCAGCAACGGGCAGCTCGTCTCCAGCGGCACCGTGACCGAGATCCGCGCGGCCAACATCACCGGCTCGGGACCCGCCTTCTGGGCCGTGTCGAGTACCGGCAGCGTCAGCGAGTGGTCCGTCAACCTCAGCGGCACCCCATCGCTCACCCAGGGCGCGACTCAGTCACTGATATCCCCCACCCATGCCTACGCCCTCAGCGACGGCACCAGCGGCCTCATCTCCACTGCCGCCGACACAGGCAGCGGCAGCCCGCTGAACCTCACCGACAGCGGCAACGTCTACTGGGACAGCGACCCAGACCTGTTCAGCCCGGCCGCCAACTTCAACTCCGCGTCCAACGACGGCGGCGCTGACAACGGCTGGCTCAGCGAGGGCACCGGCGGCGTGGTTGACGACGACGATCCGTACACCATTTCCGCCTGGGTCAAACCCGACGCCCTCGGCGGTGCCGTCTTCTCCCAGTCCGGAGCTGACAGCAGCTGCTACATGGCCTTCATTAGCACCACCACTGTCGGGAGCTCCACCTACGGCACCTGGAACTTCCGCGTCTCCAACGCCGACGTCGACAGTCCCACATGGGCCACTGCCACCGCGGGCAACACCTACTACGTCAAGCTCGGGGCCTGGACCCACCTCACCGTCAGCTATGCACCCGCAAACAGCCCCACGAACAGCAGTTCCACCGGCTACCTCCGCATGTACGTCAACGGCATCCCCGCGGCGGCCGTCAGCGCCCCCACCACCTGGGGCGGTGGCTGCGAGAACTTCAGCCTCGGCCGCTACATCGGCGCAGGTGCCACCCACGGCCTGTTCCAGGGCGAGATCGCCGATGTCCAGACCTGGTACGGCACCGCCATGACCCCCAACCAGGTCGCCAACATCTCAGGCAACCACGGGTTCTACATCTTCCCGAACGGCACCCGGTACACCTCCGCCGCCAGCGCCACGACCTGGACCTGGCAGACCCAGTGCGGCGAGATGAACTTCTACCAGGCCAAGATCACCATCAAGCAGACCTGCACCGGCACCGCGACCGACACCTTCGGCCCAGGAGGCAACGCCGCCGCAACCCTCGCAGTCCAAGGCGACGGCAACCTCGTCATCTACAGCGGCACCGGAACCGCACTCTGGGACTCCGCCACCAACGGCAATCCCAACGACGTCATGTTCTTCCAGCCAGACGGCAACCTCGTCATCTACACCGAGTACGGCGAAACCCTCTGGTCATCGGACACCCAGAACATGGCCGTCGACGGCTAGCACCCGCCACAACAACATCTCACCACAAGCGAGCCGCCGCCCCCCGCACCCTCGGGGACGGCGGCTCGCCCCATTCCCGCGACCAGCGAAGTCCCACCGTCGTCAAGCACGAACAAAGGCCCGGAAGACGGCAGATCTGACGCCGAGACCGCTTTGGCTCGAGGCATGGGCGAGACTATGCGTACGGATAATCCGCCGCATTACCCGGTCATCATCTAAGCGACGAAGGCGTCAGCTGGCAACAAGCCGCAGGGCCGCCGGGGTCTCACTGCAAAAACTTCCCGCCCCCCGCGGCATAAAACAGGGACTCGATACGTATTACCTACGCAGGAACATGATTCGAGACCGGGAATCAGCCAGGCTTCCCTGGAAATCCGGAAGACCAAAAATCAGTGGAGTGGTAGCCAGATGGCCCAAAAGATTCAGACCTTGTTCATCGACGACCTCGATGGCGGCGAGGCCGCGGGGACCGTTCGCTTCGCCCTGGACGGGTCCCAGTACGAGATCGATCTCAGCACCAAGCACAACGAAGAGCTCAGGGCCGCCCTGGGGACCTACCTCAGCCACGCCCGCAAGCTGGCCGGCACCACCCGCCGCGGACCTGGCCGCCCGGGCCGCAAGCCCGCCACGACGGACACGGTGACCGTTCGCGCCTGGGCTCGCGAGAACGGCTACGACATCAAGGACCGCGGACGCGTCCCGGCCGACCTCGTCGCGAAGTACCACGCCGCCACGGGGAACTAAACAGCAGCCAGCCGCGCGGTCCGGTGGCCTCGGACCGGACCGCAGCCGACCAAGGTACTCTGCGCCATGCTCAACCCAGCGCGCCGTCGGAGCCTTCCATGGCAGACCCACAGCGAGGACAACCAGCACCATCCTCCAGCGCTCTCCACGGGTCGGTCGCCGCCGCTGAGATCTAACATTTTTTCTAACATTTGTTAGTTGCTAGGAAGAACCCGCGCGTGGGTCAGCTGGCGTCGCCGTTGGCTGGAGGCGGGGCGATGCCAGCCTCGGCGTGGGCCTTCCTGATGATGTCGACGACCTCGCCGGGATCGTCGACCACCTTGAGCAGGTCAAGCTCCGGCGGGTGGATGTTGCCCTCGGCCTGGACTTTCTCCCGCAGCCAGTCGATCAGGCCCTGCCAGTACGAGCTGCCGGCCAGGACGATAGGGAACCGGGTGATCTTCCCGGTCGCGACCAGGGTCACCGCCTCGAACAGCTCGTCCAGGGTGCCGTAGCCGCCGGGGAGCACCACGAAGGCCTGGGAGTACTTGACGAACACCGTCTTGCGGACGAAGAAGTACCTGCTTGGCGATGAGCTTGGAAGCCGAATCCTCAGGCGGCGACGGCGAACCTCCAGTCGCCGACGATAGCCGAGGAGTCGGCCGCACTGGCGCGGCCGACCTCAATAACACTGATCCTCTGGGCGCCGGGCTGTGGTCAGGTTGTCGGGCGTTCCTGTGAGCTGGCCCGTGGCGAGCAGCGCGCTGATCCGCTCATCGAGGCGTGGGGTGATGTCCGAGCCGCGGCGTTCCCAGCCGTAGATCCTGGCCGTTCTGGCGGTGAGCTCGTCCTGGCTGATTCCGGCGGCGTCTGAGACGAGCTTGAGCAGAGCGAGGTCGAGTTCGCTCTCGTGGACCTGAGTAATGGCTCGCTGACACTGGTCCGTGGGTGTTCGGACGGTGATGGGGGCGTCGGGGTCGATCAGGAAGCTCCCGCGGCGCGTGACCTGCGATTTGATAATCGCGATGTCGATGTTCTCGCGGATGTTCTTGCCGATTCTCCCGATTTCCCAGGCGTCTCGGAGGCGCCTGAAAAGGGTGTCCATGTGGACCGGTCCCTCAGTGGCAACTATGGACTTGATCGCGCCGTCCATGTACTGCCCGCTGCCGACGCCACCGGGGTCGACCCATCGAGGCAGCTGCGCCACGGAGGCGACCGCATACGGGTGGACCCAGGCGGGGGCCTGGTCGAAGGTCGCAGCCTTGCTTCGGACAACTGGGCGGCTCGCAGCGCCTAGTCCGGGATCGCCGGGCAGTAGCCCTTCGGCAGGGGCTGCGGTGGCGTTCTCGATGGCATGGAGCAGGGCGGCCTCGGCACCGGCGCGGTCCCGGTACCAAGCGGTCCCCCAGATGCGGTGCAGGCGCCAGCCCAGGCCTGTTAGCACGTCTTGCCGTAGGCGGTCGCGGTCGCGTGCCACGCGGGATGAGTGGTACTGGTAGCCGTCGCATTCCACGCCTAGCGCGTACGCGCCGGGCTGCTCGGGGTGATGGACGCCGATGTCCACCCGGTACCCGGCGGTGCCGACCTGCGGGCTGACGTCATATCCCAACGACCGGATGACGCTGATGACCGATTCCTCGAACGGCGACTCCGCGTCCGCGCTGGTGCTTGCGTCCAGGGCGAGGGCGTCCATCCCCCGGTGGGCGAAGTCGAGGTAGCCGCGCAGGTTGCGCACTCCCCTGGATGTCACGGACGCGGGTATGTCGCCTGCGCGGATGCTGCTGACGATCTCGTTGCGGTACAGGGCGCGCGTGATCGCGACGTTGAGCCTGCGCCAGCCGCCCTGCTTGTTCAGCGGCCCGAACGTCATCGTGAGCTTGCCGTTCTCGTCTGGCCCGTAGCCAATGGAGAAGATCAGCACGTCGCGCTCGTCGCCCTGCACCGCTTCCAGGTTCTTGATGAAGAAGCCGCGGAGGCGGTCATTGCCGTCGAAGAACCTGTCCAGGTCGGGGCGCGACTGGCGTGCCTCGCTGACCGCTGCCTCGATCGCGTTGGCCTGAGCCTCGCTGAACGCGATCACGCCGAGGCTCTTGCCCGGGCGGGTGTCGTAGTGATGGATGGTCCGCTCGGCCACCTTGGCGGCCTCGACCGGGTTGTCTCGTGACGTGCCGCGCCGGTAGGCGCCGTTCACGTGGAAGAGCTCAACGCCGACGTCTGGCCCGTCGGTGCGCGCGCCGGGGAACGTGATGATCTTGCCGTCGTAGAAGGTGAAGTTGGAGAACGCAATGAGCGACTCGTGCCTTGAGCGGCGGTGCCAGCGCAGCGTCAGGCTGCGGAACACCCCGGCGCTCTTCGCTAGGTCGAGGATGGACTCGAAGTCCGCGCTGTCATCCGCGTCCTCTGACCATTCGTCGTCACCGTCGCCCCCGATGCTGCCGAACAGCCAGCTCGTCGGGGGCAGCTGGTTCTGGTCACCAGCCAGGATCAGCGACGAGCCACGGTAGACGCAGTTGATGGCATCGCCGGGCAGGACCTGGCTCGCCTCGTCGAAGATGACCACGTCGAAGTGCATGTCTGGGGGCAGGAACTGGCTGACCGTAAGGGGCGACATCATGAAGCACGGCTTGATCGCCTGCGTCACGTTACGGGTGCTCTCGAGCAGCCTCCGCACTGGCATGTGCTTACGCTTCTTCGATGCTTCCCGCAAGATGGTCGCCGACTCGCCAACGTCGGTGCGGGGACGCCGGCCGCCGCACGCGCGGATGATGTTCCCGACTGCCGCGCTGACCAGCTGCCGGTCTGCCTTGCGGTACTCGGCGACGAGCGCATCGCGTTCGGCTGCCCGGACCTCCGAGAGGGCAGGATCGGTCTTGATGACGTGCTCGGCCCACTCCTGCAGCAGCGCCCGCTCGATCACATCGGGAACCTGCTGTGCCGGGATCCGCTCGGAGACACAGAAGGAAATAGCAGCGGACAGGCCGCTCTCCTCCAGAAGGCCCCGCGCCTGGCGGTAGGCGTGCCACTCGTCCTGGCCGCCGGGATCGTCACGAAGCTCCTTGATGAGATCCTCAGCGTCCGCGTAGTCGTCGAGCTCGGCGGCCATGGTGGCCTGGCGTTCGGTGTCGAACGCCGCAAGCAGCAATGAGCAGGCCGCCTGCCACTCACTTGCCACGCCTGTGAGCCCGGGCGTTGGCCGGACAATGCCAAGGGCCTTGTCCTGGGCGTCAGTGAGCGGCGAGTCAGAGCTGCCCGTGACGAGCTCCCGCATGCGCCGCGCCCAGCCAATCGCCTGCCGGACAGCGGCGATGTCGGTCCGCGGACCGTCATACAGGGTGCCGAACGCATCACTGAACTCGACCGTCAGCGCGGTCAGCCGCTCGTGCGCGGCATCGGCCCGGTCCCGCAGCGACACCAGGCGGCGAACCAGGCCGACGGTCACCGTCCGGCCGACCGCACCGCCGACGGCGGCAGTGCGCCCGGCGATGATGTCGAGGAGCTCAGCCTGAGATGACAGCCACGTGACCGCGTCGCCAATTGGCCCGGCGGGCAATTCGGGCGGCGTTGCAGGGGCAGTCCGCCAGGCCCGCAGGTCCCGGCCGATCGCCTGAGCCATGTCCACGATCGACGTCTCGCCCGCGCGGCTCCCGTCACGGGCCAGGTAGTCAGCGAGCCGGCCTGTACCCTGGCCGCGGGCGAGGCGGAGCGTGGCGGCCGCGACATCGAGCGCAGCCGTGATAACGGGAAAGTCGGCAGGGATGCCGGCGTAGAAGGCGCCTAGCGCGCGGGCATGTGCCCGCTGGGCGGCTTCGGCTGCCGACGCGGCCTGCTTCCAGGCGACGGCCAGGCCGAGGTGCTGCTGCGCGGCGTCCTTCGCTGCGCCTTCGGCCGTGAACGAGGCGATGGTCTTCTTGTCGCTGCGATGATCGCCTGACAGTTTCGCCAGGGCGTGCCGGGCTGCCGTCCGCGCCGCGAGCCCTTCGACGTCTTCCCCCAAGGCGAGCGGCGTGTAGTACACGATCGCCGCCGACTCGGCTTGCCGGAGCTTGGATTCAGCGGCGTGCAGGGCATCTGCCGCAGCTACGGCTCGTGCGTGCCCCTCGGGATCCGGCCATGCCCGCTCGGGAAGCACGGGAGACTGGGCCAGCAGGGCGAGCGACAGCAGGTCGTCGGCTTCGGCGAAGGTAGCGGGGGCGCGGAGGCCCAGCATCCCGGCCAGCGTGGCCAGGGACCTGGCGCGGGCCGTGAGCATGGCTGCGGCGGACCTGAATTCCGCTGCCATGGAGGTGACCTCGGTGGCTTGCCAGTCGTCCACGTCTGGTGTGGCCGGGAACGCGCCAGCGAAGTCCGGGACAACGGGCAGGTCCGCGGACTGCGGGACGACCTGCCAGGGTGTGCTGGCGGCATCTGCGGCCTGGTGCTCCGCAATCCGGATCTCGGTCAGGCTGGAATCCAGCTTGCCGATGGAGTCCTCGACACCCTTGAGGTGATCCATCGTGAGCCAGTCGCCGGGCAGCGCGGCTGGGCGCGCCGACTGATGGTCAAGGAGTGCCGCTAGCGCGAGCGCGTCAGACGGGCGGCTCAGGCCGGTCGCCTCGCCGAGGGCGCTGTTGCACCCGGCCGTTCCCGACAGGGTCGCCAGTGCTGAGCTCGCCCGGTACAGCAGGGCCTCGAGCGATCCTCGCTGCACGACCCCCCGCCACGCGAACGTCGCGCCCTGGCGGGCCGGACGCCACGCCCCAGCGAGAGCCTTAGCCACGGACTTGACCTCGGAGTACTTCGCGACAGTCAGGTCCGTCATGGGAATGCCTGCCAGCGGAGCCGCGGGGACGCCCTTCAGCATCGCGATGATGCCGAGGACGTGATGGAGCGAGTGGCTCAGGGGCTCGCGCGGACGGTTCATCGCGTCGGCGTAGGCGTTCAGGCGCTGCCGTCCCTGAAGCGCTTGCTGCACCGTAAGGCCTGCAAGCACGTCGGGCGGTACTGGCTCGGTAGTCAGGGCCAGGCCCAGTTCCCCGGCGACCTGCTTCCTCGTGGCCTTGGCGGAGTGCAGTTCCAGCAAGTACGAGCCGAGGCCCACGTCGGTCAGCCGGTTTCGCACCACATCCAGGGCAGCAGCCTTCTCTTAGACGAACAGGACGGTCTTCCCGCTGTGCAGCAGCGCGCCGATGATGTTCGCGATGGTCTGGCTCTTGCCGGTGCCCGGTGGCCCGTCCATCACGAACGACCTGCCGGAGATCGCGGCCGCTATGCATGCCCGCTGCGATGAGTCAGCGTCAAGGATTACCGGCGTCGTCTCCGCGGCGGCCTTGTCGTCAATCTCGCCGTCCGGGATCTCGTCGAAGGAAAACCGGTCGCTGACCACCCCGCTGCCTCCGCCGAGGGCTAGCGCGGTGACCGCGCCGTGACCGGCGATCCGGTCCTCGTTCTCCTTCAGGTCCCGGTACATCGCCTCCTTGCTGAAGGAGAAGTACGACAGCACCAGGTCGTCTCCGACTGACCAGCCCTTGTGGATGGCTATCGTGCTGCGCACCGCGTCGAGGAACGAGCCGAGAGTCCCGTCCTCCACGACGTCCGCAGGTGGCAGCGTGACTCCGAACTGGTCAAGCTTGAGCGCGAGCACGGGATTCACCACAGTGTCATCGTCCGTCGGCTCAAGGCGCAGCGGCGCCTTCGGGCCTTCAACCGTCAGACGCACCGGGACCAGGAGCAGCGGGCGCGGCATCAGGAACGGCGATGGCCAGCGTGCTGGACTTCGTCGGCCTGAAGTTGAGCAACCGGTTCGTACCAGTCAGGTTGACCAGGCCATCACGCCACCTGCCGATGGCCTGGCGGACCAGACGTTCGCCTCTGGGCTGGTCGCCGCCACCGCTGGAACCAAAGATGTCACCAAGAGCAGGCACGACCGCCTCCGCACTGATAAGCCCCGCCGCGCGCGCCTTACTGATGCCTCCCGCCCGCGGTCCCTCTGGGGACATTGTGGCCCTTGTATCAGCGAATCGTCTACGTTGTCGCAGTTTGCCTTCCAGACATGTCAGGCGAGGAGTGCCGACTAGCGCCACCATCAATCACGCCTGATCATGCCCCGGCCTCTTGGAATGGGCTGTGAGGAGTTGTGGCCTGGTTGCGGTGTTCTGTTTCGAACCCTAGCGGGCTGGCCCAGCCGATGGCGCTGTGGCCTCGGCGGCCGTTATGGAAGCCCTCAATGTACTCGAAGATCGAGTTGGCAAGCTCGACTCGCGTGCGCCACCGCTGGCAGTTCAGCAGCTCGAGCTGCATGCGTCCCCAGAACAACTCCGCGACCGCGTTGTCGTAGGGGTGGCCGACCGTGCCGAGGGAGGGCAGCAGGCCCGCGTTCCTCGCCCTGGAGGTAAAAGCCTAGTACTCCAGCCGTAGATCGTGACTTGGTCAGCAGTCTGTGCCGTCGCCGGTGACGTCGAGCCAGAGATCGCCCGGGAGGGCGAGGATGCGCTTCATGGTCGGGCGGTCGAGCTCGGCTGCGTGCTCGGTGGCGTGCGAGGCGATGTAGCAGAACCAGTTGGCGTCATAGCCGGCGTTGGCGAGTTCCCAGAGTGCCTGGGTGGCTGGCTCGAGGATGGCCAGGAGGCGGTG
>Ga0335072_10002566_pt1 | contig 28047 bp, 20 predicted proteins | sample Lox_Sample_21_FD_206725 | JGI IMG/M metagenome (GOLD analysis project Ga0335072, IMG submission 206725) | Soil microbial communities from Loxahatchee National Wildlife Refuge, Florida, United States - Lox_Sample_2.1 | ecosystem: Environmental > Terrestrial > Soil > Wetlands | place: USA... | reverse complement strand
TGTGGGACAACCTCCGTACCCTGCACTACGCCGTGCCGGATTACGGCCCTACGGAGCATCGCCTGGTGCGGCGCTGCCAGGCGATGGCAGACCGCGTGTTCAAACCGGAGTTCGCGGCGCTGGCAGCTGCGTAACCGCCATCGCGGCGGTACGACGCGGATGTATCGCGTGTCGGCATGTATCGCTCCCGGACAGGCACGACATAATTTCAACAATGTGTGGTACCTGCCGGCTCGGTCCCGGCTCTATAGTTGATGTGCGCGCCTTTGCCCGCCACCGCCTCGCCTCACGTCAACGAGAGTGTTCATGAAACCATCGTCCGCGCCGGGGCTGACACGAAGATTGGGGTTGGACCCGCTCGTATCGCTCGGCCTTGCGGCCGTCCTGGTGTTCTTTCTGGCCAGCGGCGGGTTCGCATACCGCAATTTGCAGACGTTGAAGATCGACAATCAGTTGATCATCCACTCGCACCGGGTGATCTCCATACTGGACAACCTGCTGGCGAACGTACTGGATGCGGAGACAGGACAGCGCGGCTTCCTGCTGACCGGCGATCAAAAGTACCTTCAGCCTTACGAAGCGGCGCTGGCGCAAATTCCGTCGCTGACCAAGGACCTGGCCGACCTGACGCGCGACAATCCAACCGAGCAGGCCCGCATCGCGCCGCTCAAATCCCACATCGACGCGAAACTCGCAGAACTCAAAGTAACCATAGATTTGCGCCGTACCGCCGGCCCCAATGCCGCTACAGCGGTCGTCGACACGAATCAGGGCAAAGCGGAGATGGATGCGATACGCAGCCAACTGGCCGCCATGGATCCGGAAGAAGCCGGTCTTCGCGACAAGCGTCTCGCGGAAATGAACAGCGCTTACAGGTGGGCCCTGGCGACAGCCATTTTATCCAGCCTGCTTGGCCTTGTCCTGACGGCGATCGTCGGTTCTTTGGTCACGCGGGCGATGGCGCTACGCCAACGGCAGGACTGGATGCAGTCGGCCCATGTGGGGCTCGGTTCGGCGATGCTCGGCGATCAGAACACCGGGCAGCTTGGCGAGAGCATCCTGGCATTCCTGGCGCGATACCTGGATGCCCATGCCGGTGCGGTCTTTGTCAGAGACGCTGATGCCTACCGACGGATCGCGACCTATGGCGTCCCCGCGAATGCAAAGCTGATCGAACGCTTTACATTGAAGGAAGGGCTGCTTGGCCAGGCTGCCGCCGAGCGCCGACCCTTCTTCATTCGGGACGTACCGGATGGGTATCTGACCGTCGGTTCAGCCCTGGGCCAGGCGAAACCGAAACACCTGGTCATCTCGCCGGCAACCGCCGATGGCAGCGTCAACACCGTGCTTGAGCTTGGATTCATCCACCCTGTCAGCGAACGCATCGTTACTCTTCTGGAGCAAGTCTCCGAACCCGTCGGCATCGCAATCCGCTCGGCAGACTATCGTGCCGAGCTTCAGAAGTTGCTCGAGGAGACGCAACGCCAGTCCGAGGAACTCCAGGCCCAGGGCGAGGAGTTGCGCGTTTCCAACGAGGGACTCGAAGAGCAGAGCCGTGTGCTCAAGGAATCGCAGGGGCGGCTTGAGCAACAGCAGATCGCGCTGGAGCAAACCAACGCCCAGCTCGAGGAACAAGCGCAGCAATTGGAGGCACAGCGGGACGATCTCGAGCGGTCGAACGCGGCTGTGGCACTGAAGGCGCGGGAACTGGAGCAAGCAAGCCGGTACAAGTCCGACTTCCTGGCCAACATATCGCATGAGCTGCGAACGCCGCTCAATTCCTCGCTGATCCTGGCAAAATTACTGGCGGATAACCCGGAAGAGAACCTGACAGAAGAGCAGGTGAACTACGCTAACACAATTCTGTCATCCGGCCATGACCTGCTGAGCCTGATCAATGACATCCTGGACCTGTCGAAGATCGAGGCCGGGCACGTGGAAATCCGCCCCCAGGAAATGTCGCTCGAGCGTTTGGCTAGCGATCTTCGGCAGATGTTCGACCATGTTGCCCGGGAGAAGCAGCTTGGCTTCGAGATCGATATTGCGCCGGAATGCCCGGCGACGCTCGATACCGACCAGCAGAGGCTGGAGCAGGTGCTGAAGAATCTGCTGTCCAATGCGTTCAAGTTCACCGAACGGGGCCAGGTCGGGCTCAGGATTTCACGGGCAGGCAACGGACGGATCGCCTTGTCCGTCGCCGATACCGGCATCGGCATTTCAGAGGAGCAACAGCAGGTCGTGTTCGAGGCGTTCCATCAGGCCGACGGTACGATCAGCCGCAGATATGGCGGCACTGGCCTGGGACTGTCGATCTCGCGTGAACTCGTGCGATTGCTTGGGGGATCGCTGCAACTCAAGAGCCGACCGGGGCATGGCAGCACATTCACCGTCGTCATTCCGGAAGTTTACGATCCCGCGCTGGTGCCGCCGCGCGAACTGCTGTCGCTTGCGGCGAGCGTCCCTGCCATTCCGACGGCCGCAGTGGCGCCGACGGTGCCGGTCGTCGCACCGCGCAAGGTCGAGGACGACCGTGACCGGATCTCCGATGCGAGGCGCGTCTTGCTCGTCATCGAGGATGATGACTCCTTCGCCCGCATTCTGCGCGACCAGGCGCACGAGATGGGCTTCCAGTCGCTGGTCGCGAGCACGGCCGAGGAGGCACTGATGCTTGCAAAGAAATACGTGCCGAACGCGGTGATTCTCGATGTGGGATTGCCGGACCAGTCGGGCCTTTCGGTCCTCGATCGCCTGAAACGGAACGTGAAGACGCGCCATATTCCGATCCACGTCGTCTCGGCAAGCGACCACGCGCAGACTGCGCTCTCGCTGGGCGCGGTTGGGCATATGCTGAAGCCGGTCGCCCGCGAAGAGTTGGCCGACGTCCTGAGGAAGCTCGAGGCCAAGTTGGCGCAGGACATGCACCGTGTGCTGATCGTCGAGGACGATCCAGTCCAGCGTGACGCCGTGGCCAGGTTGCTATCCTCCGGTGACGTTCAGGCGATTGCCGTGGGAACGGCAGCGGAATGCCTTGAGCTGCTCCAGGAGCAAACTTTCGATTGCATGGTGCTCGATCTCTCGTTGCCCGATGCCTCGGGTTACTCGCTGCTGGAGACGCTGAGTCGCGAGGACGCTTATTCGTTCCCACCGGTGATCGTTTACACCGGGCGCGAGCTCTCCGCAGATGACGAGCAGCGGCTGCGCCGGTATTCGAAATCGATCATCATCAAAGGCGCGAAATCACCCGAGCGCTTGCTTGATGAAGTCACGTTGTTCCTTCACCAGGTCGTCTCTGAACTGCCGGACGAGCAACAGAACATGATCCGCAGGGCACGGAATCGTGACGCCATTCTCGAAGGGCGGCGGATTCTGATTGTGGAGGACGATGTCCGCAACGTGTATGCGCTGACCAATATCCTCGAGGCACGCGGCGCACGGATCGAGATCGCGCGGAACGGCCAGGAAGCGCTCGATGCCCTGGAAAAGTCCGCGGGCGATCGGGCCAGGGCGATCGACCTCGTCCTGATGGACGTCATGATGCCGGTCATGGACGGCCTGACCGCCACGCGCACGATTCGCCGGCGTGCCGAGTGGCAGAAGCTGCCGATCATCACTCTGACCGCAAAAGCCATGCCGGATGACCAGGAACGCTGCATCCAGGCCGGGGCAAACGACTACATGGCGAAGCCGCTGGACGTGGAGAAGCTTCTCTCCCTCGTGCGCGTCTGGATGCCGCGATAACGGAATCCCGTGTCCGAAAAAATCGAAGACATCGAGATCAAGCTGCTGCTGGAGGCTCTGTACCAGAAATTCCACTACGACTTTCGTAATTACGCTCTGGCATCGGTGAAACGGCGCCTGAGACAAGCACGAGAGCAGATGGGGTTTGCAAGCGTATCTGCGCTCCAGGACGGCCTGCTGCATGACGAAACGGTGCTGCCGCGCCTTTTGAACTATCTGACAATCCAGGTCAGCGAGATGTTCCGTGATCCTTCCTATTACCGGGCGATCCGCGAGAAGGTGGTGCCGCACCTGCGGACCTACCCTTCGCTGAAGATCTGGGTTGCGGGCTGCGGCGGGGGAGAAGAAGTCTATTCCCTTGTCATACTTTTCCGTGAGGAGGGACTGGAGCAACGCACGTTATTCTATGCCACCGACATCAACCAGAACGCGCTGGCGGCGGCCGAAGCCGGGATCTACGACCTGGATCGCCTTCAGCTCTTTACCGAAAATCACCGCAAGTCCGGCGGCAAATCGTCGCTGTCGGACTATTACAGCGCAGCCTACCACCGAGCATCATTTGACAAGACGCTGCGCCAGCGCGTCGTCTTCTCGGACCACAGCCTGGTGACCGATGCCGTTTTCGCCGAAATGCACCTGATCTCTTGCCGCAACGTGCTGATCTATTTCAACCGCCGTCTGCAGGACCGGGCGCTGCGGTTGTTCCGGGATTCGCTGGCGCGAAAGGGGTTTCTCGGGCTCGGATCGAAGGAGAGCCTGCGCTTCTCTGAGCATGCCGGTTCGTTCGCCGATTTCGTGCGAGACGAAAAAATCTATCAAAAGGGTGAAGTATGACCGCCACCCCACCTGAAGCGGTCGTGATCGGAGCGTCTGCCGGAGCCCTGGAGACGTTGTCGTCGATCCTTCCGTCACTGCCGGCCGGCTACCGGCTGGCGGTGATGATCGTCGTCCATTTGCCCCGCGACAAGAAGAGCATCCTGGCCGAATTGCTCCAGGCGAGATGCCGGATCGCGGTCCGCGAAGCCCAAGACAAGGAACCAATGTCCGGCGGTACGGTCTATTTTGCCCCACCGGACTATCATCTGCTGGTCGAACAAGACCGGACCCTATCTCTGTCCAATGACGTACCTGTGCTGTACTCTCGTCCATCGATCAACGTATTGTTCGAAAGCGCCGCCGACGCCTATGGCCCGGGACTGATCGGCATCGTGCTGACCGGCGCCAATAATGATGGTGCGACCGGTCTGAAGGCCATAGCCGAGGCCGGTGGCACGGTGATTGTTCAAACCCCGGACAGCGCCTATGCCTCCGCCATGCCAGAGGCGGCGAAACTGGAATGCCCGGCGGCCCTGCTGTTGACGCCGGGCCAGATAGCGTCGTTTCTACAGGACATCGATAAGGCATGACCGCGACGATCGCGCCTGTTCATTTCCTCCTGGTGGATGATCTGGAGGAGAATCTGTTTTCCCTCGCGGCGCTGCTGCGCCGAGACGGGCTGGTGCAGCTCAAGGCACGCTCCGGTGACGAGGCGCTGGAGCTCTTGCTGCGGCACGACGTGGCGCTCGCGCTGATCGACGTGCAGATGCCCGGACTGAACGGTTTCGAGCTCGCCGAACTGATGCGCGGCAATGAACGCACGCGGCGTATCCCGATCATGTTCGTCACGGCGGGAACTGCCGACAGCCAACGCCGCTTCCGCGGCTACGAGGCCGGCGCGGTCGATTTCATCCAGAAGCCGATCGAAGCGGACATCCTGCGCAGCAAGGCCGAGGTGTTCTTCGAGCTGTACCGGCAACGGCAGCAGATCGCCGCGCAGCGAGACGAACTGCAGGCCTACGCCGAAGCCCTCCAGGAATCCGACCGGCGCAAGGACGAATTCCTGGCAACCTTGGCGCATGAGTTGCGCAACCCGCTCGCGCCGCTGCGGCATGGCCTGGATATCCTGCGCAAGAATCCCAACAGCGCCGACGCGAACAATATCCGCGACATGATGGACCGACAGCTCGTCCATCTTGTGCGCCTGATCGACGATCTCCTGGATGTGTCGCGGGTGACCCAGGGCAAGATCGAGCTGCGCAAGCAGGCCATTCAGGCTGTGGACGTCGTCCGCTCGGCGCTGGAGGCAAGCCAGCCGTTGATCGAGGCTGCGGGACATTCGTTGACGGTGAAGACATCGCCGGACGCGATTTGGCTCGACGCCGATCTGACGCGGCTTGCGCAGGTGGTCAGTAACCTTCTCAACAACGCGGCGAAATATACGCCGGAGGGTGGACGCATCACGCTCTCGGTCGAGCGCGACGGCGACGAGGCAGAGATCACCGTGACGGACAACGGCCTCGGCATTCCCCTCAATATGCAGTCGCGCGTGTTCGAATTGTTCACTCAGATCGATTATCATGATGGTCGTGCGAAAGGAGGCCTTGGTATTGGGCTCGCGCTGGTGCGGCGGCTGGTTGCCATGCACGGCGGTTCGGTTGCCTTGGAGAGTCCCGGCGTCGGCAAAGGCAGCAGATTCACGGTGCGGCTTCCGATTGCCGATGCCAGCCTGCTGCCGCCGCTGCCCGAGGTCGAAGCGCCCTCGCAATCAGCGCCGGCCAGCCGGTCGTTGAAGGTACTGGTGGTGGACGACAACGAAGCGGTTGCACAGACCGTCGGTCTGATGCTGGAGGAGATTGGTCATACCTATCACCTCGCCGACGACGGACGGGCTGCGCTTCGGGCAGCGGAGACGTTCGGGCCGGACGTGATCGTGCTCGATATCGGGCTGCCGGGGATGGATGGGTATGCCGTCTGCCGTGCGTTTCGCCGGGACGAACGTTTCAAAAAATTGACGATCATCGCGCAAACCGGCTGGGGGCGGGAGCGGGACAAGGTCTTGGCGTCGGAGGCGGGGTTTGATTATCACCTTGTGAAGCCGGTCAGCCTCGCGGATCTGGAACTGCTCCTTGCCGAAATTGCGGCAAAATCCGAAGGCAGGAACTGATCTTTCAAAGTACACCGTGTTCGAGATCAAGCTTTTCGCCACGTGAGATTGCAGCGTTGATGGCAACGCCGCGCGCGAAGGGTGCACTGATCACTCCGTCCAGGACGCGCCAGCGTTTGCCTAATCCGGACGTCGTTGAATTCCAGGCTTTCGAAGCAGACCGCGACCTCACTTGAGCGCTCGCACGAAAGCGGGTCGAGGACGGGCCGGAGGCGGGGCAAGTCCGCGAGATTTGGTCGCACAGTCTGCTCCCAGCGTGCTGCCGCTTGGGTGAAGAACAGGCGCCGCCATCAGGGTGCGGCTGGAGTAAACTGGGTCACTTCCTTGTCGTTCACTCGTGCAAGCCATTGCCTGAACGGGGGCGTCGCGGGCGAATCGTTCAGGTTCTCCTGAGGAAATCCAAGGATCAGATTGAAGTTTCCTACATCACGCAGATCCCAGATCGTATCGCCCGAAATCGGGTCCATCACCCCAAGTTGCGCCGTCGCGCTGCCGGCCGCAACCAGCTTGGGATCAGTATTCTTGTAAATCAGGCGGGCATGCGACGGCGGCGGCGGCCCGACAGCGAGGGGTCCTCGCTTAACGTCGGCTATGACATATATGTAGCCAAAATGCAGCAAGACATCGACCTCTGCAAGATCGAGGTCAGCGCCGTCCAGGACCTTCCATCCCATACGAATGAACGGAGATTCCAAAATCTTGTCGATGAATTTTGGATTGAGGGCGTCGCTCCCAAAGACGCAGAAGGACCGGCAGGCGGCGATGATCGCCTCAGGCGCTGTGGCTTTCCGAGCGTGCGTTACCGCCATCCATGACGACAATGCGTATGCCCAGCATTTGAGGCTGCCTGCCGGTTGGCGCAACATAGGTGGTTGCGAACGCGCGACCATTGCGATCCCTCCTTTGAAACTGCCCGACATTTACAATACCACCCATGTCGCGGGGGGCGTGTGAAGAACGTCACAGGCTCGTCACGCTTGACGGAAGTCCCACTCTGCCACGCTCTTGGCTTCAGAGAAGGTCTCAGCAAGGCGCCAACACAACTAGAAAACGGCAGTGCCGCCAGGAGCGCTCCCGGCAAACACAAAGGCCGGTGTATTGGTCAGACAGCGACACTACCGGCATACCGTGATCGGCTTCGGCAGCTACGCCACACTGTCAGAGCGCAGGCGCGAGGTGCCGGTGGTAAAAAAAACAAGACACGATCTGTTATTTATGTTGACCATTGGTTAGTTACCCCCTATAGTGCCGCCCGGCTGTCTCGCGCGCGCGGTCGCGGCATTGCTCCCAACCGCGGTCAGTCGTTCGGATTCGGCATCGACGAGGTTGCCCGCCGCCGCTGCTCGCTTCCCCCGCTGCTTCGTGCTGCACCGGTGCCACTGCCCCACTCGTGCCATACCGCCCCTGCAAGTCAGGCCTGACCGGTGCTGCGCCGACTGTGGTCGTTTATGGCCGGGCCATGGGCCTTGGCTTTGGATTGCGGTTCGGCGGCCGTCTTCCATCGATGATCGGGTGCGGTCGCGCGGCGACCCGATCGGTTGTGCACTGGTGGCCGGCTCACGGCGAGTCATGACGGGTCGGTTGTTCCCATTGGGGAACGGAACCGACACGGCGGTCCCGCCATGGTGATTCCAGCCACGCCGCACCGCCCTACACCCCATGATGCTGCTTCGGCCTGCGGCTACCATGCCCCACCCTACCCCTGTCATGCCGTTCCGGCGCCCTTACCGCCGCCCCGTGCCCTTACCGGCGCCCCGTACAGCAGGCGCACCAGCGGCGGCATCGTCAGTCCCTGCACCACGATCGTGAACACCACCACGGCGTAGCAGACCTGTAGCAACGGTGTGCGATACGCCCCATCCGGCAGGCTCAGCGCCATAGCCACCGACAGGCCGCCCCGCAGCCCGCCCCAGGTCAGCACCGCGACGCCGCGCCATTGATGCAGCCGCCGCAGGTTCAGCATCGCTGCCGGCAGCCCGGCGCTGATGAAACGCACCAGCACAGCCAGAACGACGCCGCCGGCCATCATCCCCGGCCACAGGCGGCCCGTGTCGATCGTCAGTGTCTCCAGCCCCACCAGCAGGAACAGCAGAGCGGTCAGCAGTTCGTCGATCAGGGACCAGAACAGGATGATGTTGGTGCGTGTCGTTTCGCTCATGGCGTGTTGGGTGCCGTGGCTGCCGACCAGCACGCCTGAGAGCACCACCGCGATCGGGCCGGAGAGACCAAGCTGGCTCGCCACGCTATAGGTCACGGTCACCAGGGCCAGCGTAATCGTCAGTTCCAGGTTGTAGTCGTCCACCAGCCGCATGGCCGCGCAGGCGATCCAACCGGCGGCCAGACCCAACATGGCACCTCCGCCTGCCTCGCGCAGGAAGGCCCATACAGGGGAAAGCCAGCCCGAATGACCGCTCCCGCCAATGGCGACGTCCAACAGGACGGTGAACACCACGACCGCGACCCCGTCATTGAACAGACTTTCGCCGGTGATGACGGCGAGCAAGCCCTGCGGCAACCCCACCTCCCGCAGCAGACCGGTGACTGCGATCGGATCGGTGGGTGCGAGAACGGCGCCCAGCACCAGACACCAGGGCAGAGGCACCGCTGCGCCGCTCAGGCGGAACAACCACCACATCGCGCCGCCATACAGCGCGATGGACAGCAGCACGCCGACGGTGGCCAGCACGAGCACGGTCGCGCTGTGATCGCGGAGCTCCCGCAGATCCAGATGCAGCGCACCGGCGAACAACATGAAGCTCAACACGCTGTCAAACAGAAGATGCGGCAGGTCCGCCGCGGTCAGCGCCTGCGCGATGCCGGTGCGCAGACCGGCGGCTGCGGCGATGTGGCCGGCCAAGGTAACGCCGAGCGACAGCAGCAGGGCGATGACGAGCAAGCCGATCGCGCTGGGCATATGCAGCCAGCGGTAATTGATGAAGCCCGCCGTCGCGGTGACCAGCAACAGAATGGCGACGATCTCGAAATAGGACATGCTGCCTGGCTCGGACGACGGACGCGCTGTTCTTTGACGTGTCGTGCGATCAGCCGTTCCATCCGAGCGCCCGCGACCATGATGTCAGATCCCGGGGCGTGCCGCGCAAGTCCCGCGGTGGCCGTCAGTGGTGCCAGCCCCAGCCACCGCCGTGCCAACCACCGCCCCATCCGCCACCGATCGCGACATAGCCGCCCGGCGCATAGCCGTACCCATATCCCGGTCCGTAGTAGCCGTAACCGGGATAGGCCGGATACGCGACGCAGCCGCTGACCAGCGCCGCCAGCCCCAATGCGGCGAGCATCGGCAGCACAGCGCGGCAGAAAGCACGGGTCCGACACATCGCGGGTCCTCCTCCTCAAAGCGGTCACTCCCATAAGTGGGGTGCCGACCGGCAATTTGATGGCGCCGCCACGGCGGGGCCATGTCGCATCGGTGTCATAAAAGAGCACCGGCTCGTCGCCGTTTCGCCATGGTTGGCGGGTTACGTTGCGCGCCGTCCGAAAGCGATGGAGTCGCACGATGCGCCCGCCCTCCCTGATCGTCCGCCTTTGCGCGGCCACCGCACTTGCGGGCTTGTTGACGCCCGGCCTTCCGCCGGCAGTACTGGCGCAGCCTGCGCCTCAAGCCGTCGCACCGGGCCAGCAGGCGGAAAATCCGCCCGAGCGAGTCGGTTGGCTGCAACAGATCAACGGTGGCGTATCCTTCCACACGACAGACCAGGACCAGTGGAGCCAGGCCGTCGCCAACTATCCGGTTGCGTCAGGCGATTCGTTGTGGACCGAGCCGGACGCCTCGGCAAAGGTGGCGATCTCCGACAGCGTCATCGGTATGGCGGGCGGCACCGAACTTGACGTGGACACGCTGGACGCGAACGGGCTGCAATCGACGCTCCCAGAGGGGGAGATCTACCTGGGCCTGAACGGCCTGGCGCCGAGCGAGGCGTGGTCGGTGCAGACGCCCCGCGGGCTGGTGACGTTCTCCGGGCCGGGCCGCTACGACATTGTGGCAGGCGACACGCAGAGTCCGACGATGGTAACCGTGCTTGCAGGCTCGGCCCAGGTGGGCGGGTCGGGCCTGTCGCTGCAGGTTTCGGCGGGCCAAACCGCAACGATCACCGGGGTACAAACCTTCCAGGGCAGCGTCGGGCCAGCACAGACGGACGCCTTCCTGGCAGCCTGGCAGCAGCAGTCTGTTTCGCCACAGATCGCAGCGGCGCCGCCTGTTGTCACCCAAATGCCGGGGGGTGATGACCTCTCGGCCTACGGCTCCTGGACCCAGACCTCCGACTACGGCGACATCTGGTATCCGCAGGTTGCTGCTGGCTGGGCGCCGTATCAGGAGGGGTATTGGGCCTGGGTGGCGCCCTGGGGCTGGACCTGGATCGACAGCGATCGATGGGGCTTTGCGCCGTTCCATTACGGACGATGGGTGCAGATCGGCGGCCGATGGGGGTGGTCGCCCGGCGTCGTCGCGGAGGCGGGGCCACCGGTCTATGCACCGGCGCTGGTCGCTTTCTTTGGCGTGGGTTCGGCAGTGCAGGCGGGCACGGTGGGATGGTTCCCGCTGGCGCCGCAAGAGCCGTATCACCCGTGGTTCCACGCGTCCGACGCTTGGCTGCGCGCCGTCAACCGTCGCGACGTAAGGGACATGGCGGCGATCGGCCGTCCGCTGCCGATGAACAGTTATCTCAACCGCGGCGCGGTCACCGCAATTCCGGCTGCCGCAATGGCCGAGTCGCGGCTGGTCCGGCAGGCTGCGGTGCACATCGATCCGCGGATGCTGGCGACGGCCAGGCCAGTCATCGGCGCCGCGCCGATCCGGCCGACAGCCGCGACGGTGGGGATCACGCCGAACCTCGCACGCACGATGCATCTGCCGGAGGCGCCACGAGGCGCCCCCGTCGCCGCGCATGTGGCGCCTGGTCCTGCGATCCATCCGATGCCGCGGGTGAATGGTGTCGCCGCGCGCCCGCCATTGCCTGCTCCTTCGCAGCATCGGCCGGGCGTGCCGCCGGCCGCGGCCGGCTTGACGCACCCGGCCGGCCTGGGGGCGCCGGCGTTGCACACCCCAGCGGCGCGCGAAGGCGGACCGCCTCCGATCGGGCACGTGCCACCCGCCGGCGTGACAGAGCGGCACGAACCAGTGCCGGCCGGCGTTGCGCGCCCGGGGATTGCACCGCCGGTTGCGGAACATGGGCCTCCAACGTCAGGGCCGGAGGTTCGGCGCACGGAAGAGCCTGGCATGCAGCATCCGGCGGAGGGACTGCAGCATCCGGGCGAACGTCCCGCCGCACCTGTCCTGGAACATCGGCCCGTGGCGCACGAGGTTGCGCCCCCCGCGGCATCCCGCGGCCCTGAGGTGCATCCGCCGGCGCCACAGCATGGGCCGCCCCAACTTCACGCTGGCGGGCCAGTGCACGCGGCATCTGAGCCACATGGACCTCTGCCGGAGGCACACGTGGCGCCTGAGCCGCATGGCCCCCCGCCGGCGGCGCATGTGGCGCCTGAGCCTCGGAGACCGCCGCCGGAAGCCCATGCGCCGCCCGAGCCGCTTGGTCCTCCGCCGGAAGCCCACGTGGAGCCGCACCCGCCTGGTCCGGCGCCGGCTCATGCTGGGCCGCCACCACAGGCTCATCCTGCTCCGCCACCGCATCCTGCCCCCGCAGAGCATGATAGGAAGCCAGACCAGCACTGACCGAGGCGCCGTCCCGCGGAGAGCGCAGCCGGGCAGCACCTACGCAAGATTCGGCTTTTGGGAGCGACTCACGTTCAAATTGAGCAGCGTTCGATGGTCATGGTCCGGTGCGCGCTCGGCTAAACATGACGCCAAAAAGGAAGCGGCGGGGACTGGCCCCGCCGCTTGCTCCGTCAGTTCAAGGTTTGTCGGTGATCAGAAGCGGACCGACAGACCGGCAGTCAGCACGTTGGCATCAACCGTGTTATAGGCGCTGCCCGCCGTGTTGGTCAGCAGATCGACGTCGCCCTGGTAGACCTGGCCCCAGGCATATTCGACGATGCCCACGACGCCGGGACCGAAACCATAGACCGCACCGACATCCAGACCCTGCGAAGTACGCTGCGTGCAGAACCCACAGGTGGCGGAAAGCGGGGTAACGTTGCCCTGGTACCTGTAGTTGAAGTAGTAGGCGCCGAGCGTCGCGGGAAGCTGTGGGATGGTCCACTTCACGCCGGCCACCCAGGCCAACGCATGGCTGCCGCCGGAGGGCATCGGGGCCCACGCGTTGTTGACCGCACCCCACATAATGTTGCCGCCAATTTCGAGTTGCTTGTTCCACTGCACCGTGGCACCGGCGTCGCCGACGTCCAGGCCCTTGTATGTCGGCACCCCGACAGCCGCGTCGTTGACCACACCGCTGTGGGTCCAGCCGACGTTCCCCGCGAAGCCGATGGGGCCGAAGGTGTTGCGGTAGCGCAGGGCACCGCCGACCTCGTTGCGATACCGGTTCTCGAAGTCGCCCGGAAGGGTCGAGGACGACTGCGTGGCGCAGCCCACGCCGCCACCGGCGGCGTTGCACCCTGAACCATCGAACGGCGTAGAGTTGTTCGGCGCGAAGTCGACACCGAAGTCGAACCCATCGATCACGGGCGAGACATACTGGAGCCGGGCGGCCATGTAGTACTGGCCATCGTCAGCCCATGGCCACACCGGGGCGGCCCCGCTGGCGATGTTGGACGACGCGAAGGAAATCCAGCCGCCGATGTCGAAATCGTCGAACAGACCGGTTTCGTAAAGAACCTGCGAACCGAGGCCGGTGCCCATGCGCAGGAAGCCAATCTGGTCCGTGCCGATATAAACGTTGGCGTGGCGGACATAGAGTGTGTTGTCCCCGGCGTCGGCCGAGGCATTCTGCGCAAAGCCCGAGCTGATGCCGGTCAGCGTGCCGGTGCTGGCCCCTGCTGCGCTTGTCGTCGTGACTGCGGTTGAGCTGCCGGTGATGTTGGTGGTGTTGTTCTCGCGGATCTCGACGAAGCCACCGTACTTGACGCCGGTCTTGGTCATGGCGTCGAGGCCGAAATCAAGACGGATCCAGCCGTAGATCCCGAAGGGCTGCTGCTTGTTGCCGACGAGGCCTGGGCTGGCCGTGCTGCCGCCCATACCTGTCCACCACGACGCCATCGGGAATTCGTTAACGAACAGGTTAACGCGCATGTTGACCTTGCCGGGCTGCGGCACGGAGAAGGGCACCGCCGCTTCGCCCTCAAGGCCCTGGCCGCCGGTATAGGGGCTGCCCATTTCGCCGAATCCGTCAGGCAACGTCACGAGGCCGGTGCCCGAAACGGTGGCCGGGTTACCCTCCATGTCCATGATGCGGCCTGCGTTCGCCGTCCCGGCTATCAGGCCCAGTATCGTCCCCGCGGACAATAACAATCTGAGCTTGTGCATTCTTATCCTCCTCATTGTGCCGGGGATTCCCGGCAGAACGTCCAGGTCAGCGAATGGCGTTTCCTCCGCGGCATGAATCGCCGGCGAACCGGCGCGTCATGCCAACGGGGCACCATCCAGGCCCGCGGGTATTATTGTTGGGACTATTAAACACAGACAATATCGTTCGGGCCTGTTGCCGAATTACTGCGGTGATTATGGCAGAAAAGCCACAGTATGCGTGGCATTGTAGGTGATATTACTGACGATAATACGTATTATATTACAGATCGTTCTTTGTCCGCTGACGCAGCGCGCACGAATATCTTACGGATGACTTTCCGGGTCAGTCGCCCTCCGCAAATTCGAGAGAGTCCTGCGACTGCGTCGGCCCACGCCCCAGGTCCGCCGATGCGGCGAGACCGCCCAGCCCAAGGACCGGCTCTCTGGACGGCTGCGCGCCTGGCCAACGCGCGGTGCCTGCGAGTCGGCGGACCGCCTCGCTAACGGCCTGGGCAACCTCACGCAGCATCGGGTCAGCATCGCCCGGTGCCGCGATGGCGTAGGCGACGGGCAGCTCCGGTTGCACCAAGGACCGGAACACCAGGGCGCCGCGCGCCGTGTCCTCCTGCACTGCGGCGTGAGGCAGAATGGTGCAGCCCATCCCATCCCGCACCAACGCGCGGGTCATCGGCAGGCTATCCACCTGCGTCACCGCATCGAGGCGCAGCCCGCGCTGGAAGGCCGCCTTCGACAGGCGGCGGCGGATCCAGTGGCGCTTGCCGGGAAGGATCAGCTGCACCGCGAGCAAGTCGCGCAGCCGCAACGCCTCGGTGCTGTCCGCCAGCGCATCGCGCGGCGACACGATCAAGCCGAGGCGTTCGGTCGCTACCGGCTCGACGAGCAATGCGTCGAGTTCCGGCGGGTCCGCCAGCAGGGCGATGTCCACCTGGCCCGCGCACAGGCCTTCCACCGCCAGATCGGGGGCATCGCGCAGATCGAGCGTCAGCTCCGGCCAACGGTGACGTATCAGTGTGGCGATGGGGGCTGCCAGCAGCGTACCCAGCTCGGCTGGCATCGCCAGGGAGATGGTTCCTTCAACTGCGGCGACGGCGAGCGGATAGTCCAGCGGCGCAGCCAGCAGGTGCAGGACGGTATCGATGCGGTCGAGCAAGCGCAGGCCCGCCGGTGTCGCGGTGACGCCGCGGCCATGGCGAAGCAGCAGCGGCGTACCGACCGTCTCTTCCAGTTTGCGGAGCTGCTGGCTGACGGCAGCGGCAGTGACATTCAGCTCCTGCGCCGCGCGGGCAAGATTCCCAGCGCTGGCTGCGGCCGCGAAATAGCGCAGCTCGCGCAAATCCGGCACGCGATCGACCCTGCCAGGGCGCGACGTCTCTGTCGCAGCCGGCGGGGCAGCGTTCGTTACGGCGACGGGCGTCAGGGCGTTCAAGGCGCTGCCAATCCCTTGCACGGGCTGGCGGCAAACAGACCGCTTTGCCGGGCTGGCGCGCCAGCCGGGAAAAGCCGAGACAAAACGAAAGGCTTAATACAGGCCGCAGATCTTCTGCCGACAACTTGAAACGTGAAACCTTACGAATTCAGGCCAAAGATATTACCAAAAAGATGTCCGGCTCTGACGCAAGTATCCTCGGCAAGTTTCATGACGTGCCGGGCGGAATCCAGCAGATCGCCCATCACCAGTTCCCGGCATGAAGCTTGCTCCATTGTCGGCATAATGCCTGCCACCGCTTCGATGCTCGGGTGGCGTAGACTCGGCTGGCATCCCGCCAACAGCCGGCCGAGCGGACCGGCTGGCGTCAATTGCGGCAGTGCCGCGGCGGAACCCTGCAAATACCGGGGAAACACCAACAAAGCCGGGTGCAGCGCGCGCGCCGGCGATGCCACGCTGTACGCCGGCGGCAGCCGATAGCGCACCATCACGCCGTCCTCGCGCTCACGCTCTGGCAACGCCTCCAGGCCGGGGAACACCGATGCCAACATCGCGATACCTCCTGCTTTCACCGACAGCGAGGTCGGGATCGGCCGCAGCGTTCCATCCCGGCGCAGCAGGACAGCCTCGTCGGAGAAATACGTGGCACCGAGCCACAGCAGACGGGCAGTCAGCAGCGTTTTTCCCCACCACTCCCTGCAGGAAACACGACAAGCCGTCCGGCATGCGCTACCGCAGCGGCATGCACGTGCCGCACATGATCGTGGTGGTTGATGGCGCGGGTCGTGACTTCGGCCTTCAACCGCGGCACCACCTTGGCCGGTGTGCCGGCCAGCAACAGCTCATGCTCGCGGTCGGAGACGTAGTGCGAGTCCAGGATGCGCACGACGGTCAGTGTCGCCGCTGGCGTCGCAGCGTCATGAGACTCGAGATGGGCAAAGGCGGGATGCACCAGCTTCGACATCCGCATGGCCGAACCGCAGGCGCACCACGGTATCGAGCAAGCGATAGTCGCGATGCCGGAAGGCGGCCGGTGCGCACAGCAGGCGCATGCGATGCAGGGGTGCGGTGCGTCAGGGTCTCCGTCTCGTGTGAGATTGCGTCGTTCCAATGGCGCGCGCTGTCCCTGCGCAGGTAGTAGTGGTACAGCACCACCACGTGCGGCGAGAACAGATCGAAGCCCGCGGATGCGGCGACGCATCCTGTCAGCCCGTTTCATTGCCAGGAGTTTGACATGCCCCACCAGTACCGCATCGCCTCCGTCCCGGGAGACGGCATCGGCCCCGAAGTGATTGCGGCTGGTCTGGAGGTGCTGAATACAGTGGCCGCGCGCGACGGAGGGTTCTGCCTGACGGTAGATCACTGCGACTGGGGATCCGACTATTACCGCAAACACGGGCGGTTCATGCCGGAGGACGGGTTGGACCGGCTGCGTGCCGCCGATGCGATCTATTTCGGCGCCGTCGGCGACCCGCACATCCCGGACCACGTGACGCTTTGGGGCTTGCGGCTGCCGATCTGCCAGGGGCTGGATCAGTATGCGAATGTGCGGCCGACCCGAATCCTGCCGGGCGTGGCCAGCCCGCTGCGCAATGTCGGTCCAGGCGATCTGGACTGGGTGATTGTGCGGGAGAATTCCGAGGGCGAATACGCCGGGCATGGCGGGCGGGCGCATCGCGGCTTTCCCGAGGAAGTGGCAACCGAGGTCGCGATCTTTACCCGCCGCGGTGTGGAGCGGATCATGCGCTACGCGTTCGCGCTGGCGAATTCGCGGGCGGCGAAACACCTGACTGTCGTGACGAAGTCGAACGCCCAGCGCCATGGCATGGTGTTCTGGGATGAGATTGCGTCCCTCGTGTCGCACGACTTTCCCGACGTTGCGTGGGAACGCGAACTGGTGGATGCGATGACCACGCGCATGGTGCGGAGGCCGCAATCCATCGACACCGTGGTGGCGACCAACCTGCACGCGGACATTCTGTCCGATCTGGCGGCGGCGCTGGCGGGATCGCTGGGGATCGCGCCGACCGGGAACATCGATCCGGAGCGGCGATCGCCGTCGATGTTCGAGCCGATCCATGGCTCGGCATTCGACATCACCGGGAAGGGGATTGCGAACCCGGTAGGGACGTTCTGGACCGGCGCGATGATGCTGGACCACCTGGGCGAGTCCGCAGCGGCTGACCTGCTGATGCGAGCGGTAGAGCAAGTGTGCGCGGCAGGCGTGGTGACGCCGGATCTTGGAGGGAAGGCGACGACTGTGGAAGTGGCGCGTGCCGTGTGCGAGGCGGTTCGGGGGATCAACCGGTAGGGTTGGTATTGAATGTCACACCGTTTGCAGTTTGCCTGCACAAACCTGCCGGGGCGGTCATGACTGGACCGATTGCCTACAAGGTCGTGACCGCCGCCGAGTTCGCTCGCACGCAGCCCGGGCAGGTGTTTCGCGGTTCGCCGGCGGATCTTGCCGACGGGTTCATTCACATGTCGACCGCAGCGCAGCTCGCTGCAACGGTGGACAGGCACTTTCGGGGACAGACGGATCTCGTGGTAATCGCGTTCGATCTATCCCGGCTCGGTGAGGCGGTGCGGTGGGAATCCTCGCGCGGGGGCGAACTGTTCCCGCATTGCTATGGGCTGCTGCCGATGGCGGCCATGATTGCGGCCGGTCCGCTGGAGCGGCGCGCAGACGGTACGGTGTTGCTGCCCGGTTGAGTGGGCGAGCATCGACCTGGGCGGTATAACGTGTTCCGGCTCGCCCACCACCGGCAAGACGAAGAATGGTCCGGATCGAGCGAACGGACGAACGAGGTCGATTCCGATACCGGGCGCGACCAAACCGCAGGCGATATGTCGTGGCGTCGCGCGTGTTCGGCTCTGGTGACTCGCGCGAGCGCCTTCCGGAAAGGCTGGCGTTTTCGCAGGACAACAGGCGGCCAAATCCGAGCCTGGGTTTACACGTGCGCTCGCGGCTCCATATCCGCCCTGCCGAGGATCTCGTTCGGCGCGTGCCAATCTCCTGCGAGAGCGCACCGCTATGGTTGTGTTTGGTGGAATCGATACATGACACGGTGGCTTGGCGATTCAACGTGGCTGGCAACATTTGTGGGAAGCGACGGTCGGAGCGTCCGGATAACCTCACGTATTGCGTCAGAAAATCGCTCATCGGTGCAGATCAATTACCCGGTGAATAGACGTGCATATCGATGAGTTCCGCCAGTTCTTTCTCTACTAACATGGAGTCAAATGACGAATCTGCTATGGGGTCGGATTTTTGTGGCCGCCCTGCGACGCACGCAGTAACGACGATGTTCGCGTCTAGACCGAGGGCAAATTCGAGATATGTATCAGCAGGATCATGTCGACCGTGTTCATGACATCGGACTGTCGTCACTGGCAAGTCCAGTCTCTGTATTTCCAATGTTCTTGTGCTCCGTGGAGCTACTATGAACTTCAGGTTCGTAGCAGGGATTAGCCCGTTGAACTCCTCAGCGGTGGAAGCGACAACATAGTGCACCGTGCGATCCCATACATCCTTCATCCACTGGATTTTCTCGGCCATTTCCTTCCGCGCCGCGGTGGTTTGCTCATTGACCGCGCTGGCTCGCGCGTTCAATGCCTTCAGCCGTTCCCGAGGATCGCTTGCCATTGGTTCACTCCGAGCCACGTTGATGGCCGAACGTATCGACTTGATGGTTGCAGTCGGATTACCCCGGCAACGTCCGGCGCTGACCTGGGCGAATCACAATCCCCTCAGGCTGCTGCCATTGGCTGCCGCTACACTGGCGGCCGCGTGTCGGAGCAACTCCGGCCCGGCGGAAAACGACGCCCGAGGTACCGCACGGGCGGTGCTCGCACACGTGCCGTGGCTTGCTCGCTTCCCGCGAACTGAAGCGCGTCGGCAGTACGCCCGAATTTTCTCCTGGCCGGATTGCCGGACGGTTTGGATGGCCATACGGTTCACAGGCCGTTGGCGGCATCCAGCAGAAGGCACAGCCCATGCCCGTTGATCCGCAGATTCAGGCGCTTCTCGACAAGGGCACCGGCGTGCCGGCGACCCACACGCTGTCGGTTGCCGAGGCGCGCGCGCAGTACGAGGCGCGCATTGCCCTGATGGCGCCGGCAGCCGCCATTGCCGCGGCAACAGGGCGTGTCATTGCCGGGCCGGGGGGGCCGCTGTGGCTGCGCATCTACCGCCCGCTTGGCGAGGGGCCGTTTGCGCTGCTGGTGTTCTTCCATGGCAGCGGCTTCGTGCTGTGCAGCCTGGATACGCATGACGGCATCTGCCGCAACCTGTGCGCCGGGGCCGGGTGCGTTGTCGTTTCGGTGGATTACCGCCTGGCCCCGGAGCACAAGTTCCCCGCGGGCCTGGATGATTGCATGTTCGCCACGCGCTGGGCGGCGGAACATGCGGCGGAGTTGGAAGCAGATGCACGTCGGATGGCGATCGCGGGCGACAGCGCGGGCGGGAATCTCGCGGCGGCGACAGCGTTGCGTTTGCGCGATGAAGGCGGTTTGGCGCTACGCGGGCAGTTGCTGATCTATCCGGTGACCGATTACCACTCGCCAGGCACGGCATCGTACCGCGAGAATGCCGACGGCTACGGCCTGACGCGGGACACGATGGTGTGGTTCTGGAACCACTATCTCGCCGATCCGGGGGACGCGGCGAACCCGTTGGCATCGCCGCAGCGGGCCGTCTCCCTGGCAGGGTTGCCGCCGGCCCTGGTGGTGACGGCGGAATTCGATCCGTTGCGTGACGAAGGCGAGGCCTATGCGGCGCGGTTGCGGGATGCGGGCGTGCCGTCAGCGATGTCGCGGTGGGAGGGGATGAACCACGGGTTCTTCTTCTGGGTTGGCGTGGTCGATCGGGCGGCGGCAGCGATGGAGGAAAGCTGTGCGTGGCTGCGGGGGGTTTTTGGTGGATGATGGCTTATGTTGCCTCCAACCGTATCTACGGAAACTTTGCACAATCTCTATTACGAAAGTACCGAAGACAGAGCGCAGCGCGCGGTACAGCTGATAACAAACCAGCGGCGCGGTAACAGCTTTATGTTGATGCGTGCAGCTGCTTGCTGCGGCGTATGGTACGAGACCTCGGTCGCTTGCTGACCTGGTACGGGGTTATGATGCTGAGAAGATCAAAAGCCTGACTCGCGATTTCCTGGATGCCCAGCGGTTGGCAAGGAACCCATTTGAGTGCCCCAGCGCGGCCTGCGCAGGACCTTTACCTGACGGTCGGCCTGTTCTCCGCCTCTGATCCTGCTGCGGCTACGCTTCGATTCTCCGATTCGGCTTCCCTGAACGAGATTGCTTCGTCGCTTCGCTTCTCGCAATGACATTTGGTAGATGATATCTGGCGGATGACATCTGGCGCTCTGGGATTGGGCGCGTGGCTCACGCCTCTCTGATAGCGGATTGCAGTGCGTTCCTCACCATCTCCGACACCGCCTCCGGCGCCAGCGGCTGACATTCCACCACCACGCCGAACGGCGCCAGCGCATCAGCCACCGCGCTGGGCAGAGCGCCGACCGCGCCCATCACGCCGCCCTCCGACATGCCTTTCGTGCCGCTCAGCGTGCGCTTGCTGGGGGTGTGCATCGGGATCAGCGTGATCGGCGGAATCGTCGCGGCAACCGGCATCGCGTAATCCATGAAACTGCCGGTCACGTTCTGACCGTTCTCGTCATACACCACTTGCTCTTGCAGCACGCCGGCAATCCCCAGGGCTACCGCTCCGTGCTGCTGCCCTGCAACGATCGCGGGGTTCAGCACGCGGCCGCAATCCTCCGCCACGATCCAGCGTTCCACCTGCACGGCGCCAGTCTCAGGATCGACCACCACTTCGCAGACATGCGCGGCGTTGGAAAATGTCAGCGGTGGCGGATCATAGGCACGATGCGCCTCCAGCCCGGGCTCGATGCCTTCAGGCAGACGCAGCGGGTCCATATAGGCAACGCGGGCGATGTCGAGCAAGCCAAGGCCGACGTCCTGCCAGTCTCCCTCGATGACGCGCTGCACGCGGCCTTCCCACAGCCGCAGATCGTCGCCCGAGTTCAGCCCTAGCAACGATGCGGCGATGGTGCAGATCTTCCGTTGTAGTGTCTGCCCGCTCAGCAACAGCACGGAGCTGCCAGCCGTGCCGCCACGGGCACCTCGGCTGCCCATGCCGTACGGCGCCACGTCGGTATTTCCCAGGTGCACGCGCACGCTGTCGATCGGCACGCCGAGGCCCTCGGCGGCGGCCTGCGCCAATGCGGTTTCATAACCCTGTCCGGATGCCATCAGCCCGACCGAGACATCCACCGCTCCGGTGGGCGCTACCTTCACCCAGCCGGCTTCGTGGCCCGATCCCGGAATGCCGGCAGCACGATAGAACGCCGAGCCGTAGGTGTTCGATTCCACCACGCAACACACGCCCATGCCTCGGTAGATGCCGCGCGCGCGGTCTGATGCCTGGCGCGCGCGGAACCCCGGCACGTCGAACGCATTCAGCGCGGCTTCGAATGTTTCGTACGGCGTCACGTCTTCCAGCACCGGGCCGGCGGGCATGGTCCAGGGCAGTTCGCTCGGGTACAGCATGTTGCGGCGTCGGACTTCGATCGGGTCGAGGTGCAGGTCCCGCGCGACGGCCTCGATCGTGCCGTCCATCACCCAGCTTGCCATCGACATGGGCGCCCGCATCGGTGCGGCGCCGCATTTGGTCGACAGCACGACCTTCATGTCGAAGGCGTAGTCGGCGATGCGATACGGACCGGTGAGACTCAGCACCGTCATGCGCAGCAGGTAGTTGGCGGGATAGAAGCAATAAGCGCCGAAATCCTCGATAATGTGCAGGTCCAGCGCGGTGATCCTGCCGTCGGCGTCCACCGCGGCGCGCACCTGTGCGGTTTGTTCGCGGGCATGGGCTGCGGAGAGAAGGTTTTCGCCGCGGTCCTCGCGCCACCGGACGGGACGGTTCAGCGCACGCGCCAGGGCGGCGACCGTTAGTTCCTCACGATACAGCGTGATCTTCTGTCCGAAGCCGCCGCCGATGTCAGGGCAGTGCACGGTGATCTGCGACTCGCTCAGCCCGAGCCGGGCGGAAAGCATGGTGCGATAAGGATGCGGTACCTGGGTACCGACATGCATCGTGAGATGCTGCCGGCCTTCGTCCCAGATGGCGCAGCAGCCGCGTGGCTCCATCGGCACATGGGTCTGCCGGTGCTGGACAAAGCGGGCCTCGACGATCCGGTGCGCCTCGGCAAAGCGGCGCTGCGGATCGCCACAGGTGACGCTTTGGTGGGAGACGAGGTTGTCGGGCAGCGCTTCGTCCACGCGTGGCGCACCGGGGGCGAGCGCCGCTTTCATGCTGGTGACAGGCGGCAGCGGGTCGTAGTCCACTCGCATGAGTTCTGCGGCGTCGTCCGCTGCGGCGCGGCCGGTGGCGACGATGCAGGCGACCGGGTCGCCGTGAAAGCGAACCTTTGTGGTGGGCAGAGTCTCGATGGTGACCGGGTGCAGGCCTTCGATGGCGGGGGCAAGCCGCAGTGGCTGGGTCCACTGCACCAGATCATGGCCGGTGACGATGGCCGCGACGCCGGGCAGGGCGCGCGCCGCCTCGGTGTCGATGCGCAGGATGCGGGCGTGCGCGTGGGGCGAGCGGACGAAGCGGGCGTGCAAGGCGCCGGCGATGGGAAGGTCATCGGTGTAGCGGGCGGTGCCGGTGAGGAAGCGGCGGTCCTCACGGCGGGGGATGTTGCGGCCGATCGGGCCTGACGCGTCGGGCATGAGGCGGGTGTAACCGAGGCGGCGTACGGGGGAAACCATGCGCCGTACCGGCGGCGATACGCCGCCGCCGTTTGCTGTGTGCCTTCGTGATGAGTCTGACCAACTACCGGTCCTGGGTCCGCAGTTTATCGCTGCTGCTTTACCGGTTCGGGGCAAGGGCGGCCCATCTTTGGTTGATTTGACTCCTGGTAATTTCTGACGGCGACGACGACGATTGATGTCCGGGACCGGCCACGTTACCAAGCCGACGACACACCGCGCGCATGACAAGGGTGACAGTATGATTAACACAAGATTGACGAGAGGATGACATCGTGGTCGCGGGCGGCTGATATGTTGTTTGTGAAACGGCAGACAATAGGACGAACGCTGCAAGGCCCTAACGACCAAACCGACGCGTGCCAGCGAGCCCCCGCCCGGCGCGTGGTGCTTCAGTGGCTCGTTCTGTCCGTTCTGCCTGCACTATCGTGGCGGCAGGCGCAGGCGACCGCCGCTCAACCGGTTCGCATTGTTTTCGACGTCTTTGAAAACGCGCCGCTTATCTGCGGCAACGGCACCAGGATCGACCCCGTCAAACCCGGGTTGACGATCGAGTTGCTGCATATGGCCAGTGAACGGGCGACTGTTCCGATCACGTTGTCCCGTACTCCCTGGCAGCGTGGGCTATACCTGATCCGGACCGGCCAGGCGGACGCGATCTTCGCTTCGAGCTATGTCAAGTCCAGGCTGAGCTACGGCGTCTACCCGATGAAGAACGGGCAACCCGACCCGAACCGGAGCATTTTCACCCAATCCTACCGCTTGTATGTCCGCGCCGGGTCGGGAATCCGTTGGGACGGCAAAACGCTGACCAATCTGCACGGACCGGTTGGCGCCACGCCGGGTTACGCCGTGGTTCCAGTTTTGCGCGCGATGGGCGTGACGGTTGATCCGGAGCCGAGCCATCTTGACAACCTGCGTAAGCTCCTGGCCGGCCACCTGGCCGCCTATGCCGAACTCGAGAACCACGTCCGGCCGATCCTGCATGACAATCCTGCGGAATTCGGCGACATCATCGAGCTGTCGCCGCCGCTTCGGACCGTGCCCTACTACCTGATGTTCTCGAAGATCTTCTATGCCAAGGCGCCACAGGTCGCGGAACGGTTGTGGGATGCAATCGGTATTGCTCGCGCGTCATCCGGGTACCAGGACCTGGTGCATAGCAAAGCTGCGGGATGCTAAGCCGTGACCGGATCAATTGTCAGTCGATTGTTTCGGGTTGCTTTCGGCTGCTACGTGATCGTCGCGCTCATCCTGAATGTCCTGCTTGTTGGGCAGGAGTACGTCGATACCAAGGCGACGATACAACGCGAGCTGGAGATGTATCGGGGGGCCTTTGCCGCGCCGCTTGCCGACGCTTTGTGGAATATGGAGATCGGCAAGCTCGATGCAATCGCTCATGGCATCGTATCGATCCCGGAGATCGCTGCGCTGCGGGTCACCGATCCGGTCACCGGCCACGCGTTTGTCAGTGCGTTCAACCGCGACGGCACCATTGTTCTCAATGATAATGCAGCGGACGATTGGCGCCAGGTTGCGGACGCTTCGGGATCGAGCCGCTACGGCTTCGACATCGTTGCGCACCACGAGGCCGGCAATACCGTTGTTGGACATGCCGAATTCATTTCGGGGCAGCGCTACCTGTTGGACCAGATCAAAGGGCGGGCGATCTTGCTCTTTGGCGTTGCGGTGCTGGAGGGAGCAGCGCTGTGGATCGGTTTCCTGTATGTCGGCCGCCGCATCCTGAGCCGTCCGCTAACGGCATTGTTCCGCGCGATCGACGCGACCACGCCGGAGAACCCGGCGACGATTGCTCTGGATCGGCCGGATGAGCACGCGATCGCAGGTACCGAACTGAACGTTATCCGCGACTCGTTCAACGGGCTCGTGGCGCGGATCGAACGCGACCGGGGGCAACTCGCGGCGCTCAACGCCGGCCTGGAGCAGAAGGTCGCCGAGCGCACGGCGCAATTGGCGGAGGCGACAGAGCATGCGGAGAAGGCGCGGGCGGTGGCGGAGGAGGCGAATCTGGCCAAGAGCCAGTTTGTTGCCAATATGAGCCACGAGATCCGTACGCCGATCAACGGCGTGCTGGGGTTGAACGGGCTTCTGCTGGATACCGCGCTTGACCAGGAGCAGCGGGATTATGCCGTGATGGTGCAGCGGTCCGCACAGGCACTGTTGCGGATCGTTGACGATATTCTCGATGTTTCGAAGCTCGACGCCGGGAAGCTCGAGCTGGAAAGCGTCGATTTCGACCTTGCCGATGCCGTCGAAACCGCGGCCCGACTATTGGAGCCGCAGGCCCGCGCGAAAGGCATAGCGCTCGATGTCCGCGCTGACCCGGCGATGGAATACTATCGGAGCGGGGATCCGACGCGCCTGCGCCAGATCCTGCTGAACCTTGTCGGCAACGCGATCAAGTTCACCGAGGCTGGGTGTGTGTCGGTGCGGGTCGCGCCCGTGGGCGCCGCCGGCACCGCGATCGGGAATGCCGGGGGCAATCGCGGCGAGTTCTTGCGGTTCGAAGTAAGCGATACCGGGATCGGCATCGATGAAGCGGAGCAAGCCCGATTGTTCAAGCGGTTCAGCCAGGCGGACAATTCGGTCACCCGCCGTTATGGTGGAACCGGGCTGGGGCTTGCGATCTGCCGGGAGCTTGTCGCACTGATGGGCGGAGAAATCGGGGTTTCGAGCCGGCGGGGGATCGGTTCGACCTTCTGGTTCGAGCTGCCGCTGCCACGCGCCGCGTTCAGACTGGTACAAGGCGCGAAACCGTCCCAGCTTGTGCCGGACGCCGCGCCACGGAAATTACGAGTTCTGGTCGCCGAGGATAATGCGATCAATCAGCGGTTCATGGAGGCTCTGTTGCGCAGGGCCGGCCATGACGTCATCGTGGCGGAGAACGGCCACCAGGCTGTCGCCGCGGTTCGCGACGGCGATTGCGACGTTGTGCTGATGGACGTGCAAATGCCGGACCTGGGCGGCGTCGAGGCCACCCGGCGTATCCGCGCCATGCCGCCACCGAAACGCCTCGTTCCGATCATTGCGCTGACAGCGCATGCCATGGCTGGTGCCAAAGATGAGTACCTTGCCTCCGGCATGGACGATTTCATTCCGAAACCGGTCGATTCGGCTTTGCTGCTGGAGAAGCTTGAAAGGTTGTCGAAGCCCGCGGAGTCCCAGGCGATCGCGCGTATCCAGCCTGCCGGCGCCATCGCGAAGGGCAGACAAGACGATTCGGTGTTCGATCGCGTGCGGCTGGAGATGTTGGCTGGGCTTCTGCCGCCGAAACAACTGCATGATTTTGGCATGCTCTATCTCGAGCATTCTGCCGCTTGCGCCATGCGCATCGCTGCGCTCGCCACCACTGGCGATTTCCGGGCAATCGGTGCGGGTTCACATCAGCTTATCGGGGCTGCCGGCAACGCCGGCGCGCTGGAAACCTGCCGCCTGGCCCAGGCGCTTTCCGCTGCCGCCAAGGCCGGCGACGAAAATGCTTGCCGGGAGCTGGCCGCGCTGTTGCCGCCGGCGACGGAGCGTGCGGCACGCTGGCTGCGGGCCTGGCTTGCCGATCGGGACTGGAGTGGCGTGGCGTCGTCCGGCCTGCTGGCGACTGTGAGCTGACACAAGGCTGTCGAACGGGTGGTCAGCGTCCAGTCGACCGGACAAACGACCAACTTCGGTGTTGCGGGGGGAAAACGATGAAACAACTCAACCGGATCAAAGCTGCAATGCGCGACGGCCGCAATGCGTATGGCTATAATCTTTCGTTTCCGTCGCCATGGGTGATCGATATTCTTGGCAAGCTCGATTTCGATTTCGTCTTCATCGATGGCGAGCATGGGCCGTTTGGTTTGGATCAGCTCGAGGATCTGTGCCGGACCGCCGAGCGTTATCATGCCACGACGATGGCCAGGGTTCCGGATATCGGTTCATCGACCATCCTGCGTTATCTCGATCGTGGGATCATGGGCATATTGGGCCCGCATATCGCGACGGAAGCCGATGCCCGGCAGTTGGTGCGCGCTTGCTATTTCGGTCCGCTCGGCGAGCGGTCGTTCGGGGCAAACCGGGGCACCGACTACAATGCCGGAATCGCCGACAAGGCGGCATACTATCGCGAGGCTAATGAGCAGATGCTGGTGTGCGCTCTGCTAGAGGATGTCGCGGTGCTGGACAATCTGGATGGTATTCTGTCTGTGCCGGGGATCGATCTGTACAGCATCGGTCCGAATGATTTCTCGCAAAGCCTTGGTTATCCAGGCCAGCCGGACCATCCTGAAGTCGTCAAGGCCATGCAAGAGATTACGCGCCGCATCCGACAAGCGGGTCGGGTGATGCAAGGCGACGTGATGCACAGTGCGTGGATCAGCGATATGCTGCTTGAAGGAGGGCGTCGGATTTTATCGGTGTAGACGGAGAGGCGCGTGAAGCGTCCAGGTCACTCGTGACCCGGGTTGCTTCGTCCCGCCACGCTTCTCTCGCAGTCCTCGCAATGGCATATTATGTGCGGGACCCAACGGAGATTACGGCAGTGCGCTTCGGCTTCTATCTTCCGACCCGCGGTCCCACCGCCACGCGAGACGGGATCCTGGCCCTGGCACGCGAAGGCGAGCGTATGGGCCTGTCTTCAGCCATGGTGGCCGATCACATCGTCTTTCCGGTCGAAAGCGAATCGCCCTATCCCTA
>Ga0335072_10002565_pt1 | contig 28065 bp, 35 predicted proteins | sample Lox_Sample_21_FD_206725 | JGI IMG/M metagenome (GOLD analysis project Ga0335072, IMG submission 206725) | Soil microbial communities from Loxahatchee National Wildlife Refuge, Florida, United States - Lox_Sample_2.1 | ecosystem: Environmental > Terrestrial > Soil > Wetlands | place: USA... | reverse complement strand
GACGAGATGGCGGCAGTCTTCAGCAAGGCGAGCTATGTCGCCGCGACCCTTCGGTAAGGTGTTCACATGCCACGCGCCCACGACGACCACTGGGACCTGGCCTCCAGCGTCGGCGCCACCGCAACCCTGGTGGCGGCCGGTCGTGCGATGGCAAGCAGGGACCCGGACGGTCTGATCAACGACCCGTTCGCCGAGCCGCTGGTGCGCGCCGTCGGCTTGGATTTCTTCACCAAGATGATGGACGGCGAACTCGACCTGACCGCGTTCGAGAACTTCTCGCCGGAACGCGCGCAGGCGATGGTCCACGGGATGGCGTTGCGCACGAAGTACTTCGACGACTACCTCGTGAACGCGGCCCGTTCCGGGGTACGGCAGGTGGTGATCCTCGCGTCCGGTCTGGATTCGCGTGCCTACCGGTTGCCGTGGCCGGCCGGGACCGTAGTCTACGAAATCGATCAGCCGCGGGTGATCGAGTTCAAGACAACGACTTTGGCCGACATCGGGGCCGAACCCACCGCGACCCGGCGGGCGATCCCCATCGATCTGCGCGCCGACTGGCCCGCGGCGCTTGCCGCAGCCGGACTGGACACCTCAGCGCCGAGCGCGTGGCTGGCCGAAGGCCTGCTTATCTACCTGCCGCCCGAAGCCCAGGACCGGCTGTTCGACAACATCACCGCACTCAGCGCACCGGGCAGCACGATCGCCACCGAATTCGTGCCTGGCATAGTGGATTTCGATGTCAACCGGGTGCAGGGGATGGCCAATCCCTTCCAGGAGCACGGCGTGGACATCGACATGGCCTCGCTGGTCTATACCGGCGAACGCAACCACGTCCTGGACTATCTGACGGCCAAGGGATGGAACGTCGACGGCGTGACCCGTGCCGAACTATTCATCCGCGCCGGCCTCGATGTGCCGACCCCGGAAGACGACGACCCACTGGGCGAGATCATCTTCATCAGCGGCGGCCTGAGCGGTTAGAAGCGCGACTGCCCCAACCACAACACGCTGGCACCGCTCAGTGTCTGCTCGACGTGTTCGAGGATTCCGGCAACCGAACGGCCCAGCAGCGCGCCAAGCGCCTCCGGCAGCGACGCCGCGGCGGGTTGCGACGAGGAGCGAGGTCGCACCAGGTCGAGCAACGACGAACCGGGGTAGCTGATGATGCGCACCTCGGTGTCCTCGTCCAGGCCGGCCAGAACCTTGGCGCGGCGTACCGCAGTCCGCAACCCGCCGAGTTCGTCGACCAAACCGCGCTGCAGAGCGTCGGCGCCGGTCCAAACGCGGCCGCGGGCAACGACATCCACGGCTTCGACGGTCATCTTGCGGCCCTCGGCGACGCGCTCCACGAAGTCGTCGTAGAACAGGTCGGCTTCGGCTTCGCGATGGGCCTGCTGCTCCGCCGTGAAGGGCGCGTCAGCCGACCACGCGTCGGCATTGGCGTTGGTGCGCACGGTATCTGACCCGACGCCGAGTCGGCCCTTCAGATCCCGCACCACCAGCTTCCCGGTGATCACCCCAATCGACCCGGTGATGGTGCCCGGATTGGCCACGATCGCGTCGGCTCCCATCGAGGCGTAGTAGCCGCCCGATGCGGCGACCGAGCCCATCGACGCCACCACCGGCTTGCCGCGCTCACGGGCCCTGGCCACCTCACGCCAGATGGTCTCCGACGCTGTGACCGAACCCCCGGGACTGTCCACCCGCAGCACGATCGCGGACACCGAATCGTCGCCGGCAACCTCGCGGAGAGCCGCCGCGATGGTGTCACCACCGGCGCTGGAGGGACCGATCGGCAGCAATTGCGGACCGCCGCGGCCGTTGACGATCTGGCCCTCGAGGGTGACCACGGCGATGGTCGGCTTGGACCGGCGACCCGGAATCGGGGGCACGGGTGGCGTCAGCCGGGACCGGGCGGCACCCGCGTACCGCGTCAGGTAGAGCCGCGGCGGGTTGTCGCCACCATCGCACTCTTCTGGCGAAATGTCCTCCACACCAACCATTTCCGCGATCCGCGCATAGGCTTCGTCGCGGAACCCGATCCGGTCGATCAGCCCGGCGGCAACGGCGTCATCGCGCAACAGCGGAGCCCGGTCGGCCAGCTCATCGAGCTTGCCGGGCGCGATCTTGCGCGACTCGCCGATCCCCTGCCACACCTGGTCCTGCAAGCTCTCCAACATCCGGGTGACGGCTTCCCGATGGGCGTCGGTGAAGCCGTCTTGAGTGAAAACGTTTGCCGCCGACTTGTATTCACCGCGTGCAACGAACTGGGCTTCGATGCCGGCCTTCTCCAGTGCCTCGCGCAGGAACATGGCGTTGCTCGCGAAGCCGATCAGCCCCACGGTTCCCGACGGCTGCATCCAGATCTCGCCGAACGCCGACGCCAGGTAGTACGACAGCGTCCCCGGATAGGTCTCGGCCCAGGCCAGTGACGGCTTGACGGCGCTGAAAGCCAGGATTGCCTCTCGCAACTCCTGAACCACCGCGGGCGGGGCGGCCGCGAGCTGTACGCGGGCGATCAGCCCGGCGACGCGGGGGTCCTCGGCGGCACGGTGCAGCGCGGCGACAGCGTCACGCAGCGCCATCGGCCGGCCACCTCCGGTGACGAGCGTGACGGGGTCGAAGCCCGTCGTCTCCGGTGGCACCGAACGCAGGTTGAACTCGAGCACACAGCCGTCGGGTATGCCGTGGTGGCGGGCGGTATCGACCCGGCTGGCCAGGGCGCGCACGTCGTCGAGGCCAGGAAATGAAGGCAGAAAGGCAAACATGATGTCCCAGCCTACCGATCGCCCGCCGTACGGTGGTTGGGTGAGGTTCTCGATCGCGATCCCCCAGTTCGATTACGACGAATTCGATGCCGCCGGCCTGCGTGCCTATCTGGCGCGTGCTGAGGAACTCGGGTTCGAAGGCGGCTGGGTGCTGGAGCAGACCATCGGCCAGGCACCTTTGTTAGCCCCGCTGGAGCTGCTGGCCTATTGCGCGGCCTGCACCGAGCGGCTGCGCCTGGGAGTCGCCGTACTGGTGACGTCGCTGCACGAGCCACTTCAGCTGGCGTCGGCGGTGACCGCCGTCGACCGGCTCAGCCACGGGCGGCTCGACATTGGCGTCGCGCCAGGCGGCGGTGCCCGTCAGTTCGCCGCCTTCGGCGTCGAAAAGTCGACGTACATAAGCTATTTCACCGAGGGCCTGGAGTTGATGAAGGCGGCCTGGTCCGACCAGCCCAGGGTGACGTTTCATGGCCGGTTCCGTGACGTCGACGACCTGCCCATCCAGCCGAAGCCGGTGCAACGACCACACCCGCCGATCTGGTTCGGCGGCCTTGCCCCCAAGGCGCTGGCCCGGGCGGTGCGGCACGGTGATGCGTTCCTGGGCGCGGGATCGTCGACGACCGACGCGTTTGCCGGGGCCGTGGCCGTGGTGCGGCGTGAGGTTGCCGAGCAGGGCAAAGACGCCGCGCGGTTCACCATTGGCAAACGGGTCTATCTGACCGTCGACGACGATGCCGCCCGAGCCCGCGAGCGCGTGCTTGCCGGGCTGCGGCGCATCTACGGCGGCATGCCCGGCATCGACGCGGTTCCGGTGTCCGGGACACCCGACGACGTCGTCCGAGGGCTGAGTCAGGTGATCGACGCCGGCGCCCAGATGCTGCTGCTCAATCCCGTCGGCGCCGACGTTGCGGAGAACCGTGAGCAAATGGAGCGCCTTGCCGCAGAGGTGATTCCGCGGCTCGGCTAGAGGGTGCTTTTGCGTTCCCCCGCAAGCGGGAGGTGCCCCCAGCTCGCCGAACGGCGAGTGGGACGTAGGTTTCGGTGGCCGATGACCGGCCCCGCAAGAGCATCGGCTCGTGCGCTCGCCACCAGCACATCTCGTCGCCGGCCTCGGCGACCGCAGCGTGTGACGCGAGCAAACGTTCGGGTACCTTTTTGGCCTGCTCGGTGAGGCGGGCGGCCTCGTTGACCGCGTCGCCGATCACGGTGTATTCGTAGCGGTCCGCCGCCCCGATATTGCCGGCGATGACCTCCCCCGAGGAAACGCCGATCGCGGCGTCGAGGCCAGGATGGCTCTCGGCCAGGGCAATGAACTCCGTTCGCAGCGCCCGCGCCGCCCGTAATGCCGCGGCAGCGTGCCCGATGTGCTCGGTGGGCGGGCCGAACACACACAACGCGGCGTCGCCCTCGAACTTGTTCACCCACCCGCCCTCTTTGGTCACACAGTCGACGACGGCGCCGAATACGTCGTTCAGGACGGCCACCACGTCTTCGGGCTCCAGCCGCTGGGTCATCGCCGTCGAGCCGATCAGGTCGAAAAACAGGACACTGGCCACTCGGCGCTCGCCACCGAGCCGCACACCCGTCGCGAGCGCGGCACGGGCCACCTCGATACCCGACGTGGCGGCCGAATATGTCGTGCAGCCGCTGGTGTTCCAGCAATCCGGCGACCATGTGGTTGAATCCGGCCTGCAGTTCGCCCACTTCGCCGCCGTAGTCGACCGGGATCTGCACGTTCAGGTCACCGTCTTGCACTTTCCGCTGGGCGGCTTTCAGGCTGGTCACCGGTTCGATCAGCGACCGGGCCACCGCATAGGTGCCCGCCAGACCCCACACCACCGCAACAGCCGAATTCACCGCGAGCACGACCGGCAGGAGGAGCCGTTCCTGTGCGGGCTGCCCGATCCAGATGGTGCCCAGCACCGACAGCGGCACGGCGCTGCTGAGCGCCCACAGCAGGATCAGCCGACGGCGCAGCCCCAGCTTGTTTCCGCCGGGTGCCGCGTGCCCGGCCAACGCCACCCGCAGAACCGGGCGGAAAAGCTCTTCGAGCAGCAGAAACGACAAACCGGCGGCGCCGCACCCGGCCAAGGCGCCGATCACGCCGATCCTGATCGAGCTGAGCGGCGGATAGCCCAGCATCGCGGCCGTCACGGCGGCCGCGGACGTTGCCGACACCCAGGCAAAGAACACATCGACAGCCGTCGACCAGGGCCACAGGAGCACCAGACTCCGCTCCTCGGCGGTCGCCGGCCGGCGTTCGCGGACCCAACCCGACGCCCTGCGGGCCCGCCGAAAGGCGCGGGAAAACCCGACAACAAGCGCAATCATCATGAACAGCGCCGCGACCCCAAGCATGACGACCTCATCGCGGCCGAGCCTGTCGCGTCCCAGGCCGCCGCCGAAGACCATCCCGGCGATCATCATCAGGCCGGTGGCCACATTCGCGACGACGAGCGGTCCCTTGCCGCGCAACCGTTCGGTGATCGCGGCGATGGTGTCCCACAAGCTGTCATCGAACGACAGGTGCTGCTCTTCGCATTCAGCTTCCGGAGTGTCGCTCATAATCCGCAATCTATAGTTGCGCGAACAGCCCGAAAAGCACCCGACACGCCGTGCGTGCGGGTGCTTTTGCGTCTGCTCGCGAGTCTAAAGCTCGGTGACCGAGCCGCCGGCGGCGGTGATCTTCTCGCGGGCTGAGCCGCTGAACTTGTGCGCGGACAGGTCCACCTTGACGGTCAGCTTGCCGTCGCCGAGGACCTTGACCAGAGAGTTCTTGCGAACGGCGCCCTTGGCGACGAGTTCGTCCACGCCGACGGTCCCGCCCTGCGGGAACAGCCGGCTGATGTCGCCGACGTTGACGATCTCGTACTCGGTGCGGAACCGGTTGCGGAATCCCTTGAGCTTGGGCAGCCGCATGTGGATGGGCATCTGCCCACCCTCGAAGGTCACCGGCACGTTCTTGCGTGCCTTGGTGCCCTTGGTACCGCGTCCCGCGGTCTTGCCCTTGGAGCCCTCACCGCGGCCGACGCGGGTGCGAGCCGTTTTCGACCCGCGCGCGGGCTTCAGGTCGTGCAGCTTGAGCGTCACTTCGCCTCACCTCCAGCGGGCTCCACCTCGACGAGGTGGCTTACCGTCGCGATCAGCCCCCGGGTCTGTGGGTTGTCCTCGCGGATCACCGAATGGCGGATCCGCCGCAGGCCCAGCGTGCGTAGACTCTCGCGCTGCTTCCAGCGTGCCCCGATCGTGCTGCGCACCTGGGTGATCTTCAGCTGGCTCATTGTTGCGTCTCCCGGCCAGCGGCGGCAGCCAAGGCTTCACTCTCCCGGCGCGCCCTGAGCATCCCGGCCGGTGCGACGTCTTCGATCGGCAGTCCGCGACGAGCGGCCACCTCCTCGGGGCGCTGCAGGAGCTTGAGCGCGGCCACGGTGGCGTGCACCACGTTGATCGCGTTGTCGCTGCCCAACGATTTGGCCAGGATGTCGTGCACCCCAGCGCATTCCAGCACCGCGCGCGCGGCGCCACCGGCGATCACACCGGTACCCGGGCTGGCCGGACGCAACAGCACCACACCGGCGGCCGCCTCACCCTGCACCGGATGCGTGATGGTGCCACCGATCAAAGGCACCCGGAAGAAGCCCTTGCGTGCCTCCTCGACGCCCTTGGCGATCGCGGCGGGAACTTCCTTGGCCTTGCCGTAGCCGACACCGACCATCCCGTTACCGTCGCCGACGATGACCAGCGCGGTGAAGCTGAACCGCCGGCCACCCTTGACCACCTTGGAGACGCGGTTGATCGCGACGACGCGCTCGAGGTAGTTGCTCTTCTCACCGTCACGTTCGCGACCGCCGCGGCCGCCGCCGTCGCGCCGGCCACGCGAGTCGCGGCCGTCGCGCGAGTCCCGGCTGTCAGAGCGGTTGTCTCCGCCGCCTGCCGACTGCTCCGCCATTATGCGGTCCTCCCAATCATCAGAATTGCAATCCGTTCTCGCGCGCGGCATCGGCCAGCGCCGCGATCCGTCCGCCGTAGGTGTAGCCGCCGCGGTCGAACACCACGGTGTCGATGCCGGCGGCCTTGGCGCGCTCGGCGATCAACTGACCGACCCGCACGCTGTGGGCTTTCTTGTCACCGTCGAGGCCACGCACATCGGCCTCGATCGACGAGGCGGCGGCCACAGTGGTGCCGTTGAGATCGTTTACCAGCTGCACGTGGATGTGCCTCGCCGAGCGGTGCACCACCAGGCGGGGCCGCTCCGGGGTGCCCGAGATCTTCTTGCGCAGCCGCGCGTGCCTACGCAGCCGGGAGACCCGTCGCGTTGCGGATACGCTCTGCCCCAACGGCTTTTGCGCAGCAGCAGCTTGTGATTGCGCCATGATTACTTACCTGTCTTTCCGACCTTGCGGCGGATCTGCTCGCCCTCGTAGCGAACGCCCTTGCCCTTGTACGGGTCGGGACGACGCAGACGGCGGATGTTCGCCGAGATCTGGCCGACCTTCTGCTTGTCGATCCCGGAGATCGAGAACTTCGTCGGTGTCGCCACCGCGAACGTGATGCCTTCGGGCGCTTCGATAACCACCGGGTGGCTGTACCCCAGCGCGAACTCCAGGTTGCTGCCCTTGAGCTGCACGCGATAGCCCACCCCGAAGATCTCCATCTTGGTGGTGTAGCCCTCTGTCACACCGGTCACCAGGTTGGCCACCAGGGTGCGGGACAGCCCGTGCAGCGAACGGTTGTGCCGCTCGTCGTCGGGGCGGGCGACCACGATGGCGCCGTCGTCGTTGCGCGACACCGTGATTGGCTCGGCGACCGTCAAATTCAGGGAACCCTTGGGTCCCTTCACCGATACGTTCTGGCCATCGATCGTGACGTCGACTCCGGCGGGGACCGGAACCGGCTGCTTACCAATACGCGACATTTTCGATCCCCCTCACCACACGTACGCGAGGACTTCGCCGCCCACGCCCTGTCTGGCTGCCTGACGGTCGGTCAGCAGGCCCGAGGAGGTCGAGATGATCGCCACGCCCAGGCCGCCGAGCACCCGCGGCAGGTTGGTGGACTTCGCGTACACCCGCAACCCCGGCTTGGACACCCGGCGCAGGCCGGCGATGCTGCGCTCGCGGCTCGGCCCGTACTTGAGCTGGACCACCAGCGACTTGCCGACCCGAGCGTCCTCGGTCCGGTAATCGGTGATGTATCCCTCTTTCTTGAGGATCTCGGCGATGTTGGCCTTGATCTTCGAGTGCGGCAACGACACTTCGTCGTGGTAGGCCGAATTGGCGTTGCGCAGACGGGTCAAGAAGTCTGCGATCGGGTCAGTCATCGTCATGGTTTATATCCCGTCACCAGCTACTCTTTTGCACACCGGGCAGCTCGCCCGCGTGCGCCATCTCGCGCAGGCAGATCCGGCACAGCCCGAACTTGCGGTAAACCGCGCGCGGGCGGCCGCACTTGCTGCAGCGGGTGTAGCCGCGCACCGCGAACCTCGGCTTCTTCGCCGCCTTGTTAACCAGTGCCTTCTTAGCCATCGCTCAGTTCTCCTTGAACGGAAAGCCGAGCGCCCGCAACAGCGCTCGTCCTTCGTCGTCGTTCGTCGCCGAGGTGACGACGTTGATGTCCATGCCGCGAACCCGGTCGATCTTGTCCACGTCGATCTCGTGGAACACCGACTGCTCGGCCAGTCCGAAGGTGTAGTTGCCGACACCGTCGAACTGCTTGGGCGAAAGCCCGCGGAAGTCACGAATACGTGGCAGCGCGATCGTGGTGAGCCGGTCGAGGAACTCCCACATCCGGTCTCCCCGCAAGGTGACCCGGACGCCGATCGGCATGCCCTCACGCAATTTGAACTGCGCGATGGACTTTCGCGCCTTGCGGATCTCCGGGCGTTGACCGGTGATCAGCGCCAGGTCGTTGACGGCGCCGTTGATCAACTTGGCATCCCGGGCGGCTTCGCCGACCCCCATGTTGACCACGACCTTTTTCACGGTCGGGATCTGCATGACGTTGCCGTAGGCGAACTGGGTGTTCAGCGCATCCCGAATCTCGTTGCGGTAGCGCACCTTGAGGCGCGGCTGTACTTTCTCGGCGGTCGTCATCAGATGTCCTTGCCGTTGCGCTTGGAAATACGGACCCGCTTGCCGGTCTCCTCGTCGACCCGGTAGCCGACTCGGGTGGGCTTGCCGTCCGAGTCGACCACCATCACGTTGGAGACGTGGATCGGGGCCTCCTGGGTGACGATTCCGCCGGAGCGCGCACCGCGCTGGGTGGTCGAAACCGCGGTGTGCTTCTTGATTCGGTTGACGCCTTCGACCAGCACCCGGTTACGGTCCGGGTAAGCCTGCAGCACTTTGCCTTTGGCGCCTTTGTCTTTGCCGGCGATGACCAGGACGGTGTCGCCCTTATGGACCTTCATCTACAGCACCTCCGGGGCCAGCGAGATGATCTTCATGAACCGCTTCTCCCGCAGCTCGCGGCCGACCGGCCCGAAGATACGGGTCCCGCGCGGGTCGTTGTCGGGCTTGATGATCACCGCCGCGTTCTCGTCGAACTTGATGTAACTGCCGTCGGGACGACGCCGTTCCTTGACGGTGCGCACCACGACCGCCTTGACGATCTCACCCCGCTTGACGTTGCCGCCGGGGATAGCCTCCTTGACGGTGGCGACGATGACGTCACCGATGCCGGCGTAACGCCGCGAGGAGCCACCCAGCACACGGATGCACAGGATCTCCCTGGCGCCGGTGTTGTCGGCGACCTTCAGCCGCGATTCCTGCTGAATCACTGGATCTCCTGACCTGGTTGACGTGTGCACGGCAGGAGAAAACCAGCTGACGTGCGCGGTCTTGTAAAGCAGTAGTCACCGAAGGGCACGCGGGGCCGATAGCGCTTACGCGCGACCAGCCGAGGTCTGCCCAAGGCAACCCCCCGAGTCTAGGCCACGGCCAGCTCAGAGCCAAATTGGGTCGACGTCAGTCCCCTTGCCGGACCCAGGCGAAAATGTACAAGCTCATGGCCGTCACCAAGGCGATCAGCACCCATTGCACGATCGCCTGGTCGATCCACGCACCGGGCGGTGGAGCGCCCGGCAGGATATTTCGCAGCGGAACGATGGCGAACAGGTTCGCCGCATACCACGTGGCGAACGGCGGCAAGAACTTCCGTCTGCCCAGCGCCATCGGAATCGCCACCAGCAGCGCCAACGTCGGCAGGCTGATCAGCACCAGGCAGATGCCCAGGTCGAAGATCAGCGGACCCTTGGCCCGGCGCAGCGTGATGACCACGTTCCCGTTGTCGGTGGCGCGTGACGTCGGCAGCGCGCTGGCGTCGCGCAGACGGTTGACGCTGATGTCCCAGCCGTCCAGCGATCCGGTCACCTCGACGCGCGCGGGCACCTTTCTGGGGTTGTCGCCGGACCCGACGAACGCGTCGGCCGAGATCGGCTCGGAGTGGTAGGAGTCGAACGGCCAGTTACCCGGATCGCCGTGCGCCTCGACGGTAGTGGTGAGCTGGGCCGGCGCCTTTCCCTTCGGAAAGTGCAGGTCCCCCAGGTCGCTCGTGGGATACAGGCGCACGGCGACGTCGGAGCCCAGCACGTCGTAGCGATTGTCGTATTGCGCAATCCCGGGATAGACGAGCACATTCACCGAGAGGCGATTAGCGACGGGCTTCAGCTCCTCGAGCCGCAACTGCACGATGGTCGCATCGCCCCCACCCTGGCTCAGATCCAGGGGCGGCAATGGGCCTTCCGACTTTTCCAGCAAGTGCACGCCGAGCAGCGACAGGGCATAGGCAGAAATGATCGTCACGATGATGGCCACACCGATGACGATGCGTGGCTTGTCCGGCTTCTTGGCCGGCGGCTTTTCCGCTGCCGCTGGCGGCTTGTCGTTGGCCGGCTCTTTTGCCTTCACCGTCGGATCGTCCGGTGGCGGTGGAGACGGCGTCGGCGCAGCTTGGGTGGTCATTGGTCGCCGCCGCGAGCAATTGCGTACGGTGGGCGCTGCACTGCTTGCTGGGACCGAACCAGGGCTGGCTGGCGAAATCCAGCTTGTCGGGTCGACACGTGGTCAGATGCTAGCGAACAACCGCGCCGACCGCGCGGCGAAGTCCCACGTCTACACCAGTGCGAAGGCTTTTGTCATCCGCCATCCACCCGGCGTTAACGTTCGGGCCTGCCAGCCCGCGCGGACGGCCGGCGGCCTGGCGTTGAAATGTTTGCTAGAACGACGCCTAGCCTGCCACGCAGCGAAACCCGATGTGGGTCGTCGCGGTGTCCTGCGACTGCGGCGAGCGCGCTGCCGGACGGTAGCGGTGGCAGTACTCCGGCGCACACAAGTGCGAACCGCCCTTCAACGTCTGGTTGACGCTCGGATCCGGGGGCCCCGACGGTGTGCAGCAAGTCTTGGGCGGCTGATCGAGCCGGTGGTGTGCGGAAAACTCGGTCGCCGTCCACTCCCAGATGTTGCCGATCATGTCGACCAGCCCGAAGCCGTTGGGCGGAAACGTCCCCACCGGGGAAGTTCCGGCCCAACCCAGCGCACCGTCGTTGCGATACGGGAACCTGCCCTGCCAGGTGTTGGCCATCAGTTGACCATCGGGTTGCGCCTCGTCCCCCCACGGGTAAGTCGTGGTAGCTCCACCGCGCGCCGCGTACTCCCACTCGGCCTCGGTCGGCAGCCGCCGCCCGGCCCACCGCGCATACGCCGCAGCGTCGGGGTATGCCACCTGCACCACTGGATGGTCGGGTTTTTCGTCGATGTCGCTGTCCGGGCCGAACGGCCGGCGCCAGCTGGCGCCGGTTGCCCAGTCCCACCACTGGCGCCAGTCGCGCAAGTCGACCGGGCCGGCCGTCGGACGGAACACCATCGCCCCCGCACGCAGGTCATCGGGGTTCACGCCCGGGTACAGCGCGGGGTCCAGAGGTTGCTCGGCGACGGTCACATAGCCTGTGGCCGCGACGAATTCGGCGAACTGCGCATTGGTCACCGGGTGCCGCTCCACCGCGAAGGGGCCGACGGTCACGGTGTGGATTGGCGCCTCTTCGGGGTAAAAGGTCGTCGAGCCCATGCGGAATGATCCGCCCGGCAGGTCGACCAGCTCGGTGAGCACCCCCTCAGCGTAGGACCCGCGGGGACTACGTCAGGGCTGCCGACGGTGGGGCCTACGGACGCACCGAATGGCGGTTCTCGTGCATAGGCCCCACGCTCGGCGATCTACGCCACGCGCTCTAGTCCGATTGTCGGTACCAGGTGACCATGTACATCGCCATGGCCCCGACCAGCCCTATCAGCACCCAAAGCACCAGAGCCTGGTCGATCCACGCTCCCGGTGGCGGAGCGCCGGGCAGGAAGTTGCGGATCGGGATGACGGCGAACAGCATCGCGGCGAACCACGTCACGAAGGGCGGAACGAACTTCCGTCTACCCATGGCGATCTGGGTGGCCACCGCAAATGCCAAGGCAGGCAAGCTGAACAGGACCAGGCAGATGCCCAGATCGAAGATCAGCGGCCCCTTCGCCCGGTGCAGCGTGATGATCACCGCGTCTTGGCTATTCGGGTCTTCTTTGTCCCCGGGGTCGTGGACCTTACGAAGGCTGACGTCCCAGCCGTCCAAGGCGCCGGACACCTCCACGGTGGCGGGCTTGAATTTACGCCCGGCGCCCTGCCCAACCAGCACGTCGGCGGAAATGGGGTCGGTGGAGTACGAGTCGAACGGCCAGTTACCGGGTTCACCATGCGCCTCAAGCGTCGTGGAGACTACAGCTGGAGCCTTTCCTGCCTGGTAGACGAGGTCTCCCTGTTCGTTTTCCGGGTAAAGCCGGACAGCCGTGTCGTTCTTCAGCACACGCAGTACGTCATCGTAATTCGACTTATCGGGGATCACCAACGCCTTTACGGTGAGGCGGTTCGCGAGGGTCTCCAGCTTGTCCAGGCGCAATGACACGACCGTCTCGTCGCTGGGCTCCTGGTCCACCGCCGGCAGCGGAGCCGACGATGTGGCCAGCCAGTGGACACCGAACAGCGACAGGCAGTAGACGGCGAGGAATGCCAAAAGTATGCATACCGTGACCAGGGCGCGTCGCCCGCGCGGTTTGGCATCCTCGGCAGGCGGTGGTGCCTCCGGTGTTGCATGCGCCGGAGCCTTCGCAGGCTTCGGGGGTGTCGGGGGTGTCGGAGCCGCCGGTGGCGGAGCCTGGTGGCTCATCGGTCACTACCTCCGTTGGCCAGTGCGTGTGCTGGGTTGCTCGGCAGCAGCGAACTGGTATTTACGTCTGAAAAACCGCATGTCAAAGGCACGGAGTCAGATGGTAGCGAAGCCGAGGCGACGGCGCCGGAACATAGAAATTTCTCCCGGCCCGGTGGCGGCATCCGTAACAGGTCGGCAATATTCGATGCCGTCCTACGCCAACTACCGCCCTGCATCGACATGACTATTCCAAGTTTCGACCCGTTCATCTGGTGTTTGTTTGGGTGTTAGTTCGGTAGCTGTAAATGTCGAACTGTGTGGGACGCGCCGACACCGAGCTCGCCGCGGACGCCGGGCCAAGCAGGACCTCAACGGCGCCATCTCGAGGAGACGATCAACGTGAAGCGCAACCGCTCGAGCACCGCCATCAGCTTGCTGGCCGCGGGTGCCATGGTGTTGTCGGCATGCGACAACTCGCACGCGACCCTGGCCTACACCGCGGGGGCCAAGGTGAACTGCGGCGGGAAGGCGACCTTAACCGCCAGCGGCTCGACCGCGCAGGCCAACGCGATGACCCGGTTCATCAACGCTTACGGCAAAGCCTGCTCCGGGCAGACACTCAACTACAACGCCAACGGCTCCGGCGCCGGGATCACCGACTTTCTTTCCGGCAAAACCGATTTCGCCGGATCAGACACACCGCTGAGCGGGGACCAGTACGGCGCCGCCAAGCAGCGATGCGGCGGCGCAGACGCCTGGAACCTGCCCGTGGTATTCGGCCCGCTGGCCATCACCTACAACCTCAGCTCCGTCGACACCTTGGTGCTCGACGCGCCCACTCTGGCCAAGATCTTCAACGGCACCATCACCCGCTGGGACGACCCGGCCCTCACCGCGCTCAACGCATCGATGCCGGCAGAGGACATCAAGGTCATCTACCGCAGCGACGCGTCGGGCACCACCTACAATTTCCAGTCCTACCTGCAGGGCGCATCCGGCGGAGCCTGGACCAAGGGCGCCGGCAAGACGTTCGACGGCGGCGTCGGCACCGGCGCCAAGGGCAATGACGGCACCTCGGCGCTGGTGAAAACCACCGAGGGCGCGATCAGCTACAACGAATTGTCATTCGCGCTGCAGCAAGGGCTTTACGCCGCCGAGATCAAAACCCCGGCGAGCCGCAGATCGTTGCGCCCGGTACGCATCGGCACCGACTCGGTCGGCAAGACCATCAAGGGCGCCAAGATCGTCGGCCAGGGCAACGACCTGGTGCTCGACATTTCGTCGTTCTACAACCCCAGCCAACCCGACGTGTACCCGATCGTTCTGGCGACTTACGAGGTCGTCTGCTCCAAATACCCCAACGCCGACGACGCCCAGGCGGTCAAGGCGTTCCTACAGGCGGCGATCGGACCCGGACAGGTCGACCTCAACAAGAGCGGCTACATCCCGCTGTCGCCCGACTTCCAATCCAGAGTTTCCGACGCCGTCGACGCCATCGGTTGATCACGTCAGGTCGTTTTCTTCGTCTTTCGATCTCGTTGCCGGAACCAGGCGAAGACGAACAGGGTCATCGCGCTGACCAGCCCTATCAGCACCCACAGCACGACGGCTTGGTCGATCCACGAGCCGGGTGGCGGGGAGCCGGGCAGGACATTTCGTAGCGGGACGACGGCGAACAGCATCGCGGCGAACCACGTGCCGAACGGCGGCAGGAACGACGTCCTGCCCAACACCATCGGAATAGCCACCCACAATGCCAAGACCGGCAGGGTGATGAGGACCAGGCAGATGCCCACGTCGAAGATCAGCGTGCCCTTCGACCGGTGCAGCGTAATGACGACATTGTCTTGGCTATCCGGGTTCGGATCGTCGGAGTCGTGGAATCGGGTAACCGTAGCGTCCCAGCCGTCCAGCTTTCCGCTCACTTCGACGCGGGCGGCTACTTTCTCGCGGCCCGCGCCGGTGCCGGTGAACACGTCGGCGGAGATCGTGTCCGTCTGGTACGAGTCGAATGGCCAGTGGGCCGGATCGCCCTGCGCCTCGATGATTGTGCTGACCTGCGCCGGCGCCTTCCCTTTCGGGTACTGCAGGTCCCCCAGCTCGTTCAGCGGGTACATGCGCACAGCTGCTTCGGTGTTGAGCACACCCGATTCTTTGTCGATCAGCGAGTATTTCGGAATGACAAGCACATTCACGGTCAGGCGGTTCGCGACGGTATCAAGCTTCTCGAGACGAACCTGCACAACGGTGTCCTCCTCCGCGAACTTGGTCGGGTCCACTGTGGGCAGCGGCGGCACCGACTTGGCCAGCAGGTGCACGCCGAGCAGTGACAGTACATAAATGCCTACGACGCCCATCGCAACGGCAACACCGAACGCGACGTTCAGTCCCCGCGACGTGCGTTGCGGCGCCGACTCGTTCGTCACCGGCGCAGGCGGGTGCCCACTTTGCGACATCGATGGTCACCTCTCCGTTTGCGGCCCAATCGAATTCGGGCCTCCCCCTGCCGCTCGAATTCCCGCGCTGCTGCAGTCCAATCCGTGCAAGCGGCCTCGGGTCAGGTTAGCAACCGATGCGCGCTTGGGGGCGCGCTCGCGTGGATCCGGCGTGGCGGTCGCGGCGTCAGGGTATGACGACCGTGAATTGCTGCATCAACGTCGATCTCGCCGCGCTGAACCCGGCCGCACCGGCCGGGCCTTCCAGATGGATTGCCACCAGATACTTTTTCGTGTTCGTCCAGATGTGGGTAACCCGGTCTGCGTAGTCGACGCGGCCGGACGGCCCCTGAATCGTCATGGCCAACTGCTGACTGCTGTACCCGCAAAACGCAGCCCCGGCAACGGAGAACGTCAGCCGCGCCTTCGACCCACCCATCGCGGCGGTGTAGCGCAAAAACGCGCCGTCGGGCGGCAGGTCGGTCGGGGCGATGGTCGCCGTCGCGGACATCCGGTCCGGGCCGGTCATCGTCAATGCCGTATCACCCGTTCCTGCGACCGAACTCCAGCCTTCCGGAAGGGCGATCGTGATCCTCGGCGCGGCCGGATCGGCCACGGTAGCTGGCGTCGGGCGGCCGTTGCCCGGAGACGGATCACACACGAGCGCGTCGGGCGCGATGTGGTCCGGCAGCGTCGTGGCGATGCCGGGCACCGGCTCGGCCGGGTCAGCCGGCGCTTTCGACGCTGCAGGGGCAGTCGTCGTCGTCGGCGGACCGGCCGGGGTTCCGCCGTCGGTCTTTCCGCAACCCGTGACCGCGGACAGGGCGACCAGGCCCACCGCGCACAGCCTTCTCGCGGACCGGTCAGTCCCGCGAAAAGGCAAGCGCGAGTTCCTTCTCCACGTCCGAGTAGGGCCGGCCAGACAGGTCGACGGTGACCTGTGCGATGGTGCCGCCGGTGAACGTGAAGGGCGCCTTGTAGCGGCTGGACACTCCCGAACCGCCGTTGCGCCCGACAGTGATGCCGGCGCCCGCCAGCCCGAACGTTCCCGGATGGGTCGTCACATCGGCCAGCATGCCGACCGGGTTGTGATCGAAGTACAGAGTGAGATCACCCAGCGGCGTGTGGCTGTTGGCCACGGTGCCCTTGCGCTCGTAGCGGACGCCCAGCAAGTGTCTGCCCAACGGGATGGGGCCCGCCGAAGAGACCAGCTGCTGGCGCTCGCCGAGGAAGTTGTAGACGTAGTGCAAGCGGCCGTCCTGGATGAACAGCACGTGCCCGCCGTGCGCGCCACCCTGCTTGAACAGCACACCTTCAGCGCCAGTGGTGTCCACTGTCACGTCGGCCAGCACGGCGAACGAGCGGCCGCGAATCTCGGCGGCCGCGCCGATCCCGACGTCCGCGCAATCGGGATAGTAGACATAGCTGTTTCGTTCGCCGACCAGGTAGGGCCGGAATCTGGTCAGCGTCTCCATCAGGTTCAGGTCAGCCAGCGGCAGACCGTTGTACTTGGCGGCCTCGGAAAACCACAGTGCCTTAAGCTCTTCGAGCTTCTCGGGCTGTTCGCCGGCCAGGTCGTGACACTGGCTGCGGTCCTTGGCGATGTGGTAGACCTCCCAGCGGTCCTGGTCGAAGTGCGACCAGCCCGCCGGTGTGGCCGCGTGCACGGTGTTGGCGAACCAGCCGTCATGCCAGATCCCGCGGGTGCCCAGCATGGTGTAGAACTGGGTCGTCTTGCCGGTGTCGGCGGCCGGATCCGCAAGGGCGGCTTTGAAACTCACGCCATCCAGCGGATTCTGCGGGATGCCTTTGACGGTCTCCGGCGGCGTCACGTTCATCAGGTCGTAGACGGTCGGGGTGATGTCGCTGACGTTGACGTAGTTGTCGCGGACCTCGCCGTGCGCCGCAATGCCGTTGGGCCACGAGATGATTGCCGAGTCGGCGATGCCGCCTTCGTGCGAGGCGTAGCGCTTGTACAGCTTGTAGGGCGTGTTGAAGGCCATCGCCCAGCCGATCGGGTAGTGGTTGTAGGTCTCGGGCCCGCCGAGGTGGTCGAAGAGCTTCATGCTCTCTTCGACAGTGTCGATGTAGCCGTTGAAGAACTTGCCTTCGTTGACCGACCCGTTCGGGCCGCCTTCGCCGCTGGCGCCGTTGTCGGAGATCACCACGATGATGGTGTTGTCCAGTTGGCCGGATTCCTCGAGGTAGTCCAAGATCCTGCCGATCTGGGCGTCGGTGTAGCTCAGGAAACCGGCGAACACCTCGGCCATCCGGCTGAACAGTCGCTTCTCTTCGTCGTTCAGCGAGTCCCACGGCCGCACCGTGTCCTGCAGCGGCCACGGCTCGCCTTGTGGCCCCTTCACGTCGAGATACGGGTTGATGGGCGACAATTCGGTGTCCGGCGGCACCAGCCCCATCGACTTCTGCTTTTCCAGCGCGATCTCGCGGTAGCGCTCGTAGCCCATGTCGAACTTGCCGGCGTATTTGTCGGCCCACTCTTTGAAGACGTGGTGCGGGGCATGCCCGGCGCCCGGGCACACGTAGCTGAACCACGGCTTGTCGGGGACGATCACCTTGGCATCGCGAATGAATTCGATCGTCTTGTCGGCGATGTCCTTCGACAAGTGATAGCCGTCCTCGGGTGTGCCGGGCGGGTTCACCGGGTGGTTGTCGTAGACCAGATCGGGGTACCACTGGTCGGTTTCGCCGCCCATGAATCCGTAGAAGCGTTCGAAGCCTCGGGAGGTCGGCCAGTGCCGCTTGGTCGACGCCATGCTGCACTCCTCCAGCGGCGTCAGGTGCCATTTGCCGACGCAGTAGGTGTTGTAGCCGCGTTCGTTGAGCACCTCGGAGAGCAGCGCGGTGTCGGCCGGAATCCGGCCGTTGCAATTGGGGAAACCGTCGGTGAATTCTTCGATGGTGGCCATGCCGACGGTGGTCGCGTTGCGACCGGTCAGCAACGACGCCCGGGTCGGTGAGCACAGCGCGGTGGTGTGAAACTGCGTCAGCCGGACACCGCGCTCGGCGATCCGCGTCATGGCGGGCATCTCAACCAGGCCGCCGAAGCAGTCCCAGGTCGCGATGCCGGTGTCATCCCACACCAGGTAGAGCACGTTCGGTGAGTTCTCTGGCGCGGTCGGGGCTGCGTACGGACCCCAATCCGGTTCCGAGTCGCGGATATCCAGCTCGATCTTGCCTTGGAACTCGGTCATTGCTGCCAGCCTCACTCCCTTAGGGGACTTCCCGAACGTCCGTGGACATTACACGCGCAACGTAGGTATTAGATGAGGATTTCTGCCGCGCTAGCCCGCACAGGCCGAGCAGACGCAAAAGCACCCGCCGAGTGTGCGGGTGCTGTTGTGTCTGCTCGCCGAAGGCTACTTGGCCCTCTCCAGGATCTCGACCAGCCGCCACCGCTTGGTGGCAGACAGCGGACGCGTCTCCATCAACGAGACCCGGTCGCCGATGCCGGCGGTGCTGTCCTCGTCGTGGGCCTTGACCTTCTTGGTGGTACGGATGATCTTGCCGTAGAGCGGGTGACGCATACGGTCTTCCAGCTCGACCACGATGGTCTTCTGCATCTTGTCGCTCACCACATAGCCGATGCGGGTCTTGCGGCGGCCACGCGACTTCGGGTTGGCCGGAGTGTGCTTGGGGCCCTTGGGCTTATCACTCGCAGCGGCTTCCTTTGCGGCGGCGGCCTTGGGAGTGGCCTTCTTAGCTTCTGCCATCACGATTTCCTAACTATCGGCACCATCGGGACCTGACGCCAGACCCAGTTCTCGTTCCCGCAGCACGGTGTACACGCGCGCCATTTCCTGCCGCACGACGCGCAGCCGGCGGTTGTTGGTGAGCTGGCCCGTCGCCAACTGGAAGCGCAGGTTGAACAGCTCCTCCTTGGATTCACGCACGCGCTCGGTGAGTTCCTCGTCGGTGAGCTCACGCAGTTCGCCAGGGGAAATTCCCACTGCCATCAGAACTGCTCCTCTCGGGTCACGATGCGTGCCTTGATCGGCAACTTGTGGATCGCGCGGGTGAGCGCGGCGCGAGCGGTCTGCTCGTTGGGATAGCTCAGCTCGAACAGCACCCGGCCCGGCTTGACGTTGACCACCCACCACTCCGGCGAGCCCTTACCCGAACCCATCCGGGTCTCGGCGGGCTTCTTGGTCAGCGGGCGGTCGGGAAAGACGTTGATCCATACCTTGCCACCACGCTTGATGTGCCGGTTGATGGCAATACGCGCGGACTCGATCTGCCGGTTGGTGACATAAGCGTGCTCGAGCGCCTGGATGCCGTAGTCGCCGAAGTTCACCGCCGTGCCGCCGCTGGCGATGCCACGCTGGCGGGGATGGTGCTGCTTGCGGTGTTTAACCCTGCGGGGAATCAACATGATTCAGCTCTCCGTGCTCTGCGGTTCGAGGGCAGGCGCACCGTCTCCCGGGGCGGATGCGGCGGATTCCTCGCCGCCGCCCGCCGCCCGGCCGGCCTCGGTGCTGGTCGCGGTGGTACCCGACGCGCCACTGCGCCGCGGACGCGTGCCCGACGGCCGCTCGCGACGTGGACGGTCGGCACCCGCCGGCGCGGCCGCGGCCAATTCGCGCTTGCCGCCGACGATGTCGCCCTTGTAGATCCACACCTTCACGCCGATGCGGCCGAAGGTGGTCTTGGCCTCGTACAGGCCGTAGTCGATGTCGGCGCGCAGGGTGTGCAGCGGCACCCGCCCCTCGCGGTAGAACTCCGAGCGGCTCATCTCAGCACCGCCGAGACGACCCGAGCACTGCACCCGGATGCCCTTGACGTTAGGTTGGCGCATCGCCGACTGGATGGCCTTACGCATCGCACGGCGGAACGCCACGCGGTTGCTCAACTGCTCGGCGACCCCCTGGGCCACCAATTGTGCCTGCGACTCCGGGTTCTTGACCTCGAGGATGTTGAGCTGCACCTGCTTTTTGGTCAGCTTCTCCAGGTCGGCACGGATCCGGTCGGCCTCGGTGCCGCGACGGCCGATGACGATGCCCGGACGAGCCGTGTGGATGTCCACCCGGACCCGGTCCCGGGTGCGCTCGATCTCTACGTCGGCGATCCCGGCGCGCTCCAGGCCGGTGGAGAGCAGCCGCCGGATCGCGACGTCTTCCTTCACGTACTCGGCGTACTGCTTGTCGGCATACCATCGCGACTTCCAGTCGGTGGTGATGCCCAGCCGGAAGCCGTGCGGATTGATCTTCTGGCCCACTAGTCTGAGCCTCCCTTCGCTTCAGAAGCCTCAGAAGCCTTTGCGGGTGCTGTCTTTTCAGGCGCCTTCTTTTCGGGTGCCCTCGTGGCGGCCTTCTTTGCAGGTGCTTTGGTGGCCGCCTTCTTGGCGGGTGCCTTGGCGGCAGCCTTGCTGCCCTCGGCGCGACGCGCCCGCGCCGACTTGGACGACCGCTGATCCTTGCTCGGCCGGCTCTCCACGATCACGGTGATGTGGCTGGTGCGCCTGCGGATCCGGAACGCACGCCCCTGGGCGCGCGGACGGATGCGCTTGGCGGTGGGGCCCTCGTCGGCGTAGACGGTGGCCACCACCAGGGTCGCCGGGTCCAGCCCGTTGTTGTTCTGCGCGTTGGCAGCCGCACTCGCGATCACCTTGGCCACCGGCTCACTGGCCGCCTGCGGCGCCCAGCGCAGGATGTCGAGCGCGTCGGCGACCGACCTGCCACGCACCAGGTCGATCACCCGGCGCGCCTTTCTCGGCGACACCCGCACGAACCGCGCCTTGGCGGTCGCGGACGGATATTCGGTAGTGGTGGTACTCATCGCCGCTTGCTCTTTCGGTCGTCCTTGATGTGTCCCTTGAAGGTGCGCGTCGGCGCGAATTCACCAAGCTTGTGACCCACCATCGCCTCGGTCACGAACACCGGCACGTGCTTGCGCCCGTCGTGCACCGCAAAGGTGTGGCCGATGAAGTCCGGAATGATCGTCGACCGGCGCGACCAGGTCTTGATGACCTGCTTGCTGTTCTTCTCGTTCTGCACGTCGACCTTCTTGAGCAGATGGTCGTCGACGAACGGGCCCTTCTTCAGGCTGCGTGGCATGGTTGGCTACTACTCCTGGTCCTTGGACTTCTCTAGCGCGAGTGCTTCTTGCCGGTGCGTCGGCGTCGGACGATGAGCTTGTTGCTCTGCTTGTTCGGGTGACGGGTGCGGCCCTCGGGCTGGCCCCACGGGCTGACCGGGTGACGGCCACCGGACGTCTTACCCTCACCACCGCCGTGCGGGTGGTCCACCGGGTTCATCACCACACCGCGGACGGACGGACGCTTGCCCTTCCACCGCATCCGGCCGGCCTTACCCCAGTTGATGTTCGCCTGCTCGGCGTTGCCGACCACGCCGACCGTGGCGCGGCAGCGCACGTCGACGCGGCGGATCTCACCGCTGGGCATGCGCAACGACGCGTAAGTGCCCTCCTTACCGAGCAACTGGATGCTCGACCCCGCCGAGCGGGCGAGCTTGGCGCCACCGCCCGGCCGCAGCTCCACGGCGTGGATCAACGTACCGGCCGGGATATTCCGCATCGGCAGGTTGTTGCCCGGCTTGATGTCGGCGTTGGGGCCGCACTCCACTACATCGCCCTGCGAGAGTCCTTGCGGCGCAATGATGTAGCGCTTCTCACCGTCGAGAAAGTGCAGCAGCGCGATGTTGGCGGTGCGGTTCGGGTCGTACTCGATGTGCGCGACCTTCGCGTTGACACCGTCTTTGTCGTTGCGGCGAAAGTCGACGACCCGGTAGGCGCGCTTGTGGCCGCCACCCTGGTGGCGGGTGGTGATCCGGCCGTGCGCATTACGCCCACCCTTGCCGTGCAGCGGGCGCACCAACGACTTCTCCGGGTGCGTCCGGGTGATCTCGGCGAAGTCTGACACGCTGGCGCCGCGACGACCGGGAGTGGTCGGTTTGTACTTCCGAATTGCCATGTCTAATCAGGTCTTTCTGTTCCCCGGCTAGGCCGGTGCTCCGAACAAGTCGATCGGCTTGCTGCCAGGCGCCAGCCTGACGATGGCACGCTTGGTGCTCTTGCGCTTGCCGTAGCCGGTTCTGGTGCGCTTGCGCTTGCCCTGCCGATTCGCGGTGTTCACCGAGGCGACCTTGACGGAGAAGATCTTCTCGACCGCGATCTTGATCTGCGTCTTGTTGGAGTCGGGGTGCACCACGAACGTGTAGACGTTGTCGTCGAGCAGCCCGTAGGACTTCTCCGAGATGACCGGGGCCAGGATTATGTCCCGCGGGTCAACGATGGTCGCCATCAGGCCGAAACCTCCTCGGGCGTAGCGGTGCCGCCTGCCGTGTGAGCAGTGATGTAGGCGTTCAACGCCTCCACACTGAACACCACGTCGTCGGCGCGCAGTACGTCGTAGGTGTTGAGCTGGTCGGGCGCCAGGAAGTGCACACCGGGCAGGTTGCGCACGCTCTTGATGCCGGTCTCGTCGCTGCGGCCGATGACCACCAGCACCTGCTTGCGCTCGGTCAGCGAACTCAGAAACGCTGCGGCGCTTTTTGTAGAAGGCGTTTGGCCGGGGACAAATTCGGTGACCGCGTGGATACGCCCGTTGCGTGCCCGGTCGGACAGCGCCCCGCGCAACGCCGCGGCGATCATCTTCTTCGGGGTGCGCTGGCTATAGTCACGCGGCTTGGGACCGTGCACGGTGCCACCGCCGGTGAACTGCGGTGCCCGTGTCGAACCCTGCCGGGCGCGACCGGTTCCCTTCTGCCGGTAGGGCTTGCGCCCACCGCCGCTGACCTCACCGCGCGTCTTGGTCGAGTGGGTACCCTGCCGCGCCGCCGCCCGCTGGGCGACGACCACCTGGTGCATCAGCGCGATATTCGCTGGGGCGTCGAACAACTCGGCCGGCAGCTCGATGGAGCCGTCGACCTTGCCGTCCGGGGTCTTCACGTCGATTTTTAAGGCTTTACCCGCCATCAGTTGTCACCTCGCTTGATCGCGGTGCGGACCATGACGAGTCCACCGGTGCGGCCGGGGACCGCGCCCTTGATCAACAGCACGCCGTTCTCGGAATCGACCTTGTGCACCAACAGGTTCTGGACGGTCACCCGGTCATTACCCATGCGGCCGGACATCCGCGTGCCTTTGAAGACGCGCGCGGGAGTGGCGCAGCCGCCGATGGAACCGGGGCGGCGATGCACGGCCTGGGCGCCGTGGCTGGCGCCCTGCCCGCGGAAGCCGTGCCGCTTCATGGTGCCGGCGTAGCCCTTGCCCTTCGAGGTGCCGGTCACGTCGACGTAAGTGCCGTCGGCGAAGATCTCGGCCGTCAGCTCCTGGCCGACCTCGTATTCGGCTGCATCGGAGTTGTCCAGGCGCAGTTCGGCCAGGTACCGGCGCGGGTTGACGCCCGCGGCGCTGTACTGACCGGTCACCGGCTTGTTCACCTTGCGCGGGCTGATCTCGCCGTAAGCCAACTGAACGCCGCTGTAGCCGTCGCGCTCCGGGGTGCGGATGCGCGTCACGACGTTGGGCCCCGCCTTGACCACGGTCACCGGGACGACCCTGTTGTTCTCGTCGAACACCTGCGTCATGCCCAGCTTGGTTCCCAGAATGCCTTTTCTTCTTGCCATGAGTTCGCCGATCTCCTACTGGATGTTGACGTCAACACTGGCCGGAAGATCGATACGCATCAGCGCATCAACGGTCTTCGGCGTGGGATCGAGGATGTCAATCAGCCGCTTGTGCGTCCGCATTTCGAAGTGCTCTCGCGAGTCCTTGTACTTATGCGGAGAACGGATAACGCAATACACGTTCTTCTCGGTCGGCAGCGGCACCGGCCCAACGACGCTCGCACCAGTACGGACGACGGTCTCGACGATCTTGCGCGCCGATGCGTCAATAGCCTCATGGTCGTAGGCCTTCAGCCTGATGCGGATCTTCTGTCCCGCCACGCTTCTCCTACCCTCGCTCCAACTCGAGGCCCGTTGTCCGGGCCTTTCCTGGCCGTACGCCTGCCAGCGCGCCGATCGGCCCGGGCCTGTCCCGGGCCGGTCCAGCGTCGCGCCGGTTACTGCGCCGCTGTTTACCTGTCGTGGTCCACCGGCCCCACGCTCGGGCATCTCACCCGCACGCAGCCTCGTTCGCGGCCAAAATAAGTCGCGCTCAAGGTTGGGACCGGACGCGCCCGTTGTGGGCGCTGGTCGTATGCCCAACCAGGCGCAAACCTGGCGCAGGGCAACCTGAACAGTATGCCTCAGATCACCGCTTCGGCCAAATCTCGGGTCGTCTGCGGCCCAGTCACGTCCCGGTCACGTCCCGGAGGCTTCGCGGCGGCCGCCGGCACCGTTCCTAGCAGGGCTTTTAGGCCGGTTCGGGCGAGCGCCGCAGGCCGCGGCGTACGCTCCCATCCGTGTTTGGGCCACCTCCAGGAGAACCTGACGCCGCACAACCCATGATCGACTGGATCAACAACGCGTCGGCAGCCGAGCTCGCAGTGGAAGTCATGACGGCATTCGACCCGCAGGTGCCAAAGCGCGTTCCCTATATCTGCGCATCCGAGTTAAGCGATTGGATGTTCCGTGGCTACCCCGAGCGGCGCGGCATCATCCTGCGCGCCAGACCAGTGCAGGAGCCCATGTTGGAAGCCATCCAACTGCTCGAGCATTCCGAACTGGTGTATGTGCGTTTGATCTCCGACAGCGACCGGTATTGGAGCGCCACCCGCCTGGGCTTGGCCACTCTCGCCGACGGGAAGGACGCGGTCAGGCAGCGGATCAAGGATCGAACCGGCCCCTAATTCGCGTGAGTGGCGCCTCGCCGAGCGTGACGCTGCCGTCACACTGGGCGGCGAACGTGACTCTGGCGTCACACTCGGCGACCCGCGACACTGAACGCATGAGCGCACCGATCATCGACGAAGCGGCCTTGATTTTCGCTGAGCCCATGGCCTACACGGACGAGGCGCGGCTGCACGCGGCGATGGCCCACCTGCGGGCCCATGCGCCGGTATCGCTGGTCGACAAACCCCCCTTCCGGCCGTTCTGGGCGATCACCAAGCACGCCGACGTGATGGAGATCGAGCGGGCCAACAACCTGTTCATCAGCGCGCCGCGTCCGCTGCTGGCCACCGCGCAGGCCGACGATCTCGGCAAGCAGCTGATGGACGCCGGGATGGGGTTGCGCACCCTGGTGCACATGGACGATCCGCAGCACCGGGTGGTCCGGGCCATCGGCGCGGACTGGTTTCGACCCAAGGCGATGCGCGCCTTGAAGGTCAGGATCGACGAACTCGCCAAGATCCACGTCGACAAGATGCTCGAGGCCGGCTCCGAATGCGACTTCGTCACCGAAATCGCCAAGCACTACCCGCTGTACGTCATCCTGTCGCTGCTGGGCCTGCCGGAATCGGACTTCCCACGCATGCTCAACCTCACCCAGGAACTCTTCGGCGGCGACGACAGCGAGTTCCGCCGCGGCAGCACCCCGGAGGAACAGCTCAACGTGCTGCTCGATTTCTTCAACTACTTCAACGAACTCACCGCGGCGCGACGAGCGAACCCGACGGAGGATCTGGCGTCGGCGATCGCCAACGCGCAGGTGGACGGTCAGCCGCTGTCCGACATCGACACCGCGTCGTATTACGTGATCATCGCCACCGCGGGCCACGACACCACCAGCGCGACCATCGCCGGCGGCCTGCGCGCGCTGATCGAAAACCCCGACCAACTAACGCGGTTGACCGACAACATGGATCTGCTGCCGCTGGCCACCGAGGAAATGATCCGCTGGGAGACACCGGTCAAGGAATTCATGCGCACCGCCACCGAGGACACCATCGTCCGCGGGGTGCCCATCGCCAAAGGCGAATCGGTGTATCTGTCGTATGTCTCCGCCAACCGCGACGAGGAGGTGTTCGACGAACCGTTCCGCTTCGACGTGGGTCGAGACCCCAACAAGCACTTGGCATTCGGCTACGGCGTGCACTTCTGCCTGGGCGCCGCACTGGCCCGGATGGAGATCAGCAGCTTCTTCAGCGAGCTCCTGCCACGGCTGAAATCCATTGAGCTCAACGGTGAACCAGAGCTCATCGCCACCACCTTTGTCGGTGGGCTCAAGCACCTGCCGATTCGGTACTCGCTGCGCTAGTACGGGCCTGCGCGCGCTGGACGTGCAGGAAGCCGTCGACGGCTGCCCGCGCACATTCGCGGTAGTCGAAATCCGGCAGCGTGGACAAGCGGCCCAGCACCAGCGGCCCGATCAGCAGGGCGATGGCGCGGGACCGGTCGACCTCGCCCAGCTCCGCCGCCTCCGGACTATCGAATATGGCGTCGAACGGCGCCGCGTACTGCTGGGCGATGCGCTCGCGCAGGGTGGTGATGGCCGGGCTGTCGGCGGCGCGGGTGTGGCGAGGCTCGGGCAACCCTTCCAAGTCGCGGCCGAGCGCCAGCCAGGACATCGCCGTCAGGGCGGCCGGCGCCTGCGCCACGGATTCGGCTTGGTCGGACACCAGTGCGATAAGCCGGTCTCGCAGCGAGCCCTGCTCCGGTGGCATCGGGGCCGGCGGTATGAGGCTGTTGAACGCCGCGGCCAGCAAATCATTCCCGCTCGGGAAATGGCGATACAACGTGGCCCTTGCCACGTTGGCGCTACGGGTGACCGCATCCACGGTCACCGCACTGGGCCCCCCGGAACGAAGCAATGCGGCCGCGGCTTCGAGCAAACGCGCCCGAGACTGCGCTGGACGCGGATCGATACTGCCACCGGTAATTGTGAATCACCTCCCTGTTTGAGAACAAGACTACCGGTCTATCTCCAAGACCTTTGATCTCGGAGGGCTCCCGGCGCGGCGGGCGACGGCGGATGGCACGGCGGTTTCTCGCGATCACCACCGCCCGAGCGCTGCCACCGGGTTTTCGATGAGGTCGGCGAACAGCCGGACAAATCCGCCCGCCGCGCCTCCGTCGCAGACGCGGTGGTCGAAACTCAGGCACACCTGTGTCACTTTGCGCACCGAAACTTCCCCGTCGACGACCCACGGACGGTCGATGATGCGACCGATACCCAGGATGGCCGCCTCGGGGTAGTTGATGATCGGTGTGGCGCCGTCGACGCCGAAGACACCGTAGTTGTTCAGCGTGAACGTGCCCCCCGACAGCCGCGAAGACGGGAGCTTGCCGTTACGTGCACCCCGAATCGTCTCGGCGACAACGTCGGACAGCGAGACCGTGTCCAGCCTGTCGGCATCCTTGATGACCGGGACCAGCAGACCCCGCGGCGTGCTGACGGCGATTCCGAGATTGACATGCGGATAACGCACGATCTCCGAGCGGGTACTGTCGACCGACGAATTCAGCTCTGGGAATTCGCGTAATCCGGCAATCGCGAAGCGAGCCAGCAGTGCCAGCAAGCTCACCTCGCGCTTGGCCACCGCGACGATGCGCCTCTTGGCGTCGAGCAGTGCCGTGGCGTCGACGTCGATCCAGATGGTGACGTCCGGAATTTCCCGACGACTCGTGGACAGCTTCGCGGCGATGGCCTTGCGCAAACCCGTGATCGGAATACGTTGCTCGCTGCCCGATGGTGCCGCCGTGGGTACCCGGGTGGCCAGTTCTCGCTCGACATCAGCGCGGGTGATGATGCCGCCGGCACCGGTGGCCGACAGTTGGGCGAGATCAAACCCGTTGTCGTGCACTATCTTTCGAACAAC
>Ga0335072_10002563_pt1 | contig 28069 bp, 27 predicted proteins | sample Lox_Sample_21_FD_206725 | JGI IMG/M metagenome (GOLD analysis project Ga0335072, IMG submission 206725) | Soil microbial communities from Loxahatchee National Wildlife Refuge, Florida, United States - Lox_Sample_2.1 | ecosystem: Environmental > Terrestrial > Soil > Wetlands | place: USA... | reverse complement strand
CCGATAGTAGGCCGACGCCACCTCGTCGATGATGCGGCGATGGGTGTCGTTGAAGCTAAGATCCGACGCGAGCAAATTCGCTTTGGCTGCGTCAATCTCCCCGCTGCGTCCGCCGATGTCGAAAACCAGATACTCGACGTGCAGGACGGGCTCGAAAACACCTTCTGTTTGGCGGTGGAAGAATTCGCCGATCAGGGATGCCTGGCGAAGTGAAATCGCGATGGCCACGGCCGAAAGAGTGGGATAAAGCGCACTGCGAGCGATGCCCAGGGCTGCGGCTTTGGATTTCGCCGCCTCCCAGGCGATCCGGGTTTCGGGATTGTGCTCTTCGGCCAGATCGATCAACTCCGTGAGCTTGTACACATGATCGGGATCGAGCCGGACTGAATCGGGTGGCTTCGCCTGGCCTTCGCGCTGCAGACTCTGCTGGCCTCGGGGCTGCCATACGGCACCCGGTCGCGGCGGGGCTCCCTGCGCTGCCAGCGGCGCAGGAGAGCCGGCCAACGCGAGAAGAGCAATCGCCAACAGCCGATCGGTCGTTGTCATAGGCCAGGGAGGTGAACTTTCCCAACTGTCCGGGGCTGAGATGTTTCGCACCGTTCAGATGTGGGCGAAACATCTCAAGGTGCATAATTCACGGCTCCCATCTTAACGAAAGACATGGAAAGGGCCGTGGCAGGTGGATGGAGCGGACGAAACGGACCCGAGTTCGCGGTACAAAATCCACATCAACAGGCAAAAAACCCGAGTTGGAGCAGAAACGCCGTCAGGTGAAAAGCCGCCGCCTCGACAATGCTGGCTCGGTCAGGAGATGGAGCGCATTGCACCGCTGTCCGGTGTTGCGTCGGAGCTCGGGATGCCACTGTCGGCGGAAAATTCTGTGCCGGTGCGGCAGATTACCGCAGTGCAATCAGAAATAGGCGACCTGCAGCATAGCCAGCAGGGACGAACGCAGAAAGTCCACTTTCGCGTTAGTTCGGATCGTACACAGAATGTGTATTGAAAACCCCTCTCCAACCCGGTACTAAAGTATCGTAACGTCCCGAAATGAAACAGGAGAACCACAGGGACACGCCTTCCATGAAGCCCTACCACCAGCAAGATTCTTTGCTACACGTTTTTCGAAAAGGTCCCGATGAACGACTTGCACTCCTTGCCGTACGCCCCGAGTCCAGCCGATCCAGTTTCTTCACCTCTCATTCCAGCTAACCGCAGCAAGGCACAAAAGAACAATCCGGCGATGAGTCTTAACAGCGCCACCGGTCGTCACATCCTGATTGTCGACGACGATATTTCTCTTGCCGGCTTTCTGAGTGCCGAGTTGCAGGGGCAAAAGTACGCCGTCGACGTCCTTCACGACGGGGAAGAGGCGTGCCGTGTTCTCGCTGACAAGCGGCGGTACGACCTACTGATTCTCGACCTTAACCTGCCGAATCTGGACGGGATTGGTCTGATCGAGCAGATCAGGCCGGCACAGCCACGCACGCCGATCCTCGTGCTGACTGCCCGGAGCCGTGTGGAAGACAAGGTGGTCGCGTTCCAGAGCGGAGCGGACGATTGCCTGACCAAGCCGTTTTCACTGGCCGAATTGCTGGCTCGTGTTCAGGCGTTGATGAGACGCAATTCCGGCCTGATCCCCAACTGCTCGCGCGTTGGCGATCTGACGATGCTCCGCGATGAGCGGCGGGTGGAGCGAAACGGTCGCCGTATCGACCTGACTCCGCGCGAATTCGCCATCCTTGACGTCATGATGCGGAATGCCGGACGGCCGGTGTCGCGAGCCACGCTCCTGCAGGAAGTGTGGAACATGCCGGCAGAGCCGTCGACGAACATCGTTGACGTTTACATGAAATACGTGCGCGACAAAGTCGATGCGCCGGGTGAACGGCGCCTGACGCACACCATCCGCGGGTTCGGATATGAGCTGCGGGATGCCGATGCTTAAAGAGTGCGCGGCCCCAGCGGCTTCAGCGGACCGTTCTGCGAAGTTTCACCGCGACCTCGCCAACGGATTGCACGCGATGGCGCAGCCCTTGACCATGCTGCGTGCGGCTGTCGAAGTGCTGGGCCTGCCGCCCTCTGCGGGCGTGGACCGGCAACGATATCTGGAGATTTCCGCCGGAGCGGTCGAGCGAACCTGCAACGTGTTCGCCAATGTCCAGGATCTTCTGACGGCTTCGGTGACCGATGCGCAGCACGCTCGGTTCGATCTTTGGGAAGCGATCGCGCCCCGCATCGATGACAACCGGAGGCTGCTGCAGGCATCTGGCATAACCATCGCCGCGGCAGCCAACCCCGCCTGGCGGCCGGTCGTCGGCGACGCCGGAAGAACGGAACAGGCGGTTGCGGTGTTGCTGCAGATCGCTGGCGATCTCGCGTCAAAGGGCGATGTGATCGAGCTTTCGGGCTCTGCAGTGGGCGGATTCCTGCAACTGAGACTCGAAAATTCAAACCGCCGCAGTAAGCGCGTGGATTCCACTGTACGGCTCGGTTTGGCGCTGGCTGAGGCGAACATCGTGAGTCAGCATGGCAGTTATGAGTTTTCAGAAGATCCGTTTCGCGTGTCTCTGGCGCTGCCGCTGGAGGGCGGCGGGGAGTGGGCGGTGGGATGCGTCAATCACTCGGAGGCGCATTTGGGCTGAGTCCGCGCTGCGATTCTCCTTTTCCACTTCACTTTCACTGAACGGTTGAGGTTTCCGCCAGGTTGAGCGGTCGATCACAACGTCGGGCCTCATTCGTTCGTCACCTGGTCGTTTGTTGAAACCGTTTACGGAGTGTGCTGTGGCGACGTCTGTTTATTCCTCATCGTTATCGGATCGTCTTGAGGATCGGCTTCCTGTCGATGTCTTCGTTGTCAGTTCCAATGCCAGGATCAGGCAGGACCTGCAGGCGAAACTAACCTTGCCACGATGGCAACTTTTCGAGGCCGGCAGTGGAGCCGGTGCGCTCGAATTGCTGCGCCAGCAGAATGCAGAGGAGGGCATCCTCCTGCTGGACCCCGTGTTGCCCGACCTTGAACCGGACGGTTTTAACATCATCCTGCGCGAACGGTTTCCCAACCTGCAGATCCTGATGCTGAACTCGCACACCGGTCAGCTGCTGGTTGGAAGCATGTCTCCGACGCCGGTTTCGACCCTGCTGGCGGATGAAATCAACAAAGGGGGCGCGGCAGCCACCACCGCAATCCCCGCAATGTTGCCGGACGCACCGCGCCACGCCACTGATCACAGGCCCCGCATGCGCAACATGATCGGCGATTCCGAATCGATGCTGCGCACCTTCGCCATAACACGCATGGTTGCGGGCCGCAACACAACCGTGCTCGTGACCGGCGAGAGTGGAACGGGCAAAGATCTGCTTGCGCAGGAAGTTCATCTGATCAGCCCGCGCCGAAACCAGCCCTTTGTGGTGGTGAACTGTTCGGCTATTCCTGAACCGCTTCTCGAAGCAGAGCTTTTCGGTTACACCAAGGGATCGTTCACAGGAGCAGTGCAGGCGCGAATTGGGCGGATTCACGCGGCGCACGGCGGCACATTGTTCCTGGACGAGATCGGGGACATGCCTCTCTCTCTGCAGAGCAAGATTCTTCGCTTCCTTGAGCAGGGCGAGGTGCAGCGGCTGGGTGGCAACGACAATCTAAAAGTCGACGTCCGGGTTGTCGCGGCGACCAATGCTGACCTTAAAGGGTTAATTGCAAAGCAGCTATTTCGCGAGGACCTCTACTATCGCCTGGCGGTTTTCCCCATCCATTTGCCGCCGCTGCGCGAGCGAATGGACGACCTGGAGGAACTGGCGCGGAGCTTTGTCGCGAGGTTCGCGCCGGCAACAGGGTTGAGTCAGGCGGCGCTGGAGATTCTCCGCCAGCATCGCTGGCCGGGCAACGTTCGCGAATTAAGAAATGCCATCGAGCGGGCGACCATTCTGGCTGGCACGGACCGGGAAATCAAGCCCGAACACATTGTTTTGTAGCACTTCCGTACCGAATCGGCACAGCCGTTTCATTTTGGCACGCCGAGTGCAATTGAGATAGGCAAATGCTGCCTGGTTCTCATACGGTTCCAATGAACGACGCGCATGTTGCGGCTCTGCATAGCCCGCAGCTGCTGGCCGATGCGTTCTCAGAGTTCATCTCGGCGTCGGCGACCCTCGAGGCATCCTATCGGGACCTGCAAAGCGAAGTGGCGCATCTCAGCGTCGAACTTGCCGAACGCAACGCCGCACTCACACACAGCCTCGAAGACAACGATCGGATGCGTGCGACCCTGCAGCAGATGATCGACTCGATGCCCTGCGGCGTCCTGGTTCTCGATTCTGCCGACAATATCGTCACGATCAATCCGGAAGGCCGTAAGCTGCTGGGCCGGGGAAACGCGCGGGCAAAGACACTGCGGGATCTGTCCGAGATCAGCCATATCGATTTCGCAGTGCTGGTGAGCGCGGTCGTGGGACCGCGCGACAACGAGGTTTGCCTGACAACGTCTGGCCGGAAGCGCTGGCTGTCCATTGGGCGTCGCGAACTGGACGGCGCGCCGGCGGCTCAGTTCCAGAGCATCTGGATCCTGCGCGACATTACCGCAGACAAGCTGGCCGAACAGGAACGCGAGAACGCGCGACGCGCAACTACATTGGCCGAAATTTCCACGATCCTCGCTCACGAAATTAGAAATCCGTTAGCGAGCCTCGAGCTGTTTGCGGGACTGATCGCGGAAGATCGCGGGGAGACAGAGCAGTGGGTTTCGAACCTGCGCGCAGGAATCCGCACGCTCTCCGGAACGGTGAACAACGTTCTGAGCCTGAATGGAGACGGGCGTAAGCGTCTTGCGCCCGTGGATCTGTCGGCATGCGTGGCGAGCGGCGTCGAGTTCGTGCAACCCATCGCGGAGCAGGCCGGCGTGGCGCTCCAGTTTTCGCCCGCGCAAACGATCATCACGGTGCAGGGAAATGACGATGCCATTCGCCAGATCATGCTTAACCTGATCGCAAACGCCATCCGGCACACAGCGGTCGGAGGCGTGGTTGAAGTCGCGGCCAGAACTGAAACCCGGCACGGAGCGATACGCGGCATCGTCACCGTGCGCGACAACGGCTGCGGCATTCCCGGTGATCTGCTCGCGCACATCTTCGAAGCCGGATTCAGCGGCAGCGGCGAGACGCCCGGTCTGGGCCTTGCAGTTTGCAGCCGCCTCGTGGCCCAGCATCACGGCGAGATTCGTGTGAAGAGCGAGGTGGGCGAAGGAACCGAGTTCGAAGCGGAGTTTCCAGCGATATGACAGGTGAGACAGTGTCGTCAGTAATGATCGTGGACGACGAGCCGGGCATCCGCACCGCGCTGCGTGCGAATTTTCAGCGGCACGGCTGGCGCGTCGACGCCGCTTCGGGCGTCCGCGAAGCGATCCGCAACCTCGAAACGCGCGAGTATGACCTCGTCGTGAGCGACATCCGCATGTCCGATGGCAGCGGCATGGACGTGATGCGCGTGGCGCGCAAAACCTCGCCATCGACGGCAGTCATTCTGCTGACCGCCTACGGTTCTGTCCCCGATGCGGTGACGGCCATGCGCGACGGGGCGCTGGATTATCTGACCAAGCCGATCCCATTCGATCAGCTGCAGGCGACGGCTGCGCAGGTGATGCAGCGAGCTCAGCAGATGAACGCGGCCGAAGTTGCCACCGCGACCGAAGATGCCGAAACCAACAACGGACAGATTGTCGGCAGTTCGCCCCTGCTGATGCGGGCTCTGCAACGCGCGCGCGCGGCAGCCAACACGGGGGCCGACGTGCTGATCGAAGCCGAGAGCGGAACCGGCAAGGAATTGCTGGCGCGTTTCATTCACGAGGCAAGCGATCGCTGCGCCAAACCGTTCGTCGCAGTGAACTGCGCTGCTGTGCCCGAGACCCTGCTGGAAAGCGAGCTTTTCGGCCACGGGCGCGGCGCTTTTACAGGCGCCGTTGCAAGCAGGCCCGGCAAATTCGAATCCGCCAATGGCGGCACGATTCTTCTCGACGAAATTGGCGAAATGCCGCTCAATCTGCAGCCCAAGCTGCTGCGCGCGCTTCAGGAGCGCGAGTTTGAGCGCCTGGGTGAGGGCCGCACGGTGCGAGTCGACATCCGCGTCATAGCGACAACAAATGTCTCGCTGGCCGAAATGGTCGAGCGTGGCCTGTTCCGCGCCGATCTCTACTACCGCCTCAACGTCATTCCGCTCACCCTGCCACCGCTGCGCGAGCGTCGCGAAGACGTAGCGATTCTCGCGCGTCATTTCGCAGAGCAGTTCACCGCAGGCGCAGGCACCGGTACACCGCGTCTGCATCCTGATTTCATTGATCGCCTGCAGTCGCAGAGCTGGCCCGGCAATGTGCGTGAGCTGGCCAACTTCATGCGTCGCGTAATCACCCTGAGCGGAACCTCCGACATCGACGCGCGTTGCTTTGAAATGGAATTTCAGGGGGCGAGTACAAGACAGCACACTGCTGTGGCCAGGACGGCCGCGATTCCTGCCCCGGCAGGCACGCCGATCCGAGAACTGGAGCGAATGCATCTGGAGAACACGCTGGCTCTGACCGACGGAAATCGTACGCATGCCGCCGCGATGCTCGGCATCAGCCTGCGCACGCTGCGCAACAAGATTCGTGAGTACGGGCTTCCGCCCAGGAGGTACGCATAGATGTCTGACATGGTGCAGCTGTTGTCGGGGTACATGAAGATCGCCACCGATCGCCAGCAGGTGATCGCCTCGAACATGGCTAATGTCGATACACCGGGTTATCACACACGGGACATCAACTTCCGCCAGGCGATGCAGGAAGTGATGAACCCGGGAGGCGAGCCGCAACCGGAGACGACCAGCCTCGAGATTCAGGGGCTGCCGCAGCGAGCCGACGGCAACAACGTGAACATCGATCGCGAGAGCATGCTCCTCTCTGAAACCCAGCTGCAGTATCAGATGGGCGTGGAACTGATCAAAGACCAGTTCCACACGCTGCTGACGGCCATTAAGGAATAAGGAGGCAACGATGGGCTTTTGGGACATGATGAGTATCAGCGCGTCGGCGCTGGCGGCGGAAAGGCAGCGCGCAGAAGTGACGTCCGCGAATCTGGCCAACGCCGAAACGACGCACACCGAAAACGGCAGCGGTCCTTACGTGCGCAAGGAAGTTGTATTCAGCGCCGCAAATGCTTCGCCGTTTCAGACCATTTTCAATCGTGCCGGGCATTTCGGATCCCCTGCCGGATCGGTGGAACTGAGCGGAGTCGTGGAAGACAATGCGCCGCCGGTCATGCGCTATGAGCCCGGCAATCCCGACGCCAACGCGCAGGGTTACGTAGCCTACCCCGCCATCAATCCGGTGACGGAGATGGTGGATCTGATGGATGCAACGCGCGCCTATCAGCTGAACGCATCGGCGATTACCTCAGCCAAGCAAATGGTTCAGGAATCGATCGACATACTCAAAACGACGTAGCGACGGAGCAAGGACGATGAGCAACATCAGTCTTGGTGGTATTCAGGGCGCACAGATGCCGCAGCCGGCTTCAACAGGCCACGGCGGCAATAACAGTGGCGGCAATTTTGGCGACGTGCTGAAGGGCGCAGTGGACAGCGTCAATCGGGCCAACGACTCAGCCTCGGCGCAGGTGATGAACCTGCTGCAGGGCAATGGCGGCGACCTGAACAGCGTGATGGTCGCCGTGGAAAAAGCGGATGTTTCGTTTCAGCTGATGATGCAGGTGCGCAACAAGATCGTCAGCGCGTATCAGGACATCGAGAAGATGCAGTTTTAGAAACGCAGTTCCAGGAATAAGCGCGAATGGCAGGCACTACTAACATATCCGAACAGATTAAGCAGTTCTGGTCCAGCCGGACCGGCGCTCAGAAGGGTTTCCTTGTGGGCGGAACGGCGGCGACCGCTTTGCTCATGGTTCTCTTCGTCCGCATGATCGGCACCCCCGACTACAAACCCCTCTTCACAAATCTGGAGCCGTCCGACGCGCAGACCATGAGCGCGCAGCTGGAGGCGCAGGGGATTCCGCATCAAACGAGCCCCGACGGCAAGACGATCAGCGTCCCCGCGGACAAACTCGACGCGGCGCGCATGCAGACCGCTCAACAGGAACAGCCGCACAGCGGCCGGATGGGGTTCGAACTGTTCGACAAGATGTCGTGGGGCCAGACGGAGTTCGACGAGAAAGTGACCTATCAGCGTGCGCTTGAAGGCGAGCTGGAGCGGTCGATTGGGACGCTCGCCGACGTTGAAAGCGCGCGTGTGCACCTTGTTATGCCGTCCGATTCCGTATTTATCGATCGGCAGCGTGGCGCCAAGGCCTCAGTGATCCTGAAGCTGCGGCGCGGCGAGCTCTCCAAGGGATCGGTGATTGCGATCTCGCGTCTCGTAGCTGGTGCGGTCGACAATCTTGCACCGGAAGACGTTTCCATCATCGATGCGGATTCGGCGCGAGCCCTGGGCCTTGCACATGCCGGCCCGGACAACAGCGAGGGTGAAGGCTCGGCGCTCAGCGAGCGGCTCATGAGCACGCTCGAGCCGATTGTAGGTGCTGACAAAATTCGCGCCAGTGTGAATGTCGATTACGACCAGGGAACCACCGACGAGAGTCAGGAGAAATACGACCCGGCGGTGAGCGTTATGTTGTCTGACCAAAAATCGGAAGATCAGGCGGGTGGTAGCCCCATTCCGGTGGGCGTGCCTGGAACATCGAGCAACATCCCGAAGCCGAACGCGGACAAGAATCCGCCGCCGCCGACCGCAACGCAAAGTTCGAAGACGGAGAGCGCGACCTATGGCGTCAACAAGACGGTGACGCACACCGTAACGCCGGCCGGTCGCGTGGCTCGCATCACCGCGGCGATTCTGGTCGACGACGAGATGGTGAAGACGGTCACCAAGGGAAAGACCTCGTACACGCGGAAGAAGCGATCCCAGGAAGAACTGGACAAGATTCGCGATCTGGCTCAGGCCGCGATCGGGTTCGACTCAAAACGCGGCGACACCATCACCGTGGAGAACATGTCCTTCGACACGGATACCGTGAATCTTGAACTACCGGCTCCCACCTGGACCACGCAAGTGCAGAAAACGGTGACGGATTACTCGCCGATCCTGCGCCCCGTAGCCCTCCTCGCTCTTTTTCTACTCGCCTGGCTCTTCGTTCTGCGGCCGGTTCAAAAGCATGTGTTGAGCGCGCCACGCCTGCCCGCGCCCGCCGAAGCAGCATTGCCCTCACCTCAGTCCCATGTGCTGTCGGCGACAACGACGCACGAACTCGGCGCCGGAACCGCCCGTGCCGCCCAGCTCAAGGAACAAACGGTGGAACTCATCCGGCAGAAGCCAGTGCACACCGCGAGAGCGGTCCAGGCATGGTTGCGTGAGGAGCCGTCGTGAGCGCAGCTGAAATCGCATTCACCGGCACGCGCAAGGCGGCGATTCTCTTGTCGCTTCTGGGCGAGGATGCCGCAGCGCCCATTCTGCGCAACCTTCCCGACGAGGACCTCGAGCGGCTCACCGAAGAGGTGAGCAATCTGGGCCATGTTCCGCTGGAAGTCACGCTGCAGGTGCTCGAGGAATACAACCAGATGATGACGGCTCAGGAATTCATCGCTGTCGGGGGTCAGGATGTCGCGATTCGTCTGCTGGCAAAAGCCTTCGGAGAGAACGGCGCAAAGGATCTCGTGGAACGTCTCGCGCGACAGGAAGAGCGCAAATCGCTGCGTCCGGAAACCCTGAGAAAGGCCGACCCGCAGCAGCTGGCGCGCTTCCTCTCAGGGGAGCATTCGCAGACCAAGGCATTGGTTCTGAGCCATCTTGATACGAAGCAGGCTTCCGCGCTGTTAATGAAGATGGAGCCCGAAGCGCGCGCAGACTGTGTCCGCCGGCTCGCGAATTTGGGACAGTTCTCCCCCGAAGTCGCCTCGAAGGTGGCAACGGTTCTCAACCGCAGGCTGCGTTCGGCCGGCGATCAGACAAAGCGTGCGGATGCAGGACCGCGAAGCATCGCGGATCTGATGAATCGTATGGATCCCGGCACGTCGAAAGAGATCCTCGACAACATCGAGCGTGAGGAACCGAAGCTGGCGATCGCGATCCGCGATCTCATGTTTACCTTCGACAACTTTCTGGAGGTTCCCGAGCAGGAGATGCGCGAGCTGATGAACGCGGTCGACAAGAACACACTGATGATCGCCCTGAAGGGCGCCGGCGAGGATCTGCGCAGCCACTTCTACCGCACGATGTCGTCGCGTGCCGTCGAAATGATGAAAGAGGACTCCGAGGTCATGGGACCGGTGCGTGGCAAAGACGTTGCCAAAGCGCAGGCGGAGATCGTCGCCATCGCGCGCAAGCTCGAAGCCGAAGGAAAGATCGTTCTGAAGAGCCAGGGAGAAGATGAGTATGTCCTCTGACATCGGCAACATTTACGACGTCGTCGCGTCGCTGCAATATCGGGATATCGCGGGCCGGCCGGGCAGCGAAGGCATTCATCCCATGGAGGTGAATGAGCGCGCGGGCCATGGCGGAGGGCGCGGAACAGCTGACAAAGCACGGTCTGAGGCAGAGCTGGCTGCAAGAATTGCGAAAGAACGAGCTGAAGCTGCGGGCCAGGTCGAGTTGAAGCTGCGCCAGGAGATGGACCACAAGCTGCAGGTGGCGGAGACCGCGATTGCCAGAAACATTCAGGAATTCGCGGACCAGCGCAACGAATACTTCACCAAAGTTGAAGCGGAGATCGTGCAGCTGGCGCTCTCGATCGCAGCGAAGATTCTGCATCGCGAAGCCCAGGTCGATCCGATGCTTGTGGCGACCCTGGTGAGAATGGCTGTGGAGCGGATGCGCGATCAGTCCATCGTGACAGTCCGCGTTGCAACCGGACGGGCAGCCACGTGGGCGCAGTATTTTGCCGGCAACCCAAACCTCGCGCACGTGCAGATCCTCGAGGACGCGCAGCTCGGTCACGACGACTGCGTGCTGCAGACCGAACTCGGCTCGGCGAACTTCAGTCTGGATTCTCAGCTGAAGGAAGTAGAGCAGGGCTTCTTTGACCTCCTCGCTTTGAGGCCAGCAAGCCGATGAGTCGCGCCATTCTGGCCCCCTATCTGCACCACCTCGAGTCCGGCTCAACCTTGCGCTGGACTGGCCGCATCAATCAGGTTGTCGGAAATCTGGTTGAATCCAACGGCCCGTTCTGTTGTGTAGGAGAATCCTGTGAGATTCGCAGCGAGGGCGGCCCTGCATACGCGGGCGAGATCATCGGCTTTCGGGGATCGACGATGCTTTCGATGGCTGCCGACCAGCCGCGCGGCATTCGCTTCGGCGACAAGATTGTTACCTGGGGCGCGCGTCCCTCGATTCGGGTGGGTCCGCATCTCCTCGGTCGCGTTATCGACACCACGGGCAATCCGCTGGATGGTAAGGGCGATTATCGCGCCGTGCATTCGGTCACGATAGACGGCTCAGCGCCATTGCCGCTGGATCGCGTGCCGATCCGCGAGCCGCTGAGCTGCGGCATTCGCGCCATCGACGGCTTCCTCACTTGCGGCCGCGGACAGAGAATCGGAATCTTCGGTGGCAGCGGCGTCGGCAAAAGCACATTGATCGGCATGATGGCCCGCGGAACGGCGGCTGACCTTACGATCCTTGCCCTCGTTGGAGAGCGCGGACGTGAGGTCGGCGAATTTCTGGAAGTGCTGGGTGAAGAAGGATTGCGCCGTGCTGTCGTCGTGGTTTCAACCTCCGATCAATCTCCCCTGCTGCGCCTGCGCGCAGCGCTCGCGGCTACAGCGGTGGCAGAATATTTCGCCAGCCTCGGCAAGAATGTACTGCTGATCGTCGATTCGCTGACACGCTTTGCTATGGCCCAGCGCGAAATCGGACTGGCGGCCGGCGAGCCGCCCACAGCAAAGGGCTATACACCGTCGGTGCTGAACACGCTGGCACGTCTGGTCGAACGCGCCGGCAACTTTTCGCAGGGAAGTATCACCGCGTTTTACACCGTCCTGATGGAGGGCGACGATCAACAGGATCCGGTCGTCGACACCGTTCGCTCCTTGCTCGACGGGCATGTCGTCCTCGACAGAAATCTCGCTCTGCGCAGTCACTACCCGCCGATCTCGGTCCTGCAGAGTCTGAGCCGGCTCATGTCGAGTCTGGTGAGCGACGAGCAATTGGCGAAGACCAACGCACTGCGACTGCTCATGGCGGCCTACGCGCGATCGGAGGATCTCATCCGCATCGGAGCCTATCAAAAGGGAACCGATCCGGCACTCGACAGCGCTATCGCGAATTTGCCCGCGCTGAACGCGTTCCTGCAGCAAAAGCCGCACGACCTGGGCGGTTTGAAGAACACCCTTGACCGGCTGTTGGCGCTGCCGTCCTGATCATGGCGTTTCGATTCACACTGGCTTCGGTGCTCGCCGTGCGCGAGAGCATGGAACGACGTGAAGAACTCGCGCTGACGAAGATCCAGCTGGAGATGGCACGCGTCCAGCATGAAATCGAAAGAGTAAACGCCGAGTTGGGTGAGGCGCAGCGGATTCGCGAAGAGAGTATGCGCCAACCCATTCCGGCGGCGCAGTTGCAAGGCATGCTGCGCAGCGCCGATGTCGCAACAGAACGAAAGAAAAGGCTGGTTGAATCTCTGGCCGCGCTCAAGCGCCAGCGCGGCGAACAGATGCGCGTCTACCAGACAGCTCGCCGCGCCCGCCAGGTGCTCAGCGAGTTGCGCACGCAGCACTTCGAGGCATGGGAGCAGGAGCAGGCCCGCATGCAACAGAAAATCCTCGACGACATCTTCGCAGCGCGCAGTCAGCGCAACTGATCTGAGCCCAATGTTGGGCGACAACGCGGCCATTTCGGCCGCGTTTTCTCTTTGCTTTGATCCCGCGATAAACGAATCCCGATCGCTACTCGGCAAACGTTGCCCAGTGCACGCGGCAAGCATTGCCGATAACGGCTGCTGCCCGCGGGAGTGACTGTGGTTTGTCGCCTTCAAGTACTGCAAAATCAGCGTTGCGGTTACCGACGATCGGCTCCAGAGGTTGGCCAAAGCTGGCGATTCGGTTGCACATGTACCGGCGTGAGAATTGCCCTGCCAGCGATGACGAACGGCACGACCAACCCGCTGCTGACGAACACGCAGTCAACCATTGCGGCGAGCTTCCTGTCTGTGCTCTCCACGGTCGGGCTGCCGGTGCCGGTCGTGAATGCGAACGATCCCCGTTCACAGAAGCAGAGCGATTCGGACACGGCGCAATCGGAGCAAAAATCAACGACTGGGTCACAGCAGGTCAGCACAACCGGCGAGAACCAGGAGATCTCGCCGGCTTCGCTCCTTGCTGACGTCGCACAGACGAACCAGTCGAACCTGACGGGCCCGAACCTAACGATCCTTCCGGCTGCGCGGTTCCATGCAATTCTGTCGACGACCAGCGCGGCAATTTCGTCAGCCGTCGTTGCTCCTCGAAATCAGAAAGACAACGCAGAAGCTGCTTCGTCGGTGAAGAGCCCGAGCGCCGACAACACTCTTACGGTTCCGACGCAACCGATTCCAGCCGATGTCGTCGCCGCGCCCGGGAAGGAGGCAGCGAAGACTGTGGCCGCATCCGCCGCGGTGAGTCCAGTGACTACGATCGAGGCCTTTGAAGTGGCTGCCTCCGCCACGACTGCACTGCCAGAAATCAGCGGACGTTCTGCTGAGAATTTCCAACCCGAAAGCCAAGCCACGGCAGGCAATGCGCCAAATCCAGCGCACGCCGGAGTCGTTGCGACATCCACGCCGAATCCAGTGATGACGGCGACAGATGTGGTGGAGCCGGCGCCCAACCCAGCGGCGATGACGACTGAGAATGCGACACACGCATCCCCCGTTCAGCCAACCAGCCTCTCTGGAAAAAACGACGAGACGACAGTTCTCATCCCCTCCCCTGGAGCAAGTCCAACCCAGACAGCAACACTGGCTCAGCCGGCACTTTCAAATCCCGCGGCCACTATTTCGTCTGCGGCTCCAGCGAATGTACAGCTGAAACCGGCAATCGGCACTGCTCCTGCGCAATTCAAAGGGCCACAGAAAGCAGCCTCGCCGGAACAGATTGCGCCGACCGAAAAACCTCAGCCAACTGCCGCACGTGGCGACGACTCCGGGGCAAACAACAACACAACATCCTCGGCCTCGGCGGTCGTGTCCAACACGATTCAAAACGCCGACCAGCATGGCGTCGAATTTGTCTTTGCCCAGAGAATAGCTCAGGTTCTGAAATCCGTTACGCCGCCGGTTGCGCCCACGGCGTCGAAAAGTAACGGGGACAACACAAGCCCATCCGTTGCAGCCAGCGCTGTCCCCGCAGCACAGCCCCAGAAAATCGACGCAGCACAGACTTCGACGGCCACACCCACATTGAGCGGGCCAATCCGGCCCACCGTCACGGTTTTGCCCAACCTGAACTTCGGCGCTTCAACAAGTATTCCGACAACGGCAATCGGCAAATCGGGCGGTACCAACACAGGAAGTAGCGCCGGTGATGGGAAGGGCATTGGCGCCACCGACACATCCGCCACCGCGAAGACCAACTCGTCGCAGAATGCATCGGCAGCCACTGGACCATCGAGCCAGACCACGCAGAACAACGCGTCCCCGCAGCATACACAGGCCGATGCCGGGCAGCCTGCCGCTATGACCGCGAAGGGTTTCGATGCAGTGTCCCAGCAAGTCGCCCACGTGGCTCCGCAGTTGCAGACAGCTACGAGCGGCACAACCGGTGCTACCGATAAGCCACATGCAGCCGAAATCGCCAGCTCCGGCCTTCCGGCGAGTTCCGAGGGTTTAGAAACCGCCGGCGCCTCAGGCGTCAACACCGCAAAGCTCATTCAGGTGCTGAACGAGACGCAGATGCACGTCGGCATGCGGTCAGCCGAATTTGGCGACATCTCGATCCGCACCGCGGTCTCGCAGCAGCAGATGGTCGCGCAGATCACCGTGGATCACGGGGACCTGGGGCGAGCGATTGCGGAGCACGTACCTGCGGCCCAGTCGAAGCTCGGAGACGACCTCGGGGTTCGGGCGGCGATTGAGGTTACGCAGAACGGGATGAGTTTTTCGCACGACCACAGCAGCGCTTCGCAACAGCAACAAAGATCATTCACGCGTCCGGTTGATGCGCCTGGCGCGGTCACATTCAACGAGACGGAAATCACAACTTCGCGCATAGCTGTCGCCGCGGAGGACTCAGACCGACTCGATATCAGGGCTTAGCAGGAAAAGGAAGAGGAAGAAAGAATGAACATTCAGGGTGTCACCCCGGCGATCAATGCACCGTTGCAGGCACAGGCCTCCAGCACAAACGGAACGTCCGGAAGCAGCAATAACTCGGGCGGCAGTAACAGCCTGTCCTCCAACCAGCTCCAGGCGACGTTCCTCAATCTGCTGGTTACCGAACTGCAGAATCAGGATCCAACCCAGCCGGTTGATCCAACCGAGATGGTCGGTCAGATGGTGTCGCTCAACGAGCTGGACCAGCTCATCTCGATCAACCAGACCCTCGGCTCGCTTGCAGGAGCAGCCGGAGTCGGCACATCGGGCACTGGAGCGCAGGGCTCGATTGCGAGTCACCCGGTGAACGCGGCGAACGCGAGCGCCGCAAAAGCCAGCACCCCTCCCGTCACTCAGTTTCAGGCTCAACCTGGAGCGATGACGACCCCCGTCCCGGGCGGCCTGATGAATCTCTACGGAAACATCGCAGCCCAAACCACTAACTCCAACCACGCCACTCAGGGAGGCAGATAATGTCAGCGTTTTCGATCCCCCTTTCAGGCCTGGCAGCCAGCTCGGATGCGCTGAATGTCATCGCCAACAATCTTTCCAACCTCAACACCGACGGCTATAAGGACGAAACCCTCAACTTTGCCGACGTCTTCAACCAGATGCAGGGTGTCTCTGGCAATGGCGATCCGATTCAGATCGGGTCAGGCGTTCATGTTGCCGGACAGACCTCCAACTACACCAACGGCACGGTTACGTCCACGGGCATCTCTTCGAATCTGGCGCTGCAGGGCAATGGCTTTTTCGTCGTGCAGAACACGGGCAACGGCCAGATGAGCTACACGCGCGACGGCGCATTCACGGTCAATTCGCAGGGCGAGCTGTGCACAGCGGAGGGACAGCTGGTCATGGGTTACCCGGCGACCAATGGCGTCGTGTCGACAAGCGTGGCTCTGGCTCCCATCAACGTTAACCAGGCGGCTAACATTCCCGCGGTGCAAACTTCCACGTTCTCCATGGACACCAACCTGAATGCAAGCGCTGCGCCGGGCGACAGCTACAGCACCCCGCTGACCGTCTACGATTCTCTCGGAACCCAGCAGACCCTGACCGTAAACTTTACCAACACGGCGCCCGGATCCTGGAACTACACCATCACTCTGCCTGCATCGGCCACCGGCGGCAGTGGCGCTCCCACGACGCTCAGCAGCGGCACCATGACCTTTGATTCCTCGGGCAATCTGACCTCACCTGCTAGCCCGGTCGCCGGCATTTCAGTCAGCGGTTTGGCCGACGGTGCCGCCCCCATGAACATGAGCTGGACGCTGACCGGACCCGGCGGTGTGTCTCTCGTCACACAGCAAACCGGCACCAGCGCCACCACCTCGACGGCTCAGAACGGCTACGGCGTGGGAACGCTCACTGGCTACTCCGTGCTCGCCGACGGAACCGTGCAGGGCCAGTTCAGCAACAACCAGACCATGGCGCTGGGGCGTGTTGCTGTGGCCAGCTTCGCCAATGACCAGGGTCTGACGCAGCTTGGCAACAACGATCTGCAGGCGACCTTCGCCTCCGGCAGTGCGGTTATCGGACAAGCGGCTGCCGGCGGAAACGGAACTATCACCGGCGGCGCAGTGGAGGAGTCGAACGTGAACCTCTCCGCTGAGTTTGCCAACATGATCGTCGCGCAGCAGGGATACGACGCCAATGCCAAGGTGTTGACGACCATGAACCAGGTATCGCAGGCCACGATCCAGATGATTTCGTAGTCGTCTTCTGGGTTAGCGAACGATTAGAGGCCTTCTCCGGCCTGGCATACGGGTCGGGGAAGGCCTGAGGAAGACTGCCGGCTCTCATCGCTGTCTCACCGACAGCAAGGAGCCAGGTTGTTCCCTCGTGGCGTGCAAGTCCTTGTGTTGCAAGCGTATGGCTGCCAGGCCAGCGCCCGACACAAGGCTGCGCGCCTGTTGGTATTTCCGGCAAGCCGATTGCACTTCTGCTCGACGCAATCGCTCCGTCCAAACTACGCGTGCTGATCGCCAGCGATTCGGACGAAGCCAGGAGCAAGCCGGAGTTCATGAGTGCCGCCACGTTTACCCCCGAGCCCAAAGCGGTTGAGACGACCGTCTCCGCACGGGTGCAGAACAACGACGACCTGCTTGACGGCATGGGATGGCTGCCTTGCCAGGTCAGCGTCGAGCTGCCGGTGGTCCGGTTCACCATCGGCAACCTGCTTGCGCTCACCAAAGGATCGGTCGTGGAGACGGCCTGCAACCAAACCAGCGATGTACCGCTGCGGGTCAACCGTCTCCTGATCGGCTGGACAGAATTTGAGGTTATCGGCGACCGCCTCGCGGTGCGCATTACGGATCAGGCATGACGACAGCTCCTCTTCGCGTTCCCCATACTCCCTCAAAAGCCGCGCCTGCGCGCGAGCCAATTCAGTTTCCTGCTGCTCCTGCGTCTGAACCAATTCCGTTTCAGAGCACACGCCGTCAGCCAGGGGACAATTCGTTCCTCTCGGCGCTGATTGACTGCACACAGGAACAGAGCCGGTGCGAGCGTGAGGATTCGCGGTTCCAGGCGGACCCCGAGGAGCAGCGCCGGAGTGAGGACGAGGCGCGTATCCGCCGCGCTATGGCCGCAGAGCGCGATCGTGCAGACTCAGAACGCCAGAAGCGGGTGGATGCACTGGCCCAGCAGCGCCGGGAAGCCGAAGAACAGCAACGCCGGCAGAAGGAAGAACAGACGCGCAGGGAAGCCGAAGAACAGGCCCGCCATGACGTTGAGGCCGCGGCACTTCGCGCAGCCGAAGAGCAGAAGCGGCGCGAAGCCGAGGATCAGGCACGGCAGGAAGCCGACGAACTACAGCGCCAGTTCCAGGAGCAACTGGAACGCCTTGCGGCAGACCAACGCCGTCGTGAGGCCGAGGAGCAGCGCCGGATTCAGGAACAACGAGCGCGGCTCAAAGCCGAAGAGGAAGCACAGCAACTGGCCGAAACGCAGAGAAGGCAGGAAGAGGAAACTCAGGAACGCGAGGCCGAAGAGCGCTTTCGAGTCGCCATGGACCGGGTCCGCCGTGCAGCCGACGAGAGACGTTTTCGCGAGACGCAGGACCGCGAAATTCTGCTCGCTGCCGAGAAAGATCAGGCGCAGGTTCAGCCTGTTGCCGAGGAAATCGAGATGGTCCAGACCCCGGCCGCAACCGTCCTGTTCAGGCACGCCCAGCCACCGGCGCCCGGATTCCTCAAGCGCGCGTGGTCCTGGATCAACAAAAAGTACGTACCCACGAAACAGCTGCGGGTGGCCGAAACTATCTCTCTTGGAGAAAAGCGCTTCGTCGCGGTCGTTCAGGTCGAAGGCCGCAAGTTCCTCATCGGGGGCGGAGCAGCCGGTGTTGCTCTCCTCACACCGCTGGGAGATGCAGCTCCTGGTGCTGCAGGCGTCAATCCCAACGGGGGTCTCGGATGACCCTCGGCAGTCTCAGGCGCTGCATGATCCTTGCGGGTTTGGTTCTTTGGCTCGCGGGTCACGCAGCAGCAGCGCAGGCCGGCGCTTCGCCAGCCACAAATTCGAACACAACCGCGGCCACAGCAACCAGCGAACCAGCGAACCCCGCTCCAGCTGCCGCCGGGAGCGCCGGAGCCACCCCTCCGGCGAAGAGCGCCGCCACGCCCTCGCAGGGCAAGACCCCTCAGGCTCACAAGCCGTCGGAGCCAACGATTCGTCCTTCCGGTGTCCGCAATCAGCTGAACCCCGCGACTCTCCCGCCCATTCCCGGCGGAGGTATCCAGCTTCAGGGCGTGCCCGGTGCCTCCGTGCCGTGGTCCATCGTTATCCTTCTCACGGGCCTGACCCTCATCCCTTCCTTGCTGCTGTGCGTGACGCCCTTCGCGCGCCTCCTGATCGTGTTTCACTTCCTGCGCCAGGCTCTGGGCCTGCAGACAACCCCTTCGAACCAGACGCTCATCGGCCTCTCGCTCATCCTCACGTTTTTCCTGATGCAGCCTGTGGGAACCCAGATCTACCAGGAAGCAATCGTGCCCATGCAAGCCGGAACGATTACGGCCAGCGACGCGCTGCAGCGTGGCGAAGCTCCCATGCGCAAGTTCATGTCGCACTACGTCCGCGAGAAGGATGTGGCGCTCTTTGTCGATCTGGCGAAAGAACCGCGGCCTGCATCCATCGACGACGTTTCCATGCGGGTCCTGCTGCCCGCCTACATCTTGTCCGAGCTCAAAGCCGGCTTTCAGATCGGCACCGTCCTCTTTCTCCCGTTCCTGATTGTTGACATGGTGGTCGCTTCCATCACCACCTCCGTCGGCATGTTGCAATTACCGCCCGTGGTCATCTCAACTCCGCTCAAGCTGCTGCTCTTTCTGATGGTCGACGGCTGGCATCTCCTGATCGGGTCGCTCATGAGGAGTTTTAACTGATGAATGTCGATCAGGTGGTCTATCTGGGACGGCTCATGCTGACCGAAGTGGTTCTCCTCGCGGGTCCCATTCTTGCTGTGGCCATACTGGTGAGCCTCGTCGTGAACGTTGCTCAGGTTCTTACATCGCTGCAGGACATGACCATCTCCACAGTAATGCGCCTCGTTGCCACCGGCGGCGCTCTGTTCTTTGCTATGCCCTGGATGTGGCGGCATCTGGCGCATTTCACCATTTCCATGCTTTCGGACTTCCACACTTTCCTCCAATGATCGAGATACCCATACTGACGATCATTGCCGGCGCGCTCACCATCGGCGTTCGCCTCTCAGGGCTCATGCTCTTCGCGCCGTTCTTCGGCAGCGTCGTCATCCCCGCGCGCATCAAGGCGATCGTGGTATTTGCATTGACCGTCCTGCTCTATCCCGCGGTCGGCCACAATATCGCATCGCGTCCGATCCTCGAGTGGCCGTTCCTCGTCATCACCGAATTCATCATCGGCGCGGGCATGGGCATCGCCACCAACCTCATCTTTGAGGCGGCACAACTCAGCGGCCAGGTCATCGGCATCCAGATGGGCTACTCGCTGGTGAACATTCTCGATCCGCAGTCGCAGGTCGATACACCCGTGATGTCCCTCTTTTACCAGAGCATCGTCATGTTGCTGTTCCTCCGCATGGACGTTCACTACTGGCTCCTGCGCGCCGTAGGCAACAGCTTCGACTACCTTCCGCCCGGTAGTGCGCACGTAACCGGTCTGTTCACCATGGGAATCGTGAAAACCGTCGGGGAGATCTTCGGGCTCGGAATTCAGATTGCCGCCCCTGTCCTGTCGGCGACCCTGGCCGCCGACGTCGTGCTGGGCCTGCTCGGCAAGGCCTCGCCGCAAATGCCCCTGATGCTCATGGGACCTGCTGTGAAGAGCCTTCTCGGCATCGGGATTTTAATCGCAACTCTGAAGTACTGGCCGGATCTCTTCCGGCGTCTGTTTCTCGACGCCATGAGCAACGGCGATCGGCTCCTTCATTTTGCTGCAACGGGACTCCATGGCTGACGCGAACAAAACAGAAAAACCGACACCGCGACATCGAAAGAAAGCTCGCGACCGCGGACAGATCACGCGCTCGCGCGACCTGTCCGGCGCGCTAGCCATGGCAGCGGTGGCCGGGGTGCTTTGGTACATGGGAAGCGGTGCGATACGCCAGTGGACGGCTTATTTCCGCAATGTTCTCTCACTCTCCCTCTCCGACTCGGTCCAGCCGAACGGCCCTCTGCTCTTCTGGACCAGCGTCGAGGCCATGCGCTGGATCTTCCCGCTGCTCCTCGCAGCGCTGGCCGTCTCGATTTTCTCCGGCTTCGCTCAAGGCGGATTCGTCTTCGCGCCGGAGGCGCTCTCGCCCAAGCCCGAGCGCATCAATCCTGGCACGAAGCTGCAGCAGATGGTGTCGCTCGCAGCGCTCAGCACCATTCTGAAGTCGCTGTTGCCCTTCGGCGCGATTGCCTGGGTCGGCTATGCCTGCATCCGCAGCCATTGGAACCAGATCCTCCTCAGCTCGTACGCAGATGCTCGCCAGTTCGCAGGCATGATCAGCGGCATTCTGCTCGAAATCGGCTGGAAGTCCGGCCTGATTCTCCTCGCATGGGGCGGTGTCGACTACGCCTTGCTGTGGCGTAAAAACGAATCCGACCTGAAGATGAGCCGGGAAGATCTCAAAGAGGAGATGAAGCAGTCTGACGGCAACCCCCAAAGCAAGGCGCGTATCCGCAAACTGCAGCGCCATAACCGGCGCAAGCAGATGCTCAAGTCGGCGGAAACAGCAACGGTGGTTGTTACGAATCCGACTCACTACGCCGTGGCCCTGCGTTACGAAGTCAATATGCCCGCCCCAGTTGTCGTGGCCAAAGGCCTCGACAATCTTGCTCGACGCATCAAGGAAATCGCCTGGCAGCGTGACATCCCGGTGATGGAAAACAAGCCGCTCGCGCAGGCCCTCTACAAAGGCGTCGAAGTCGGCGATCCAATCCCGGCCGCGCTCTATCACGCCGTGGCAGAAATTCTGGTCCTCGTCTACAAGGCGCAGGCTGAGGTCCGCAAGCGCGAGGCCCAGCGCCGCGCCGCTTCCATGAATCCAATTCCCCAGGCGAGGCCACTGTGAACCAGAAGCAAGGATTGATGTCGACACTGCACACCTACTCTGACTGGGTCATTCCCGTCGGCGCGGTGGCGCTCGTCTTCGTCATGCTCGTGCCGCTGCCCAGCTTCGCGCTCGATCTGCTGCTCACACTCAACATCACCGCTGCGGTCCTGGTCCTTCTCACAGCAATCCAGGTGCTGCGGCCTGTTCAGTTTTCTGTCTTCCCGAGCCTCATCCTGCTGCTCACGCTCATGCGGCTCGCTCTCGACGTCGCCAGTACCCGCCGCATTCTTCTCCATGGCAGCGAAGGCTCATCTGCGGCCGGCAAGGTCATCGAAGCCTTCGGCCAGTTCGTCGTCGGGGGCAATTACATCGTCGGCTTCGTGCTGTTCCTTGCTCTGATCGCCATCCAGTACCTGGTCGTCAGCCACGGCGCGGTGCGCACCGCCGAAGTCACGGCGCGCTTCACGCTCGATGCCATGCCCGGCAAGCAGATGGCGATCGACTCCGATCTGAACACCGGCCTCATCAATGCCGAACAGGCTCGCCAGCGTCGCGAATCAGTTGCACGCGAAGCGGAGTTCTGCGGCGCAATGGACGGCGCGGCCCGCTTCAGCCAGCGCGATTCGATGGCCACTATCCTGATCACCGCCATCAATATCGTGGCGGGCTTCCTTATCGGTGTCTTCCAGCAGGGCGTGCCGTTCGCCGAAGCGCTCAAGACCTATACCATCCTCACTGTCGGCGATGGACTCGTTGCTATTGTGCCTTCGCTGCTGGTCTCGGTCGCCGGCGGTATCGTTGTTACGCGTGCGGCCTCCGATCATTCGCTCGGCGTCGACATTGGCAAGCAGGTATTCAAAACTTCGCGTCCGCTTTGGATCGCTGGTGGAGCGCTCCTGGCGCTCGCCATCATTCCTGGCATGCCGAAGTTCTCGTTCATCGCCCTGGCCGGTATCACCATGTTTGCTGCCTGGAAGATGAAGCCACCCGCGCCCGACCCCAGTGCAAAGGCCGCCGCCGCTGCAGCAAAGCCCGGGGCACCCGGTACGCCGGTCATCGATCCGATGGATGCTGTGCTTAAGCTCGATGAGCTGATGCTCGAAGTCGGAGTCGGTCTCGTACCTCTGGTCGACGCGAAGCAAGGCGGCCAGCTCCTGTCCCGCGTTAAGTCGCTGCGCAAGACACTGGCGCAGCAGCTCGGATTCCTCGTTCCGTCGATTCACATCACCGACAATCTCTCCCTGCGTGAACGCGAATATGTCGTCTATCTGCGCGGTGTCGAGATTGCACGCTGGGAGCTGCGCCGCGACCGCCTGCTGGCCGTCAATTCCAATCCGAAGCCCGGTGATCTGCCGGGGCAAGAGACCCGCGAGCCTGCGTTCGACTCGCCAGCAAAGTGGATCACGCCCGATCTCCAGGCGCAGGCCATCGCCGCCGGCTATGCGGTTGTCGATCACACGTCCGCGCTGTCCGCGCATCTGGCCGAGCTGATCCGCCAGAACGCGCACGAACTCCTGACAAGATCCGAGACCAAACGCCTCATCGACCGTCTGGCAGATTCGCATCCGAAGCTGATCGAGGAGCTGACGCCCAAGCTGATGAGCCTCGGCGAAATTCAAAAAGTTCTGCAGCAGCTCCTGCGCGAACAGGTCTCCATCCGTGACCTGGGCACCATCCTCGAAACGATGGTCGAGACCGCAGCCACGAACAAGAACCCCGTCATTCTCGTTGAAGCTTCCAGGCACGCCCTGGGTCGTGCGCTTATCCGTCCGCTGCTCGACGATCGCGGCCAGCTCAAGGTCGTCACCCTCGACAGCTCCCTTGAGGAAGAGTGCATGCGGACCGGGATGCAGAACCAGGCGAACTCGGGCAGCGCCATTCAGATTTCCGTTGCTCGCCGCGTCCTGGATGGCCTGCGCGCCATGCTCGGCGATCAGTTTGCCATGGCTCCGCCGGTGTTGTTGTGTGCATCGCCGGGGCGATTTTATCTGCGACGTCATCTGGAGCCGTTCATTCCAAGAGTCGTGGTGATTTCTCCCTCCGAGATTCCACCCATGACGCAGGTGATGTCGCTGGGGTCGGTGCGATGAAGAGGTCAAAGGGTTTTATGTCTGAAGAGGTGCAAAAATGACGGCAGCCGAACTGGCCTACAGCCGGAGTGCGGCCGTCGGCGAGAACGCCGACGATCTGGTGATGCAGGAACTGCCGCAGGTCTACTACATTGCGCAGCGCATTCGCGAACGCCTCCCGCAGCACGTTGAACTGGAGGACCTGGTGAGCGCGGGCGTGATCGGCCTACTCGAAGCGAACCGCAGTTTCGATCACACGCGCAATGCGCAGTTCAAAACCTTCGCAAAATTCCGTATTCGCGGAGCCATTCTCGACAGTCTGCGCGAGATCGACTCCGGCTCCCGTCTCCTCCGCCGCCGAGGCCGCGAGATCGCAGAGGCAACCGCGCGCCTGGAGTCAAAGCTCGGCCGCCATCCCGCCGACACTGAGATTGCCGACGAGATGCAGATCGATCTGGAGCACCTTCGCCGCATCATGGCCCAGATTGATTCGCTCCACATTGGCGGACAGCAGGTGATGGCGACCGATGGAGGCTCAGAGACCATCGACGTGATCGAGTCGGCTCCCAATCTCGACGACCCGAATCCTTTCGATCTGTGTCTCGACAGCGAAATGAAGTCTCATCTGGCCGACGCGATCGGCAAGCTGACCGAGAGAGAACAGCTCATCCTTTCCCTCTATTACCGTGAAGAACTCACCATGAAAGAAATTGCAAAGGTCGTCGGCGTGGCATTGTCGCGTGTTTCACAAATCCGGCAGGCCGCGGTGATCAAGTTGCGCGAATACCTTGCGCATCTCGAACAAAAACCGTCGCCTGTTGCCTCCAGGGGAGCGTACTACCATGCCTGAGCAGGAACCAGAAGAATCCGTAACAGCGACGGCTACAACTGCGCCGCACGCAAAGCAGAAAGCCATCGTCAACTGCAATTTCCGCACCGCTGGCCGCCTCTCGAATGAGAATGCGCGCGCTCTGAACGCCGTGCACGAGGCCTTTGCCCGGCGTCTGGCCATCGCCTTCGACAGCTGGCTCGGAACCGGCGTCGAGGTTAAACAAAAAGGGCTCGACCAGCAGCCGATCAAGGAACACATATCTGCCATCGCGCCGCTCACCTATGTAGTGCCGCTCACCCTGAGCACCGTCCAAACCAGCATGGTCATTGAGTGCGACGTAAACATCGTGTTTGCCATGATCGAAGTGCTGCTCGGCGGGACCGGTGCACTGGGTAGTGGCGGTCGCGAGCTCTCTGAAATCGAAGAAGAGATTATGCAGGACGTCGTGGCGATGATCGCGCGTCAAATCGAGAACGTCTGGCGCTTTCCGAATCTCGCTCTGGTTCCGGGACGGCGCATCAAGCCCTCGCTCGTGCAGCAATACTGCCAGGCCAACGAAAGGCTGGCCGTGGCGAGGTTCGAAATGGAACTTGGCCCGGCAAAGGGCGTCTTTCAGATGGTGCTCCCGACGGCCTTTCTCGGCGCGCTTATCCAGCAGATCAAGCAGGATGAGCCGCAGAAGAAGGGAAGTGTGCGGTATTTTCCGCGGCCGAACATTCGCGAACGCATTCTTGACTGCGACTTCGAGGTGGCCGCGGAGTTGCCGGGCCTCCGCGTCGCGGTGCGTGACCTGGTCGCGCTGCAGCCAGGCAGCGTCCTCAAGCTTCGCGCTCCGGTGCGGCAACCGGGGATGCTCACAGCCGGCGGCCAGGGGATTTTTGAAAGCGTGCCCGTGCGAAACGGCTCGCAAAAGGCCGCGCAACTTGGGCGGCGTGTGACCACAAACTGGGGGAGGGAATAACCATGGGCGACACCGTCAACAACAAGAAAGGCGCAAAAATCTTCGCGGCAGCCTTTGCCACAGCCGTTGCCGACGCTCTCGGCAAAGCAGCCGGAGGGCCGTGGCCGCTTGAAGTGATGGAAGGCGCCGAGCCCTCGACGCGTCACGGACAGCCCGTACACTTTCGCCTGTCAGTCGACGGCGCGCTGCGCGGCGAGTGCTTCATCGAGTTTTACGAGCCGCAGCTCAATGCGCTGACAACGAAGATTCTCGGCCGGCCTCCCGTGGACGACGAGGGGGAGAACGCGCTGGTCAAAATCCTTGCCGGTGCGACCGCCGGGCTCAAGTCCCTGCTCGCTTCTCAATTCGGGGACTTGACCTTCCGTCTCGATCGTGTCTCCGGCCTGGCTTTCGGCGGAATGTTTGTCGTGCCACTTGCCGCCCCCGCCGATCGTTCCGGTGCGCCGGTCCTGCTTTACTTCGACGGACAGCTGGTCGCTGCTTTGTGTGCAGCAACCGGTGAACCCGGAACCACCGCCTCCGCTACTTCGCGTTTCGACTCTGCGAATCTGCAGCTGGTCATGGATGTCGAGCTCAACGTATCGCTGCGCTTCGGTCAGCGCCAGCTGCCCCTGCGCGAAGTGCTGGAGCTCTCCAGCGGTTCGGTTGTCGAGCTGGACCGCATGGTCGACGAACCCGTCGAACTCCTCCTCGATGGCAAAGTCATTGCCCGTGGTGAAGCCGTCATCGTCGACGGCAACTACGGACTGCGCGTCACCGAGATCCCACAACCTGTTGCCTCTCACCTCATGAACTGAAAACGACAAGGCTGACCCGAATGAATCTGACTTTGAAATCGCTGCTGCCTCCCATCAATTTTGGCTGGAATCATGTACGCGCTCGCTGTGGCCTCGCAACATGCCATAACAAGTTGCTGATGCGGCCCGTCCCCGCAAAAAGCACGGGCATTCGTATCGGGCAGGACTGGTACTGTGGTGTCGACTGCTTTGTTGCCGCGGTACGCTCGCCGCTGGCCGCTCTCTCTGCCCGCCGCGTTATGGAAATGCCGCGCAATCCCCGCCTCTCTCTCGGACTCGCGTTGTTGTCGAAGGGCTTCCTCACCGAGGAACAACTTCGCCTGGCAACCGAGCTCAGCCGCGAACACGGCGCCGACCTCGAGGACACGCTGCTCGCCCTCGGCTGGACCAGCGAGAAGCATCTCGCAGCAGCGCGAAGCGCGCAGTGGGGCTATCCGGTGGTCAACCAGGAGCGCGCCGGCCGCGTGGTCGAAGTTGGCGTGCCTCTGTCACTCCTGCGGGCTTTTTCAGCAGCGCCGCTCTTCTACTCCGCAAGTAACAAGCGTCTGGTGCTTGGATTTGTAGAGCGCGTCGATCATCGTCTCCTGCAGTCCATCGAACAGGTGGCCGGGTATCGCGCCGAGCCATGTTTTCTCACTGGGGAGGAATTCGACGCACAGATGCGCTGCGTGGCGCTCCCCGCGTTTTACGAAGAGGTGGTGGCGGAGCAGGACAGCGAACCGGCACAGATGGCGCGTACCCTCGGCCGTTATGCTCTCGACGCCGCCGCTACGGACGCCGGGTTTGCGCAGTGTAAGTCGTGGGTGTGGGCCAGGCTTATGGGCAAGCGCAGGATCGTCGACGTTTTGTTCGCAAAGGCAAGTCCTTCGACAGCCCCGAGAACTGACTCGAAATTCGCTGCGCAAACCGTCGGCGCGTAGGACTGGAAACCTCTCGCCGGAATGCCGATAGGTGTTCCGGGAGAGGAATCCGTGCCGAACGCGAGTGTTTACGGAATTGCAGCAGGCCGCAACAGCTTCACTCAGGTACCACAGTTCCCGCTGGAAGCTTTCGATGATCTTCCCGATGTTCCCGCCCTGCCGGAGACGCTGCTGCAGATGGAACTCCGGCTGCACGAGTTCTCCATTGATTTGCGCGAACTATCCCAGCTGATCCTGAGCGACCTGGGTGCAACCCTGCAGGTTCTGCGACTCGCCGCGCGCGAGTGCGGCCCGGATGGCCGGCCGGCGCGCATCGAAGACTGCATCTCGCATCTTGGACCCGACACCTGCCTGCGCGTTGCAGGACGCAAAACGGTACTCAGCGAAGCACGCCATCGCGGCGTCATCGAAGTCTGGGCGCACGCTCGTGAAGTCGCGCAGTACTGCCGCAAAATCGTGGTCGCGGCCGAGAGTTCGATGCGTCCGGAAGAGGCATATCTGGCTGGTCTGATGCACTCGCTCGGCGTTCTGCCTGAAATCCTTGGCTGGCACTGGCCCCAGAACGCGGGCGGCAACTGGGCGGCGAAAGGGCGAAAGCTCGCCGAATTGTGGTCATTGCCGCTGTGCGTCCAGCAGTTCTTCGACGAACTGCATGCAT
>Ga0335072_10002561_pt1 | contig 28084 bp, 21 predicted proteins | sample Lox_Sample_21_FD_206725 | JGI IMG/M metagenome (GOLD analysis project Ga0335072, IMG submission 206725) | Soil microbial communities from Loxahatchee National Wildlife Refuge, Florida, United States - Lox_Sample_2.1 | ecosystem: Environmental > Terrestrial > Soil > Wetlands | place: USA... | reverse complement strand
TACCACGAAACGCTTGCTTGAATAGCGACTCGACGAATGGAGCCAGCATGCCGACAGCCGCCATACTGTGCGCCGCATCCTGAAACACAGACTGGTGCAGGTGATCGACCCATTCATCGACCGCGCGCTCGTTCGCGCTGCCGTAGGCCTGCTTGCCGAAAGCGTCAATCGCCTTGATCTCGTTCGACAGCGCCTCGTCGGCCTGGCCGTGCAGGCGCAGCAGACCGCGAATCGCGTAGAGTTGCGCGTCATAGTCTGGCGAGCCAAGGACAAACGAAGCCAGGAAACGGTCGTCAAACTCGGATAGATCCATGGGCGTGCGCTGCTCACCGTCCCAACTGGAGTCGGCGCAGGAACGTCCGTGCCGTGATCAGGACCAAATGCAGTCGAAACGTGCTGTGATCCTCATCGGAGAGCCCGGGATGCGAGCCTTCAGTGTGGAGCATCTTGAAAACGCCGTTGATGTAGTTCTTACCGTCTTGTGTCCATTCGTTCCGGTCGGTAGCCAGAAAACCGACCTCGGCAAGCAGGGATCGCCGGTTCTCCGACGTTGGAAGCTGCGCGGCCTCTTCCGGGCGGACATTGCAAGCGATGTCGTCGAAAAGACTTTCCATGAAAGTTCGAAGCTGACTGTTTGCGGCTGCCCAGTCGCCGCGGGTGTGCGCCTCGATTGCTTGAGCAAGGTGGCCCAGCGGTGTTTGAAACTGAAAGGCCTTGAGGAGTTGATGAACCTCATCATCAGTGCCGGCAGATCCAACTCGTCAGGCAAGGCGGCGCGCAGGGTTGGATTCCTTCCGTATTCATCCCACGACAAAACATAGCCGTCGCGGGCGAGCCCGCGTGCGAACGCGGTTTGGATAGGAAGCGTGGAGTCGCCCTGCGCGAGCTGCACGGCCTCGCGAACAACGGCCTCGGCTAGCGTCATGCTTCCATCGGTCGTTTCAAGGACCGCCGCCGGCCTTTGAACAACGACTCTGCCGAGAAGGTCGCATTTCTTGGTGACGCTCAAGTTAGTGCTGGACGGGATGTCGTCCTCCAACCCGAGCCGCAGCACCATTTGGTTGAAGCGACCTTGGCTATGCCCGTCGAGAAGCTCGACCGCGGCGATCAATGTAGGCCGTGTGAACGGCGTGGAGCGCACGTAGTTTCACCCCCTGGAGATCGACGTAACCGACGATATCTTACTGGCGTTCACCGATAGCTGGGAGATCGTCGTGTTGGCTGGTCCCGATAAACGGGGCCACTGGCCCCGGAAACCAACCACCAATTTCCGATAAACCCTGGAGCGGGCGAAGGGATTCGAACCCTCGACCCCAACCTTGGCAAGGTTGTGCTCTACCCCTGAGCTACGCCCGCGCTCCGGCCAGGGCGAGCCTTCTAGGCGCCTTCTCCGGCCTTGGCAAGCGTTGCAACCTCGTCCGATTCCGCGCGGCAGCGAATGAAATTCATAGGCCGCATGGTCAGCACCGGCTCGCCGCCCTCGTTCAGCAGCTCCACAAAGGTGCGGATCAGGCCGCGATCGGGCCGGGAGCGGGAACGCCGGGCCTCGGTCACCGTGCCGCGCGCGTGCAGCATCTCGTCCGGCCGCACCGGCAGCAGCCAGCGCACTTCGTCGATGCCGGGCGACACCAGTCCGCCGCTCGGCAGGAAGTGCGCGACGATCAGCGGCATCAGCGCCGAAATGGTGTGCCAGCCGCTGGCGATCAGTCCGCGGAACGGCCCTTGCTCCGCCCAGGCCGGATCGGTGTGCATCAGTTGCGGATCGTAGCGCCGGGCAAAGGCAAGGATCTCCGCCTCGGACAGCGAGAAGCCGCCGAGTTCGAATACGGCGCCAACGGGATAGTCCTCGAAATGGCGGTCCGCGGCAGGGGGCAGGGTCTGGCTCATGCGTGCCAGTTTGCCACCCTCCGCGCCGAGACCAAAACCGCGGATGAGTCAGCGGCGTTCCGGCATCCCGGACCCGCTGACGATCGGCCGCTCCACCGCCCGGTTCAGTGCCGCATCGATGTCCTGCTCCCATTGCGCGCGCGGCAGCTCGTGAACCAGCTCGATTTCGTTGCCATCTGGGTCGGTCACATAAATGCTGCGCGTGACGCCGCGATCGACCCGGCCATGCAGTTCGACCCCGCTCGAGAGCAGGAAGTCGATCTGCTTCTGCCAGGCCTCTTGGGTCGGATAGTCGATCGCCACGTGATTGAACGCCTGCGGCTGCGCCGGTTCGGCGGGCAGAGCGCGACGCTCCACCAAGGCGATGTCGTGGTGGCGCAGCTTGCCGCCGCGCTCGCCGCTGTAGAAGCGCATGCGCGGACGCGGCCTGCCGTCAGCGCCAGTCTGCCGCAGCGTGCCGACCTGCGTGAAGCCCAGACATTCGGTCCAGAAGCGATGGGCCTCGTCGAGGTCTCGCACGTTGAGCACGACGTGGTTCAGGCCGCTTGGCGTCTGCGGCGCGGTTGGGGTTTGGTCTGCCATCATGGGGTGTTTTCCATACCAAACGGATTGCGGCCGGTGCCCGCCAGGGGTCAGGAGCGTTCCACGCCGGTGGCGGCGGCATCGATGGCCGCCGCCACGGTGTTGGCCTGCGCTTCGCTCAAAGGGCCGCGCGCGAGGCGCAGGCGCAGGGCCAGCCGCAGATTTTCCATCGCGCGCAGGATCTGCGGCGCGGGCCCGCCGCCATGCACGCGGTTGGCCTCCTGCATGCGGGTGAGCAATACCTCGAGCGCCGGACGGTAGGCATCGAGATAGGCCCTGCCCTCGGCCGTGATCGTATGCAGCTTCTTGGCGCCGTCGCCGGCGCTGACCGTCACATGGCCGAGTTCTTCCAGATGCGTCAGCGTCGGATAGATCACGCCCGGACTTGGGCTGTAGGTGCCGCCGACCTGGTCCTCGATCGCCTTGATGATCTCGTAACCGTGGCGGGGCTTTTCCGCGATCAGGTGCAGGATCACGAGGCGCAGGTCGCCATGCGCGAAGAAACGGCCGAGGCCGGACCGTCCGCTGCGCCCATGCCGGCCGCGGCCGAAGGCGGACTCGTCGTGGCCGCGTTCGTGCCGGGCAAATCGCCGGTCGTGGCCGTGGTGGGAGTGTCGATGGAACATGAGTTCTCCATTGAGGTTTCGATATAACGGGAAAACAGATATATCGAGATAAGGTCGGATGCAAGGGGGCAAGGGCAAAAAAACCGTCGGCGTCGCTCCGAAGCGCGCCTGTCCGGTCAGCGCAGGCTTCGGGCATGGCCGGCTTTCGCACCCGACAGGGCAGGGCCCGCAGACGGCGGCTCGGGGCCAACGGGATCGGGACAGTCGGCAGGCACCCGACATTGCCGGCCGGGTCCGGCCGCTGCACGCTGGCGCGCCAGCTAAAAAGGAGCCTGCGATGCTGACTCTGTATTTCTCTCCCGGGGCCAGTTCGATGGCACCGCACATCGCGCTGCATGAGGTCGGCGTAACGTTCGACACGGTGCCGGTCTCGCTGCGCAAGCAGGAGAACCGCGCGCCGGCCTACCTGGCGTTGAATCCCGAAGGCAAGGTTCCGACGCTGCTGATTGATGGACGGCCGCTCACCGAAGTCGCCGCCATTCTGTTCTTTCTCGCCCGGCGCTATCCGGATGCGAACCTGATGCCCGCCGGCGATCCCGAGGCAGAGGCGCAGATGCTGTCATGGATGTCGTTCATCGCCGCCACGATCCATCCGGCGCGGCGGCTGGGCATGCAGCGCTGGCATGAGGTGTTCGCCATTGCCGAGCAACGCCTGGGACCACGCGAATGGGCGCTGGACCGCTACAGCATCGCCGACATCCATTTGTTCCGCCTGTTCTGGCGGTACTACAACGCCGTGCACCCCGCGCCGGGCACGTTGCCGAATCTCGAGACGCACTATCGGCGCATGATGGCGCGCCCGGCGGTGCAGCGAACCTGCGAAGCGGAAGCGGCGATCGGCTACGACCTGCCGGTGTGACCAGCGCGTCGATGCAAAGTGTGCGGACCATCATCGCGAACAGTGCGGAAATGAAACAAAGCCGGTCGTGTGCCGCGTGACGACGAAACAAAGCCGGTCGTGTGCCGCGTCGCGACCCACCCGGGCCGACGTGATTGCGCGCGATTGCTTCGTTGCCGTGCCTCTTGCCATGATACCGCTCGCGCATGGCACGGCTCGCGCATCGGCCGGCTCACGCAGGCCACCGGTTGCGCGTTGCATAACCGTGCCCGGCGCCGACCATGCATGGCCGTGGGTAACGCAGCCCGCAGTAACGCAGCCCGCATAACGCAGCCCGCATAACGCAGCCCGCATAACGCAGCCCGCCTCTTGCCGCGCTCCGGACGGCTGATTACCCTCCCGGCCGCGTCCAGAAACCCGCCGCCGCGTTGTGTGGCCGGCACGGCCATCCGAACAAGGCGAGCGCCAGTATGTCCGCAAGCGAATGGGCCATCAGTGCAAGCGGCCCGGTCGCGAGTCGCATGTCCTATCTGGACAGGACTTTCGGTGCGGTGCTGGAAATCAGCACCGCGCTGCTGGTTGTCGCCGAGATTGTCATTCTTTTCGTCGGCATCGTCGCCCGCTATATTTTCAGTAATCCGCTGATCTGGACTGACGATACCGCATCCCTGCTGTTTTTGTGGCTGTCGATGCTGGGAGGCGTCCTGGCGCTGCGACGCAGCGAGCATATGCGCATGACGGCGCTGGTGAATCGCACGACGCCCGCCGCCCGGCAGCACCTGGAACTGCTGTCACTCGCCGCCATGCTGGTCCTGCTTGCGAGCCTGCTGCTGCCGGCTTGGGACTACATGCAGAACGACGCGATCGTCAGCATCATGTCGCTCGATATTTCCATGGCCTGGCGCGCCGTCGCCATGCCGATCGGCATCCTGCTGATGGGCGTGATGGTGTTGCTGCGCATTGTCGCCTATCCGCGCGCCCCGGCCCTGATCGCGTTGGCGGGCGTCGCTGTCACCGTCGCCGGCCTGGCGCTGGCGTCGCCGATGCTGGCCGATCTTGGTCAGTTCAACCTGCTGATTTTCTTCGTCGGCGTCGTTGCCGCCACCGTGTTCGCTGGCATTCCCATCGCGTTCTCCTTCGGCCTTGCCACGCTGGGCTATCTCGCTCTGTCCACCGCGATCCCGCTGTCCGTGCTGGTCGAGCGCATGGACACCGGCATGTCGCATCCCGAATTGCTCGCCGTGCCATTGTTCGTCGTGCTCGGCCTGCTGATCGAAATGACCGGCATGGCGCGCGTGATGGTACGCTTCCTTGCCAACCTGATCGGCCACGTCCGAGGCGGACTATCCTTTGTGCTGATCGTGGCGATCTACCTGGTTTCCGGAATCTCGGGCTCCAAGGCTGCCGACATGGCCGCGATCGCCCCGGTGCTGTTTCCCGAGATGGAGCGGCGCGGTGCCACGCGCGGCGATCTCGTTGCATTGCTCGCGGCAACGTCGGCGCAGACCGAAACCGTTCCGCCCAGCCTCATTCTGATCACCATCGGCTCGGTCACCGGCGTGTCGATTGCTGCCTTGTTCACCGGAGGGTTGCTGCCCGGCTTCGTCGTCGGGCTGGTGCTGTGCGCGGTGGTGTGGAACCGCGCCCGCAACAGCGACCACGCAGCGCCGCCCCGCGCCGCCGCATCGGCGATGGCGCGCAGCTTCGTCGTGGCGCTTCCGGCGCTGGCGTTGCCGTTCCTGATCCGCGGCGCGGTGGTGGACGGCGTGGCGACTGCAACGGAAGTGTCCACCATCGGCATCGTCTACGCCGTGATCGCCGGCCTGTGCGTCTATCGCGAGTTCGATCTTTCATTGATCATGCCGATGCTGGCGCGTACCGCGTCGCTGTCCGGCGCCATCCTGCTGATTATCGGCGCCGCCACCGGCATGTCCTGGGCCATCACGCAGTCAGGCTTCTCCATCGTCGTCACCGGCTGGATCGCCACCATTCCGGGCGGCGCCTTCTCGTTCATGCTGATCTCGATCGTGTTGTTCATCGTGCTCGGCAGCATCCTGGAAGGCATTCCCGCGATCGTACTGTTCGGTCCGCTGCTGTTCCCGATGGCGCGCACGCTGCACATCAACGAGGTACACTACGCGATGGTGGCGATCCTCAGCATGGGGGTCGGCTTGTTCGCCCCGCCCTTCGGCGTCGGCTACTACGTCGCCTGCGCCATCGGCCGCTGCAATCCCGATGACGGTATGCGCCACATCTGGCGCTACCTGCTCGCGGTGGTGGTCGGCCTGATGATCGTCGCCGCGGTGCCGTGGATCTCCACCGGCTTCCTGTAAGCCGCCGCGACGGCCAATGCGCTGCACCAGACTGGAGGAAACGTTCGATGCGAGTGACCAGACGATCCCTGATGGGCGCGGCCGGAGCCGCGCTGGCGATGCCGGCGGCGATACGGCAGGCGCGCGCGGCGCAATACACCTGGAAGTTCGGGCATAGCGCGCCGACCAGCTTTCCGCTGCACATCCGCCTGGTGGAGGCGGCCGCCCGCATCAAGCAACAATCCGGCGGCCGGATGGATCTGCAGATCTTTCCCAATGGCCAGCTCGGCGGCGACAACGACCTGCTGTCCGAGGCGCGCAGCGGCGCCATCCAGTTCTGCCAGCCGACGGGACAGATTCTCGCCTCCATCCTGCCGGTGACAGCGATCAGCGCGCTCGGCTTCGCGTGGTCAGGCTATGACAAGATCTGGCCGGCAATGGATGGCGAGCTGGGAAAATTCGTCCGCGCGCAGATCACCGCAAAGACCGGACTGCTACCGATGGATCGCATGTGGGATCTTGGATTCCGCCAGATCACATCGAGCACCAAGCCGATCCACACGGCGGATGACCTGGTCGGCTTCAAGATCCGCACTCCGGTCGCGCCCACCCTGGTCACCTTGTTCAAGACCCTGAAGGCCGCGCCGCTGGCATTGCAGTTTCCCGAGCTCTATTCGGCCTTGCAGACGCACATCGCCGATGGGCAGGAAAATCCGCTGGAACTGATCGACGCGGCCAAACTCTATGAGGTACAGAAATATTGCTCCATCACCAACCACGTGTGGGATGGCCACTGGTTGTGCTGCAACGCTGCGGCCTGGAAGGGATTGCCGGACGATTTGAAGACGGTCGTGGCGAACAACCTGAACCAGAGTGCGGTCGATGAGCGCGCGGACATCGCCCACCTGGATGCCTCCACCCAGTCGGGGCTGGAGCAAAAGGGGATGCTGTTCAACAAGGCGGAAACCGGGAGCTTCCGCGCGGGTCTGCGCGATGGCGGATTCTACAAGTACTGGCGCGCCAAAATGGGCGATGATGCGTGGGCGGTGCTGGAGCAATACGCCGGCACGCTGGGGTAGCTGCCCGCCCGTGTCAGTGCCAGCGCTGCGGCGCGAGGGCAGGCCGGTGAAATGCGGGCTAGGGCTTGTTCGCAAACAATCGAATCGGCTGCACGGTCGAACATGCGCTAAGCCTTTGTTTTGATCGGCAGCTTTGTCGGCGTGCTGACGCACTTATTTGCCGACGCTGCCTAAGCCATTGTTTTGATCGGCAGCTTTGTCGGCGTGCTGACGCACTTATTTGCCGACGCTGCCTTATTGCCGCCTGACTTGCCTCGCCGCACCGCTCCACCCGGCGACAGCTACTCCGCCGCGCGGCGTTGCTCGATCTCCGTGCGGAACCGCGTGCGCAACGCGTCCCATTCGCGCGCGCCGACGCGGTTGAAGCCATCGCGCACCGTCATATCGACCGGCGGTGCCGGATGGCGGTGCGTCGCTTTCAACGCCTGCAACATTGCATCGCACGCACCGATCACCGCCTTCAGCAGCAGTCCCGGCACGATCGCCAGTTTGTAGCCCGCCGCCTCGGCCTCGCGCAGATCGAGTTCCGGCGTCTTGCCGCCGCGCACCACGTTCAGCAGGCATGGACCGCGCACCAGCCTCGGCACCGCTGCGACCTCCTCCATGGTCTGCGGCGCTTCAACGAACGCCATGTCGGCGCCGGCCGCGAGCGCGGCATTGGCGCGTGCGATCGCCTCCTCGAACCCGGCCACCGCGCGGGCATCGGTGCGTGCGATCACCAGGAAATCCGGATCGCGGCGGGCGTACGCGGCGGCGCGGATCTTCGCCAGCCAGTCCTCGCGCGGCACGATTTCCTTGTCGTCGAGGTGGCCGCAGCGCTTTGGTGCAACCTGGTCCTCGAGGTGAATCCCCGCGACGCCCGCGCGTTCGTAATCCCGCACGGTCCGGACCACGTTGAGCTCATTGCCATAGCCGGTATCCGCATCGGCCACCAAGGGAATCTCGATGGCGCCGGCCATGCGCGAGGCATTGGCGACCATTTCTGACCCCGAGAGCAAACCGAAATCCGGATAGCCGTGCGCGACGGAGGTTCCGGCGCCGGTCATGTACACCGCCGGGAAACCCGCCTGTGCCACCAGTATCGCGGTGAGCGGGTCATAGGCGCCGGGGGCGATCGCCATGCCGTGGTTGCAAAGCAAGCTGCGCAGCGTCGCGGCCCGGGTCATCGGCACGTCCTCCCAAATCTGCAACCGGATGGTAGAGGCCCGGCCCGCGGAAGCCAACGCTGCCTCCGGGGCACGTTGCGCGCATGCCCCGGGGCAGCCACGCCGCTACTCGATCGGCACGCGCGCGGCGATGGCGTGAAACGTGTCGCCGCGCCACTGCACCCGCGTATTCGCCGTCGCCAAGACCGCGACGCCGATCGCCAGCACGACGGCACCCTGGAACATTGGTTGCAGCCACAGCGGCGTGTTCGGTACCACCGCGAGCGACAGGATCAGCGGCACCGCCAGGACGATCGATACGATCGCCGCCGGCGTTACCAGCTTGCGTGCCAAGATCCGCTGCGCCCATTCCGTATCCCGCGCCGGCGGATGCCGCCGCAGGTTCAGCGCACCGATCGCCAGGGCAAGCCAGACCGCGAGAACCGCGACCGAGCGCACCGCGACGCCCATTGCCCAGCCGGCAAACACCGCCTGGATCAGGAACAACGTGCCGAGCACGGCGACCAGAGTGAGCGCGGCGAGCGGAACCTTGCGGCGCGACGTCTCGGCAAAGATTGGTGGCAACAGATGATCCTGCGCCTGGGCAAAGCAGAAGCGCGACGACACCATCAGGGCCGGCGCCAGAGTCTTGCCGACGATAAGCGCCACGGCGAGATTCAACACCACCGTCAGCCATCGCGGCGCCACCAATCCGATCAAACCCGGCGCGGTTGCGTAACTGCCTTTGCCGGCCTTGATCAGGCCGGTCACCGCCCACCATGGCGCGGCGTGGAACAGGGCCATCGCGACGATGGAGAACAGTACCAATGCCACCGCCCAGCCATAGTATATGCCGCGCGGTACACGCTTTTCGGCATCGGCCGTTTCGCCGCCCAATGCCGGTCCGGCGCCCAGCCCGGCATAGGCGAACACGAACAATGCACATACCGAGACGAAATCGCCCATGCTGTTGGCCGGCGGCGTGGCGGGCGGCGCCAGAGTGGCCGGCGTTACCGCCTTGGCTGCGGCAACGAACTGGTCCGGTGTGGTGGCGAAGCCGTACGCCGTGATGGTCAGCGCCACCGCGACGATGACGAACAACAGTACGGTGACGAACCGTCCATAGTGGCGCACGCCGGCGGCATTTACCGCGAAGGTGATCCAGATTCCGGCGAGGCCGCAGATCAGATGGCCAGTTGTCGTCAACAGCGCCGCGCCGGCGGCAGGACTGATCGGCACCATCGCCTGGCCGAGGAACGTGCCGAACGCAAAGCCGAGCACCCCCATGCTGGCTGGTCCCGTCACCCAGTACAGGAAGGTGACCAGGAATCCCGTGGGCATGCCGAGGCTGCGCGCGATCCACACATGTTTCGATCCGGCGCGCGGCATCACGCTGGAGAACACCGCGAACAGGTAGGCTTTCGGCAGCATGGCGATGCCGGTGGCGAACATGGCAAGGGGCACGAGGTTGTGCACGGCAGGATAGACCGACAGGCTCTGCACCGAGACGAAGTTGATTCCCGCGCCATATTCCGCCGCGACCGCCGAGGCCGTGATTGCCAGGACGCCGAGCGTCTTGGCAAGTTTGTAGCCTGACGCATCCCTCTGGCTCATGCCGTGCCTCCCCTTGGTGTTTCCTGTGTCCGGCATCTAACCGATGGAGGTGCGATTCAGGCAAGTCCGGAGGCGGATGCCTGGGGCGGACGTCCGGGCGTGGCAATGTTTTGGCACCGTACTGCTCCGGCGGGGGACCGCGTCGGGACGGGAAAGCGAGAAGCGTGCGCCGGGTTCGGAGCCGCGTCGCCTGTCGTGGCGCCTGTCGCCCCGCCTGTCGCCCCGTCTGTCGCCCCGTCTGTGGCCCCGTCTGTGGCCCCGTCTGTGGCCCCGCCTTGTCGCGCTACGATGCCGGTTCTAGCGTTGGGGCATCGGGCAGAGGGAGGACGATCGCGGTGGCCGTCATTCCGATTATCGACCTGACTGACATGCTGGCGGGACGGCCCGGCGGGCTTGCCGCCACCGCCCGCCAGGTGCACGACGCGCTGACGCAGGTCGGGTTCTTCGTCATCACCGGCCACGGGGTTCCGCGTACGCTGATCGACCGCACCTTCGCTGAGGCCGAGCGCTTCCATGCCTTGCCGCTGACGCGCAAGCTCGCGCTGAGGATGAACGAGCACAACAACGGCTTCATGGCTATGGGCCGCTATGCGGTGTGGACCTCCGACGTCAACGACAATGACAAGCCGGACCTGAACGAGGCGTTCTTCATCAAGCGCGAGCGCGGCCCGGACGATCCGCTGCTGCGGTCCGGCCGGCGTTTCGTCGGCCCCAATGTCTGGCCGGAAGAAGCGGCGCTGCCGGGTTTTCGTGCCCATGTGCTGGACTACGTTGACGTGATGGATGCGTTCGCCCGCCGTTTCCTGCCGGCGGTGGCAACCGCGCTCGACCTACCGCCCGGGTTCTTCGACGAGGCGTTCACCGACAGCCATTTCTCGTTCCGCCTGTCGCACTATCCGCCGGTGGCGGCGCAGCCCAATCAGTTCGGCATCGCCCCGCACACCGACGCGAATTTCATGACCTTCCTGGCGCAGACCGAGGTGCCGGGGCTGCAAGTGCGCATGCCCTCCGGCGACTGGCTGGACGTGCCGTTTGTGCCCGGCTCGTTTGCGGTGAATGCGGGCGACATGATGAAGCGCTGGACCAACGAGCGCTTTCTATCCACGGCGCATCGCGCGCTGCCGCCGGTGGGACGGCAGCGCTATGCTATCCCGTTCTTCCTCGGCCCGCGTTTCGACCAGTTGATTGCCTGCCTGCCCAGTTGCACCGGCGCCGGCAATCCGCCGCGCTACCCGCCGATCACCTATGCCGAATGGCTGACCTACTGGTACGATGCGAACTACGATCCCAGACGCCAGCACGACGTGGCGGCATAGTGCGCGGCCTCAACCGCCTATTGCGCGGACGGCGAGGCCGGCACCTGCAACGCCGCGTCCGATCGGATCGCGGTGTTCGGGTCACGGCACAGGCATGACCGGGATTGCTTCGCCGCAGCACGCCCCGTAATGACCTGGCCATGCAAACGCCCGGCGATTTCATGGAGGAACCAATGTCCGACTTTCCCAATTTCGTGCAGATCAACGAGGAAGGTCCCCGCGAGGGATTCCAGTTCGAAAAAGGTCCCATCCCGACCGCGCGCAAGGTGGAGCTGATCGACGCGCTGTCGGAGACCGGCGTCAACCACATCCAGGTTGCGTCCTTCGTCAATCCCAACCGCGTGCCTGGCTGGGCCGACGCCGACGACGTGGTGGCGCGCTACAGCCGCAAGCCCGGGGTGCATTACACGGCGCTGTGGTTGAACACCAAGGGGCTGCAACGAGCGCTGTCGCACGGCAACCGGCTGGACATAGACGGTTCGTTCTCGCTGACCGCGTCGGAGAAGTTCCTGGCCCGCAACCAGCAGAGCTCGATGGAGGACAACCTCGCCCGGGCGCACGAGACGCTGCGGCTCTATAAGCAGCACGGCATCCCGCTGAAGCGCGCCGGTATCATGGCGGCGTTCGGATGCAATTTTGCCGGCGAGATCCCGCATCAGCGCGTGCTCGACATGATCCAGCAGCTTCTGACCATCTGCGAAGAACATGGCATGCAGCCGGAGGTGTTTTCCCTCGCCGACACCATGGCCTGGGCAACGCCGAAATCGATTCGGGAACTGGTGGGCAAGGTGCGCAATCGCTGGCCCGACATGACGCTGTCGCTGCATCTGCACGACACGCGCGGCATGGGCATCGCCAACGCCTATGCCGGGCTGGAAATGGGCGTGGCGATCTACGATTCCACCGTGGCCGGGCTCGGCGGCTGTCCGTTCGCCGCGCACAAGGGCGCCGCCGGCAACGTCTGCACCGAGGACCTGGTGTTCATGCTGGACGAGATGGGCATCGCCACCGGCATCGATCTCGACAAGCTGATCGCAGTGGCGCAGCTCGCCGAAGCTATCGTCGGTCACCCGCTTCCCGGCTCGGTGAAGATGGGCGGCAGCCTGAGCGCATTACGGGCGCAGATGCACTAAGGCAGCGTCGGCAAACAAGTGCGTCAGCACGCCGACAAAGCCGCCGTTCAAAACAAAGGCGCGGGGCGTGTTCGACCGTGCAACCGGTTCGATCGTTTCCGAACCAGCCCTGACGCGGCGGACGGTCCAACGCCGCGGCCGCCGCACGCCAAGGGAACCCGAGGGGCCCGGGCCGACGCGGCCTGGGTCTTGCCGGACATCGCAGGACCCGCCACCTTTCTGTCATGGATGAGCCATCCAACGTGAGTACCCTGCGCGACGACACGCTCTGGGCGGTCGTCGCGTCGTTTGGCCGCACCACCCGCGTGGCCGAGATATTTTCCAGTCGCCTCGCAGCGCTGGCCGACCAGGCCTGGCGTGAGCAACAGGTGCGGGCCTACGCAACGTTCCTGCGCGCATCGCGCCAGCCTCCCCCGCGCTACACCGTGCGTCCGATCCGCCGCGCCGATCTCCCGCGCGCCTGGCGGCCATTGCCGGCGCTGGGTTTCCTGCACGGCCAGTTCGTCTGAAGCCGCGCGGTTGGGCGATCGCGGCGTGCGCTTGACAGGCTAATGCTCACCCCTAGTATAAGGCGGCAGAGTGCTCATATAGAGCATAACAGGAGGTGCCCATGTCCGCCGCTGCCCTGCTCGACCGGACCGCGCCGCTCTACCAGCGTGTCAGCCGCGTCATTCCGCCCATGGAGTGGCCCATCTTCGCCGATGATGTCGCGGCCATCCTGGACCTCAAGCGCCGCCGCAACGCCGTGATCCTGGCGCATAACTACATGACGCCGGAGATCTTCCACTGCGTCGCCGACATCACCGGCGACAGCCTCGCCCTGGCGCGCGAGGCGATGAAGGTGGATGCCGACGTGATCGTGCTCGCCGGCGTGCATTTCATGGCCGAGACGGCGAAGCTGCTGAACCCCGCCAAGACCGTGCTGATCCCCGATCCGCGCGCCGGGTGCTCTTTGGCGTCGTCCATCACCGGCGCCGACGTGCGGCTGATGCGGGAAAAGCACCCCGGCGTGCCGGTGGTGACCTATGTGAATTCCTCCGCCGATGTGAAGGCGGAATCCGACATCTGCTGCACCTCGGCCAACGCCCGGAAGATCGTCGAATCGCTCGGCACCGACAGCGTGATCATGCTGCCCGACGAATACCTGGCGCAGAACGTGGCGGCGCAGACCCGGGTGAAGATCATCGCCTGGGCCGGACATTGCGAGGTGCATGAGCGCTTCACCGGCGCCCAGGTGCGCGCACTGCGCCGCGACTATCCCGGCGTGACGATCCTGGCGCACCCCGAATGCCCGCCCGAGGTGATCGCCGAGGCCGACTATACCGGTTCGACTGCCGATATGTCGGGGTTCGTGGCGAAGCAGCACCCGGCACGGGTGGTGCTGCTCACCGAATGCTCCATGGCCGACAACGTGTCGGTGCACCACCCGGAGGTGGACTTCGTCCGCCCCTGCAATCTGTGCCCGCACATGAAGCGCATCACGTTGGGCAACATTCGCTCGGCGCTGGAGCAGATGCGGCACGAAGTGACGATTGATCCGGCCGTCGCCGTGCGCGCGCGGCAGTCGGTCGAGCGTATGCTTGCGGTGCGGTGAAACCTCACCTGCTCCCGCGGGAGAGGTTTTGTAGGAGCCACCCAATGTCCCCCCCCTTCATCATGATCGAGCCTGCCGTCCGCGCCGCGCTGTTGGAAGACCTGGGCCGGGCAGGCGACATCACCACCGACGCCGTGGTCCCCGCCGATGTGCGCACGAAGACCGCGCTGGTCGCACGCCAGCCGGGTGTGGTTGCCGGCCTCGACTTCGCGCTGACCGCGTTCCGCCTGCTCGACGCCGACATCACGGTGACCATCGATCGGCCGGACGGTACCCGCGTGATGCCCGGCGACCGCATCGCCATGATCAGCGGTCCCGCGCGCGGCATCCTCACCGCCGAACGCACCGCGCTGAATTTTCTCTGCCATCTCTCCGGCATTGCCTCTGCCACGCGCGGCATCGTCGATGCCATCGCCGGCACGCGCGCGCAGGTCTGCTGCACCCGCAAGACCATGCCCGGCCTGCGCTTCGCACAGAAATATGCCGTGCGGGTCGGCGGCGGTTCCAACCACCGCTTCGGCCTGGATGACGCCGTGCTGATCAAGGACAACCACGTCGCCATCGCCGGCGGCGTGCGCGAAGCGGTGGCGCGCGCGCGCGCTCATGTGGGACATCTAGTGAAAATCGAGCTGGAAGTCGATACCTTGGAGCAACTCGAGCAAGCGATGCAGTCGCGCGTCGATGCCGTATTGCTCGACAACATGGGACCGGAGGTGCTGCGTCAGGCAGTGGCGCTGGTGGATGACCGTGCCATCACCGAGGCGTCCGGCCGCATCCGCCCCGACACCGCGCCGGCAATCGCGGCCTCGGGAGTGCACCTGCTGTCGGTGGGGTGGCTCACGCACAGCGCCACCGTGCTGGATATCGGGCTCGATTTCATAGCGTGAGGCCGTCGCAGCCGCGAAGCGCGGCCAGGTTGTCCTCGCGCCGCATGACGTTTCGAGAAGTGGCGCAACCAGGCAATCCCGCTCCCAAGGGCTCGCACGTGACCGGCTTTCCTTGGTCGCGGCGCGCCTCGCGATGACACCGGGCGCAAAGGCAGCGTCGGCAAATAAGTGCGTCAGCACGCCGACAAAGCTGCCGATCAAAGCAAAGGCTTAGGCAGCGTCGGCAAATAAGTGCGTCAGCACGCCGACAAAGCTGCCGATCAAATCAAAGGCTTAGGCAGCGTCGGCGTAAGAGGGGCAAAACCCCGGGCAAGTTATGTAAAGTCAGCCCTTGTTTCGCTTCCCACAGCCGCGACAGTGGCGGATTTCCGCCGCTCCGTTGGCTGCCCGCCGATCATGCTGCACCTGCGTGCCCGGGGTTTTGCCGGTATTACGCGTCGGCAAATAAGTGCGTCAGCACGCCGACAAAGCTGCCGATCAAAACAAAGGCTTAGGCAGCGTCGGCAAATAAGTGCGTCAGCACGCCGACAAAGCTGCCGATCAAAACAAAGGCTTAGGGCTTGATCGACCGTGCAATCAGATTCGATTGTTTTCGAACAAGCCCAAAGCATGCAGTCGGCGTGCTATTCGCGGAACTCCAGCACGGTGCCGAACGCCGCCCGGGCGGGCACCACGATCCGATCGTTGCTGCGTTCCGCCGCCGCAATGCCGCCGGTGCGCAGAGCCGCATCGACCGCGGCCAACGATCGCGTGCGCAACGTCAGCGCCGCCATGAACGCGCTGCGTCCGCCGCCGGTGGGCGCCGCATCGCCGAACATGCGCGTCAATGCCGCCGGCGTGACCACGTCGAACTGCGCCAGCCCCACGAGCAGGCGGCAGCCATCGGCCGTTGCGGGCACGGCGTCGTCGCCGAACATGCGGGAAAACAGATCGCCCAGCGTCGCCGGATTCTCCGCCGCGATCACCGCGCGGATCACGCCGATCGTATGGTTCGGGTGATGCCGCCATTCGTCGCGCCATACCAGATCGCGCGTCAGGTGATGGCAGAAATACAGCCGCCCCGCCGGCGTCGTGCCCGTGGCGAGGCGTACGGTGCGGAACGTCGCATCGCGTGCGCCGCCGGGCAGCGCCACCGGGCGGGAGAATTGCTGCGGCGGTTCCACCGGCACGCCCGCCGCGCGCAGCGATTCGTAGGTGGCAGTGGAATCCTCGCTGCCCCAGACCAGGCCGTTCAGTCCTTCGGGCGCGGCGAGAATCTCCTGCCGCCGCGTGTCGCCTGCCGGCGCGGCGATCAGTTCGAGGTATTCCGTGCCGAACATCGCCAGATGATTCATCGAGCCGAGCGTGTGATAGCCGCGCGGCGTCAAGGTGAAGCCGAGGCGGCGATACGTCTCGGCGCCCTCGTCGATGCGGTCGCGGACATTGACCACCACGTGGTCGAGCGTGGGGATGGGCAGGGGCATGGCTGATGTCCTCTCCCGCGTGTGGCTGGGAAACCTCTATGGCGCGCCGCGCGGGGTCGAGATGCAAAACGGCCCGGGCGCACGGCGCAACGGCGATGACGGTATCGCGGCGGACGGCAAGTTAACAGGCCGGCGCACGGCTGTGAGCAAGCTTCGGATTGATCACCCGCCCGATGTCACAGGCGCCCACGATCCGCGGCACCCGCACGTGCCGGGCAGCGGACCGATCCGCACTTCGGCGAACATCGAGCCGATGGCTGCGGAGGCAACGCGGCTGGCCGCATCTCCCGGCTTTGCGTGACCGTCCGCGGCGACGCGTTGCAGCCCACGCGCCGGCACGACGCGCACGAGTCCCGGCAAGCCGTGAGAAACAAAAAGGCGGTGCCCTGAGGCACCGCCAAGTTTGGGGGGGAAACGTCACGCAGCGAACGGAGAAAGCCGTCCGCCGCACAGGCACAGATTAGACGCCCCGGGAAAAAATCAACCTCACACTTCCGCGCGCCGTTTCGGCTTATGGGCAGAAACGATCACAGTCCTGCCAGCGGATGGCTTCGCTTGCCCAGGCGGTTGCGCAGTGCGATCCGCTGTCTTGTCCACCTGTGCTTTTCGATCAGCATTTTTGTCTAATCGTGCCGGCAACGTTTGCTGCAATGCAGCGAATCCTTCCCAAGGGTCGCGCGATTGCCGCGCCAGAATCTGCGGCACGCGCGCAAGTGTGAAGTGCGTCGGATCGAGCCCCGCGTTCACCGCGTCCCAGTCCAGCGGCATTGCCACCGCTGCGCCCGGGCGGGCGCGCGGCGAGAACGACGCCACCGCCGTCGCACCCAGCCCGTTGCGCAGCCAGTCGAGCAGGATGCGGCCGCGGCGATCGATCTTTTTGACGGTTGACAGGAAACGGTCCGGTTGCTCCTCGCTCAGCGTTTCGGCGAAGCCACGGCAGAACGCCTTCACCGCTTCCCAATCCGCCTTGGGCGTGAGCGGCACCACGACGTGCAGCCCCTTGCCGCCCGTGGTGCGGCAGAATGACCGCAACCCCAATCGCTCCAGCCGGTCGCGCAGGTCCGTGGCGGCGCGGGTGACCTCGGCGAAGGCGACGCCGTCGCCAGGGTCCAGGTCGAACACCATGCGGTCGGGATGCAGCGGGTCGGCCTCTGGGGCGCCCCAGGCGTGCAGCTCGATGGCGGAGATCTGCGCCATGGCGATCAGCCCGTGCACGTCGTCGATCGCGAGATAGGGCTGGCGGGCCGCCTCGCCGGTGCGGATGGCGTCCGGCAGGTGGCCGTGGCCGTGCTTCTGGAAGAAATGCTCGCCGCCGATGCCCTCGGGGCAGCGCACGACGGCGAGCGGCCGGTGCGCCAGGCCCGGCAAGGCGTGGTCCGCGACCGCCTGCCAGTACTCCGCGAGCTGCTGCTTGGTGACACCGGGCCAGAGTTCCCGGTCCGGATGGGTGATCGTGATGCCCTCCAGCGAGGCATTGCGTGGCTTCGGCTTGCCCGCGGTCACGATGGCGCCACTTCGCCTGGCGGCGACGGCGCGGCGGGACGCGCCATGCGTTTCGGCAGCGCCGCCGCCGCGCTCGCTGTTGCCTCCGCGTTTCGCGGCGGCGGATGGTGGCGAGGTGGTCGCGGTGTTTGCTGCCGGATCGGGATCCATCGGTTTGCCCTTTCCTGACCGGGGTGTGAGCGGACCGCGCGCCGCCTCGGGGTCGGCGATCTCGCGCACCACCTCCGCGGCCGGCTTGTCCTCGCGCAGGCCCAGATACGAGGCCTGGCGCACCCGGCCGCTGCCGGACCAGGTGGCGTATTCCACCTCGGCAACCAACTCCGGACGCACCCAGCGGATCGCCTTGTCGGGCGGATCGCCCGCCATCAGCAGGCCACGCGGCGGCTGGCCGGCCAGCGCGTCGAGGCGCCCGCGCAATGCGGCGAGTTCCTGCTCCGAGAAGCCGGTGCCGACGCCACCGGCGTAGTGCAGCCGATGGCGCGCGTCATAGTAGCCGAGATGCAGCGCGCCGAGGCCCGCGCGGCTGCCGCGCGGCGGCGTCCACCCCAGCACGACGAATTCCTCGCGCCCCCGGCATTTCACCTTGACCCAGTCATGGCTGCGGCCGGATCGATAGGGCGCGCGTGCCCGCTTGCAGACGATGCCTTCCAGCTTCATCGCGCAGGCGTGGCGCAGCATGGCCGGCGCTTCCCCGGCCTGGTGGTCGCTGTAGCGCAGCATGCCGCGCCAGGGGTCCAGCGCGTGCAGCGCCCGCTTGCGGTCGATCAGTGCGCACGGGCGCAAATCCCAGCCGTCCAGGTGCAGCAGGTCGAAGACATACAGCACCAGGGTGCCATCCCTGCCGGCCGATAGCGCGTTCTGCAAGGCGGGGAAGCTGCTGATGCCGTCCTTGTCCAGCGCGACGAGCTCGGCGTCGAGCAGGGCCGTGTCCACATCGAGCGCCGCGACCGCCCGGGCGACGGCGGGCAGCCGGGCGGTCCAGTCGTTGCCGTTGCGGCTGAGGAGGCGCGCCGTGCCGTGATCGTTCCAGCACAGCAGGCGGTAGCCGTCGAACTTGATCTCGTTGAGCCAGTCGTCGCCTTCGGGCGCGTCGTCGGCCAGGGCGGAGAGCTGCGGCGATTGCGCCACCGGCAGCGCGCCGCGCTTCGCGCCGGGGGCAGGGGGGACGGAGTCGTCACGGGCGCGCTTCACCTGGCCGTAGCGCGCGAGCCGGGCCGGATCCGCCCTGACCGGCTTCGGCGCGGGCGTGGCTTGCTCGATCGCGCCGGCGTCGGCGCCGGGACGTTCCGCGTCATCGTGGCCCTTGAACAGCAGCCAGTTGTCCGCCGTGGCGCGGCTGCCGGGCCTGGGCCGCAGGCGCACCAGGTGGAAGCGGCCGTGCAGGCGGGTGCCGTGCAGGATGAAGGTCAGCTCGCCCTTGTGCATGCCCTGGTCAGGATCGTTCACCGGCTCCCAGGTGCCGCGGTCCCAGATCTCGACCGCGCCGGCGCCGTATTGACCATCCGGAATGGTGCCCTGGAAGTCCGCGTAGTCGAGCGGGTGGTCCTCGACATGGGCGGCGATGTGCTTGACCGAGGGGTCGAGCGAGGGCCCCTTGCGCACCGCCCAGCTCCACAGCACGCCGCCATGCTCCAGGCGAAAGTCGTAGTGCAGGCCGGCGCGGTGCGCCTGGTGCTTCTGCACGACGAAGATCGGGGCGTGGGCGTGGGGGTGAGGGCGGGCATTGCCGGGGGCGGGCTCCTGCGTGCGGGCGAAGTCGCGCTTGGCCCGATAGGCGCGGATGGAGGTATCCCGGGCGGTGGGGGCGGCGGTGCGAGCCATGGGTGCGGCCTCGGTTGCGCGATCGAGCAGATCAGAACGAAGCGGCGCTGCGCAAGGTTGCGGGAAATCGCGAGTTCAGGAGCAGGTTCACCACGAAGGCACGAAGCTTTCACCAAGTGGTGGAATTCATAAAATCAGTGACATATTCTTGTCAAGTCAAGCAGGGTCGTCCGGTCCTGCCGCAGAAGAACATTCTAACCGCAGATGAACGCAAACGAACGCGGATAGAGCGTACAGCACGGTTTTGTCTGCGTTCATTCGCGTTCATCTGCGATTCCAATATTCGGACCCTCGCGTCCCGCACGCCACCACGCGTTCAAAAATACGTCACCGTATTTACGAAACAGAGTACTTGGGGCTGGTTCGAAAACAATCGAATCGGTTGCACGGTCGAACCAGCCCTACGCCTTTGTTTTGATCGGCAGCTTTGTCGGCGTGCTGACGCACTTATTTGCCGACGCCGCCTTACATAACGTGCCGACATGCTCCGGTTGATGCGGTCGACGGTCCGGGTTGCCGCGTTAACATTGTGCCTCCTGCGTACGCAGGATGGCCGCGAATGGAAGGCATCGCGCATGATCGGGAGGTTGCACGGTTGACTCCAGGCAATGTTCCGCAACCGGATAGGGCACCGTTCCGCTGACCACGATCTCGACCATCAATCGGTCACCCTCAATCGGCAGGATCGCGCTGCCGTCAGTCCACCGCCACATCGTGCCGCTGTTACAGCGCCAATCCGCTCCGCGGCCCCGCCGCCGCGCCATCGCAGTACGCCCGCCGCCGCACCGGCGCGGACAGATTTTCTGACGCGTATAGTTATTTTTATTGACAGACCCGCCGACTTGCCGTAAAAACCCGCCGCTCTCCGCAATCCGCCACGAAAGGCCATTCCTCGAACGATCCCGCCATGATCAACGATCCACTCACAGCTCCAGCCGGCGCCTACGCCCCCGATGCAAATCGGGACAGCACAGCTGCGTCCGCGCGGATGCCGCAGTGGCTCATCCACCTCATCGCCCGGCTCATCCGTTTCATGCTCGAGCGCGTGCTCGCCACCCGCGCGCACCGCGCCAGGCTGCCTGCATGGTGGAACCTCCGCGCCGACCTGCCGAAAGGGTCCGTGCAGCAACTGGCCGCCGCGATCCGCGGCGAGTTCGGCAATGCCATCGCATGGACGTGCCGCCGCCGCGGGATCGGGCCGGGCCACCCGGACTGGCCGGAAATCTCCCGCGCCATCGTCGCATTCGGCGGCAGCCTCGCCGGATTCCGCCCCGGCCTCCCGGCCTGCGGCCTGCAATGGTGGGAAAATCCCGCCATCGTGCCCGGCATGATCGGCGAGACCGCCGCCACCCCAGCGGCCGACGCCGTCGCGTCGCTGCTGTCGCGGCAGATCGACAACCAGGCCCCGCCGCCGGCAACCGTCGTCGTGCCTGCCGAAACCGCGCGTGCCACGCCGCCCGCGCCGCGCCGAAGCAGTTTTCCCCGCGCCTCGACCGGACCGCCGACCGGACCGCCCACTGACGCGGCCACCAGACCCGTATGCCTGAACCAACGGGGCCGGAGCACGGCCGGCCCCGCCATCCGGATTCGTGCGGAGTATGTTACGTATTAACAACGATCACGCCGCCCTCCACCGCCCCGGCGGCTGCCGTCCCTTCGCGCAAAGCCGGCAGGCTGCTGAAGGGTGATCGCCGGGATCAACGCCAGGAACGTCCTGTCATCCACCGCATAGTCTCACGCCGGACGCCCGTGAAACACGCGCAGCGTCCGGCATTGCCCGTCCCCATTCGAACCGTCTTTCCGACTGTCGCGCCACCGCGGATTGCCGCCCTCTGTGCGCTGCCCCTTGCCCGGGATTGGCGCTGCCTTGAACGCGTTGACGCCCGTCGAAACGCCTTCCGGCCTCCTGCCCGCCACGACGGAAACGCCGCGTGCCGGCGGGCCCCTGGCCGTGCCGGAACTGCGCGAGCTCCGCTACTTTGCCGCGGCGGCACGCGCCGGCAACCTGAGCCGCGCGGCGGCCGAGCTGAACGTCAGCGCCGCTGCGGTCAGCCAGCAACTCCGCAAGCTGGAAGACACGATCGGCACGCCGCTGCTGGTCCGCCACGGCCGGGGGGTCACCGCCACGCCGGCCGGGCTTCGCCTGCTGGAGCGGGCCGATACCGTCCTGCGCCTGCTTGCCGCGCCGCTGGATCAGCCATCCGCCGCCGCGGCCGAGGCCACCGTCACGCTGGCCCTGCCGCCGGAGCTTGGCGGGCTGCTGGCGGCACCGGTCTCGGCGCTGGTGCGCGACGGCTGGCCGGAGGTGACGGCGGAACTGCGCGAGGCCACCGAATCCGCGGTGGAAGCCCTGTGCGCGGGCCAGACCGACATCGCCCTGCTGGCGGACGCGCCGGAGCTGGACGCGCTGTGGACCGCGCCCGTGGCGAGCGAGCGGCTCGGTCTTGTCGTGTCGCCGCGCGACGCGCTGGCCGACAGCGTGCAGCCGCTGCGGGTGCGGGACCTGCTGGCGGTGCCGCTGATCCTGCCCGGCAAGCGCCACTGGATCCGCCGCCGCCTGGCCAAGGCCGCGTTCCAGCGCGGGCTGCGGTTCGATGCGGTGACCCAGGTGGACAGCCTGGCAATGACCCGCGCCATGGTGCGGGACGGCCTCGGTTGCGCGGTCCTGCCGCGCGCGGCGGTGCATGAGGACACCGCCCGCGGCAGCCTGGTGTTCCGGCCATTGGAGCAGCCGGTGCTGCCGGTCGCCTACGCCATCGCAACGCGGTGCGACGCCGGCCCGCTGGTGCGGGAGATCGCCTGCGCGGTGGCCGGCGCCATGCGTGCGCTGGCCGGAGCCGGAGCGTGGTCGGAGGCGCGGCGCGCCGGGCTGGCGGGACACGCAACCGCCGCCGACGCCGCGCCGGCGGAATCGCCACCGCGGCCGGCGGCGGCGCACGACACTCCCTTATATGTGGAGGCGGACTGACCGGAAGAATCGGGTCAGATATTTCAGCCTGATGCGTCGGTTCCCAAAGAACGACCTGTCAGATAACAGGTATTATCGTCAGTAATTACCCTTACAGTCACACCGTGACTGTGGCTTTTCTGCCAGCATCACCGCAGTAATTCGGCCACAGGGCCGAACGATATTGTGTAGGTTTAACACCGCAAACAATAATGCCCCCGGGTCCGGATGCAGCCTGCCCGCGCGCCCTGGTTCGCCAGGGCGTCGCGCAACGGTCCAAGCGTCATCCGGCAACCTGGAGGTCTTGCCGGGCGGGCCCGGCACAATGAGGAGGATAAAAATGGACAAGCTCAGAGTGTTATTGTCCGCAGGGGCGATGCTGAGCCTGGTAGCCGGGACGGCAAACGCCGCTCGTGTCCTGGACATGGATGGCAACCCTGCCACCGTGACGGGCACCGGCCTCGCGGTGGGGGCGGACGGTTTCCCCGAAATGGGTGGCCCCTACACCGGCAGCCAGGGTCTGGAAGGCGAAGGGGCGGTCCCCTTCTCCGTGCCGCAGCCGGGTAAGGTCAACGCGCGCATCAACGTGTTCGTCAACGAGTTCCCGATGGCGGCGTGGTGGACCGGCATGAGCGGCACCCCAACCGTCGCGGGCACCACCGGCAACAAGCAGCAGTCCTACGGTATCTACGGCTGGATCCGTCTCGACTTCGGCCTCGACGGCATGACCAAGACCGGCGTCAAATACGGTGGCTTCGTCGAAATCCGCGAGAACAACACCACCGCGATCAGCGGCGGCACCGCGAGCCTGGTAAGCGTGGCCCAGACCGCGCCGGCGCCTGCCACCGGTTTCGCCGGTTCCAGCGTCACCTCCGGGTTCGCGCAGAGCGCCTCGGGCGACTCCGGCGACAACACCCTCTATGTGCGTCACGCCAACGTCTATGTCGGCACCGATCAGTTCGGCTTCCTGCGCATCGGCACCGGCCTCGGCTCGCAGACACTGTATGAAACCGGCCTGTTCGACGATTTCGACATCGGCGGGTGGATTTCCTTCTCGTCATCCAACATCGCCGGCAACGCGACTCCGGTCTGGCCGTGGGCTGACGAAGGCGCCGCGTACATGGCGGCTCGCATCCAGTATGTGTCGCCGGTGATCGACGGGTTCGACTTCGGTGTCGACTTCGCGCCGAACAACTCGACGCCGTTCGATGGTTCGGGCTGCAGCGCCGGCGGCGGCGGCGTGGGCTGCGCCACACAGTCGTCCTCGACGCTCGCGGCCGACTACAGCACGCGGTACCGCAACGAAATCGGTGGCGCGATCCGCTACCGCAACACGTTCGGCCCCGTCGGCATGGCGGCGAACATCGGCTGGACCCACAGCGGCACGGTCGGCAACGCGTCTGCCTCGCCGACGCAGTACTATAACGGCCTGGATATCGGCGACGCCGGCCTGCTGGTGCAGTTCAACAAGCAGATCGAAGTCGGCGGCAACATCATGTGGGGCGCGATCAACGGCAACTGGGGCCTCAAGCCCGCCGGCGGCAAGGACGCGTTCGCCTGGGTCTCCGGCGTGAAGTGGACCATTCCGCAGCTTCCCGCGACTTTGGGCGCCTACTACTTCAACTATAAGTACCAGGGTACGACCAGCGGAGTCGGTGCCGCCAACGCTGGTGCGTTCAACACCCAGCGCACCTCGCAGGGCCTTGATGTCGCCGCGGTCTATGGCTTCGGTCCGGGCGTCGTGGCCATCGTCGAGTATGCCTGGGGCCAGGTCTACCAGGGCAACGTCAACCTGCTGAGCGGCGCGGTCGGTTCCGCCGCATACAACACGGTCACCGCCAACGTGGTGACCGCCGGTCTGTCGGTTCGCTTCTGATCGCAGCGGGCCACGGCCAACGACTGGGCGGCGGGGATCATTCCCCGCCGCTTTTTCGTTCGCGGCAAGCGGCGAGGCGATGGGCGAGCGGCCCGGGACAGCCCGGCCGTCGGACCGCTGCCAACGCGGCAATTCCCCGGCACTGTCCGAACGCGTGAAGTCCTGGCAGCCGCCGGCCCGCGTCAGCGCCGATCCGACGCCCGCGCCGGTGCCGCGCTGGTGCCGCTGCCAGGTAATTGCCGATCCCGCTTCCGCGCCGGTGTCGATACCGCGCCGGTGTCAACGACGATGCAGTTTCCGCATCGCTGTCGATGGCTGCCACGCGGCCATCCGGTCAGCGCTCGTTCGGCCGCTTGTCATGTTCTGCCGGAGCAGGATGCGGCGCGGCCGCGGCGTGCATCGCGGGCGGCGGTCCGGGGTGAACGGCTGGAGGCGGACCGTGCGGCACGGGATGCGGTTCCTCGAGTCGTGCATGCATCTCGGGTGCCGGACGGTGAACCTCCGGCAGCGGCGCGTGAACCTGCTGCGGTTGCGCACGAAACTGAGGCGGCGGAGCGTGTACTTCCGGCCGTGGGCTATGAACCTGCGGCAGTGCGGCATGCACCTCCGGCCGGGGCGGGTGGACCTGCGGTGCTGCGGCGTGAACCTCCGGCGGCGGAACATGCACCTGCGGCGCCGCGGCGTGTACCTCCGGTCGTGGCACACGCACCTGCGGCACCGCGGCGTGTACCTCCGGTCGTGGCACATGCACCTGCGGCATTGCGGCGTGTACCTCCGGTCGTGGCACGTGAACCTCCGGCACCGCGGCATGGCCTGTCGGCGGCCCGGCATGGACTTCCGGAACCGGGGATCGCACCGGACCGGAGGCATGGTCTTCGTGCGCGGCGGCGCGCTCGGCCGGCGACGGATGCGCCGCCACCCCCGCGGCTGGCCGCCCCTGGTCAACCACCGGCACCGCAGTGCCCGGACGCATGGCGCGCGCGGGTTCATGCTGCGCCATCCCGGCACCCGGCGGCTCATGCATGATCGGCGGCGCATGGCCGTCCCGAGCCTCGGGGCCGCGCAGCGCCGGCGCGGCGAGCGGGACGGGCCGGGTGGCGCCCGGCAGCACGCCGGCCCGGGTGGCACCCGGCAGTACGCCGGCCCGATGCTCAACCAGGGCTGGCAGCGGCGGCCGCGCCGCCGCGCTGCGCATCAGCGGCCGCGCGTGGATCGCCGGTCCCGGCGCCACATGGGCCACGACCTCAGCCCCGGGCGGCGCCGCCGGCAGGTGCATCGCGCGCGCCAGGTTCGGCGTGATCCCCGCGGTCGCCGCCGTCGGCCGGACCGGCCCCTCGCCGGCCACCAGCCGGGCCGAGGCCAGCATACGCGGGTCGACGCGCACCGCGGCGCCGTGCACGCGCCGCGAGTCCGCGATGGCCGCCGCCGGCACCGCGGTCGCCGCCGCGCGGTTGAGGAAGCTGTTGATCGGCAGCGGGTGACGGATCGCCGCCAGGTTGGTCACATCGCGGCGGTTGACCGCGCGCAGGTAGGCGTCCGAGGCATGGAACCACGGCCGGTACGGTTCCTGCGGCGCCAGCGGGAACCACCCGACCGTCCCGCGCCCCGCGCCCACCCCGAAGAACGTCACCAGCGCCGGCGCATAGACCGGCGGCCCCGCGACCCTCACCACGCCCGGCGTCCAGCCCCAGCGTCCGCCGATCTCCACCCAGCGGCCGTAATGGAACGGCGCGAATCCCCACGGATCATCGTCGATCCAGGTCCAGCCCCAGGGAGCGACATAGGCCCAGTAGCCCTCCTGGTAGGGCACCCAACCGCTGGCGACCCGCGGATACCAGACATCCCCGTAGTCGGCACTGTCCGTCCAGGTGCCATAGCCCGACAGGTCGTCGCCGCCCGGCATCTGCGCCACCACCGCCGGCGGCGCCGCCCCCGCCGCGGGTGGCGGGGCGGACGGAAGCTGGCCGGCAAGGAATGCGTCGGTCTGCGCCGTGCCGACGCTGCCCTGGAAGGTGCCGGTCCCGGTGATCGTGGCCGTCTGGCCGGCCGCGACCTGCAGCGACACACCCGGCCCGCTGACCTCGGCCGCACCCTCCAGCACCGTGACCGTGGTCGGATCCTGCGTATCTCCCGCGGCTATGCCAAAGCGGCCCGGGCCGGAGAAGGTCACCAGCCCGCGCGGGGTCTGCACCGACCACGCCTCGCTCGGCGCCAGGCCGCGCAGGCGCAGGTAAACCTCGCCTTGCGGCAGCGTCGCTTGCAGCCCGTTCGGATCGAGCGTGGCGACATCGAGTTCGGTTCCGCCGGCCATCGCGACGGCACTGGCCGAGATTGCCACCTGGGCCGACGCATTCGGCTCGGTCCAGAAAGCGTCACCGGATGCGACGGGGTAGTTCACCGCGGCGGGACTCCACTGGTCCGCGTCGGCGGTGTGGAACGACACGCCGCCATCGACCTGCCGCAGCCAGCCGACGCGCTCAGGCGGATTTTCCGCCTGCTGCTGTTGCGCGGTGGCAGGCGGCGCGGTGGCAGGCGGCGCGGTGGCAGGCGTCGCGGTCTGGGCCAGCGCGGCGGGCGCGAAGGACGCTCCCAGCAGCAGGCCGGCCAGGGAAGTGGCGGCGCAGAGGCGGAAGATCAGGGAGGCTGGGCGCATCGAACGGCTCCTTCGCTGCCGGACGAGGCGTGATCTGGGCCGTCAACATGGCGAAAGCGGGACGGTTCCGATCGCATTTGCGTCATCGCCGCGACACGGCGGCGCCGTGGCGGCGCCATCAAACCGCCGTCCGCCGCACCACATATCAGGCAGATCGTGTCGAGCAGGAGATGCCGTGATGATTGTGACCTGCGTCCGAAGGTTGGGCCGTGCTGTGCTGCCGGTGGCCGCCGCGGTGGGACTGGCGGCATTGGTCAGCGGCTGCGTCGCGTATCCGGCTTATCCGGATTATGGCTACTACGGGCCGGGGTATGGCTACGGCTACGCTCCGGGCGGGTACGTCGCGTTCGGCGGCGGCTGGGGCTGGCACGACGGCGGCTGGCATGACGGTGGCTGGCATGACGGTGGCTGGCATCGCTGAGGGTCGGTGGCGGCCTGTCGCCCGTCCGCGGCGCACGGATGGCCTGTCGGGCGGTTCGCCGGAGGGCGCCCCCTACAGCGGTTCGCCGGAGGGCGCCCCCTACACCACGATCGCCGCCCGCTCGCCCGCCATGCGCGCCCAGGCCGCCGCCGCATCCTCATCGAACAACTCGGTCAGCTTCTGCATCATCGTGCCGCCGAGTTCTTCCGCATCCACGATCGTCACCGCGCGCCGGTAGTACCGCGTCACGTCGTGGCCGATGCCGATCGCGATCAGCTCCACCTGCTCGCGGTTCTCGATATCGCGGATCACCTCGCGCAGGTGCTTTTCCAGGTAGTTGCCCGGGTTCACCGACAGCGTCGAATCATCCACCGGCGCGCCGTCGCT
>Ga0335072_10002560_pt1 | contig 28099 bp, 20 predicted proteins | sample Lox_Sample_21_FD_206725 | JGI IMG/M metagenome (GOLD analysis project Ga0335072, IMG submission 206725) | Soil microbial communities from Loxahatchee National Wildlife Refuge, Florida, United States - Lox_Sample_2.1 | ecosystem: Environmental > Terrestrial > Soil > Wetlands | place: USA... | reverse complement strand
AGCGGCAGGATGCCGGTGATGGCACCGTCTTGCTCGGCGAACATGTAGAACGTGCGGTGGCCAAACGCCTTGTCGATCACCCGCGCCCAGGCTGCGCGATGACAGAAGGTTCCGTCTGGCATGGCGTCAACGAACGCATCCCAGGCAGGTGCGCTGGCGTCGTCGAGGGGGCGGACAGCGACTGGCATGATCGATGGTTCAGACGGCGGGCGCCGGTTGGGTCTGGTGCTGGCCCTGGCGCGGGTCGGCGTTATGGGACGTCTCGGCCGCGCGCAGCATTGCGGAGGCGCTGACGGCGCGCCGGTCCGGCAAGAGCAGTGCGGAGAACACTCGATCCATCCGATCCCAGGCGAAATCGCGCAGCACGCGTTGCAGCTTTGCCTCCATGCGCGAAAGGTTGGTGTAGTGGCGCAGGCGCGACTTCCAGCCTGCCGCGGCGACACGCGGCTGGGCCGGGTCGATTTCCCAAGGATGGAAATAGAACACGCCTGATGCGTGATCGTGGCGATTTACCGAGGCGAGGCCGCGGCGGTAGAAACCGTACGGCAGCAGGCGGAAGAACCCGCCACCGGAGCAAGGCCAGTTGCGGCCGAAGGCGGCCACCGTCGTCATCGGAATTTCCCACAAGGCACCGTCCCGCGGCTGGAACGGCATTCTCGGCGCGTCAGGCATGCCGTACAGGTCGTGGCGGATCGGGTTGATGCTGGAACTATATGCGTAGCCGGTTTCCTCCAGCACGCGGAACGCCCACATGTTGCGTGCGCCGATCGAAAACGTCGCCGCGCGGTAGCCAGCCACCGGCACGCCGCCGAGATCCTCCAGCGTCAGCCGCGTGCGTTCGACATCGGCGCGGAACGCTGCTTCGTCCTGCGTATCGGCGCGAACATGCTCCCAGCCATGGCTCGCCAGTTCATGGCCGCCGGCGACGATACGCCGCACCATCGCGGGATGCTGCCCGGCGATGCAGCCCAGGGTGAAGAATGTTGCCCGCACGCCGGCGGCCTGGAACAATGCCAGGATGCGGTCGACATTGGCTTCGACGCGCGATTCCCTGGTGTTCCAATCGGCGCGGTCGATGCAATGGGCGAAGGCCTGCACCTGGAACCAGTCCTCGACGTCCACCGTCATCGCGTTGACGACCGGTGTCGCGGCGGTGGGGACCACATGGTTCATCCGCGCGCCTCCCTTGTGGCTTCCAGCAGGTTAAGCAAGCGGCGGAACACGCGGTCCTGCCGCGAAGCATTTGCTTCAAGCATTTCGATGCGGCGCAGGATGCCGTCCTGGTCGCGTTCGGATTCGCAGACGAGGCTAGGCCTGGGGGCCGGTGCCAGCCCGGCGCCCAGATCCTGGTTGAGTTCGCTGGCGGTCATGTCCACGGTGGCGGCGCTGATCTCGTGTGCCTCCTCCAGCGCGCCGTAGAGCAAGACGCGGGAGCAAAGCGTGTTGATCCGGCGGGGAATGCCATCGGTGTGGCGGTGCACGGCGAGGAAAGCGTCGTCATTCCAGTGCGGGTCGCCCGACCATTGCACCATCTTCAAACGGTGCTCGATATAGCCACGTGTCTCGGCTTCGGTGAGCGGGCCGAGGTGGTAGGAGGCGAGGACGCGCTGGCGCAATTGCTCTGCATCATGGCTCGCCAGGATCGGCCGGAACTGTGGCTGGCCGAGCAAGATGGTCTGGAGCGAGGCCTTTCCGTCCACCGTGATGTTGGACAGCATGCGCAACTCTTCCAGCGCGGCGAGCGGAAGGTTCTGCACTTCGTCGACGACCAGCAGACAGCGCCGACCGGCACGGCGTTGCTCCTGGACCATGAACTCGAAACGGCGGAGCAAGGTGGCCTTGTCCAGGCCGGGGGTGTCGCCGATGCCGAAATTCGCCATTGCCAGGCGCAGCAGGTCGTCGGGCGAGACCTGGGTGGTGACGATGCGGGCGATGAAATAGCTATGGCGATCGAGTTGGGACCACAATTGCTCCACGAGGGTGGTCTTGCCGGCGCCGACTTCGCCGGTGATGACGATGAAGCCCTCCTCCTGGGCCAATCCGTAGACCAGATGGGCGATCGCCCTGCTGTGGCCGCTGGAGCCGAAGAAGAATCGGCTGTCCGGCGTCAGCAGAAACGGGATCCCGGTAAACTGGTAGAATTTCTCGTACACGTCGACCGATCAGAATTGCCTGGTGATGCCGATCAGGATGACGTCCTGATACCACGAATTCCCAACGCCAGAGCCCTGGACATCGTAGAAGTTGTAGCGCGCAAAAGTGGAGACGGCAGGGGTAATAATATACTGCAACGACAGTGCCGCTACGACTGAATTCTGGCTGAAGCCGGCTGCCGGGCTGCCGGCGCTGTAAGACGCAACGAGGCTCGCGGTGAGATCGGGATTGAGCAAGCGGGTCCAGGCAAAACTGGTGGTGGTTACGGTATTGCTGGTGCTCGGTGCGCCGGCCCCGACGCGGGTTTGCTCGGTGCGTGACACAGTCAGGGTGAGGGTGTCGCGGTCGAGTTCGGATGTCACGCCGACCGCGAGCGTGTTGTAGCGATAGATGCCGGTCTGCACGGCGAGGGCATTGTTGGCCGTGAACAGGGGTCCGCCGGTCTGGGCATTCAGCAGGTTGCCGTTGTTGCCGACGGACGCGAGGTTGAGCTGGTTGGCGACTTGTTCGAGCTGCGTGCCGATTCCGTTGGTGTAGCTGCCGGTCACGACGGTGCGTGCGGTCAGCGCGTAGCGACCGCTGGCGTTTGCCGTGTTCTCGCCGTACTGATGGCCGTAGCCGGCGGTGACCGAGACGTCCGGGTTCGGCGTGTAGACACCGCCAAAACCCCATGTCGCATCATCGATCGCCAGCGTATTGCCGCCGCCGTAGTTGATATCTTCCCAGCCGGTCTCGCCGTAGACATCGATCGCGTCGGTGAACTGATAGTCGATACGGTTGTTCACCGTCTCGCGGTTGGAGCTGTTGGCGCCGATGTTACTGCCGCTGCCTTGCTGGCTGTCAGCGGAGAACGTGTCGCGGAAGCGGTTGAAGCGGTCGCCGGTCTGGATCTGCGCCGATTCCTCGACGCTGGAGAAGCTCTGGCTGTTGCTGCCCTGTGCGGCGAACGGCTCCGGCGCGAAGCCGGACACCGTCGCCGTGGTGCTGTGGGTGAGCGTCAGGGCAAAGCGCGCGGTGGCGAGGTCGCCGAAGCGATAGAGCAAGTATGGCGAGGCGGAGAAGCTCGAGGTCTCGCTGGTGTTCTGCTTGGACAGTCCGGTGGTTCCGTTGGCGAGCTGGGTTGGTGAGGCGCCGGTGACGCCGCCTACTCCCGCCTGGCCGAGGCCGCCGAGGCCACCGATGCCGCCATTCGTCGCCTGGACGCCTGCCAGGCCGCGGACGTCGAGATAAAACATGTCAGGAACGATGGTGAACGTCCCGACTGCGTCGAACTGCTGGGCGAGGATGTTCTCCGAACCGGTGCGAACGTGCATTTCCAGGTCGGGCTCGTAGTCGAGGCGGAGTTGGGCACGGTCGGAATTCCCGAGCACGGCGACGCCGGGGGCGACGATGGTGGTCAGATCCCATCGCCGGGGAGCGGTGACTTCCTCGACATTGTCAGTGAATTCTTCCTCGAGGCTGAGCCGGGGGAGGATGGTCCAGCCCTGGGCCGAGCCGAGCGACGAGAAGCCGGAGGTGAGGCCCATCTGGTGGGCGAGATCCTCGGTATCCGGCTTGGCGAGATCGGCGCCGATCGGCATGTAGGACGGATTGCTCGCATCCATTGCCGGGAACGCCATGGCCGTGCCGGCGTGGGCCGACCACAGCGCCGCCGCGAGGCCGATGCAGCACACCGAGGTCAGATGCTGGTTCAATGCGGCGGCCACGGGCGGTCGCAAGCAAGCCAGCGTCAGGAGGAGTAGTAGGAGGAGTATGCGCCGAACGTGTAGCGCGAGGAGATATGCTGCTTGTTCAGCACCAGGGCGATGGTGGGGCAAGCCTGAAGCAGATCGAGCGAGGCCTCGATTTCATCGCGCTGCGTGCGCTCCGCCTCGACGACGAACAGGATCTGGCCGACGACGGAGGCGAGCACGGCGGGGTCGCTGGTGGAGAGGCAGGGTGGCGCATCCATGACCAGCAGCCGGTCGGAGTAGCGGCGCCCGAGGCTTTTGATCAGTCGGATCATCTCGGCGGACGAGAACAGTACAGGGCTGCGCTCGCGTTCGCGGCCGATTGGGAGGATCGACAATTGCTCGATTGGCGTGCGGATGACGAGCGGGGCGGGATCCAGCCTGGGATCGGCGGCGAGGTCGAGCAATCCGGGAGCGTCGGCCAGGCCCATCGGATAGCAGATCGAGTCGCGTTTCGAGTCGGCATCGACGAGCAATACGTTGTGGTTGCCCTGGCGGGCGATGCTGCCGGCGAGATTGATGGCGGTAAAGCTCTTGCCCTCACCGGGGCGGGCGCTGGTGACCATCAGCAGGTTGCTGAAGCCGGGTTCGGCGGTGGGAGGGGAGAACGCATTGCGCAGAATCTGGCGCTGCACGAGGCGGAATTCTTCCGAGATGCGGCTGCGGGTCCGCGACCAGTCCACCATGCCGGCACGTTCCAGGGCGACGGCGTCGACGGAACCGAGGCCGGGCGGGTGTTCCGGGGCGCGGCCGGGCGCGGGGTATGCGCCGGGCTCTGGTGCGGGGGGAGCGGTGAGCGGCGCGGGCAGCACGTCGATTTCGCCGCCGGTTAGCGGGGAGGAGGGCACGAACGGCGCGGCCGCCTTCGCATCCGCGAGGGATGTTGGCCGGGAGTCGAGGCCGAGGCTGCCGTCGGGGCCGAGGAGATGGGCGGCCGACTCTTCCAGTGCGCCTGACTGGAGCAACCGCTCGGCGACACGTTCGACCAGATGGGATTTCGGATTAGCCATTTAGATCAACGCCGTTGAGCGAAGGATGTGGATCAGCAGGCCGCCATAGAGGCCGACCAGGAGGAGCACGGCAACGCCGAAGCGCGCGGCGATGGTAAGCCGCTGGCGCAAGGATGCCAGACCGAGGACGGAGATTCCCCCGAGCACCGGCAGGCCGAGAGCCCGCAGATCGTCGGCGGTCGAGAAGGAGCTGTCGAACTGGCCGAACAAGATGGTGACGCCGATGCCGGCGCCCAGTCCGGCGAGCAATACGCCGCTGACCAGGAGCATTCGGTTCGGGGCGGCGGGGAGGCGGGGCACATCGGGCGGGTCGATGATCTGGAGCTTCACCTTGTCGGCCTGCGTGTCGGCGGCCTGGGCGATGTTGGCTGCCTGGAGGCGGGCGAGCAATTGGTCATAGGCGGCGTGCAAGGCGTTATAGTCGCGGTCGGTGTTCTCGTATTCGACCACCAGGCCCGGTTGCTCGCGTTGGATCTTCTCCAGCCGGTCGCGGTTTTGCGTGGCCTGCGAAAGCTGGCGCTGCAACGCGTCGAGTTCGCTGTTGTCGTCGATCAGCTTGACCTTGAGCTGGTCGTAGACCGGGTTGGGGACCGAGCGTTTCAGCATGGCCGGGCCGGCGTTCGCGGCCTTGGCCGCCGCGCCTCCGGCGGGAGCTGTCGCGGCCTGCTGCTTTTTCAGCAGCTCGATCAGTTTTCTCTGCGCTATCACGTCCGGATGGTCTTCGGTGTCCTTGAGCAACAGCATGCGCAATTGCTCTTCTGCCTGCTGGAGCGGCGTCTGGATTTGTGCCGCGGCGGCCAAGGCCTCGGGCGTGCTTTCCGCCACCAGCATTGGCGGCGTGTTCTCGAGTTCCTTCTGCAGGGCGTCGCGGGCGACGGTCTTGTCCTGCACCTGGTTCTGAATGTTGGAGACGTTGGTGCGCGCGGCTTCCAGGGCGGGCACGCCCGGTTCGTTCACGTTCGGCAGGATTTCGGTGTAGCGGGCGCGGAAATCGGCGCGGCGCTTCTCTGCCGCCCGGAGCTGCTGCTGGTATGACGCTATCTGGCTTTCCAGGAACCGCCTTGCGTTGTCCATGTCGTTGCGGTTGGAGCCGGTGGCGCTTTCGACGAAGATGGTCAGCAGCGTCTGGACGACGTCATGCGCGAGCTTGGGGTTCTTGTCGCGGTAGGTGATGGTGAAGAGATTATTGGTCTGCGGCACGACGCGGATGGTGCTGATCAGGTGGTTGATCAGCCGTTCGCGGTCGGCGGGGGTATTCACCGTCAGGTCGAGGTCGGTCTTGGAGATGAGCTTCTCGATGTTGGGGCGGCTCAGCAGGGTGCGCTGGAGCACTTCGAGCTGGGTCATGGGCGAGGTATCGGCGGCGAGGCCGCGCAGCAGCGGGGTCAGGACGGCGTCGGCGTCGACGTAGATTCGCGCGCTCGACTCGAACTGGTTGGGGATCATGTAGACGCCGACCCAGCCGACGCCGCAGATGAGCCAAGCGATGACGACGCCCAGCCAGCGGCGTCGCCAGGCCGCCCGCAGGTACTGCTGGATCATCAAACGCATGCTGTCCACGGCGGGGCTCCTGTCCAGTGTTCTCTGCTAGAACCAGGACTGCGGGATGATGAGCGTGTCGCCGGGTCGCATGGCCATATTCTGGCTGATGTCTCCGTTCCTCAGCAGATCGTCGAGATGCACGTGGATGGTCTCCTGCTTGCCGTCACCTTCGCGCCGAATGATTACCGCGCGGTTTCCGGCAGCGTATTTTGTCAGGCCCTTGGTCGCGATCATGACGTCGAGCAAGGTCATGCCTTCGGTGTATGGGATGGCGGCGGGATCGGTCGCCTCGCCGATCACCTTCACCTGGCGGTTCGACGGCCCGATGAAGGATCTTACTATCACAGTAACCAGGGGATCCTGGACGTATTTCTTCAGCCGGTCCTCGATATCGTGGGCGAGTTGGGTGGGGGTGCGGCCGGCGGCCTGGAGATCGTTGATCAGCGGCGTGGAGATTCTGCCGTCGGGCCGGACGGCGACGCCGGGTTCGCTGAGTTCGGGGCTGTGGTAGACGAAGATGCTGAGCGAATCGCCGGGACCGATGACGTATTCGTCTGATTTGGCGTTTGCCATCGGCATGGGCGGGGTAGCCGCGGTAACGGTGGACATTGCTGCCGCGCTGCCGCCGGGCTGGGAAGAGCAAGCGGCGAGCAAGCCGGCGGCGAGGAGCACGACGCAGGGCAGGACGAAACGCCGGAACAGAGCCACGGAGACCTCGAAACCTAGGATGGAATGATCAGGAGCTTGGTAGGCGCGGAAGGAATCGAACCCCCTCGTCTGCCGTGTACGGGCAGTGCTCTGCCAATGAGCTACGCGCCTCCGGTCTGCCACGCCCGTCGGCCGCAGTGACGACAGGTCGCCCGTTCGTGATATTGTCACTAGCACTCCGCAGCGGCAGAAGGCAAACAAACTAGCACGCCTCAACTGCCAGTTGAGTAGTCTCAAAAGGGGCCAAGGGGCGATATTTTGTTATCGCTTCGGCTGTGGGGAATATTCTATCCTGCTAACGCGTCCTTGTCTGCAACCAAGAAATGCGGAACGCACCGGGAACGTGTATAAATAATCACTTTCCGCCAACCGTAAAGATTGCAACGAGACGACGATTGCGCTAATTTCTGGACGCTGAAGGCCGCGGTGCAAAGCGAAAAGCAGCCGCCGCGGCGGGTTTCAAGCGTGGGTTTTTCATAAATGCGGACGCGATTCTGCCGGAGCTAACCGGCGGCGTCTTCAGGTTAGGGGGCTGAATGACGCGTATTCTCGCACAGTACGTTTCGCTCGCGACCGCCGCCCTCGGTTTGATCGAGCTGATTCTGTCATTTCTGATTATCGAGGCTTTCCTTTATATGATGATGGGGCCGGCGGGGTTCGGTTCGGCCCAATTTCCGCTTGGGACCGGCATCGCCATTCTGGGTGTGATCTTCGCCGTGGTCACCGCGGGCATTGCCGCGTCGGCCGGGCTGTACAACCCCAAGGTCTGCCTCGAGCGGCGGCGGCTGGTCACCAGCGCGCTGATCGCCGGGATCGTGGCGTTCCCGATCCTGCTGCTGATGGGGGGCAGCTTCCAGATCAGTCGCACGAGCCGGGTCACGCTCTGGATCGGCGTGGCCCTGCTGGTCTGGCAGGCCGGTATTTTGCTCGCCCATTTCGCTTTTCGCGCGATCTTGCGGCGGGAGGGCCTCGCGCGGCGGGTCATGATTGTCGGTGCCGAGCCGCAGGCCACGCGCCTCGCGGCGATTATGCGTGGCCGGAGGGTCCGGCTTTTCGAGCCGGTCCTTGCCGCCACGCCCACGGTCGTCATGTCGCCCGAGTATCTGCGCGAACGGCGCATCTGGGGCGTTGTCGTCGCCTCACCCAACGAGTCCGGGGCCAATGCGGCTGCCTTGCTCGACAGCAAGTTCCGCGGCAGCCGCGTTTTGAGCGCCACTGCGTTCTGCGAGCAACATCTCGGGCGGATCGACCCTGACCACGTCGATGCCCAGTGGTTGCTCTGTGCCGATGGGTTCGCCAACGGCAGCCTGGTCAATTTCGTCAAGCGCGGTCTCGACATCGCCGTCAGCCTGTCATTGCTGGTGCTGACGCTGCCGGTGATGCTGATGGTGGTGCTGCTGATCAAGCTGGAGAGCGCGGGGCCGGTGCTGTACCGGCAACAGCGCGTGGGGCTGCACGGGCAGGCGTTCACGCTGTTGAAGTTCCGCAGCATGACGGTGGACGCGGAGGCGGGCGGCAAGCCGCGCTGGGCGCAGCATGGCGACCCGCGGATCACCCGTGTCGGACGCTTCATCCGGCCGCTGCGGATCGACGAACTGCCGCAATTGCTCAACGTGCTGCTGGGCGAGATGAGCATGGTGGGGCCTCGCCCTGAGCGTCCGCATTTCGTCAGGCAACTGTCGCAGGTGATCCCGCTCTATCCCCAGCGCGCCTATGTCAAGCCGGGACTGACCGGTTGGGCGCAGGTGAATTACCCCTATGGAGCCTCGGTCGAGGATGCCCGCGAAAAGCTGGCCTACGACCTTTACTATGTGAAGAACCGTGGCGTGTTGCTGGACCTGCTGATCCTGTTCGCCACGGTCCGCGTCATCCTGTCTCGAGAAGGGGCGAGATAGGTTCCGTATTGCCCGCGCCGGCGATGATGCGCCGGCGTTGAGGCGTGCCTTCGAGACAAATCCCTGGCCGGCCGGACAGGCCGGTGGCTGGGTTGGCGCACCGACTGCCGGATCAATCCGAACCGGGCATGCCGGGATTCTCGCATGTTGCAGCACGGGAGTTTTGGCGCGGACTGCGAGATTTCGTATAATGTTTCCCATGCCTCTCGATTTCTCCGCCATCGCCCTGCTGCATGGCGCCTGCGCATTGCTGTATGGCGGACTGGCCACCCTCATGCTGATCCGCGGCCAGGGAAGCCGCACGGGGTTGCTGCTGGCCGGCGCCTGCCTGGTGATGGCGATCTGGGCCGCGTCGGTTGTGGTGTGGCCGATTCCTTACGAAACCGTTCCCGGCTGGCTGGAACTGGCGCGCTCGGTCGCCTGGAGCGGCTTCATCCTTCATCTCTATCGGCGCGCCGTCACCGTCCGGCGGCAATTGATCCAGACCTTCGTCACGATAGGCCTGCTGGCGTTGCTGTTGCTGGGTGGCCTGCCGGTTCTCGACGCGCTTGCCTATCGGCCCGACAGCGCGATCTGGTCCGCCGGCGCGGCAATGCGGCTGGGCTTCGCGGTGGCGAACATCCTGCTGCTGGAAAATCTCTATCTCAACACCCCCGTCGAGACGCGCTGGCACATCAACTTGCTCTGCATCGCGCTTGGCGGGATTTTTCTGTTCGATCTCGTCCTCTACGCCGACGCACTGTTGTTCCACCGTGTCAGCGATGCGCTGTACACGGCGCGCGCGCCGGCCGCGATGCTTGCCGCGCCATTGATCGCCGTTGCCGCGGCACGCAATCGCCGCTGGGCGGTCGATATCCATATCTCCCGCGAGGTGGTGTTCCATTCGGCCACGCTCGTGCTGTCCGGCATATTTCTGCTTGGCCTCGCGGTGACCGGCGAAATCGCCCGCCGTACCGGCGCCGACTGGGGCAAGGTGGCCGAGGTCTCGCTGTTGTTCGGCGGCATCCTGGTGGTTGGCGTCGCGATCACCTCCGCCTCGGCGCGATCCCGCGTCCGTGCGGTGCTGGTGGAGCATTTCTTCAGTCACCGTTACGACTACCGTAAGGAATGGATGCGTTGCATTGCCACGCTGACGGCGCCGGTTGCCCATACCGGCCTGCCGACGCGGGCAATCCGCGCGGTCGCCGAGGTGGTGGACAGTCCGGCCGGCGCATTGTTCGTGCGGGCACCGGACGAAGTGGCGTTCCAATGGGCCGGCTCGTGGAACATGCCGGCCATTGCCCTCGCGATCCCGCCCGGCCATGAGCTGATAGCGGAATTCCGCGACGCCGACTGGATCGTCGAGATCGACCGCCTGCCGCCGGCGGCAGCCTGGTTCGAAGGCTTGCCGCGGGTCTGGCTGGCGGTGCCGTTGAACCACCTCGGGACACTGATCGGCTTTGTCGTGCTCGCCCGTTCCCGAGCGCAATTCAAGCTGGACCGCGAGGCATACGACCTGCTACGTGTGGTTGGACGCGAAGTTGCAAGCAGGGTTGCGGAACAACGCGCTGCCCAGGTGCTGTCGCAGACCAGGCAGCTACGGGAATACAGCCAGCGGTTTGCCTTCGTCCTGCATGACATAAAGAACGTCTCCGGTCAGCTCTCGATGCTGCTTACCAACGCTGAAATCCACGCCGACAACCCGGAGTTCCAGCGTGACATGCTGGCGACGGTCCGGGCATCCGTGGGCAAGATCAGCCGTTTGCTCTCGCGTCTCCAGGCCGAGCGGCAGGAGCGCAGCCACGCGGTCACCGCGGTCGGCGAGCGGCTGCGGCAGGTGGCGGAGGAACGCCAGGTGACCAGCAAGACCGACATCGTGCTGGAACTCGATGACGGCACTGCCGGAGCGGCGATCCATCCCGAATCGTTCGACGCGGTGGTGACGCATGTCCTCAACAATGCGATCGAGGCGAGTGGCGGCGCGCCGGTGGTGGTGCGGCTGCGCCACGAGGCGCTGTCGCTGGTGATCGACGTCGTCGACCACGGTCCCGGAATGACGCCCGAATTCGTTCGCGACAGCCTGTTCCAGCCGTTCGCCAGTACCAAGGCCGGCGGTCATGGCATCGGCGCCTTCCAGGCGCGCGAACTGCTGCGCGAGGCCGGCGGCGACCTTTTGGTGCTGAGCCGCCCGCGCGAGGGCACGACAATGCGGCTGCTGTTGCCCGCAGTGAACGCGGTGCTGTCCGAGCCCGCGCCGCTGCCGGCCTGATCGAGATACCGAATGGCCAAGCCAAAGCTGTTGATTGTCGAGGATGATGAGGGTCTTTGCTCGCAATATCGCTGGGCATTTCCCGGATGCGATGTCTTGCTCGCGCATGCCCGGCCGCAGGCCGTGGCGCTGACGAAGAAAGAGCAACCGCCGGTCGTGATCATGGATCTGGGCTTGCCGCCCGATCCTGACGGTGTGAGCGAAGGGTTTGCTACATTGGAGGAGGTCCAGCGCATCGCGCCCGCCGCCAAGGTGGTCGTCGTCACCGGCAATGGCGAGCGCAAGAACGCATTGAAGGCGGTTGCCGCCGGTGCCTACGATTTCTGCGAGAAGCCCGTGGAGATCGACGTGCTGCGCACGATCATCGAGCGCGGGCTGAACCTGCACCGGCTGGAGGCCGAGAACAGAAGGCTGGCGGCGATGCCGGCGCTGTCGCCGATTGATAGGATCATCACCGGCCATCAGGCGATGCTGAAGGTGTGCCGCGATGTGGAAAAGCTGGCCGGGACGAATGTGCCCGTCCTGCTGCTGGGCGAAAGCGGCACCGGCAAGGAGGCGCTGGCGACGGCACTGCACGAGCTCGGCCCGCGCGCCAGACAGCCGTTCGTCGCGATCAACTGCGGCGCGATCCCCGAGAATTTGCTCGAGTCCGAATTGTTCGGACACGAACGCGGCGCCTTCACTGGCGCGGTGAAGCAGACCATCGGCAAGATAGAGCAAGCCAACAAGGGCACGCTGTTCCTCGACGAAATCGGCGATCTGCCGCATCCGCTGCAGGTGAAGCTGCTGCGCTTTCTGCAGGACCAGATCGTGGAGCGGGTCGGCGGACGGCAGAAGATCCAGGTCGACGTGCGCATCGTCTCGGCGACCAACGCCAACATCGAGGACCGCGTGAAGGAAGGCGTGTTCCGCGGCGATTTGTTCTATCGGATGAATGCCGTCACCGTGCGGATTCCGCCGCTGCGCGAGCGGGGCGGCGACATTGTCCTGCTGGCCAACTACTTTCTGAATCGTTTCAATCAGGAATTCGGCCGCAACATCCGCGGCTTTACCGAAAGCGCCACGATGGCGCTAAGTGCTCATGACTGGCCAGGCAACGTTCGCGAACTCGAAAACCGGCTGAAGCGGGCGGTGGTGATGGCCGAGCGGCGGCTGATCGACGCGGCCGATCTGGAACTGGCGCCGTCCGATGACAGCCTGCCGGATCTCGACCTGCGGGCGGCGCGCCTGCGCGCGGAGCGGGAAGTCATTCACAGCGCCCTGGCCCGAAGCAGCAACACTCTGTCGGTTGCCGCGCGATTGCTCGGGATCAGCCGGCCGACACTCTATAGTCTGATGCAGGCGCACGGCATCGAGGTCGAGATCGCCAGGGGCGGCGAAGCGGCTGGGGATACGGCCGGCGCGGCGATCGTGGAAGAGCAATCGGCATCCGACGGCGACGGCATAACGGCTAGCGATCGGGGTTGAAGAGTCATGCGGCATCGCTCTCTGATTTGGCTGACAACCGGCGTCCTGATAGGCGCCTGGCCGCTGTTGGCGCATGCGGACTATCTGTCCAGCGCGCGGGCCGCGCTTGCCAAGGGGGATCTGCGATCGGCGCAGATCGATCTGCGCAACGCGGTGCGCGCGGATCCGCAGAACGGCGAAGCGCATTACTGGCTGGGGCGCGTATCGTTCGAGCTTGGCGATCCGGTCGCCGCCCAGCGCGAGGCGGAAGCGGCGACGGCCCGCGGCTTCGATCAACACCTGACCACGCGGCTTCTGGGTCAGTCATTGCTTATCCAAAACCTGTACAATGACGTGCTGACCAAGATGCAGCCCGGCGGCAAGGATGCCGACCTGGACGCGACCATCCTGGTGTTCCGCGGCTACGCCGAGATTGGGCTGCACAAGCCGGACCTGGCGCAGCAGGCATTCAACGAAGCGGAGAAGGAGGCGCCGAACGCGGTCGAGCCGCTATTGGCCGAATCGCGGCTGCTTGCGGGACAGGGCAATGTCGACGGTGCGCTGGCGCGCATCAACCACGCGATCGCGGTGCAGCCGAAATCGGTCGATGCATTGCTCGCCAAGTCGCAGTTGCTGCGCGCGAAGGGCGACCTCGCGGGCGCGACGACAGTGCTCGATGGGCTGATCAAGGATCAGCCCAGCATCATCCAGGCACGGCTGGATCGCGCCAGCCTGGAAATCGCGGCGAACAATTCGAAGGCCGCGCAAGACGATATCGACATCGTCACCAAGGCGATGCCGGGCAACGTCCAGGCGATCTACCTGAAGGCGGTGATGGCTGCCCAGGCGAAGAACTACAAGGATGCCGACAGCTATCTTGGCCGCATCGCCGGCTTTGTCGGCCGCATTCCGCGCGCTTATCTGCTGCTTGCCGTGGTCAAGGAGCAACTCGGCCAGCTCGAGCAAGCCGAAGACGCGGCCCAGCGCTATCTGGCGCGCGCGCCGGAGGATCTGGCAGCCTACAAGGTGCTTGCCCGTATCGAATTCGCCAAGCGGGAGCCGGGCAAGGCGATCGACGTGCTGCAGAAAATCGCCGACTCCGGCAAGGGCGATGCGGAATCCTATGATCTGCTTGGTCGCGCCTATGCGGTGACCGGCCAGTCAGAGCAATCGGTCAAGGCGTTCGAGAAGGCCGAGTCGCTCGCCCCCACCGATGTCGGCGTGCAGACCCGGCTGGCGACCGTGCGCATGGGCATGGGCGAACCGGGCGTGGCGATGGGCGATTTGGAGCATACGCTGCAACTCGCTCCGAAGCAGCCGGCGGTCGGCGAGGCGTTGTTCTTCGCCGCGCTGGCAACCGGCGACATGAACAAGACCGCCGATGCGCTGCAAAAGATCAAGGCCGCCGAGGGCGATACGCCAGTGGTCGAGAATCTGACCGGCCTGCTGCAACTCGCCAAACTCGACATGGTCGACGCGCGCAAGACGTTCACCGATCTCAGCGTCGCCCATCCGGAGTTCATTCCAGGGCAGATCAATCTCGCCCGGGTTCTGGCCATGCAGGGCGACGGGCCGGGCGCGGAGAAGGTGCTGGGCAATGTGCTGACCAAGACGCCGGCTGCCGAACCGGCGCTCACCATGCTCGCGTCCGACTATGCGCAGAGCAATCGGCTGGCGGACGCGGTCACGCTGCTAGAGCATGCACATACCGCCCACCCTGACGATCCGCGCATCGCGGCCAGTCTTGGAGATCTTTATATCCGCTCAGGCAATGCCCAGAAGGCGCTGGACCTGGCATCGCAGATCAAGGGTCCGTCGGCGCTGTCGGAGCAAATTCTGAGCCTGACCGCCGCGTCCCAGCTTGCCTTGGGACAGCGGGACCGCGCGCGTGACACCTACAGCCAGATGCTGAAGCAGGACCCCAGCAATCTTGGCGTCCGCCGCCGGCTGGTCGGACTGCTTGTCGAGGCCGGCGATTACGATTCGGCGCGCAACACGGTCAAGGCGGGCATCGCGCTCAGCCCGCACAACTACCAGCTTCTGCTGGACTATGCGCTGATCGACCTGCGCGCCACCGGCATGGACGCGGCACTGGCGACGGCAGACACGCTGATTTCCCAGGATCGCGAGTTCGTCCCGGCGCTGGCGTTGAAGGGCGACATTTACCTGGCCGCGAACCGTCCGGAGGATGCCGCCAAGTCGTTCGGTGACATCCTGGCGGCGTCACCCTCGACGATGTTCCTGACACGGCTGGTTGGCGCCGATCTGCGCGCGGGACACCGCAGCGCGGCGCGGCTCGCGCTGGCGGATTGGCTGGACAAGCATCCGAAGGATCTGGTGGCGCTGGAGCAAGCGGCGGAACTGGACATCGCGTCCGGCAACACCGATGCGGCGGCGACGCATCTGCAGGCCATTCTCGCAGAGAAGCCGCATGAGCCGGTGGCGCTGAACAATCTGGCATGGGTGTATCAGCAGCAGCACAACCCCGAGGCTCTCAATCTGGCGCGGCAGGCCTATCTGCTGGCGCCCAGTCCGCAGACCGCGGATACGCTCGGCTGGATTCTCACCAGCTCTGGCCAGTCCGATACCGGCGTGATGCTGCTGCGCCAGGCCAGCGCCCAGGCGGCCAACGATCCGCGCGTGCAGTATCATTACGCGGTGGCGCTCAGCGATACCGGCGACAAAGCGGAGGCGATCAAATTGCTGACCGCCGTAGTCGCGGTGAAGGCCGATTTCACGGAGAAGGCGCAGGCCCAGCAGTTGCTGGATGCGCTGAACAAGGGGACGTAGCGATGGCGGCTGGCGTGCGCTTCCGTTCAACCGCTCCGGCGTTTGCATCTCCGACGGCCGCATGTGGGGCGTTTGCATCCGGGGCGTTTGGGGCGTTTGCAGCATTGCCGCCGCGGGGGTGCCAGCGCGGCCAGCGTGCCTCGCGGGCGGCGTGGCGGCTGACATCGTAGACGTGGCGACACTCGCACCGGCCGATACCGAAGGCACCGCCGCCGCGGCGTGCATCGCGGACCTGCCGCGGCTGCGGCTGCTGACTTTTTCGACGCTGTTTCCCAATGCGGCACGGCCGAATCACGGCGTGTTCGTGGAGAACCGGTTGCGGCATTTGGTGGCCGGCGGCGCGGTGCATGCCACCGTGGTCGCGCCGGTGCCCTGGTTTCCCAGCAAGGCAGCGTGGTTCGGCGACTGGGCGCGCCATGCGCGGGTGCCAGGGGAGGAGCAACGGCACGGCATCCGGGTGCTGCATCCGCGCTATCCGGTGGTGCCCCGTGTCGGAATGTCGGTGGCTCCCTGGCTGCTGTATCGGGCGCTGCTGCCATTGCTCTGGCAATTGCACCAAGAGCACGCGTTCGATGCGATCGATGCGCACTACCTCTATCCTGATGGCGTGGCGGCGGTCTGGCTTGGCCGCCGGCTTGGTCTCCCTGTGGTGGTGACCGCGCGCGGCACCGACGTGACCCTGATCCCCCGCTATGCCGTGCCGCGCCGCCTGATCCGCGGTGCGATCCGCGATGCGGCTGCGCTGATCTCGGTCAGCGATGCACTCAGGCAGGGCCTGGTCGGGCTGGGAGCGCCGCCTGCGAAGGTGACCGCGCTGCGCAATGGCGTCGATACGGCGCTGTTTCAACCGCCGCCGGATCGTGCCTCGGCGCGCGCGGCGCTTGGCCTGACGCGGCCGACGCTGATTTCGGTCGGGCTGCTGATCGAACGCAAGGGCCACCACCTGACGATCGAGGCGATGCGCCAGCTTCCGGAGTTCGATCTGCTGATCGTGGGCGAGGGTCCAGAGCAAGCGCGGCTGGCCGGGCTGATCCAGCGGTTCGGATTGGGGGAGCAAGTGCGGCTTCTGGGTCCACGCCCGCATGCCGAGTTGCCACGGCTGTACGGCGCGGCCGATGCGCTGGTGCTGGCATCGTCGCGCGAGGGATGGGCGAATGTGCTGCTGGAAGCGATGGCCTGCGGCACTCCCGTGGTGGCGAGCAATATCCCGGGCAACCCCGAGGTCGTGCGCGATCCGGCCGCGGGCGTGATTGCCGGGGCGAATACGCCGGACGGCATCGCGGCCGCGGTGCGCCGGCTGGTCGCGGCGGCGCCGGCCCGCGAAGCCACGCGGGCGTACGCACAGCGGCTAGGCTGGGAGGAAACGACAGCCGGACAATTGGCGATATTCCGCCGCCTGGTGCCCGCCCGGACGCGGCGGCCAGAGCCCTGCGCCAGCCTCGCGGCATGAGCAAGGATCGTTGCCTGCCGGCAGGCTCGCGCCACGTCCGGCGTCCGAACGCGATATCTGCGCCGATCGTTCGCCGGTGCGCGGCAAGGATGCCGTGATGACAGCGTTCCTGACGCCGGGGCCACTGGACTGAGCCATGTCCAAGGCCGACGCTCAACTCTCGCTTGCGGCAAGGACGGCTCGCGGTGCCGGGTGGGTCGTATGCTGGCGATTCGCAACGCGATTGCTCGGCACGCTCAGCACGCTGATGCTGGTGCGGCTGCTTGCGCCGGGCGACTTCGGCCTCGTGGCGCTCGGCACGACGTTCTCGCTGGCGCTGGACGGACTGGCGGAAATCGGAGTCGGCAATGCGCTGATCCGCGAGCAACAAATCGATCGCACGATGTACGACACGGGATTTACCTTGTCCCTGATCCGCGGCGTCGGATCGGCCGTGCTGATCGCGGGATGTGCCTGGCCGGTGGCCCGGTTTTTCGGCGAACCGCGGCTGGTCGGCGTATTGCTCGCACTCTCTGTGGCGACGTTCATTACCGCCGTGGAAAATATCGGCGTGATCGATTTTCAGCGCGACCTTGCGTTCAACCGCGAATTCAATCTGCTGCTGGCGCCGCGCATCCTGGGCATCGTGGCCTGCGTCGGCACCGCCTATATCTGGCGGAGTTACTGGGCGCTGGTGGTCGGCATCCTTACCACGCGGACCGCGCGCCTGATCTGCACCTACCTCATGCACGATTATCGGCCACGCCTGTCGTTGCAGGCGCTGGATCGACTGGTGGGGTTTTCGTTCTGGAGCTGGATGCTGGCATGGGTGTCCCTGATCCGCGACCGGATCGACAATTTCGTGATTGGACGTTTGCTCGGCGCGGCTGATGTCGGGCTGTACTCGCTTGCCTGGGACGTCGGATTCATTACCTCCACCGAGCTAGTCTCGCCGATCTGCCGGGCATTGTTCCCTGGCCTGACCCATGTCAGGAACCGGGGCAGCGACATCGCCGACGCCTATTTCCGCGCGATTTCCGCGACGCTGGTGGTGACGCTGCCGGCTGGCATCGGCATCGCGCTGGTGTCCGATCCGCTGATCCGGCTGGCGATCGGCCAGCGCTGGGTGGCGGCGATCCCACTGGTGCAGATTTTCGCGATCGTCGGGATATTCCGGGTGGTGACGTATATCGGCACGACCTTGCTGACCGTGTTCGGCATCCTGCCGATTCAATTCTCGATCACGGTGGCGATGCTGCTGATCCGCTTTGCGCTGCTTGTCGTACTGATCGAGAGCTTCGGCTTGGTGGGCGCTGGATTTGCCGTTGCCGCAGTCGCGATCCTCGAGGAGGCCTGCTATCTTTTCGAAACGTTCCGCCGGTTCGGGCTGCGGCCGATGGATCTGTTGCGCAACAACTGGCGCACGGTGACCGCGACGGCAGTGATGACGATCGCGGTGGTGTTGCTGCAACGAGCGCTCGGCGGCACTGCGACCTTCGGGCATCTGTTTGCCGAAATCCTCGCGGGCGCGCTGGCCTACGTGACCGTGCTGCTTGCCACGTGGCTCGCCGCGGGCAGGCCGCAGGGCGCGGAGGCGACCATCCTTGCCACGGTCCGCGAGGCCACTCGTCCGCTGCGCCGGCGCGGCAAGGCGGCTGGGCCGGCCGGCTGAGGCAGGACGCGGGCGCCGGTTTCACTCGGTTACCCACCGTCATGCTCTCCACCCCTTGCCCGGCGGGGCACCGCGATGATAGTGCCCCGGGGTTGCAACAGGGGCCGCGGACACATGGCGTCCACATTTGAGACCGTCGCCGGGATCATATCCGAGACATGCGACATTCCTCAGGAAAAGATCACCCCGGAATCGCATGCCATCAACGACCTGGGCATCGACAGCCTGGACTTCCTCGACGTTGCCTTCGCCATCGACAAGGCGTTCGGCATCAAGATGCCGCTGGAGCAATGGACCCAGGAGGTGAACGAAGGGAAAGTCTCGTCGGACGAATATTTCGTCCTGGGGCACCTGGCCGAGAACATCGACAGGCTGGTCGCCGCCAAGGTCGCCTGACGACGAATGCTGCTTGAATATTTCCAGATGGTGGACCGGATCGTCACGCTCGATCCGGAGGCGCGGGTGGTGCGCGCGGTCTGCACGGTGCCGGATCAATCCCCCATCTTCGAGGGCCATTTCCCCGGCTATCCCCTGCTGCCCGGGGTGCTGATGATCGAGACGATGGCGCAGACCGGGGGGTGGCTGGTGCTGGCCAACCTCCGCTTCGCGCGCATGGCGTTCCTGGCTCAGGTGAGGGAAGCCAAGCTGCGAGGCTTCGTCACTCCCGGCGCCCACCTGGAGGTGGAGGCGCGTCTGGTGCAGGATGGCTCCGGCTACGCGGTCGCCACCGGCCGGATAGAGCAGGAGGGCCGCAAGGTGGCGGAGGCCGAGCTGCGCTACGGCCTGGCGCCCTTCCCCAACGAGACGCTGCGCGCGCGGATGCTGGAGATCGCCCGCCGCGTGGCGGTGCCGGAGGCGTATCTGAGTGGCGGCTGACCGCGACGCACTGATAACGGGCATCGGCCTGATTTCCTCCCTGGGCGAGGGTCCCGACGCGACCTGGACCGCGCTCAACGCAGCCGGCGGTTTTCGGCCGGTGCTGGATACGGCGCGCTTCGCGCCCTGGCCGGTGCACCCGATGGTGAGGCTGGAATGGGAACGCCAGATCCCACGCCGTGAGCAACGGCAGATGGAGCCCTGGCAGCGCATCGGCGTCTATGCCGCAGGCCTGGCGCTGGACGCTGCCGGCGTGAAGGGCAACGCCGCCTTGCTCGAACGCATGGACATGATCGTGGCAGCCGGCGGGGGCGAGCGTGACTACGCATCCGACGAGGCGATCATCGCCGCCCTGCGCGGGGCCGCCGATCCGGGCGCAATGCTCAACGAGCGCTTGCTGTCGGACCTGCGCCCCACCTTGTTCCTCGCCCAGCTCTCGAATTTGCTCGCCGGCAACATCTCGCTGGTGCACGGGGTGGTTGGCTCCTCGCGCACTTTCATGGGTGAGGAGGCGGCCGGGACCGACGCCGTGCGTACCGCCTGTGCGCGCATCGCCGCCGGCCAGGGCGATTTGTTCCTGGTGGGCAGCTCGTACAACGCCGAGCGTCCGGACACCTTGCTGATCTACGCGGCGGGCGGCGTGCTGCGGCGGGAGCAATTCGCGCCGGTCTGGGAACGCCAGGCGACCGGCGGCGGGATCGTCCTTGGCTCCGCCGGCTGCTTTTTGGTGATCGAAAGCCGCGCCCATGCCGCGGCACGGGGTGCCAGGCCGGTCGCGCGAATCGCCGGCGTCGCGACCGGCCGTTGCCGCCGCCGGCCTGGAGAGGCGACGGAGGTGGCCAGACGCCAGCTCGCGGCCCTGCATCCCGGGGTGGAGATGGCCGGCACCGCGGTGATCTCAGGTGCCACCGGCGCCGCCGCCGCAACGGCCGAGGAAGCCGCGTTCCTGAAGGGTCTCGGCCTGCCGGTCCGCGCGGTGGGGACGGCGTTTGGCCACTCGCTGGAAGCCGCATTTCCCGCCAGCCTCGCCCTGGCGGCGATGGCCGTCGCTCGGGGTGAATTGTTCCATCCCCTGGAGCCAGCCGAGGCCGCGATGCAAGGCGAGCTGCGGCAGGCGCTGGTGACGTCCTGGGGGCTGTGGCGCGGCGAAGGCATGGCCCTGGTGGACGTGGCGTAAGGAGGCGAGTGCATGGCCGACCCGACCCTTGATTCGCGCAATCGCCCGGTGGTGGTGGTCACCGGGATGGGCGTGCTGACGTCGCTCGGCCGGGGGAAGCAGGAAAACTGGAGGAGGCTGGTGGCCGGAGAATCCGGCATCCATCGGATCTCGCGCTTCCCCGTTGCCGGCCTGCGCACGACCATTGCCGGCACGATCGATTTTGTCCCCGTGGACGAACTTTCAGCCCCTGCCCTGACCGAAACCCTCGCCGGCCTCGCCGCCGAGGAGGCGCTGGCCGAGTCCGGCATCGGCGCGCCAGGCGAATTTCCCGGACCGCTGATGGTCGCGATGCCGCCGGTGGAAATGGAATGGCCGCAGCGGGTCGCCATTGCCGCCGCGGCCGGCGCCGGCAACGCACCGGTCACCTGGATGGACCTGGTGCGCGCCGCGTCCGAGGGCCAGTTTTCCGCGTGGTCGGAGCGCTTCCTGTTTGGGTCTATCCCGCAACATCTGGCCGACCGCTTCGGCACCAGGGGCTCGCCGATCGCCACCTCCACCGCTTGCTCCTCCGGTGCCACGGCGATCCAGCTTGGCGTCGAAGCGATCCGCAACGGCGAAGCCGAGGCGGCGCTGGTGGTGGGCACCGATGCCTCGGTCAATCCCGAGAGCCTGATCCGGTTCTCCTTGCTTTCGGCCCTGTCGACCCGCAACGACCCGCCGGAGGCGGCTGCCCGCCCGTTCTCCCGCGACCGCGACGGCTTCGTGATGGCGGAAGGGGCCGGCGCGCTGGTGCTGGAGAGTTTCGCGCATGCGCGCGCGCGTGGCGCCGAAATCCTGGGCGTGGTCGAGGGTTGCGGCGAGATGGCGGACGGCTTCCACCGCACCCGCTCCTCGCCCGACGGCAAGCCGATCATCGCCTGCATGCGCCATGCGCTGGAGGATGCGGGCCTCGCGCCCGATGCGATCGGCTATGTCAACGCGCACGGCACCGGCACGCCGGAGAACGACAAGATGGAGTGTCTCGGCCTGTCGGCCGTGTTCGGAGAGCACGCCGGGTCGCTGCCGGTGTCGTCCAACAAGTCGATGATCGGCCACACGCTGAGTGCCGCCGGCGCGGTGGAGGCGATCTTTACATTGCTCGCGCTGCGCCGCGGCGTGCTGCCGCCCACGATCAATTACCAGACGCCGGATCCGGCGCTGCCGATCGACTGTGTGCCGAACGTCGCGCGGGACCTACGGGTGGCGCACGCGATTTCTAATTCGTTCGGGTTTGGCGGCCAGAATGCGTGCCTGGTGCTCGGCGCGTTATAACCCCGCCCTCCATTCACCTCGCCCGCGAAGCGGGAGAGGTCGAGGCGCGATAGCGCCGCGGGTGAGGGTGATCGGGCCGGTAGGAAGAAGACTGTGTACCGACCCGATCACCCTCACCCTCGACCTCTCCCGCGCGGTGCGGACAGCACCGCGCGGGAGCGGTTACGACGCGATCGACACGGTTGTCAGGTCGACGAACCAGCTCTGCACCGGGATGAATCCGGTCACCTTCTTCGACATCGCGCGCGGGTTCAGATCGTGCACGATGAACAACCAGGCGGCCTGATCGACGACGATACTGTGGGCCGCGGCAAGCAGCCTGGTTTGCTCCGCCTCGTCGAATGTCGCCTGCGCCTTGTGCAGCAGGACGTCGGACTCGGGGGTGCTGAAATGGCCCCAGTTGAAGCCGTTCGGCGCGTAGGTGTCCGACGCGTAGTAGCGGAACATGGTCGAGGGATCGACCGAACTCAGGCTGATATTGATGCCCTGCACGCCGTGCGATTGCGGTGCCTTGGTGTCGCTGCGCACGCCGACCAGCATGGTGCCCCATTCCACAACGTCGAAATCGATGTCCATTCCGGCAGCCTTGAAGTTCTGCTGCATGAATTCGTTCATCGGGATGGGCACCATCTGCCCTGAGCCTGACGTCGAGATCATGATCTTCGCCTTCAGCGGCTTGTCCGGACCGTAGCCTGCCTGTTTGAGCAAGTCCTTCGCCTTGGCCGGATCGTATGTGTAATGCTGCGCTGGGGTGCCGAAAAACGGGTGGCCGGGCGGATAGAGTCCCACCGCGGGCTTGCCCGTATCATTGATCAGCTTGCACAGGCCGTCGCGGTCCAGCGCGTAGTTGATCGCCTGGCGCACCCGCACGTCGTGAAACGGCGAGTCTCCGGTCACGTTCAGCACGTAGGGATAGGTGTGCGGATACGGCCACAACACGACGTTGAAGCCGGCGGCCTTGATCGAGGGAATGGCGTCCGGCGCCGGTACCTCGATCCAGTCCACCTGACCGGAGCGCAAGGCCGCGACTCGGGTGGTGGCTTCCGGCATCGGGTACAAGACCAGCTTGTCCAGTTTGGGAATGCGCGTCTTGTCCCAGTACGCGTCGTTGCGGGCCATTTCGACGTACTGGCCGGGCACGACGCTGGTGATTTTGAATGGCCCGGTGCCGGCCGGCTTCTTGGAGAATTCTGCCCAGTTCCTGCCGGATTGCTCCCAGCGGGTGGGGCTTACCATCAGCACGCGGGTGAGCAACCAGGGCAGGAAGCTGAACGGATATTTCGTCGTCATGACGACGGTCTTGTCGTCGGCCTTCTCGAAGCCGGTCACCATCGACAGCACCGATTTCACGATCGGGGAGGCCTGCGCGTCGTATTGCGGCGACTTATCGTCGTAGATGCGGCGCAGGTTCCAGATCACCGCGTCGGCGTTGAAGTCGCTGCCGTCGTGGAACGTCACGCCCTGACGTACGGCAAAGGTCCAGCGCAGCGGGCTGGTTTCGTCCGCATGCCACTCGGAGAACAATCCCGGGGTGATTCGTGCTGGCTTGTCGTGGGCGTTCTGACGCAGGTCCCAGTTCACCAGTGCGTCGTAGGATTGGTAGCCGAGGAAGCGGTATCCCTCGAAACCGTTATTGGGAATGCCGTGCGTGCTGGGCAGGTCGGCCGCGGTCATGGCGATGCGCAGCACCTGTGGCGATGCGGCTTGCGCGGACACTGCCGGCGCCGTGGCCGCGCCGGCGGTAGAGATAAGGAATTCTCGGCGGGACAGCATGATTGCTCCCTCAGGTCATGGAGATGTGTGTGAAATCCTGGGACCAGCTTTGTGCCGGATGGAATCCGGTGACGTGCGGCGACATCGCGCGCGGATTGAGGTCGTGGACGATGAACAACCACGGAGCTTCGTCGACGACGATGGCGTGGGCTTGTTGCAGCAGCGCCAATTGCTCTGCCGGATCGAAGGTGGATTGCGCCTTGCGGAGCAAGCCGGTGGCCTCGGCATTGCTCCAATGGCCCCAGTTGTAGTTGACCGGGGAGAAGCTGTCGGTCGCATAGTAACGGAACATCGACGACGGGTCGGTGAAGCTGAGGCTGATATTGATGCCGTCGTCGCCGTGCGATTGCGGTGTGGTCGGGGCGCTGCGCACCGCGACCAGCATGGTGCCCCACTCCACCACGTCGAAGTCGATATCCATGCCAACAGCCTTGAAATTCTCCTGCATGAACTCGTTCATCGGGATCGGCACCATCTGGCCGGACCCCGAGGTGGAGATCATGATTTTGGCCTTCATCGGCTTGTTCGGCCCGTAGCCGGCCGCGGTGAGCAATGCCCTGGCGCGTTCCGGATCATAGGTGTAACGGTTCTTCGGGTTGCCGAACACCGGGTTTTCCGGCGGATAGAGCCCGATCGCCGGCCGCCCGGTGCCGTTGATCAGCTTGCACAGGCCATCGCGGTCGACCGCGTAGTTGATCGCCTGGCGCACCCGTACATCGTGAAACGGCGAGTTTTGCAGGCAGTTCAGCGCATACGGATAGGTATGCGGATACGGCCAAAGGCTGATCTGCTGGCCGGCGGATTTCAGCGAGGGGATCGCGTCGGGCGGCGGCACCTCGATCCAGTCCACCTGCCCGGAGCGCAGCGCGGCGACGCGCGTGGTGGCTTCCGGCATCGGATACACGATCATCTTGTCGAGCTTCGGGATGCGCGTCTTGTCCCAATAGTCGTCGTTGCGCGACATCTCGGCATATTGGCCGAGCACGACCTTGGTGATTTTGAACGGTCCGGTACCGGACGGCTGCATCGCGAAGGCGGACCATTTGCCGCCGACCTTCTCCCATTGTGTGGGGCTGACGATCAGGATGCGGGTCAGCAGATAGGGCAGGAAGCTGAACGGGTATTTGGTGGTGATGACGATGGTCCTGGCGTCGGCTTTCTCGAACCTGTCGACCATCGACACGGTCGCCTTGACGATCGGCGCGGCGGGAGCGTCGTATTGCGGCGACTTGTCGTCGTAGATGCGGCGGAAGTTCCACAGCACTGCGTCGGCGTTGAAGTCGGAACCGTCGTGGAACCTGACGCCCTCGCGCACGGTACAGATCCAGCGGAGCGCGTTGGTTTCGTCGGGGTGCCAGGCGGTGAACAAACCCGGCGTGATGTCGGCCAGCTTGTCGGTGTGGGTAAAATCCCAGTTCACGACTGAATCGTACGCGGGGTAGCCGAGGAAGCGGAAGCCCTCGCCGCCGTTGTTGGGAATGCCATGCGTGGTCGGCAGGTCGGCGGCGGTCATGCCGACGCGCAGCACCTGCGGTACGGTAGCGGCGGCGCGCAGGCCGGGAGCGGTGGCGGCAGCGGTGGCGGCAAGCAGGCCACGGCGGGTCAGCATGGCGGGGTCTTTCCAATGACTGTTGGAAACATCAGGCCGCGCGCGTTCACGCCGCGGCGTCCGCCAGCGATTGCTCTGCTGCCGCGGGCCGCGCGATCATCTCGACGATGGTGGCGGTATCGACCACGTCACAGAAGGTATGCGCCATGGCCGAGAGCGTGGCGTTATGCTCTGCGTCGGTGAAGGTGGCGTTGCCGTCGCTGACGAAGAACACCCTGTAGTTCAGCATCATCGCGTCGCGGGCGGTGGACTCGCAGCACACCTGGGTCGCCGTGCCGGTGATGATCAGGGTGTCGATGTCCGCCGCCTGAAGCAATGCATGGAGGTTCGATGCGCCCGGAGCGAACGCACCGAAGCGGCGCTTCGGCACCTTGAGGTCGTGCGGCCGCACGTCGAGGCCGGCCCAAAGCGCATGGCCGAAGCTGTCGGGCGTGAACGCTTCGATCATGCGCCGGCGCCGTGCCGGCGTGCAGAAATGGTCGAAGTAGGTGGACCAGGTACGCACCGCCTCGGCGTCGAAGGTGTTCTGCACGTAGACGATCGGGCCGCCTGCCGCGCGCAAGGCCGCCGTGATGCGGTTCACGTTCGGCACGATTTCGCGGGCGGCGGCGATTTCCCCCACCGCACCCGGGGCCATGAAGCCGTTCTGGAGGTCGATCACGACATGGGCCGTGCGGGAGGGGTGGAGACGGTCGAACACGCGGATCCGGCCGCGGCGTTCGGTGACGCGGCGGACGACGTCGGGGTTCAGTTCGGGATGGTGCATGGCGCGCCCCCTTTGTTGCAATCGGCATCATGCTGCGATGCAGCATTGTGCGCAAGTGTCGTATTATGAGCAGTACTAGGTTGATTTTTAATCAGTACGCTTATGATGTAGGCGATAATTTCGGTGGACATGGCGCCAATTTGCACTGATGATGAAATGCTGCATCGCAGCAAAGTCGGCGATGCTCAGTCGAAAATCGGAGACACTCAGCCGCATGCTCCTGTTCGCCGCCCGCCGCGTCCTCCAGGCGATCCCCATTTTGCTCGGCGTCTCCCTGGTCGTGTTCGGCCTCGTCCACATCGTACCGGGGAACCCGATCGACCTGCTGATGCCGCCCGAGGCCTCGCCCGAAGTCATCGCCCAGATGAAGGCGGCATTCGGCTTCGACAAACCGCTCTACCTGCAATACCTGCTGTGGCTGTGGCGCGCCTTGCACGGCGATTTCGGCCTGTCCGTGTTCAACGCCACCCCGGTCTGGGGCCAGTTGATCACCGCGCTCGGCAACACCTTCATTCTCGGGGTGCTTGCGGCGCTGCTTGGCTTCTCGCTTGGCATCGCCTGCGGGCTTGTGGCGGCCTTGTTCCACGGTCGCTGGCCCGACAAAGTTTTCTCCGCCGTCGCCACCACCGGCGTATCCTTGCCGCATTACTGGTGCGCCATCGTGCTGGTGATGGTCTGCGCTGTGCTGCATGACTGGCTGCCCGCGCAGGGCATGGGCGATGACTCGCTGCCGCTGTACGACCGGCTGCAATACCTGGTGCTGCCGGTCATCACGCTGTCGCTGATTCCGATGGGCGTTGTGGGGCGCCTGGTGCGCGCCACCGTGCTGGAGACCGTCGGCATGGAGTTCGTCGGCGCGCTGACCGCGAAGGGCCTGACGAGCTGGCCGGTCATCCGCCACATCTGCAAGAACGCCGCCCCGCCCGTGCTGGCGCTGATGGGACTGCAATTCGGCTACTTGCTCGGCGGTTCGATCCTGGTGGAGACCGTGTTCAACTGGCCCGGCTCCGGCAACCTGCTGAACCTCGCGATCTTCCGGCGCGACATCCCGGTGCTGCAGGCGACCATCCTGGTGCTGGCGACATTTTTCGTCTTGCTCAACCTGCTCGTCGACATCGCCCAGGCGGCGATCGACCCGCGTATCCGGCGCTGACCACGATGTCCGACGCGACCATCGAATTCGTCCGTGCCCGGGCAGCCGCCGAGGCCGAAGCTCCCGCCGCCGCGCCGGGCTATTGGAAGTCGGTACGCCAGCGCCTGGCCCGCGACCCCGTCACCGTCGCGGTCAGCCTGATCTTGCTCGTCATCGTGTTCATTTCGCTCGGTGCGCCGCTGGTGACGCACTACGATCCGTATGCCGGCAGCGTGCTGGCGCGCCTCAAGCCGATCGGCACGCCGGGCCATTGGCTTGGCACCGACGAAACCGGACGCGATCTCTGGACGCGCCTCTGCTACGGCGGCCGCCTGTCATTGCTCGCCGGCATTCTGCCGGTGGCGATCTCCCTGCTGATCGGCGGCTTTTTCGGCATCCTCGCGGGCTATGCCGGCGGCATCGCGGGCACGCTGATCATGCGGACGATGGATGTATTCTACGCGTTTCCCTCGATCCTGCTGGCGATCGCGATCTGCGGGCTGTTAGGCAACGGACTGTCGAATTCGATCCTGGCGCTCGCGGTCGTGTTCATCCCACCGATGGTGCGGATCAGCGAAACGGTCACCACGCAGGCGCGCCAGCTCGATTTCGTCGAGGCGGCGCGGGCATCCGGAACCACCACCCTGCAAGTGATCCGCCACCACGTGCTGGCGAACGTGCTCGGACCGATCCTGGTGTACGCAACCAGCCTGATCAGCCTGTCGATCATATTGTCGGCCGGACTGTCGTTTCTCGGCCTGGGAGTGACGCCGCCACAGGCGGAGTGGGGGCTGATGCTGAACTCCCTGCGTCAGGCGATCTATGTGCAGCCGTACGTCGCGGCGCTTC
>Ga0335072_10002559_pt1 | contig 28109 bp, 19 predicted proteins | sample Lox_Sample_21_FD_206725 | JGI IMG/M metagenome (GOLD analysis project Ga0335072, IMG submission 206725) | Soil microbial communities from Loxahatchee National Wildlife Refuge, Florida, United States - Lox_Sample_2.1 | ecosystem: Environmental > Terrestrial > Soil > Wetlands | place: USA... | reverse complement strand
GCACAGCGATGCCGTCACGGTCGACTTCGAGCGCCAGGGCCCGGGCGAACGCGTTCATGCCGGCTTTCGATGCGGAGTAGGCGGTCCGAGCCATCATCGGCTCGTGCGCCGCCGACGACGAGATGAACACGAATCGCGAACCGGCGTGCATCCGCGGCAGCGTGGCGGCCGTCACCACGAAGCAGGAATCCAGGTTGGCCGAGATGATGGTCCGCCACTGATCGAAGGTCTGCTTGCGCGCGTAGGTTCCGCCCAGCGTGCCGGCCGCGTGCACGACGAGGTCGATCCTGTCCAAAGTGCTTATCGCAGCGGCGAACCCGTCGGGATCGGATGCGTCGGCCACGATGTGGCGGCCACCGAGCTCCTCGGCGGCCGCGCGCAACGGGGCTTCGCGTCGCGCCGCCAGCACTACGTCGTAACCCAGCTCGCACAGCTTGCGGGCGCATCCCTTACCGATCCCGCCGCTGCCGCCGGTGACTAATGCTGTTCGCATCGACGTCAAACGGGTCAAGGCCGCCGGATATCCCGCGGGCGGGACAATGCCTGCGGCGAAAGCGCATAGATGCGTTGATCAGGCCGGCCCGACAGCACATAGGTCTGTGTGTCGGCCAGATGGCGACCCGCGATGCGGCGAGCCCGGTCGACGTCACCCTCCGCGATGGTCTCGGTCAGCTTGGTGTGCGTGTTGAGCACCGCACGCCGCTGAGCCAACGAGGGGTAGGTGCCACGCGCGGCGCTTTCGTCGGCCCATTGTCGTTCGTGACTGGTCCACAACGTCTCCAGGCTGCCGACGACTGCGATGATGGTGTGATTTCCACAGCCGCGAACCACGAGATCGTGGAATTGACGGCCGATTTCGGTGAAGAGCCGGCCGTCGTCGAGATGCTCGGCCATCGAGTCGTTGACCAGCTTGAGTTCGGGCACCAAGGTGTCCGCCCGGTCGGGCCGCTGGGCCGCCAGCGCGGCGCAGGCGGGCTCGAGTTCCTGCAAGGCCATGCCCAGGTCGGCGACCGCAACGGATTCGCTCTGCAGTAGCAGACCGAGCATGTAGGCCGCGCTGGTCTTCGCCGGTGCGTGCACGACGGCGCCGCCGCGGTTACCCCGCCGGACCGAGACCAGACCCTCGGTTTCCAAGATCCGCAGCGCCTCCCGCAGGGAGACCAAGCTGACGTTGAACTGCTCGACTAGCACCTCCTGGCGCGGCAGCAGATCGCCATCAGCGAGCTCGCCGTCGATGATCTGACGGCGCAACTCGTCGGCTACGATTTCGGCGATCCTCGGCGCCGACAGGCGGCGACGGGCATCGGGGCCAATTCCCAGGGCGGTCATCCAATCCTCGCAACTCGAGTGGCTTAGCTATTTTAGCAGTAATGGTATAAATAGCCGCGTGAGGCGCGAGCCCGACAGCCGGCCGACACCGCTTGACGAATTGCGTGTCGTCGAGATCAGTGACCGGATAGCCGGTAGCTATTGCGGAAAGTTGCTGGTCGACGCCGGAGCGCAGGTGCGCACAATCGAACCACCACAAGGAGATTCATTGCGGCGGTATTCCGCCACCTGTTCGCCGGTGCCCGAGGGCTCTACTTCGCCGTTCTTCAGCTACCTCAACGCCGGCAAGCGCAGCCTGACCTGTGCGCCGAACTCCGAGCGCTATGGCGCCGAACTCGCCGCCGCAGACGTCGTCGTCGTCACCGCCGGCCGGTCGCAAGCGGCGGCGTTGGGCATCGATCCGCAGCGCTTGCTGGCCGACTCCCCGCGGGCGATCGTCGTCACGATCTCCGACTTTGGTTGGACCGGGCCGTACGCCGACCGCGCCGCCACCGAGTTCACCCTGCAAGCGTGGGCCGGCTCGCCCGGCTTTCGCGGCGATCCCGCCGGGCCGCCCATCTCGATCGGCGGCGACCTGGGCGAATACATGGGGGGTGTGTACGCCGCGTTCGGCGCGCTGGCCGTGCGCCGCCGCGTCGAGCACGGCGGTCCCGGCGAGCACCTCGACTTGTCCATGCTCGAAGCGATGACCGCGATGCAGAGCAGCGAATGGCTGCATTCGCAGCTGCTTCGCGTTCCGCCCATCCACCGCACCACCGAAGTGCCGTCGATCGAACCGGCCAAGGACGGCTACGTCGGGATCACCATGGTCACCGGTCAGCAATGGCTCGACTTCGTCGCGATGGTCGACTGCCCCCGGCTGGAGGAGATCGAACAACTGCGTTTTCAGATCGGCCGGTGGGGATACCGCGACCTGATCCGCGAACAGATTCACCCGTGGCTGGCCGAACGGACCGTCGACGAGATCGTCGAACTGGGCCAACTGTTCCGGCTGCCGATCGCGGCGTTGGGTAACGGCTCCACCATCGGCGAGCTGGAGTACGTGAGGCAGCGTGGGGTGTTCCTCCGCAATCCCGCGGGCTTTCACCAGCCCCGTCCGCCGTGGTTGATGTCGGCGTGCGCGCCCGCGCCACTGGGCCGCACCGCTGCGGTGGGCGCCGACAATGACGAGTCACCTTGGCGGAAAAGCAAACTCGAGGGGGAGCCGGCCTCGCGGACGCGGCCGCTTGAAGGCGTTCGGATCGTCGACCTGACCGCGTTCTGGGCCGGGCCGGCCGCAACCCACCTGCTGGCCGCCTTCGGTGCCGACGTCGTCAAGGTGGAGTCGGTACAGCGGCCCGACGGCATTCGTTACTCGGGCGGGATGCGTACCGATGTGGACGACTGGTGGGAGTACGGCTGGGTGTTCCACGCGATGAACACCAACAAGCGTTCGGTCACACTGGATTTGAACTCCGAGCAAGGTCGTCGCCTGTTCACCGAACTGGCGGCCGGTGCCGATGTCGTGATCGAGAACTTCTCGCCGCGGGTGATGGACCAGTTCGGCCTCACCGCCGATGTGCTGTTGGAGGTCAACCCCAAACTCGTCGTCGCCCGGATGCCCGCGTTCGGGCTGGCCGGCCCGTGGCGTGACCGGGTCGGATTCGCGCCCACCATGGAGCAGATCGCGGGGCTGGCCTGGGTGACCGGACTGCCGGAGGCTCCGCCGGTGACGCCGCGTGGAGCCTGCGATCCGCTGGCCGGCGTGCACGCCGCGTTCGCCGTGCTGGCCGCGCTGGACTTCGCCGAGCGCACCGGAACGGGACAACTTCTCGAGTTGCCGATGCTGGAAACGGTGTTGAACGCCACCGCGATACAGGCGATCGAATCCGAGGTCTTCGGGACAACGCTGAGCCGACGGGGCAACCGGGGGCACTGCGAGGTCAATCAGAACCTCTACCGCTGTGCCGGTGCCGACGATTGGATCGCGGTCACGGTGGAGAACGACCAGCAGTGGGCGGCGCTGGTCGATCTGATGGATCGACCCGGCTGGTGTGACGAGGGCCTGGCGGGTGTCAGTGGGCGAAAAGAGCGAGCCGACGACATCGATCGCCGGCTGCAGGAGTGGTTCGCCGCCCAGCCTCTTGAATCGGTGGTCGAGCGTCTGGCCGATGCGGGCATTCCCGCCGCGCCGGTGGTGTCGCCGTCGTTGGTCACCGAGAACCCACAGCTGCGTGATCGGGGATTCTTCGAGGCAATGGACCATCCGAGTACCGGTGCCGGTCTTTATCCCTGCCCGCCGTTCGCCTCGCTGGCCGGCCAGGACAGGTGGCTGCTGCGTCCGCCGCCCAGGTTGGGCGAGCACAATGAGGAGATACTGCGCGATCGGTGCGGGCTGACCGACGAAGAACTGACAAGCCTTGCGACCGGCGGGGTGATCGGGACCCGTCCCAAAGGCCTATAGGAGTAAGGGGACATCTGATGCGCGTGACCGTCGACGAGAACTTGTGTGAAGCCAACGGCTTCTGTGAATCGATCGCCGCGGACATCTTTGAACTGGGCGATGCCGACGTGGTGCAGATCGCGGACGGCCCGGTGCCGCCCGACCGGGAGATCGACGTCCGCGCCGCGGTGGACCAATGCCCGAAGGCCGCGCTGCGGCTGCACGACTGAGCTAACGCGGGCCAAATGACGTCGAGAGACATGACGAAGTACGCCGCGATGCGGCCCTACTTCGAGGTTGTGGCCGAGGGTGTCAAGGGTTTGGTCGACGGGAGCGACTTCTTCGACATGCACGCCGAGGATGTGGTGGTCGAGTTCATCATCACGGTCCCGGACTATCCGCGCAGAGTCGTCGGGCGCGAAGCGCTGGCCGAGCTCTACTCCGATTACGGGGATTCCATCGTTCAGAGCGGCAGCAGCGACGTGTACCGCTATTACGACCCCGAGAAGTCCACCGTGGTTCTCGAATACACCATGCATGGCACGGTGGTGAGCACGGGTGCGCCCTATGCCAACCGATTCGTTTCGATAATCACGATCCGGGACCGCAAGATCGTGCACTGGCGCGACTACCTGGACCCGTTGGCGGTTTTTGCCGCGTTCGGCTGGCCGAGCGTGGGCCCTGTGGTCGAAAAGTGATCGAAATGTGTGCCTAGGCCCCACATTCGACGGGCCATGCTGACCGCGCGGCTATCGCCGCTCGGTTAGCGATATCGCCATCTGGTCGTAGATCGACATGTTGGTGGTCAGATTCGGATAAGCCACTTTGGCCGGGCCGATTTCGATGTCGTCGCATCGCAGCAGCAGTTCATCGAACACCGCGCGAAGTTCCGCGCGCGCCAGCATCGCACCCAGGCAGTGGTGTGGTCCGCCGCCGCCGAAGGCCACGTGCGGGTTGGGCTGACGGGCGATGTCGAAGGTGAACGGCGCGGGGAAGACTTCCTCGTCGCGGTTCGCCGAACGCAGCATCGACACCACCCGGTCGCCCTGCGGGATGTGCTGGCCGTCCATCTCCACATCGACCTTGGCGGTGCGCGTCCAGTACGCCACCGGTGACGCCCAGCGCAGCACCTCCTCGACGGCGCTGGGCCGCAGTGCTTCCTGCTCGCGAAACGACTCCATCTGCTCTGGATTGGCCACGAACGCCTGCAGCCCGGTGGCCAGGGCGTTCTTGGTGGTGTCGCTGCCGGCGAACGTCAGCACGAAGAAGAAGAACTCGAGTTCGTTTTCGGGCAGGCTGAACTCTTCACCGTCCTCGCCGGTGATCACCGCGGACGCCAGTGTGCTCCAGATGTCGTCGGCGGGATTGCGCCGCTTCTCCGCGGTGAGCTCCATCGCGTAACCGAAGATCGTGGCGTACAAATCGGTGTAGTCCTGCCGGCACAGCCGTGCCCCGGCCGCGTTGGCCTTGAGGATGCGGTCCAAGCCATCGAAGATTCGTGGCCGGTCGGATTCCGGTATGCCGATGATGTCGCCGATGACCGTCATCGGCAGGGCGTCGGCAACGTCCTCGATCCAGTCCCCGCCGCCCTTGGCGAGCAGTTGGTCGATCATTCTCGCCGCACGCGCCCGGATGCCGTCCTCGAGTCTGGCGATCGCCCGCGGGTTGAAGGCGTTGGAGATGAGTTTGCGGCGTTTGTTCAGCCCGGGCGGGTCCATGTTGATGATCGTCGGATACGACGAAAACATACCGACCGGTTGGATGAGCGGGCCGTCGACCGCGGTGAACGAATCGACATCCCGGTGCAGGCGCACCGCGTGACGGTGCTTGGTCGTCACCCAGAAATCGCGGCGAACGGTCTCGGAGAACAGCCGAGTGACGCCGGGCGTGACGCGGTGCCGGAAAAGCGGCCTGCTGCGCCGTAAGTCGGCAAACAGTTCGTCCGGAAAACCGTTGCACCACAAGGAAAGATCGGAAAGATCCACTGCCGCAGCCGTCATTTGCAACCCCGGTTCTCCTGTCACCGCGCGGCGACCGGCGGCCGCCGCGTTGACGTTCAATGATTAAAATAGTAAAAATAGAGCCGGACGTCGAACCGCGGTGAGTTAAGGGCGGCCCAATTGCGCTCGGCTCACATGGTCCAAGCGGGATACGGAGTACTCGTGACGCATACGATTTCAGACCCGACCTCCGAGTCGGGTGCGGATCCCTCGGAACGTGAGTTCGGACCGGGCGGCATTGCGCTGTCGACCTACCGGTTCCCGACGGGATGGTTCATCGTCTCTTTCGCGTCCGATCTACAGGCCGGTCAAGTCAAGCGGGTGCACTACTTCGGTGAGGAGCTCGTGCTGTTCCGCACCGCGTCCGGCCAGGTACACGTGATGGACGCCTACTGTCAGCACCTCGGCGCCAACCTGGCCGTCGGCGGCACCGTGGAAGGCGAAAACATCGTCTGCCCATGGCATGGCTGGCGCTGGCGCGGCGACGGCACCAATGCGCTGATCCCGTACAGCAAGATCGGCTGCAAGAACAACGTCCGCATTCGCACCTATCCGACTGCGGAGTGGTACGGCTTCATCATCGTCTGGCACGAACGTCATGGCCGGGCGCCGTACTGGCAACCGCCGGTGCTGCCCGAACTGGAAACCAACGAGTACTACCCGCTGCACCCGCACACCCAGATGCTCAACCGGGTCAAGGTGCACCCGCAGATGATCATCGAGAATGCGGCCGACCCCTACCACGTTCAATACGTGCACAAGGCCGCCAGTCCCGCCACCACCGCATCGTTCGAGGTGTCGGGTTATCACCTGCACGCCACCGTCAACGCACATTTCGGCGGCGGCCGCGCATCGACCTGGTTGACCCCGAACGGGCCGGTCGATGCCAAGATCATCTACGACAACTACTCGCTCGGACTGGGCATCGTGCGTTTCCCCAGCGAGTTGGTCGCCACCATCCAGGTCACCGGACAGACGCCGGTCGACGAGGACTACACCGACTACTTCTACACCCAGGCCTCCGTTCGCGAGCCGGGTGATTCCGGCGACGTGCCCACCGGACGTGCCGCCAAATTCCTGGGGCTGCAGCTAGAAGTCATCAAACAGGACTTCTTCACTTGGGAGAACATGAAATATCTGGAGAAGCCGAACCTGGCGCCCGAGGAGGCACACGACTACGCCGCCCTCCGCCGCTGGGCACACCGCTTCTACCCGGGCACCCAACCTTCGGCCACCGACTTCGGCTACACCGCCGAAGGCGAGCCCGACCCAGCGGCCGCGAAAGCCTAACTGGAAGCCTGATGCGCCCGGACCGGAGCAAGCCCCTGGGGCCCTCCGATTTCGGCGTTGATCGTTTCACCGTGCCGGCCGTGCTCGATCGCCGGGCCGAGCAGTACCCCGACCGGGTGATGATGTCTATTGCAGGCATCGACGTGACCTTCGAGCGGATGCGGCAGCGGTCGTGCGCGGCGGCGAACATGCTGACCGAATTGGGCGTCGGCCCGGGTGACTGCGTGGCGCTGTTCACGGCCACCTGCCCGGAGTGGGTTTATTTCTGGCTCGGCGCGGCACGCATCGGCGCCATCAGCGCGGCGGTCAACGCCGCGAATAGGGGAGACTTTTTGCTGCACACCCTCCGGCTATCGCAGGCCAAGATGATCCTCACCGACGCTGAGCGACGCCCCCGCGTCGATGAGGTTGCCGATCGGTTGGACGCGGTGACCGACATTGTGGTGCAAGACGATTCACTCAGCCAGGCGTTGAGCGTTAGAGCCGACGGGGCCGCCCCGTTGGCGGACAGCTCAAGAGCGGCGGCAGACATCGGATCCCTGTTCTACACGTCGGGCACCACCGGACCTTCGAAAGCGGTTGCCACGACGTGGCACTACCTGTTCACCGTCGCCGCGACCGCCGCTTCGGCATGGGAATTTCGCGCCGGAGAAGTGCTGTGGACGGCGATGCCGCTGTTCCACCTGAGCGCGGCGCCCAGCGTGCTGGCCCCGATGCTGGTCGGCGGAACGACGGTGCTCGCGCAGGCTTTCCATCCCAGCGAGGTGTGGGATGACATCCGCGCCCGGGGCGCGATCGGCTTCGCCGGCGCCGGCGCGATGGTCTCGATGCTGCAGAACCTGCCCCCCGATTCGCGCGACGCGCAGTTGCCACTGCGGTTCATCTCGGCCGCACCCATCGACGCGAACTCCTACCGCAACATCGAAAGCCGTTACGGCTGCCGCATCGTCACGATGTACGGGATGACCGAAGCGTTTCCGATCGCCGTCAAAAGCGTGGCCGACGAAGGGGTCCCCGGAACGTCGGGCCGGCCCAATCCCAACTTCGAGGTGCGCATCGTCGACGAGGGCGGCAGCCCCGTACCCTCCGGCACCGTCGGAGAGATCACCTGCCGGCCCAGGTACCCGCACGTGATGAGCGAAGGCTATGTGAGCCGAGGCCTGCAGGTGGATCCGCACCAGGACTGGTTCCGCACCGGCGACCTTGGCAGGCTGGACGCGGATCAGAACCTGACATACGTGGACCGCATCAAAGATTCGCTGCGCAGGCGCGGCGAAAATGTCTCCTCGGTCGAGGTGGAAACCGTCGTCATGGGACATCCTTCCGTGGCCGAAGCCGCAGCGATCGGGGTGGCCAGTGAGTTGGGGGAGGACGACATCCTGCTGATCGTGACGTTGTGCCCCGGCGCCGCACTGGATTGCGCGGAGCTGCTCGACTTCTGCGCTGCTCGGATGCCGTACTTCTGCGTGCCCAGATTCGTCGAGACGGTAAATGAACTTCCGAAGAACGTCATCGGGCGGATACGTAAAGACTTGTTGCGTGCTCGCGGTTTAAATCCGAGCGCCTGGGACCGCGAAAAACACGGTTATATCGTCAGTCGCTGAGTGAGCGAGCCATGTTAAATTAGTGTTACATAAGCCATTTTTCCCCCGTCATTTCCCGAGAGGCTGGAGAGCCAAGATGACCCTGACCTATCAGCAAGAACAGTTCCTCCACGCCGCGACGGGCCGCGCTGCCATCCTCGACCTGACCGCCCGGCACAATCGCGCCTACTCCGACGGCGACCGTGAGCGCTGGGTCGCAACCTTCCGTCATTCCGGTGCCAGCTACGCCCGCGACGGCGAGACGTTCACCGATCTGCGCGCGGCCTTCGACGGCGGCGACGGGCAGCGCCTGGTGACGGTCGATCACGAGATCCACATCGACGGTGTGCACGCCACCCAGCGCTGTGTCGCCGTGCTCTACGCCGCCATGTACGGCGACACCACGCTGCGGGCGACGGGGATATTCCGGGACCAGCTGATCTACGAGCGGGGCGGCTGGTACTTCGAATCCCGCGAGCTCTCTTGGGATTCGGTGCCCAGCCGGCATCCGCTCGTCATGTAAGCGGCACCGATACGTGGACTCCGACCTCAGTTACCAACTGACCTTCGGCACCTACGAGGACGCGCTGCGAATGGTCGGCGCGGCGAGCGAACCGCGAACGGCGAAGACCCCGGTCAGCGGTGCGCGCATTCAATTGTTCGCCGCTATGGTTCACGACGGCAATCTTTCGTATTGGGATGCTGAGTTCGCCCGGCGGAGATGGGGAGGCCTGCTGGCCCCGCCGGCCCTGTTGATGGGATGGCTGATCCCTCCGCCGTGGGAACCGGCAGGCAGACCGCCGGCGGCGTCGGTGGTGCTTCGGGTGCCGCTGCCGGGCACCACATTCATCAACGCGGCCAACGATGTCGAGTTTTTGGAGCCGATTATCGAGGGCGATCTACTGACCGTTGTCGAGGAACTGGTGTCGGTATCGCCGGAAAAGCAGACTCGGCTCGGTGTCGGTCATTTCGTCCAAACGCTGGAGACCTATCGTCGTCAGGACGGGACCGTCGTTGCCAGGTGTCGGAATACCTTATTTCGGTTCACCCCCGGAGCACCGCGTGACCGGTGAGGATCTGGACTGGAACGGCATCACCGTTCCCGTGCAGCTGCCGGAGGTGGTCGACCACATCAGCTACCAGCGGGTGGTCGAGAACTCCGGGGCAACGTGGGACTACTTTCCGGGCCACTTCGATCCGAACTACGCCCAAAACCAAGGAAACCCAACGATTTACGTCAACACCATGCACCTGGCCGGATTCGCCGACCGCATCGCAACCGATTGGGCGGGCCCGGGCAGCCGGGTGGTGCGTCGTGCGCTGCGGCTGGCCGGCTCGGTCTATGCCGGTGACACGATGATCGGCCGCGGCCGGGCGGTGGCAAAGCGACAGGACACTTCGGTGGATCCGCCGCGCCGCCTTGTCGACATCACGATCGAGGTGACCAACCAGCACGGCGAGTTGTGTTGTCCGGTCGAGCTCACATTGCAGATGCCAAATACCGCAAGTGACCGATGACGATGTAGCCGAACTGCATCTGGCGGTCTGCCGACGGTTCGGCGAGGCCGTTCGGTCGGCGCACGCCGGAATTGATGTGCAGGCAAGGCTTCTCGTGCGGCTTGGCCGCGATCCCTCCTGGCGGCCGCCCGCTTTATAGCGGCGGCAACGTCCCCTTGGCGATCACCGTCTGGAGCTCGACATATTCGTCCAAACCCTCCGGCCCGAATTCCCGGCCGATGCCCGAATGCTTGAAACCGCCGAACGGGCTACCGATGTCGAGCGTGTACATGTTGATGCCGTAAGTGCCGGCACGCACCCTGGCAGCGACCTCGAGGCCGTGCGCGACGTCCGCCGTCCACACCGAACCGGCCAGGCCGTAATCGCTCTCGTTGGCGATGCGCAGCGCCTCTTCTTCGTCGCGGTAGCGCAGCACGGTCAGCACCGGGCCGAAAATCTCCTCACGCGCAATGCGCATGTCGTTGGTGGCGTCGGTGAAAAGCGTGGGCCGCACATACCAGCCCGTCTCTTTGTCGGTATCGAGGCCACCGAGCACGATGCGGGCGCCCTCGCTCTGGCCGGACCGGATGTACTCCTGGACCGTGTGTTGGTGCCGCTTCGCGAACATCGGCCCGATGTCGGTCGCCTCGTCGGTGGGATCGCCGACCTGCAGGGCCGACATCATCGCGGCAAGCGCGTCGACGAATTCGTCATGACGCTGCTCGCTGACCAGGATTCGGGTCTGCGCGACGCAGGCCTGCCCGTTGTTCATCAGGCTGGCCGACTTCAGCGACGCGACGGTCTTGTCGATGTCGGCATCGTCGAGGACGATCGCCGCCGACTTACCGCCGAGTTCCAGGCTCACCCGCTTGAGCTGTTCGCCACACAGCGTGGCGATCCGGCGACCGACGGCACTGGAACCTGTGAACGAGACCTTGTCCACACCGGGATGGCGCACGAGGGCCTCGCCGACATCCGTGCCCCCCGGCAACACGGACACCACGCCGTCGGGGAGGCCGATCTGCTCAATCATCTCGGCCAACCACAAAGCGTCCAAAGGTGTTTCGGGCGCGGGCTTGATGATGACCGGGCAGCCGGCGATCAGGGCCGGGATCAGCTTGGGCATGATCAGGAACTGCGGCACATTCCACGGCACGATCGCCGCGACCACCCCGACCGGCGCGCGGCGCAGGTGCACCTCGCCGAGCACACCCTGGCGGCGTTCGGTCCACGGGAACTCCCGGGCAGCGGCAAGCGTGAGGTGAATCATCGCGGCCGCTGCGGCCCCCTGACCCATCCGGCTGAAGCTGCGCGGTGACCCCATCTCGTCGGTGATCAGGTCGGCCATCTCGTCGATGTGGCCGGCGTATATCGCGGCGAGCTGTTCGACCTTGGCCATCCGGTCGGCGTGGCTCATCCCTGGCCACGGGCCGTGGTCGAAAGCCTGTCGCGCCGCGGCGACGGCGGCGTCGACGTCCTCGGGTCCGGCCACCTGGACGTGGCCGACCGGCTCTTCGGAGTGTGGCGAGATGACGGCGAGCTGCTGGGGGTTGGCGGGCTTGTGCCACTGCCCTCCGATGAACAGTTCGTCATAGGAACGATGGCCGGAATTTTCTGTCATCGGGGCACTTCCTCAGGGAATGGGACCGCGACCGCAATCTTGCTATTGACGCTAACATAGCCAAGAAAGCAGGATTGCGCTGTGACAAGGAAGCCCGCAGGGGCGGAGACGTGACATGAACGACTGGCGCAGGTACCCGTTTCAGTTGGTGCCCGGCGATAGCCAGCTGGATTTTCCCGCCGCCGAAGGTGAACACCCCGACCAGGAGTCGGACACCTGGTTTATCGCCGGTCAGCTCGATGCCGCCGAAAGTGGCCGCTCCTTTGCCTTCCTGACCATCTTCAACAAGAACCGGCCCGGGGGAACGATCGTCGCGGACTTCTACACGATGGCCCTTTTCGATCTGGATTCCGGCGACTACGGAACCTATACGGATTACGACATGCCGCCGGCCAACATGGAGCCGGGAGCGCAGCGCAAGCTCGCGATGGCCCTGGGCTATCTCGACATCAGCTACCACAGCAGCGCCGGAACCGCGTCGTGGACCGCCAGCCGTAACGGCGACGGAGAATTGCTGCCCTACACCTATCGGGTCAGCCTGGTGGGCGAGGACCACCGGGGCCGGTCCATGCGACTGGATTTGGCCGTCACACCAACGCGTGCACCGACACCGGTCGGCGCGTCGACCTACAACGGAAAGATTGTCTGCTTCGGCCAAAGCGACACCTACTCGTATTTCCAGACCGGAATGGCGATGACCGGAACGTTGCGTTGGGGCGACGTCGTCGAGGAGGTCTCCGGCAGCGGCGGGCATGTCGACCGACAGTGGTTTCCGAAATATGCCGTCGGTGGGGGAAGCGGGGGAGACCCGCGGGCCAGATCGCACGAATGGCGCACCATCAATTTCGACAACGGCGTCGATCTGAGCATCTGGCGGCAGTTCGACCGCACCAATGGCAATGCGCTGCAACCGTTTACCGGTGTGACGACGAGCTATCCCGACCCGGCCATGCCGCCGGAGTGCGCCGAGGACGTCGAGGTCACGATCAGCAGCTACGTTCGATGGCCGGAAACGATGCGGCCTCTGGTGCGGCCACTTGCCCCAGCCCGCTACATGCCCGATCATCACCGGATCACCTGCGCCACACTGAAACTGGACCTCATCGGAGAGCCGCTGGTGGCGGCGCCGGCGCATGGCCTGCCGATCGAATACATGGAAGGCCCGTACCGCTACGACGGGACGCTGTGGGGCAAACCGGTGACCGGTTTCGCGTTCAACGAGCGTTCGCTGGCGCTATACCGGGATTGGGAGCTGGTTGAGGTGCTGGCCACTACCGTCGCCAACACCGAACCACCGGCGCCCGACCTGCAGACGACGGTCGATCAGCTGGTGCCGTTGATAGCCGCCGGCCGTCGCAGCGAGGCGGTCGAATTACTGACCGGCATGGCGTCCGGCCAAAACGCCACAGTGGCAACCATTCTCGAGGACCTCATCGCCGTGCTGTCATCGCATTAAGGGCGGGCAAGCGCATCGGCCCAGGTGATGTGGCGATGCTGTAGTCCCGGCTCGTTGCGTCCGAACCGCAGCTGCTCGCGAGCGCCCGACTCGAGGTTGGCCTGCAGGCCCGCGACCAGCTTGTAGTCCTCGTCGCGCACCGTGGCATGGGCATATTCGAAGACGGCCTGCGCCCCGGCGGCCACGGATTCCTCGGACAGGTCCAGCGGCGTCGAGTTCTGATGAACGGTGATGGACCGGCCGGGTTGATCGCCCGGGTAGATCCGGAACAGCTCGCCATTGGCGATCGTCACCGAGAGCACGATGTTGGGGAACAGCGCGTAGATGACGACCATGTTGTGGAAGGGATCCCACTGCTCTTCGGGAACGTTTTCCAGTTCCAGAATCGTGTTGAGCGGGAAGATCAACCGGTGATGCGGCCCGTAGGAGTCGAATACCGTGCAGTTGCTGCGCGCGATCCTGGCGAAGGTCTGCCGGTGGACGGTGGCGAAATGATAGTTCTCCGCGAAGGTGTCGACCGCCAGCTTCCAGTTGATCGGGGAGTCGAGAACCTTCTCGCCCAGCGGAGACCACCGTCCGATGCCCCATGAGTCGAGCTCGTCGGCCAGCGATCCCAGGTGTGCGGCGATGTCCAGGTGAGCATCGGGATCTAGTGCCACCCAGAGGAATCCGGCGAATTCGACGGCCGGAAGCTCGGTCAAACCGTCGGACTTGACGGTTATGTCCGGGAAGCCCTCGCGGCCCGGCAGCCCGACCAGCGTGCCGGTGTTGTCGTATGTCCAGGCGTGGTACGGGCAGGTGAACCGCTTGGCGCTGCCGCATCCAGTCACCACCTGCGACTGCCGGTGCAGGCAGACATTGTTGAACGCCCTGACCGTTCCATCAGATGTTCTGGTCAGCAGGACCGATCGCCCCATCACCGTCTTCGTGCAATACGCGCCGGGAGCGGGAAGCTCCGAGACGTAGCCGACCAGTTGGGGACTGGCCATCAGCATGGCCCGGTCGCGGGCGTGTTGCGCGAGGCAGGTGTAGTCGGTCGCGTCGACCATGTGCTCGCCGGCCGCGAGGTCGGTGGTCTTGTCGCGGGCCAATTTCAGGGCCCGGCGGGTCAGGTCGATGAGCTGGTCACGGTCCATCGTCTCAGTACACACCTTGCGACACTGGCAAGGACAAGGAGTGGCTGAGCAGTTGGTGATCGGCGACGTCACGGCCTCGACGGGAGTCCAGACCGCGCGGCGCGGTTCCAAAACCGACGTTGCGGCAATGTGACGCAGATGTGACTGCTGTGTCCAGTGTGTCGTCTGGTGTTTATGTCGTACCCTGTGGCTTGTGCCATCGGTTTCGCGACGTGACCTGCTCAAACTCGCGGCCGCGACCCCAGCCGTATTAGGCCTGGGCGTCGTGGCGTCATCGTTGCGCGCCGCGCCGGCGTCGGCGTCACTCGGCACCCTGTTGGACTATGCGGCCGGCGTCATTCCGGCCAGCCAGATCAGGGCTGCCGGCGCCGTCGGGTCGATCAGGTACGTGTCCGATCGGCGGCCCGGCGGTAACTGGATGCTGGGCAAGCCGATCCAGGTCGCCGAAGCGCACGACCTCAATAGCAACGGGCTGAAAATCGTGTCGTGCTACCAGTACGGCAAGGGCGGTTCCGCCGATTGGCTGGGCGGCGCCGGCGCCGGCCTGAAGCATGCGGAGCGCGGAATGCAGTTGCACGCCGCCGCCGGCGGTCCCGCCGGCGCCCCGATCTACGCGTCGATCGACGACGATCCGTCCTATGACCAGTACAAAAACCAGATAGTCCCGTACCTACGGTCCTGGGAATCGGTGGTCGGGCATCAGCGGACGGGCGTTTACGCCAATTCGAAGACGATCGACTGGGCGCTGCACGACGGCCTGGGCTCGTACTTCTGGCAGCACAACTGGGGCTCGCCGAAGGGGTTCGCGCATCCGGCCGCGAATTTGCACCAGGTCGAGATCGATAAGCGCAGCGTTGGCGGGGTCGGGGTGGACATCAACGAAATCCTCAAGCCCCAATTCGGGCAGTGGGTCTAGCCCTCGCACGTCATCTCGAACGCTGCTCGGCTCGACAACCAAACCCTGCCGGCCCTCGGCGTCACGCGCTCCAGCAAACACTCGTTCGCCGTTCATCCGGCGCCGCGGCCGGCGACGGTCGCGCCGCGGCCCGACGCACGAATCATCTGATGCCCGTCGCAGCGCGAATTTTTAACATAACGATTTGATAACGAAACTGCCTTAACCAGCGCAGTTATAGCTACTCGACCGTAACCACCTGCATGCAGGACGTTTTCTTCCGGCGCTCGCGGCCGCGGTTCAACCGGGTGTTACCCACGACACGGTTACCCGTGCGTAGAACTCATCAGTAACTGCTCAGCATGCAAAAAGGCCACTGATTCTTATGACACTCTTAGTACAGCCGATGCAGTCCGACGCGCCGCTCGGCCACGGGGGTGGCCCGCCGACCAGACACCGGTCAGCTGCTTTTGGGCTGCGATTCAACGCGGAATCGACGTGAAACGGCAGGCCCGCATGCCGGTGCGACACCGGCCCAACGAACCGATACGTAAAGACGCATACAGGGAGATATAAAAGGTGACGATCCACGAGCCTGACCGGGTGTCCGCTGACCGCGACGGGAACAGCCCGCCCAGTACTCATGCTCTGGTTGACCGTCTGACGACTGGTGAGCCGTACGCTGTCGCGTTCGGCGGCCAGGGGAGTGCCTGGCTGGAGACCCTGGAAGAACTGGTGTCGTCGGCCGGCATCGAAACCGACTTGGCAACACTGGCCGGCGAAGTGGAGCTGCTGCTCGAGCCGGTGGCAAAAGAGCTGGTCGTGGTGCGCCCAATCGGTTTCGAGCCACTGCGGTGGGTACGCGCGCTGGCGGCCGAAGATCCGGTTCCATCAGAGAAGCACCTGACGTCGGCCGCGGTGTCGATACCCGGCGTGTTGCTCACCCAGATCGCGGCCGGGCGCGCCCTGGCCCGACAGGGCATGGACTGGGTCGCGACACCACCGGTGGCCGTCGCCGGGCATTCGCAAGGTGTCCTGGCGGTCGAGGCCTTCAAGGCGGCGGGTGCGCGTGACGTCGAGCTGCTGGCGCTGGCCCAGCTGATCGGTGCGGCCGGGACGCTGGTGGCCCGGCGACGCGGTATATCCGTGCTCGGTGACCGCCCGCCGATGGTGTCGGTCACCAACGCCGACCCCGAACGCATTCGCCGGCTGCTCGACGAGTTCGCGCAGGATGTTCGCACCGTGCTGCCGCCGGTGCTGTCCATCCGCAACGGCCGGCGTTCGGTCGTGATCACCGGCACCCCGGAGCAGCTGTCCCGATTCGAGCTCTACTGCCAGCAGATCTCCGAGAAAGAGGAGGCCGACCGCAAGAACAAGGTCCGCGGCGGCGACGTCTTCTCGCCGGTCTTCGACCCGGTGCAGGTGGAGGTGGGCTTCCACACGCCGCGGCTGGCCGACGGCATCGACATCGTCGGCGCCTGGGCGGAGAAGGTCGGCCTCGATGTGGCAGCCGCACGGGAGCTGACCGAGGCCATCCTGGTGCGCGGGGTTGACTGGGTGGACGAGGTCACCAGAGTTCACAAGGCCGGTGCGCGTTGGATTCTTGACCTGGGTCCCGGCGACATCCTCACCCGGCTGACCGCGCCGGTGGTCCGGGGTCTCGGCATCGGCATCGTGCCGGCGGCAACCCGCGGCGGTCAGCGCAACCTCTTCACCGTCGGAGCCGTCCCCGAGGTGGCCCGGGCCTGGTCAAGCTACGCCCCGACGGTGGTCAGCCTGCCCGACGGCAGGGTCAAGCTGTCGACGAAGTTCACCCGGCTGACCGGGCGTTCGCCGATCCTGCTGGCCGGCATGACCCCCACCACCGTCGACGCCAAGATCGTCGCCGCCGCGGCCAACGCGGGCCACTGGGCCGAGCTGGCCGGCGGCGGGCAGGTCACCGAAGAAATCTTCGCCGACCGGATCGAGCAACTGTCCGGGCTGCTCGAGGACGGCCGTACCTACCAGTTCAACGCGCTGTTCCTCGACCCGTACCTGTGGAAGCTGCAGGTTGGCGGCAAGCGTCTGGTGCAGAAGGCCCGTCAGTCCGGTGCGGCGATCGACGGTCTGGTGATCAGCGCCGGCATTCCGGATCTCGAGGAAGCCGTCGAGCTGATCGACGAGCTCAACGACGTCGGCATCAGCCACGTCGTGTTCAAGCCGGGCACCATCGAGCAGATCCGCGCGGTCATCCGCATCGCGACCGAGGTGCCCACCAAGCCGGTGATCATGCACGTCGAGGGCGGGCGCGCGGGTGGCCACCATTCCTGGGAAGACCTCGACGACCTGCTCGTTGCGACCTACTCGGAGTTGCGGTCGCGCCCCAACATCACCGTCTGCGTGGGCGGTGGCATCGGCACCCCCGAGCGGGCCGCCGAATACCTGTCCGGGCGCTGGGCCGAGTCCTACGGCTTCCCCCTGATGCCGATCGACGGGATCCTGGTCGGTACCGCGGCGATGGCCACCAAGGAGTCGACCACCTCCCCGTCGGTCAAGCGCATGCTGGTCGAGACCCAAGGCACCGACCACTGGATCAGCGCCGGAAAAGCCCAGGGCGGCATGGCTTCCAGCCGCAGCCAGCTCGGTGCGGACATCCATGAGATCGACAACACCGCCTCGCGTTGCGGACGGCTGCTGGACGAGGTCGCCGGGGACGCGGAGGCTGTCGCAGAGCGCCGCGACGAGATCATCGCGGCAATGGCCAACACCGCCAAGCCATACTTCGGCGACGTCTCGGAGATGACCTACCTGCAGTGGTTGCAGCGCTACGTCGAGCTGACCATCGGCGAGGGCAACTCGACCGCCGACACCGCCTCGCCGGGCAGCCTCTGGCTGGCCGACACCTGGCGCGACCGCTTCGAGCGGATGCTGCAGCGCGCCGAGGCGCGGTTGCACCCGCAGGACCACGGCCGGATCGAGACGCTGTTCGACGGCTCCGACGAGCAGGGCGCGCGGCTGCTGGAGACTCCGGACCAGGCCATCGCCGCGCTGCTGGACCGCTACCCGGACGCCGAGACCGTGCAACTGCATCCGGCCGATGTGCCGTTCTTCGTCACGCTGTGCAAGACGCTGGGCAAGCCGGTCAACTTCGTGCCGGTCATCGACAAGGACGTCCGGCGCTGGTGGCGCAGTGACTCGCTGTGGCAGGCACACGACGCTCGCTACGAAGCCGACCAGGTCTGCATCATCCCGGGCACCGCGTCCGTCGCGGGGATCACCCGGATGGACGAACCCGTTGGTCAATTGCTCGACCGCTTCGAACAGGCCGCCATCGACGCGGTGCTGGGCGCCGGAGCGGAGCCGAAAGCCGTCAGGTCACGCCGGTTGGGCCGCGCCGACGTGACCGGACCGCTGGCCGTCGTGCTCGACGCGGCCGACGTGTTGTGGGCCGGACGCACCACCGCCAACCCGGTTCATCGAATCGCCGATCCGGCCGACTGGCTGGTGCACGATGGACCCGAAAGCCTGCGTGCCACACACTCATCCACCGGCGCGCGGCTGCAGGTCAAATCCGACGACGGGGCCGGCACCGAGCAAGTCGTTCTCAGCGTGCCGATATCCGGCGTCTGGGTCGATATTCCATTCACGTTGCACGCCAACACCCTTGATGGTGGTATTCCGGTGGTCTCCACCGAAGACGCCACCACCGCCATGCGCGCGGTCTTGGCGATCGCCGCCGGTGTCGACGGGCCGGAGTTCCTGCCGCGGGTCACCGACGGGACGGCCACCGTGACCGTCGACTGGGATCCCGAGCGGGTCGCCGACCACACCGGTGTCACGGCCACTTTCGGTGAGCGGCTGGCGCCCAGCCTCACCACCGTGCCCGACGCACTCGTAGGTCTTTGCTGGCCCGCGGTTTTCGCGGCCATCGGCTCTGCGGTCACAGACGCCGGTGTTCCGGTGGTCGAGGGGCTGCTGAGCCTGGTGCACCTGGACCACGCCGCCCATGTGGTTGGCAAGCTGCCAGCAGTCCCGGCCCAATTGACCGTCACCGCAACGGCTTCCTCGGCGACCGACACGGACATGGGCCGTGTTGTCCCGGTCTCGGTGACGATTAGCGGCGCGGCCGAGGCCGAAGGTACGGTGATCGCCACCCTCGACGAGCGATTCGCGATTCTCGGGCGTACCGGTGCCGCCGAACTCACCGACCCGGCCCGGGCCGGTGGCGCGGTATCCGAGAACGCGACCGACACTCCGCGCCGTCGCCGCCGCGATGTCGCGCTGACCGCACCGGTCGACATGCGTCCGTTCGCGGTGGTGTCCGGTGACCACAACCCGATTCACACCGACCGGGCGGCCGCGCTGCTGGCCGGCCTGGAATCGCCCATCGTGCACGGCATGTGGTTGTCGGCCGCCGCGCAGCACACGGTGACAGCCACCGACGGACAAGCCCGCCCGCCGGCCCGGCTGATCGGGTGGACCGCGCGATTCCTGGGCATGGTGCGTCCGGGCGACGAAGTCGACCTCCGTGTCGACCGTGTCGGAATCGATCAGGGCGCTGAGGTTTTGGAAGTGGCCGCACGCATTGGATCGGATCTGGTGATGTCGGCCACCGCCCGGCTGGCCGCGCCCAAGACGGTCTACGCGTTCCCGGGCCAGGGTATCCAGCACAAGGGCATGGGCATGGAGGTCAGGGCCCGGTCCAAGGCGGCCCGCAAGGTATGGGACGCCGCCGACAAGTTCACCCGCGACACGCTGGGCTTCTCGGTGCTGCACGTCGTGCGCGACAACCCGACCACCATCATCGCCAGCGGTGTGCACTACAACCACCCCGAGGGCGTGCTGTACCTGACTCAGTTCACTCAGGTCGCGATGGCGACGGTGGCCGCTGCGCAGGTCGCCGAGATGCGCGAGCAAGGCGCCTTCGTCGAAGGTGCCATCGCCTGCGGCCATTCGGTCGGCGAGTACACCGCGCTGGCCTGCGTGACTGGCATCTACGAGCTGGAAGCCTTGCTGGAGATGGTGTTTCACCGTGGCTCGAAGATGCATGACATCGTGCCGCGCGACGAGCTGGGCCGCTCCAACTACCGGTTGGCGGCAATCCGGCCCTCGCAGATCGACCTGCCCGACGACGAGGTTCCCGCATTCGTCGCCGGAATCGCCGAGAGCACCGGGGAATTCCTGGAGATCGTGAACTTCAACCTGCGTGGCTCGCAGTATGCGATCGCCGGCACGGTGCGCGGTCTGGAAGCGCTGGAAGCCGAGGTCGAGCGTCGCCGTGAGCTCAGCGGTGGCCGGCGCTCGTTCATTCTGGTGCCCGGCATCGACGTGCCTTTCCACTCGCGGGTGCTGCGGGTGGGGGTGGCCGAATTCCGCCGTTCACTGGAGCGGGTCATGCCGCGCGACGCGGATCCCGACCTCATCATCGGGCGATACATCCCGAACCTGGTGCCGCGGCCGTTCACGCTGGATCGCGACTTCATCCAGGAGATCCGTGATCTGGTGCCCGCTGAGCCACTTGACGAGATCCTCGCCGACTACGACACCTGGCGTCGCGAGCGGCCGTTTGAAATGGCGCGCACGGTTTTCATCGAGCTGCTGGCCTGGCAGTTCGCCAGCCCGGTGCGCTGGATCGAAACCCAGGACCTGCTGTTCATCGAAGAGGCCGCAGGCGGCCTGGGGGTGGAGCGATTCGTGGAGATCGGCGTGAAGACGTCGCCGACCGTCGCAGGGCTGGCCACCAACACCTTGAAGCTGCCCGAATATGCCCACAGCACAGTGGAAGTGCTCAATGCCGAGCGCGACGCGGGGGTGCTGTTCGCCACCGACACCGACCCCGAACCGGAGCTTGAAGCCGACGAGTCGGCACCGGTCGCCGAGTCCGCCGCGCCTGAGGGCGCCGCTGCTGTGGAGGCCGCACCGGCGGCCCCTGCTTCTGTGCCGACGGCTCCGTCGGGTGCGGCTCGGCCCGACGACATCGTGTTCGACGCCGCCGACGCGACCTTGGCGCTGATCGCGCTGTCGGCCAAGATGCGTATCGATCAGATCGAGGAACTGGACTCCATCGAGTCCATCACCGACGGCGCCTCGTCGCGGCGCAACCAGCTGCTGGTGGACCTGGGCTCGGAGCTGAACCTGGGTGCCATCGACGGTGCCGCCGAGGCCGACCTGGCCGGGCTGCGGTCACAGGTCACCAAGCTGGCGCGCACGTACAAGCCTTACGGCCCAGTGCTTTCCGACGCGATCAATGACCAGCTGCGCACGGTCCTCGGTCCCTCGGGCAAGCGGCCCGCCGCCATCGCCGAGCGGGTCAAGAAGACCTGGGAGCTCGGTGAGGGTTGGGCCAAGCACGTCACGGTCGAGGTCGCGCTGGGAACCCGCGAGGGCACCAGTGTTCGTGGCGGCGCGATCGGTCACCTGCATGAGGGCGCGCTGGCCGATGCCGGCTCGGTCGACAAAGTCATCGATGCCGCGGTCACTTCGGTCGCCGCACGCCGGGGCATTTCGGTGGCGCTGCCGTCGGCCGGCGGCGGTGGCGGTGCGACCATCGACGCGGCCGCGCTGAGCGAATTCACCGATCAGATCACTGGTCGCGACGGTGTGCTCGCCTCAGCGGCCCGCCTGGTGCTGGGTCAGCTGGGTCTGGACGACCCGGTAAGCGCACTGCCGACGGCCACCGATGCCGAACTAATCGATTTGGTCACCATCGAACTGGGCCCGGACTGGCCACGTTTGGTGGCACCGGTGTTCGACGCCAAGAAGGCGGTCGTGTTCGACGACCGCTGGGCCAGCGCCCGCGAGGACTTGGTCAAGCTGTGGTTGGCCGACGAGGGCGACATCGACGCCGACTGGGTGCAGCTCTCGGAAAGGTTCGAGGGCGCCGGACACGTCGTCGCCACGCAGGCCACCTGGTGGCAGGGCAAGTCGCTGGCTGCGGGCCGTCAGGTCCACGCGTCGCTGTACGGCCGGATCGCCGCCGGCGCCGAGAATCCGGATCCAGGCCCCTACAGCAGCGAAACCGCCGTAGTGACAGGGGCTTCGAAGGGCTCGATCGCCGCGTCGGTGGTCGCGCGACTGCTCGACGGCGGTGCCACCGTCATCGCGACGACGTCGAAGCTCGACGACGAGCGGCTGGCGTTCTACCGTTCGCTGTACCGCGACCACGCCCGCTACGGCGCTGCCCTGTGGGTGGTCGCCGCCAACATGGCGTCCTACTCCGATATCGATGCCCTCGTCGAATGGGTCGGCACCGAGCAGGCCGAAAGCCTTGGGCCGCAGTCGATTCACATCAAGGACGCGCAGACCCCAACGCTGCTGTTCCCGTTCGCGGCCCCGCGCGTGGTCGGGGACCTGTCGGAGGCCGGCTCGCGCTCCGAGATGGAGATGAAGGTACTGCTGTGGGCCGTGCAGCGGCTGATCGGCGGGCTGTCGAAGATCGGCGCCGAGCGCGACATCGCGTCGCGGCTGCACGTGGTGCTGCCCGGTTCGCCCAACCGCGGAATGTTCGGCGGTGACGGCGCCTACGGTGAAGCCAAATCCGCGCTGGACGCCCTGGTGAGCCGCTGGCATGCCGAGCCGTCGTGGGCGGCACGAGTCAGCTTGGCGCACGCGCTGATTGGCTGGACTCGTGGCACCGGGTTGATGGGCCACAATGACGCCATCGTCGACGCCGTCGAGGAGGCCGGTGTCATCACCTACTCCACCGACGAGATGGCCGCCATGCTGCTCGCCCTGTGCGACGTGGAATCCAAGGTCGCCGCGGCGGGTGCGCCGATCAAGGCGGACCTGACCGGCGGGCTCGGCGACGCCGACCTTGACATGGCCGAGCTGGCCGCCAAAGCGCGGGAGCAGATCACGTCGGGTGAGGACGCCGAATCGCCCGAGACTGAGGGCACCATTGCCGCGCTGCCATCCCCGCCGCGCGGATTCAGTCCGGCGCCACCCCCGGAATGGGACGACCTCGACGTCGACCCCGCCGATCTGGTGGTGATCGTCGGCGGCGCCGAACTCGGTCCGTACGGCTCGTCACGCACCCGGTTCGAGATGGAGGTCGACAACGAACTGTCGGCCGCCGGTGTGCTCGAGCTGGCGTGGACCACCGGGCTGATCCGCTGGGAAGACGACCCTCAACCCGGTTGGTACGATACCGAATCCGGCGAGCTGATCGACGAGGCGGAACTGGTCGAGCGCTACCACGACACCGTGGTGCAGCGCTGCGGCATCCGCGAGTTCGTCGACGACGGCGCGATCGACCCCGACCACGCGTCACCGTTGCTGGTAAGCGTGTTCCTGGACAAGGACTTCGCGTTCGTGGTGTCGTCGGAGGCCGACGCCCGCGCCTTCGTGGAGTTCGACCCGGAGCACACCATCATCCGGCCGGTGCCCGATTCGAGTGACTGGCAGGTCATCCGTAAGGCCGGCACCGAGATCCGGGTGCCGCGAAAGACCAAGCTGTCGCGCGTCGTCGGCGGCCAGGTGCCTACCGGGTTCGACCCGACGGTGTGGGGCATCAGCGCTGACATGGCCAGTTCCATCGACCGGCTGGCGGTGTGGAACATCGTGGCGACCGTCGACGCATTCCTGACCGCCGGGTTCAGCCCGGCCGAGGTGATGCGCTATGTGCACCCGAGTTTGGTGGCCAACACGATGGGCACCGGTATGGGCGGTGGCACGTCGATGCAAACGATGTACCACGGCAACCTGTTGGGCCGGAACAAGCCGAACGACATCTTCCAAGAGGTTTTGCCGAATATCGTTGCCGCACATGTGGTTCAGTCCTACATCGGCAGCTACGGCGCCATGATCCACCCGGTGGCCGCGTGCGCGACCGCTGCGGTGTCGGTCGAAGAGGGCGTCGACAAGATCCGGCTGGGTAAGGCCGAGTTGGTGGTTGCCGGCGGCATCGACGACCTGACGCTGGAGGGCATCATCGGCTTCGGTGACATGGCGGCCACAGCCGACACCGGCATGATGCGCGGCCGCGGCATCCACGACTCGAAGTTCTCCCGGCCCAATGATCGGCGCCGGCTGGGCTTCGTCGAAGCGCAGGGCGGCGGCACCATCCTGCTGGCCCGCGGTGACCTGGCGCTCAAGATGGGCCTGCCGGTGTTGGCGGTGGTGGCCTTCGCGCAGTCATACGGCGACGGAGTGCACACCTCGATCCCGGCCCCGGGCCTGGGCGCGCTGGGCGCGGGCCGCGGCGGCAAGGGTTCACCGCTGGCGCGCGCGCTGGCCAGGCTGGGTGTGGGAGCCGACGACGTCGCGGTGATCTCCAAGCATGACACCTCGACGCTGGCCAACGACCCCAACGAGACCGAGCTGCACGAGCGGCTCGCGGACTCGCTGGGCCGCTCCGCGGGCGCCCCGCTATTCATCGTGTCGCAGAAGAGCCTGACCGGGCACGCCAAGGGCGGCGCGGCGGTATTCCAGATGATGGGCTTGTGCCAGATGCTGCGCGACGGCGTGATCCCACCCAACCGCAGCCTGGATTGCGTCGACGACGAACTGGCCGGCTCGGCACACTTCGTCTGGTTGCGTGACACGCTGCGGCTCGGCGGGAAGTTCCCGCTCAAGGCGGGCATGCTGACCAGTCTCGGGTTCGGCCATGTGTCTGGGTTGGTCGCGCTGGTGCACCCGCAGGCGTTCGTCGCCGCGCTGGACCCGGATCAGCGCGCGGATTACCAGCGGCGCGCGGAGGCACGCCTGCTGGCCGGTCAGCGCCGACTGGCCTCGGCCATCGCCGGGGGTACGCCGATGTACGAGCGGCCGGCAGATCGTCGTTTCGACCACGACGCTTCGGAGAAGCGGCAAGAGGCGGCGATGCTGCTGAATCCGGACGCCCGGCTGGGTGACGACCGGGCCTACCGGGTCTCCGCGGAATAACTCCGCCGATGCGTTAACCTGGCCAGCCATGGGCATTGTCGGAGTGGGGATCGACCTCGTCTCCATTCCTGATTTCGCCGAGCAGGTCGACCAACCGGGGACGGCGTTCTCAGAGACGTTCACCCCGGGTGAGCGCCGCGACGCCTCGGACAAGAGCTCATCGGCGGCGCGTCATCTGGCGGCCCGCTGGGCCGCCAAGGAGGCGGTGATCAAGGCCTGGTCCGGATCGCGGTTCGCCCAGCGGCCGGTGCTGCGCGAGGACATCCACCGCGATATCGAAGTGGTCACCGACATGTGGGGACGACCGCGGGTTCGACTGACCGGGGCCATCGCCAAGCATCTGGCCGATGTGACGATCCATGTTTCGCTGACCCACGAAGGGGATACCGCGGCCGCGGTGGCCATCCTCGAAACGTCCTGAGGGTCGCTGAGCTGGGGGCCCCGGCGAGCGCGCGTGTTTGTCCGCGACACCCCGCAGTTGAATGGCATTCTGCGGACGCTCGCGCGCGGTGAGCGTGCACCGTGAACGCCCGACTAGCCTGTAAGACCATGAGCGATCTGATTGAGCGAGTCCGCGACGTGTTGCCGTCGGTGCGCCGCGATCTCGAGGACCTGGTGCGGATCGAATCGGTATGGGCTGACCCCGGTCGCCGCGACGACGTACACCGCAGCGCGCGGGCGGTGGCGGATCTGTTGTCGCAGGCCGGTTTTGGCGATGTGCGGATCGTCAGTGAGGGCGGCGCGCCCGCGGTCATAGCCCAGCATCCGGCGCCTGCGGGCGCGCCGACCGTGCTGTTGTACGCCCACCACGACGTACAGCCCGAAGGCGACCGCGGCCAGTGGACGTCGCCGCCTTTTGAGCCCGCCGAGCGCAATGGGCGGCTCTACGGTCGCGGCAGCGCCGATGACAAAGCCGGTATCGCAACGCATTTGGCGGCTTTTCGGGCGCATGGGGGCCAACCGCCGGTAGGCGTGACGGTTTTCGTCGAGGGTGAAGAAGAATCCGGATCGCCCTCACTGGGTCGGTTGCTGGCCGCCCACCGCGAAACTCTGGCCGCCGACGTGATCGTCATCGCCGACTCGGACAATTGGAGTGTCGATACCCCGGCGTTGACGGTATCGCTGCGCGGCTTGGTCGACTGCGTGGTCGAGGTCGCCACACTCGACCACGGGCTGCACTCCGGTTTGTGGGGCGGTGTGGTTCCGGATGCGCTGAGCGTGCTGGTGCGGCTGCTGGCCAGCCTGCACGACGACGACGGCAATGTGGCCGTAGCCGGTTTGCACGAAAGTACCGCCGCGCCTGTCGATTACCCGGCCGAGCGGGTGCGCGCCGACTCCGGTCTGCTAGACGGGGTGTCGGAGATCGGCTCGGACTCGGTGCCGCAGCGGCTGTGGGCCAAACCGGCGATCACCGTGATCGGTATCGACACCACATCCGTTGCGGCGTCGTCGAACACGCTGATCCCTCGCGCGCGGGCCAAGATCAGCATGCGGATCGCACCCGGCGGTGACGCCGCGGCGCATCTGGACGCGTTGACCGCCCATCTGCAGCGCCATGTGCCGTGGGGCGCCCACGTCAGTGTCACGCGCGGCGAAAGCGGTGAGCCATACGCCATCGACGCCAGCGGCCCCGTCTATGACGCCGCGCGGGCGGCGTTTCGCCAGGCGTGGGGCGTTGACCCGGTCGATATGGGCATGGGCGGCTCGATCCCGTTCATTGCCGAGTTCGCTGCCGCATTCCCCGAGGCGAAGATCCTCGTCACCGGTGTCGAAGACCCCGCAACCCAAGCGCACAGCATCAATGAGAGCCTGCACCTGGGTGTGCTGGAACGTGCGGCGGTCGCCGAAGCGCTGCTGCTGGCCAACCTGGCCTGAGCGGGTTCTAGACCTCTAGGTCGCGGCGCAGCTTGGCGACGTGGCCGGTGGCCTTCACGTTGTACTGCGCGACCGCGATTTTGCCTTTCTCGTCGACCACGAAGGTGGAACGAATCACACCCTGGACGGTTTTGCCGTACATCTGCTTCTCGCCGTAGGCGCCCCAGGCCGTCAGCACCTTGCGGTCGGGATCGGACAGCAGCGGGAACGTCAGTTTTTCGGTGTCACGAAACTTCGCGAGCCTCTCGGGTTTGTCGGGGGAGATCCCGACGACATCGAGCCCGGCGTCGTTGAGCTCGTGCAGATTGTCGCGAAAATCGCAGGCCTGCTTGGTGCACCCGGGTGTAGAGGCCGCCGGATAGAAGTACACAACGACGCGGCGCCCTCGGTAGTCGGCCAGCGACACCTTGTTGCCGTCGGCGTCGGGCAGGCTGAAGGCGGGCGCTTTGTCGCCGGGCGCCAGCCGCGTGGTCTCGGTCAAGGTGCATCCCTTTCTGTTCACCGAATCGTCGGCACTAGGGTAGTTCGTCAGTGCACCAGCCTGACTTGGAGGACAGAGACGTGGCGGATCGGGACCCCGAGACCATCAAGCGGGACATCGACGTCGCCCGCGACCAGCTGGCGTCCACCGTCGACTCCCTTGCCGAGCGCGCAAATCCTCGTCGCCTGGCCGACGACCTCAAGGCCCGGGTGGTCGGATTCGTGAGAAAGCCCGCGGTGGCTGTCTCGCTGGTGGGGATCGGGTCGGTGGTCGTGGTCGTGGTGGTCCGCAGGATCAGGAACCGCTGACTCGCCACGACGCCGTTTGCAGCGGACCCGCTGATTAAGAGACGGGCGCCGCTGCCGGGTCAAACCATGATGTCGCGCACGTTGGTCTTCTCGTAGCTCCTGAGCAGACGACGACACGGTGAAGGAGCGGCTGATCCGCGACGCTGAGTGGGCGTGTCGCGCTGGGGCGTCAGTTAGCCCAGCAGCGCGCGTTGCAGCACCAACAGCATCAGGGCCGCGGCGTCATAGTCACTGACGTTTCGTCGCCGCGACATCGACAGCTCCGTCATTCTGCCCAGCACCGACAAGAAGACCGCAGCCGCGACACTTGCGTCCATGGGCGGGCAACTGTATGCGCTGACTTCGTCGTTCGGGT
>Ga0335072_10002558_pt1 | contig 28115 bp, 14 predicted proteins | sample Lox_Sample_21_FD_206725 | JGI IMG/M metagenome (GOLD analysis project Ga0335072, IMG submission 206725) | Soil microbial communities from Loxahatchee National Wildlife Refuge, Florida, United States - Lox_Sample_2.1 | ecosystem: Environmental > Terrestrial > Soil > Wetlands | place: USA... | reverse complement strand
CAGGGGCGTGAGCACCAGCGTGAGCACGGTATTGGGATGCAGCTTCCATACATGGCGCGGGAGCGAGCGCAGTGTGAAAAAGAAGTCGCGCACAATGCTGCGCCGCCACCTGAGCTGCTGCTTGAACAGCTGGGAAAGGTTGTTGGGCACGGTCGTCCAGCACAGCGCTTCGTTGTCGATGTAGGTGCCGTAGCCGCGCAGCAGCGTCTGGTGCGTGAGAAAGCGGTCTTCGCCCTGGTTTACCGGAATTCCAAACCAGTGCCGCGCGCGGATCGATGGCTCGATCTCCAACAACAGCTCGCGGCGTATCGCGAACAGGCAGCCGCTGATGCAGCACACGCTGCGCGTCCAGTTTTCAGGAATCTTGTAGAGTTGGAAGGCCGTGTAATAGACGATGGTCTGGATGGCGGTGATGACGCCCTCGTTGGGATTGCGCACGCCCACGCGGCCGCCCACCGATCCGATACCGGGCTCGCCGAAGCATGCAGTGAGTTCGCGGATTGCCTCCGGATGAAAGATGCAATCGGAGTCGATGGAGATAATAACTTCGGCCGTCGAGTGTTGCAGGGCGTTGCAAACCGATCGCGCCTTGCCGCAGTTCTCCTCGTTGCGGCCTACCCGGATGCGGATGTTGGTGAAGTCCCGCTGTGCCTTCAGCATCCATTCGTAGCTGTCGTCGGCAGAACAGTCGTCTTGCGCAATCACTTCGAATTTTTCATTCGGGTAGTTGCTCTTGCTGATGCTTTCAATAGTCTCGTAGACCGTCTTGCCCTCGTTATAGCAGGGCATCAGCACGCTCACGGTTGGCTCATAGTCATAGTTCTTCCGAACTTTGGCCCCAGGATGTCCCACCCGGAGAATCAAGCCCATTAGATACTTCGCCACTGAAATCACCAGGCAAAGCAACATGATGAGCCACATCAGTACCGGAGCCATGTGAGGCCAGCCTCGCTAGGTGCAAACTGCGTGTTGATCTGATCTCCGTCGCTGCTGGCCAGCATGAAGGCTACGGGCTTCAGCCCGTACGTCAACTAGTTGGAATCGACCCCGGGGCTTTAGCCCCCCGAAGTGCTTGTTCCAAGCTGACTCATCAGCGCCTGTCGAGCGATGGAGCGACCACCCCTTGCCGGTCGACGCAGCGGGTAACGCCAGAAATCAATATCCCCTAAAGCAAATGACGTGAATCTGAAAATTTAGTTTCGCTGCGCACTATTCTACCTGCCAGGTCAGGCCATCGGCGCTGGTCCAATGAACGCCTTTATCGGTGACCATTTCAAACAGCGGCGCAGGAGCTGGCTTTGCCTTGTCGATTGGCGCAGCTTTGGCTCGTGGAGCTGCCTTGGTTTCCGGAATTGCTTCGGGCTCCGGAGCGGACTCCACTTCGATCGAAGGCGTAGAATTCTCGACGGTCACGCTCTCACTCGCTGCTCCGACCCGCAAAGTGAAATTGACAACGTTCGCTTTTGAAGCGGTAACCGCAACGTTGCTCAGGCGGCCGCTCATAAATCCGCGCGCGGTTGCTTGAACGTCGTAGTTGCCCGGCTCAAGACCCGCGACAACGTAGCGGCCATTCGCATCGGTGGTAATTGAGCGCTTGAGCCCTCGCTGCGGGTCGGCGATGGTAATGGCAGCGCCGGGGATTACCGCGCCGGACTGGTCAGTGACTGTGCCGGTGAGAGCAATCTCCCCCATCCTGGCAACCGCCGCGCCCTGCGGTAAGGCTGCCAGGGTGCCCATGCTTGCTCCCGGCTCTCGAAGCGCAAACGTCATCACGGACGCGATCGCTTCAACCCTCACTGCGCGGCCCTTCCAGACTGCCCGGACCCGCTCCCAATGCTGGCCTGAGTCGTTGCTCACAAACACTGTGTGATGGGTGTCAATGGCCAGCACGATCGGTCCCCGCGTAGCCGACGACAGAAGCGGCAAACGGCTGGGCAAAGGCTGCCGCGTAAGGTTGAGGGATGCGGTGGCCCGGCCGGCGAGCACAGCATCTACCTGGGCCCCGTTCGCTGTGACCGGCGCCGGCGTCTCCGCTTGCACCTGCACCGTTTGATTCGCAGTTTGCTGCTGGCTGTTTTGCTGCAGGCCATTTTGTTGTTGCCCGTTTTGCGCGTTCGCCTCAGCCTGCTGCAAATTGTTGTTCGACTGAGCGAGTCCGCCAATCGCCCCGCCATGGAAGGCGCTCGACGGCGCAATGGCCTTCTGCGCCGGTTGATTCTGGCTGACAACGGCATTGTTGGATGCCGACACAAATGAGCTAGTCGGGCTTTGCGCCGGTAACGATTGAATGGATTGGTCCTGGACCACTCCTGCCTGCGGAGCGGCTGCCTGGTGAGCGGTGGGCCGGCCTGCGGCGGTCAGACCGTTTACGAAGATCGAAGTCTCTCGCGGAGCGCTGGGGGCCGGCGGAGGAGGAGCCGGCGACGCGGTAGCGGCTTTTGGCGGGCGAGTCGCAGCTGTCGTTTGTGCCGTCGAACCCGACGCTGGTTGCAGAGGCGCGGCGGCCCGAGGCGCAGGCGCGATCTGCGCCTGTTGCTGCGGCGCCGGCGCCTGTCGATGGACGAAGAAGATAAAGGCTGCGAGAGCGACTGCGGCTGCCGCAGCCGGCAGAAAGACCAACCAATTCGAAAACCACGGGCCGGAAAAGAACGAGCGTGCGGGAACATGAGCGGCTTGAACTACCGTCTCCTCTTCAGGCAAAGCAAGCGCAACCACCGCCCGGCACTCGGAGCACACCGCCAGGTGGGCCAGCACGCCGGCGCGCTCGTGCGCGGGCAGAGCCTGCTCAATGAACGCGCTGAGCTGGTCGGCATCGGGGTGGTGGCCGGGTTTGAAAGTCGTGGTCATGCCGTATTCGCTGCGTGCCGGGAGCCTTGGCTTCCCTCTTGCGAGCCCTCAGTCTCCTGTGTTTTGAACGCTCCAGTTTGCGAAGTTTGCAACAAGGCGTTCAGGTTTATTTCAATGTCGCGCGGGTCGGTTCCCAGGGCTTCTTGAGCGGCTGCCTTGCTCAGGCCCCCGGCGCAAAGGTTTTTGAGCAGCCGGATGCGCAGCCCTTCAAGCAAACGCTTGAGACGCCGGCTGATAGTGGCCTCGTGCACATTTATCGTTCGTGCGATCTGGAGCAGCGTCTGCCGGTCAAGATAATACGCCGCCAGCAGAAATCGGTCCTCAGGATCGAGCTCGTTGAGGGTGCGAGCCACGGCCGCTGTGAGCATAGTGGTCTCGACGGGAACGGGTGGCGCCGGCGCGGGTGCGGGCGCGTCGATGTCGTCGAGCGGGGCCTCGCGGTGTGTGCGGCGGTGATGGTCGGTGTAGCGCTGGACAAGCGTGGTGCGCAGCCATCCCAGCAGCGAGCCGCGGCCGGTGTATGAAGACAGCGGAGATTTGCGCCGGCCTTCGACCTCGCGCAGACCGTAAAGCTCGGCGTAGAGCGAGTCGGCCAGCTCTTCGCCCAGCGATGCCGACCTGGTGATGCCCTGGGCTGCGCGGACCAATGGGCTCCGATAAAGACTTAGAAACCGCTGCCAGGCCGGCTCGCCCCCCAGTGCGCAGGCATGGGCGAGAGCCAGGTCAGGCAGGCGAAGGCCGCGGAAGAAGGCTGCCTGCTGGCTGGGCGAAGCGGCCGTCCCGGCGGGCAGGCCGTGGTTGGTCTTTGCGCCAACCGCGACGAGAATCTGGCCGAACTCCGGCCGGGTAAGGCCGAGGGTTTCGGCTTCGGCTTTCTGCCACAGTTCCTCGAGTAGCGCCAACGGAAAGTCCGCAAAAACCACGGCCGGTGTGGATGCCTCCCCGGCGGAGACGGGAACGCTGAGATCGCCGGAATTGGAAGCCGAATCCACGCTCAAAGATTAATCGATTGACGCGCGAAGAGTGACGCCGGTCTCCTGACCGGCTGTATTGAGGGCCTCCCGGCCCTCAATAATCTCGCCAATCCTCTAATTCCAGCCCATCATGCGTCCTGCAACAAATGCGGTATTAGTCGCCGGGCACTACTGGCAAGCTGACGTACGATGCGTCTCCGGGCGTATGCCATACGCGCTGCGTCGCTTTCTGGTAGTCGCCGGGCTTGGCGTCGAAGATGTTGTCAACGTACTTTTGCGGGTTGCGGTCGTAGAGCGGGAACAGCGTGGACTGCACCTGCACCATGATCTTGTGTCCCGGCAAAAAGACGTGGTTCACCTGGGGCAGGCCGAAGTTATAGAGCAGCGGCTCGTTGGGAGTAATGGCCTGCGGATGCTCGAAGCTGGTGCGGTAGCGGCCGCGAAAGATGTCGGTGGCGATGGGCAGCTCGTACCCTCCCATCGTTTCTTCGTAGGAGTCTGCGCCGGGGTAGACGTCGATGAGCTTCACCACCCAATCGCTGTCGGTGCCGCTGGTCGATGCATAGAGATTGACCACGGGACGACCGGCCAGGTGGACCGGAGCGGTAAGCGCGTCCGTCACAAAAGTCAGCACGTCGGGCCGGCCGTCGACAAAGCGCTGATCGTGGACCAGCCAGGTGCGCCAGGCCTCTTCGTCGTTTGCCGCGTACGGTCTGGGCGAAAACGGCACCGGCTTGGCCGGGTCGGAAACATACTCAGTGAACTTTGCGTCGCCGGCCGCGGGGGCGTCGAACGAGAGCTTGCCGTTTGCCTTGAGATAGATGGGCTTCGACTTGTCCGGGCAGCCCTGGTCGCAGCTCAACGGCCACTGGTTGAAGCGATCCCAGTGATTGAGGCCGGTGTTGTAGATCCACACAGGAGGGGTATCGGCCTTGGGCGCGCCGGCAACCAGATATTGCCTGAAGAACGGGAGCAGAACCTGCTCGCGGAACTGGCGCGCGGTGTCGCCCTTCCACTGGAGCGGCCCCAGGCTCCAGCCCTTGCGATTGATCTGGCTGTGGAACCATGGGCCCATGACCAGAAAGTTCATGTCATTGTGCGTGTCCTTGGGCTCCTCCGCGGCGTAAGAGTGGTTGGCGCCCCACATGTCTTCCTGGTCCCACAGGCCCTGTTCCCAGAGAACCGGAACGGTGAGCGGAACCTTGGCAATCAATTTATCGAGAGCCTGACCCTGCCAGAACTGGTCGTAGGCCGGATGCTGTTCAACCTCGCGCCAGAAGGGCAGCTGATCCAGTCCGCCGTAGCGGGCAAAGTCGCCGGCCGAACCTTGCTCGAGGAAGTTGGTGTAATCGTCGTAGTTGAGCCGCGGAATGGAGCTGCCGCCTCCGCGCGCCGTGGTCTGGCCAGCAAAGTAGTCAAGGTTCGGCTCGCGAAATGCGCCGTAATGGAACCAGTCGTCGCCCATCCAGCCGTCGACCATGGGGCTTTCAGGCGCGGCCACCTTGAGCGCGGGGTGGGGATTGAGGAGGGCCATCACCACCGTAAACCCTTCATAAGACGAGCCGATCATTCCCACGCGCCCGTTGCACTCGGGAACATTCTTGACCAGCCAGTCAATGGTGTCCCAGGCATCGGTGGTGTCGTTCGGGCCATTGGGGTTCAGTGGGCCGGTGGGCGGCGGAGTCATCACGTACTCGCCCTCTGAGCCGTACTTGCCGCGCACATCCTGAAAGACGCGAATGAAGCCTGCCTCGACCCAGATGTCGTCGCCGACCACCACGTTCTGCGCGAGATAGGGCGAATCCATTGCCTGCATGCGCTCGGCCGCGTTGTATGGGGTGCGGGTGAGCACAATAGGCGCACTGGTGACACCTTTGGGGATGGCGATCACTGTGTAAAGCTTTACACCGTCGCGCATAGGGATCATAACTACGCGCTTTTCAAAGTCGTACCCATGGTGCGGGGGCGTAAACTTTGCCGGAATGTCGGGCGTCATGGGCGAAACGGGTGAGTTAATCTGAGCTTGGATTGAACAGGCAACCCAAAGGAACGCAAGAGCAACAGCACGAGTTGAAATCATTAAACCTATATCCGTTTGGGGGAGTTCCCGGCGAGCAGTGTCCGGGTGAGCGATTCGCAGCCTGAATTCTGCACCGATTGTCGGCGGCGGTGATTCGCGGCGCGCTCTTTATTAATCATATAAGGAAAAATGGTTTTACTGTGGTTGCAAAGGTTCGGCTGATCGCGTTATCGTGCGGAAACAGGTTCAATTAATCCATGTGCCCCTCTGACTTCCCCAGGCGGGACGAGCCCCACGCGGTTGAAAACCGGCAAACCGGGTTTGCGCAAGCGACCATCGAGCACCTGTTTGAGTTTTCGCCTGACGGGATTCTGGTGACCGACGGACAAGGAATGATCCGTGAAGCGAATCCCCGCGTGGCGGAGCTTTTTGGATACGGGAAAGAGGAGCTGATCGGGCAGCCGATTGAAATGCTTGTGCCGCAAAGGTTCCGCGGCCGGCATCCCCAGCACAGGGAGAATTATTCGGCGCATCCGCGCGCCCGGCAGATGGGTGCGGCCATGAATCTGTGGGGGCTGCGCAAAGACGGTTCTGAATTCCCGGTCGACATTATGCTCAAGCCCATCGCCGATGAAGAAGGCACGGCGGTGCTGAGCATTATCCGCGACGTGACCGAGCAGCGCGAAGCGCAGGAACAGTTGCGCGCAAACGACGCACGGCTGCGCTCGATTGTGGAGAGCGTAAGCGAGTACGCCATCTACCTGCTCGACACCGAGGGCCACGTGTTGACCTGGAATCCCGGAGCGGAGCGGATCAAAGGGTACAAAGCCGAAGAGGCGATCGGACTCCATTTCTCGCGCTTCTTTACCCAGGAGGACATCGAGAAGGGATACCCCGCGGAGTTTTTGCGCCGCGCCGCCCGGCTAAGCCGCGTTGAGGAGGAGGGATGGCGCGTCCGCAAAGATGGCTCGCGCTTCTGGGCCAACGTGGTGCTGACCGCCATTCGCGACTCAACCGGCGCGGTTACCGGCTACGCAAAAGTGACGCGCGACGTGACCGAGAGCAAGCAGGCGCAGGAAAGCGTGATTGCCGAGCTCAGCACGCTTTTGCTGGCCAACGTGGACATTCGCAAGCTGCTGGCGGCGTTTTCGGTCAGCATGCACCAGGTGGTTCCGCACGATCTGGCAACGTTGGCTCTGTACGATGAAGCCGCCGGCAAGCTCCGAATCCAGTATCTGGTTGCCGAGGGAGAGGATCTGGGACCGGCACAGGATGTGCTGGTGGATGCCGATGCCTCGCCCGCAGGACGCGCCTTTCGAACCCGGCAGCCGCTTATTCTGAACAAGCTCGAGCGCTGGCCCTTCGCGCGGGAGTCAGTAGGGCATCTGACCACCGCGGGAATGCAGTCGGCGGTGTGGGTGCCGCTCGTCCATCGCGAGCGAACGCTGGGCACCATTGCCGCTGCCAGCCGTAAAGAGAACGCGTTTACCCAGCAGGATGCGGAACGACTCGTCAACGTTGCCGGCCACGTGGCCATGGCAGTGAACAATGCGCTGGCCTTCAAACAGATTGCCGAATTGCGCGACCGGTTGAATCAGGAACGCGAGTACCTGAAAGAAGAGATCAACCTGGAGCACAACTTCGACGACATTGTGGGCGAGAGTACCGGGCTGCGCAATGTGCTGCGCCAGATTGAGACTGTCGCGCCCACCAATGCCACTGTACTCATCCAGGGCGAGACGGGAACCGGCAAGGAACTGCTGGCCCGCGCCATCCACAACCTGAGCCCCCGCGCCGAGCACACCTTTATCAAGTTGAACTGCGCAGCCATCCCCGCCGGGCTGCTTGAGAGCGAGCTCTTCGGGCATGAAAAAGGCGCGTTTACGGGCGCGATCGCACGCAAGATCGGGCGCCTGGAACTGGCTCACCAGGGCACGCTGTTCCTGGATGAGGTAGGCGAGATGCCGCTCGACCTGCAGCCTAAACTGCTGCGCGCGCTGCAGGAGCGGGAGATAGAGCGGCTGGGCGGGACGCGGCCGATTCAGGTTGACGTGCGGCTGATTGCAGCCACCAACCGCGACCTGGCAAAGATGGTTGCGGAAAAGGAATTCCGCAGCGATTTATTTTACCGGCTCAAAGTCTTTCCGGTATCTGCGCCGCCGCTGCGCGAGCGCACTGGCGACATTCCCATCCTGGTGCGGCACTTTGTGGCCCGTCACAGCCGCCGCATGGGCAAGACCATCGAGACCATTCCTCCCGAAGCGATGGAAGCGCTGGTGGCGTGGAAGTGGCCGGGCAACATCCGCGAGCTTGAGAACTTCCTCGAGCGCGCGGTGATTCTGTCGCGGGGGCCGGCGCTGTACGTGCCCTTGGCCGAGATTGAAGACGTTCCCGAAGATGAGGAAGACAACTCCGGATCGTCGAATCCTACCCTGCAGGCCGCCGAGCGCGAACATATTCTGCGCGCGCTGCGCGAGGCCAGAGGCGTAATCGGCGGGCCTGGCGGCGCAGCCGAGCGCCTGGGCCTCAAACGGACCACCCTGAACTCCAAGATCAAGAAGCTCGGCATCGAACGCGCGGAGTACATTTAACAGCTTGCGTAAAGCGCAATGGCCGTCTGCTGGTGCTGCTGAGCAACGCGGCGAGCCGCCTCCGTTTTCCAGGCATGAATCCGCGTAAAATTCCGGAAGTGCCTCAGGGGCCGGCATGAATAATTGGCATTGGGCGCGAATCGGGTGCGGCAGGCCTATTCGTCATCCAATTCTGAATTCTGGCGAGACCGAGGGCATTGACGCAGGAAATTCCGTGGACCGTGCCGGGGCGGTTGACCCTCGGGGAATGAATTGGGTGCTGATGTTTACGGCAGAACCGCGATTCTTCTTGTCTTCAAACATCTGCTGTAACAGCCGAAACGCGCATAGCCCCACTTCATCTTTTTGGACGCGTACTGTGCTGAGGGGAGGATGGCCATAGACAGCGAAGGCAATGTCGTCGGAGCCGATGATGGAAACATCCCGGGGAATCTGCCAGCCCAATCGAGAGGCCTCACCCATGGCGCCGATGGCAATCAGATCGTTTCCACATAGTATTGCGGAGGGATATATCTTGTTGGCTACCAACTCCTGAATCCCTGCAATGCCTCCTGCAGGATGGCTCTCCTGCTCAATGCAGCTTAACAGTCGCATGCCATGCCGCTCGACGGCGTCGATGAGCGATTGCCGGTATCGACGCGCGGAAAGGACTTTTTGCGGGCGATGGATGATTGCAACATCTCTGTGCTGGAGCGAAGCAAGGTGTTCGACAGCCTGTTCCACGCCGGCAGAGTAATCAATATGAACACTGCTCTGATTGTGCCGCAGTTGCGGATCGTCAAGCCGAACCACAGGCATATTGCGATCGAGGAGCCGTTCGACCAATTTGGGATCGAACTCGGTGCTCATAATGGCTACGCCGCGAACCTTGTCCTCGATCATTCTGCGAACAGATGCCTCTGCATTTGGCCGCGTGTAATTGGTCATTCCCAGGATAAGTTCGAGACGCTCAGCCTGGCATGCCCGCTCGAAACCCTTGATAAGTTGCGGATAAAATGGGTTCTCGATGTCGGAGATAATCAAGCCCACAGCGTCGCTATAACCACGAACCAAAAGTCGTGCTGAGCTGTTTTTGTAGTAATTCAGTTTCTTGATTGCTTTCAAGACGCGCGCGCGAGTTGCCGGCGCGATGGGCCGAGTGTCATTCACCACATGAGAGACTGTCGTAATTGAGACATTCGCCGCCCGGGCAACGTCCTGCATTTTGACAGTTATCTTCATTTTTCGTGATCCCGCAATTCTAATCCCTAAGGGGATGATTGGACGCGAGATTTCGCGGGGGCCCGATTAATGCGCGGAGATTGTAACTTCAGAAAGTTCTGACGCGAAGACAGGCAACCTTACCACAGATAGACGCAGGAATAAGAGCCGGCGGCGATTGCAGCGCAACTATACCAGAACGGTGTCCAGTGCTGAGAAGAACACGCTGCTGGTGGAAGGGGAAAGATACGGTCCCCAGAGCGAGAGACATACCCGGAAGACGGGGCGTCTCTCGCTTAGAGGAGTCAAGTTAGAAGTAAAACTTGCCGCCTAGCTGGATCTCACGTGGATCGTGCGTCCCATTGGCCTGGCCAAAGCTGCCCTCGTCGGAGATGGTGTTAACGCTATTAAAGCTGTTGTGGTTGAAGGCGTTGAAGAACTCGCCGCGGAGCTGGAAATGGGCGTGTTCACCAACCTGGATGTTCTTCATCGCGGAAAGGTCCCAGAGGTTAAGGCCGGGACCGACTAACACACCCGAGCCGGCGCTTCCGAAGTGTCCCCATGCGTCCGCGAAGGAACTGGCAGAAAACCAATTGTATTGCGTCTTGGCTTTCTTAACGGGTGCAATTAGGTCCGGGCGAGGAGCGATGTCGCTCGCATCCATGTTGAGGCCATCGGGATAAAGACCGGTGGTGGGGCAGACGTTGGCGGGATTGATATAGGTCGTGATGACAGCGCAATCGCTACTGTTGAAGTTATCGAGAAACTGAGTCACGGTTTGCGACATCCCGGAGAGAAACTGAGTGATCCCGGAGACCTCCCAGCCGCCCAGTATGTGTCCCACGACTCCCGGCTGATTCGCGAAGAACGGGAGATCGTACACGTAATTGGCGACAAACGTCTGCGGCTGATTGAAATCCGCGGCCCCGTAATCGTGGTTCAGGTCATAGGTATCGTAAGTCTCCGTTCCGCGATCGTTGGACTGGTTGGTCATGGTCTTGGCCCATGTGTACGCAATGCCATAGGTGAGGCCGTGGTAATTGCGGGAGTTCAGCGATACCTGCAGCGAATTGTAGTTGCTGTTATAGCCCGGAATCCTATCTTCAAAGGACGCGTAGCCTTGATAGGGGACGACAGCCAAAGCCCACGCGGTTGGATTTGCCGCCCTTGCGGAAAGTGTGGGCTGATTGATCTCTCTTTCGCCCAGAAGCTGCCGCCCGACGGTCCCGACATAGGCGACGGTCAAGACGGTGCTCGGCATCAGCTCATGCTGAATGGTGAGGTTGAAGTCCTCGTAGTTTGGGTTATTCATGATCGGCGTGCCGGTGGCGGTAATACGGTTGGGATAAAGAGGGGGCGCAGCAGCAGTTCCCGCCAACGGATCGTCGAACGAGTCGAATGTGTCGGATAAAGAGCCATAAATGGTATCCGACTGCAGGCCCGGCGATTCCTGGAATCCATTCTGCTCCCAGATGCCATTCAACATGCGGTCGTAGAAAATTCCAAACCCGCCGCGTAGGGAGGTTTTTCCATTTCCGAACACATCGTAAGCAAAGCCGACCCTGGGGCCGAAGTTGTCGTGTGGGGTCGGATTGATATGTGATCCGTACGGTGAGCAGGTGGCCTGGGCATAATTTACCTGTTGCGCGAGACTACAGTCTGCGCCGTCTGGATAAATCAGGCCGTTCTCGTAGGTCCCGGGTGTTTGAGTGATGAAATTGCCCGAATCAGGGCCCGTCGGCACTATTCCAGGCGTGTTGGTTGGAAGAAAGAACTTGGGATCGAAGTTCACCAGCGTATCGAGTAGATCGGCAGGAGACGGGAAATAGCTCCAGCGCACTCCGAGGTTCAGCGTGAGCCGTCTACTCGCCTTCCAATCATCCTGGATATACGCTTCAAGGTTGGTGTAATGCAAATCAGGGACCGTGTCGCGGCTAAGTTGCGAGTAGTTATAGTCGTTGCCGAGCAGGAAGTCCTGGAAGGTGCTAAACGTGAACGCCGCAGCGCCGCTGTCGCCGTTTTCTGTCTTAAGCATCTCAGAAACAGTAGCGCCGGCGCGCAGCGTATGACGGCCCAGAGTTACTGAGAAGTTGTCAAAGAAAGTGTTGTCGAGGTTGCGCTCGAAGTAGGGAGTGCTTCCGTTACCGTACCCAGTAAGACCGTTTTGGAACAAGACACTGGGGATGCGGCCGTACGGGTCCTTATATTCCGTGATGTTGGTAAGTGCTCCGGTAACGGCGGGGTCGAGGGTGATGGAACCCGGCGTGAAGGTGGAGGAGATGGTGCCCTCGGTATATGCGTATTCTGCCTCATTCACCATGCGCGGGGAAATGGTCCAGGTGAGGTTGCCAACGATGTTATCCCCGGGAGCGTTCACCGCGGAGCCGGCAGCGCCTGGAAAGTCGCCTCCCTCAAAAAGTTGAAGGGGATAGTTCTCCGGCGTTTCATCCCGCATGGCGCGGCCGAAGAAGTGCAGTTTCTCATTGAGCTGAGCGTCGCCGCGGATGACGTCTTCGCGGGTATTTGCCAAAGCCGAATAACTCTGGGTGTATTCGTCCGTGAGCCCGTCGGAAGGGTCAAATGTGTTTGCGGGGAACTTGTCGTAGTAATTGGCCAGGTACACTTTGGCGTTCTGGCTATAGCAACTCGGATTGATCGTGCTTGTACCCGCGGTTGCGCTGTAGGTGACGCAATCGTTCGCCGTTTGCGTCGCGTTCTCGTCCGATACCGTGTTTCCGCTAAACACGCCACCCAATTGGGCAGCGGTGGGCACAGGATTAAATACGGCCGTCGCAGGAGCGCTGACCTTGCGCCACTCTTCCGACCAGAAGAAGAAGAGCTTGTCTTTGCCTTTGGCCGGCTGGTAAAGCTTGGGAAAGAGGATGGGGCCGCCGATGGTGAAGCCGAAGTCGTTATAGTGCTCGATGGGCCGCGGTTCGACGGGGCTGGACTGCTTGTCGAAGTAAGTGTTGGCGTTGAAATCAGTATTGCGGTCGAACTCGTATGCATCGCCATGGAACTGGCTGGTCCCGGATTTTGTCTGGACAAGAATCTGGCCGCCGCCGCTGCGTCCAAACCCGGCATCGTAAGTGCTCCTCTCCAGCGTGAACTCCTGTATGGCGTCGACGCTCTCTATGTTCAACAGCGTGGCGTTCGAACCGCTATCGTTGACGTCGGCGCCATCGATCGTCCAGTTGTTGGCGGTCTCACGGTCGCCGTTTACAGAGAGGCCGGAGACACTGCTCAAGCCGAAACCAGGCTCGTCTCCTAAGGCACTGACCACGCCTGGCTGCAGGGTAACGAGTTGCTCGTAATTACGATTGTTTAACTGCAGCTCCTCTACCTGGACCCCGCTGATGGTGCCCTCGACAGCGGCGCTGGTTGTATCGACAGTTTCAGAATTCTCTTCGACTGTGACCGTTTGGCTCACCTGACCAGGGTTGAGCGAGGCGTCGACTGAACGCGATTGCGCGACGAACAGGGTTATATTGTTCGCCTTGAAGTTTTCAAAGCCCGGCGCTGAGAAGGTGATGGTATAGGTGCCGGCCAGAAGGTTCGTGGCGGTGTAGTTGCCGCGAGCGTCGGACTTAAGGACTCGAGCGGCGCTGGTGCCGCCCTGCAGCACAATTGATATGGTGGCATTGGTTATGACAGCCCCAGTGGCATCCTTCACAGTGCCGCTGATTGTTCCCTGGAGTTCCTGGCTGCGCAATGAGCAGGGAAGGCATACGAGAAGAAGCGCGAGTGCGGCTGCGAAAATCCGAATTCTTTGCATACTGAGTCTCCTCACAAAAGGTGTTTAGTTTGCGGTCTTAGTTCTTGTTTTGCTTGTTTACGCCAGCATCAGACTCCCTCTCCGTGGAGAGGCAGACAAAACCAGTAACGCAATGAGTGCAAACATCAAAGCGCGACGCGCACGCTCACGAACTGCTCAGACCTTCGACAGAAAAAAAGACAAGGGACGTGCAAAGAGATAAATATTCGCACGGATGTTCCTTGCATCCCTTTATGAATCGGGGCGAAATCGTGAATTGCGAAGTGCTGCCAGGTGAAGCAGGGATATGTGCGAAATTCCCCAAAATCGAGGACTGCAAACGCGCTCAGGGTCGGCCGATGTCACCGATGTCGTATCGGCGGGGAACCTACGCAAGCGTTTGCGTCCTTGGAAGTGATTTTTAGCATACTCGCAGTACACTGTCAACAGATTGAGCATTTTTGGGCAATTTGCGCACAAACTGCGGACGGTGCGCCCGGTTGCGGCGATCAACGAGCCGCGAGACTGGCCGGGAAGTGCGTGGCGCTATATTGTTGATCAGGATGCGACTATCAAGAGGCGACTATGGGATTCGGTTGCGGCAATGCGATGACTGAGCGCCTTCAACGGACCAAGCGGCACGATAAACTCGGGAATTTATTTGGCGTGGTCGCGATGCTGGCGGTGAGTTTGGCAATCTGCGGCCTGGCCCGCGGGCAGCAGGCAACCGGAGATGCATCGCAGGTGCGAGAGGAGTTTTCGCAATGGGTTGCGCAGGGTTCGCGCGCGTTGCAGGAGGGAGACAACCACACGGCCGAGGAATCTTTTCGCAAAGCGCTCGCGCTGGACCCCCAGTCGGTGGAACTGCTCAACAATCTTGCCATCTCGATTGCGCGGCAGGGACGAGATGACGAAGCCATTTCGCTTTACCTCCAGGCGTTGAAGCTGAGGAAAGACGACCCGATTACACGGCGAAATCTCGGCGTGGCGTACTTTCGGGCACATCGCTATCAGGAAGCGCTGCCCCTGCTTCGCTCCTTCGCGGCAGCGACTCCGACGTTTCAATCGCTTGACCTGACGGGACTGGACCTTTTTGCTCTTGACCAATTCGGCGTAGCGGCAGTTTACCTGGAGCGGGCGAGCCAGTTGCAACCGGACGACCTTCCCACTCTCGATATCCTCGGGAAAGCTTATTGGAGAGCCAAGAACTATGCGGGTGTCACGCAGGTTTTCAAACGGATCATGGTTATCGATCCGAATTCGCCGGAAGCGCATTTCATGCTGGGGATGGCCTATGACATTGAGTACGACGAGCCGAAGGCATTCAAGGAGTTTCAAGCGGCATTGGCAGCCGATCCGAACTTTCCGGCAGTTCATTCAAGCCTGGGTCTGATTGACTATAGAGAGCACAAAGTGCCGGAAGCAGAGGCGGAATTCAAGCAGGAACTCAGCCGAAATCCTCGCGACCCGATTTCAAATTACATGATGGGGCGTATACTTCGGGAGCTTGTACAACCGGCTCAGGCGGTTCCCTATCTCACCGCGGCGGTCGAAGAGAATCCATCTTATCGGGATGCTTTTTTTGAGTTAGGCCAATGTTATATGGCGCTGAATAAGCCGCAGGAAGCGGTAAGTCCACTGGAGAAAGCTATACAAGTCGATCCTGATTTCGATCAGGCGCACTTTATATTGGGGAAGGCCTACCGGATGCTTGGCCGTCCGCGCGACGCGGAGCGAGAGTGGAACATCTCAAAGCAAATCAAGGCTCGAAAGAATGTGCAGCCTGCACCGGCGGGATAGGTGCTCCGGACTTGACCCGATGGCAGCGACGAAAGAATGTCCTGCCAAGTACGCGACACTTACAGTAACTCGTTCGGGAGCGGCATTTCAATCTACCGACGCGAATCCATCCGCGCGGCAACCGGGAAGAAAATCATGCGTAGGAAAGACAGGGTCACAGAATTCAGATGCTATATCGAGAACTAACAACCGAAGGCCGCAATCGAGCAACTGGAAATCTTGACACGATGAACGCGCTCGAGCTGGTGAACGCAATGAACCATGAGGATGCGGCCGTTCCTCGAGCGATCCGTCGCGTGCTGCCGCAGATCGCCGAGGCGGTGGAGCTAATTGCCGGACGCCTGGCAAAAGGCGGACGGCTGATTTACGTTGGAGCCGGCACCAGCGGACGCATTGGCGCCCTGGATGCATCGGAGGCTACGCCGACATTCGGAGTGAGCGCAAAGATGGTGCAGTTTGTGATGGCCGGAGGCGAGCGCGCGCTGGCCCGGGCCACCGAGGCCAGCGAAGACTCGGTTGAGATGGGCCGGCGCGATATAGCGGCGAGAAGACCCGGCAGGCACGACGTAGTGGTGGGGATTGCCGCGAGTGGTGTGACTCCATACACTCTCAGCGCCCTTACCTATGCCGGCAGCAAGGGCGCGGCTACTGTGGCCGTGGTTTGCAATCGCGGTTCGGCGCTGGGCAAGGCCGCCGACGTTGCCATCGAAGTGGAAGTTGGCCCGGAAGTGCTGGCCGGTTCTTCGCGCCTGAAAGCGGGAACTGCGCAAAAGCTGATCTGCAATATGCTCACGACGGGAGCCATGGTCCGCCTGGGCTACGTTTATAGCAACCTCATGGTGAATCTGCACTTGAAAAACAGGAAACTCCTGGAGCGCGGCATCCAGGTTATGGAGATGCTGGGTGGAGTGGAACGCGCGCACGCAATCGCAACAATTCAAAAGGCCGGCATGAGTTTGCCGCTGGCGCTGGTAATGTGCAATGCCAAGGTTGGGAAAACGGAAGCGGCGCGGCGGTTGCGCAAGTCCAACGGCAATGTCCGCAAGGCGATAGAAGGCTGATATGCCCGACAACTTGAAGGCCGCGGTCAGCCGCGCGCAGAATGATTTATTCTTCAGAGATTCAATGCGATGAAAGAGCCGTTGCTTCGTTTGGGTTTTGCTCTCACAGCGTCGATTGCCGCTGTGGCAGCGACCGCGGCCCAGCAGACTGTCCCCAATGCGGATTTTGTGGTGGCCAGGCCGGTGGTGAACATGTACCACAACGCGTCGGCGATGAGCGATGTGGTTTCACAGGCGCTTTATGGAACCGGAGTGCTTACGCTGAGCAGAGATGGCGACTTCTACAATATCCGTACCGCTGACGATTACACCGGCTGGGTCAAGGCAGCAGATCTGCGGCCGCTGAACGGCAAAACTTACGCCGGCGAAGGCCAGGCCGTGCATGTAACCTCGCTGAGCGCGAATGTCTACCGAGAGCCGGATACAACTACTCACGCTCCACTGCTCAATCTGCCATGGGAGTCGCGCCTCGAACTGGTCGATGGCAAGATCGATGCCACGAAACGTTGGCTCCAGGTGCGGCTCGTGAGCGGAGACCTCGCCTGGATTCAGCAAGGCGATGTTAGCGCGCAGACCAAGGTGCTCAGCATCGACGCCATGCTTCAGCTGGCGCGCAGGTTTATTGGCGTCACCTACACCTGGGGCGGAGTGAGTAGCTTCGGATACGATTGCTCGGGCTTCATGCAGATGCTGGAGCGGCAGCGGGGAATCGAGATGCCGCGCGACGCCAGCGTGCAGGCCAAATGGAGCGGAGGAGTGCCCGTCGACCGCAAAGATCTCGAGCCCGGCGACCTGCTTTATTTCGGTTCCCGCCCGGAGCACATTACCCACACCGGCATGTACCTGGGCAACGGGGAATTCATCAACGACACTCCGCGCGGCCATCCTGGGGTTCAGATTGACCGTCTCGACGACATGCCCTGGACGCAACTTTTTGTGACCGCAAGGAGAGTGAAACCATGAACAGGCGCGAATGTTTGAAACTGGCCGGCGCTGCCGCAGTGCTGCCCGTGCCGGTTTTCGCTGTGCAAAGTGAGCCTGCGGCCCAGGCGGCCAGCGTGCAATGCAGCTTGAAGCGCCTGATGCTGCGCCATACCTGGACCACCACGATGTCGTCGAGCGATTACCGTGACACCGTGCAGGTGGAGTACAGCCGCGACGCCGTTACGGGGCACGGCGAAGGAGCACCGATCATCCGCTACAAGGAGTTTCCCGCTTCTGCGATGCAGGCGATTGAAGCCATCGCCGGACAAATTGAGCAAGGTGATCCCTGGATGTACCGGAAGATGCTGTCCCAGGTGCGCGCGGCGCTTGGACCCAATCAACATGCCGCGATGTCTGCCGTGGACATTGCCGTCTTTGACTGGCTGGGCAAGAAAATGGGCCTGCCGATCTACAAAATGCTAGGCCTCGATCCGGCCGCGGCACCTATTACCGACTTCTCCATTGGCATCGACACACCCGAAATCACGCGCCAGAAGACGCTCGAGGCGGCCGACTATCCGGTGCTCAAGGTGAAGGTGGGACTCAAGACCGATGAAGCCACCATCGAGGCCGTGCGCAGCGTGACCAGCAAGCCCATCCGGGTGGATGCAAACGAAGGCTGGACCGACAAGGAAGAGGCGATTCGCAAGATCAACTGGCTGGAAACGAAGGGCGTCGAATATGTCGAGCAGCCGATGCCGGCGCACATGCTGGAAGAGACGAAGTACGTGCGGAGCAAGGTTCACCTGCCCCTCTACGCCGACGAAGCCTGCACCGAGGCGAGCATGATTCCGCATCTGACCGAGGCTTACGACGGCATCAACGTGAAGCTAGACAAGGCGGGAGGCATCCTGGAATCGCTGCGCTGGATCGAAATTGCCCGCGCCGTGAACTTGAAGGTGATGATCGGGTGCATGGTCTCCAGCTCCTGCACGGTGACTGCGGCCGCGCACCTGTCGCCGCTGGTGGACTACGCGGATCTGGATGGCAACCTGCTTGTGGCGAATGATCCGTGGCGCGGGGTCAGGGTGGAAAAAGGAAAACTGGTGCTTCCCTCCGGTCCGGGATTGGGGCTGACTCCATCGTAACCGGCGCGGATCTTCAGCCTGCGATCACCGACACGAGCGTAGAATAAGTCACGCGGATTCAGCAGTTTGATGTCAGCGGCAGCGAATGCCACTCGACTCGTGGTTAGCATGCGCTGGCCAAGTTGTACGTGTGCACGTATGCTCGATGAATCACGTCTGAATCACGCATTGAATAGGTCACCAACTGCTCCATCGTTCCCCGTTTTGCTCGCCGCGTCTTGATCGCAGTTGCCACGCCGGCTTCTCGAGAATTGACGATGGGCGGCAAGTTGTTTGACTGGTCCAATCTTGTTTCCGGTCCCGGCATGTGCGCACTTCGGGGCGGTGTTTCGCGGAAACGGTTAAATGAACTGGAGCGGGGGTGACCGGGAGCGGGGAGTCAAAAGTGGCTTGAGAATCAGGCCCGTCAAGTCTCTCCCCAAGGGGCGCGGCTTCGGCGTTGTGACACTGGGGCCCGTTACTACTTGACAACCGGATTCCCGCGCGCAAAGATTCTGCAATCTCAATGACGGCAGCTCAAAGCTTCCTGAGAACCGGACTTAAAGCATCTTCCGAGTTGCAATATCGCGGAGCCGAGCAGCGGAATCGACGCGACCGCCATTGTCTCCACCCCAACGATTTGTGCTCGCTGGAGTGGAAGCACCTGGGAGCGGCGAGCTTGCAAAAAGCTGAAAGGCGAGCTCGCGAAGAGCTGAAAGAAAAAGGACGTAGTATCTGGGAAAATGCCGTGGCTCGCACGAAATCCGTGTGGCAGGGAAGCGCAGACATCGGACAGACGGAAGCAGACGGCCGAACTGTTTTGGGGATTGGAGGAGATCTGGTGAGCACATTCTCGATGGTGATCGAAAAGCAATCTCGGTGGCTCCTCTGGGGTGCAAGCCTGTTAACGGTCCTGCTGCTGGTGTCGGCAATCGCGCTGGGGCAGGGCTATTTCGGAACCGTGAGCGGACTGTTGACTGACAGTAGTGGCGCCGTGATTCCCGGGGTGAGAATTACCCTCCTGGATCAGGAAAAGGGATTCAGACGCAATACGACAACGGACGGCGATGGCCGATACCTGTTCCGGTCCGTTTCTCCCGGCCTCTATACGGTGATTGCCGAGATGCCGGGATTTGAGAAGACCGAGCGCACCAATATCAGGGTGAACGTGGGCGAAAACCCGAGCTCCAACATTGCTCTGAAGGTTGCCAGTTCATCGGAGACAGTGGAGGTGAAGTCGCAGGACAAGGTGCTCGATACTGAAGACGCGACCACCGGCCTGGTGATCAACAGGAAATTCATCAACGACCTGCCGCTGGTGGATCGCTACGTGATGGATCTGACCATGCTGACGCCGGGTGTGACAGAGACGGACGATCAGTGCGCCATCAACTGCACCGGAACCAACTTCGTTTCCAACGGCAGCCGCAATTCCACGGCCGACGTGCTGATGGATGGCGCAACAGTGACGAACTATGAGCCGAACGGCGGTGTGACAAATGTCACCTACACTCCGTCGCCTGAAGCGGTTGATGAGTTTCGCGTGGAGCAATCGAATTTCAGCGCCGAGTATGGGTTTTCCGGCGCCTCGGTGGTCAACATGATCACGCGCTCGGGATCAAATTCATTCCATGGCGAGGGTTACGACTTCATCCGTAATACGGTCACCGATGCCAACAACTGGTTTAACAACCAGAGTGGAATTCCGCTTCCACCTGTGCATCGCAACGACTTTGGCGGCACCATCTCCGGTCCCATTTTCAAAAACAAGACATTTTTCTTTTTCGACTACGACGCCACGCTGCAAACCTATATGTCCACTTACCAGGCCGGCGTGCCCTCCGACGCCGAGCGCAACAATGGAGACTTTGGCGAAGTATGCACCGCGCAAGGCGGAACATTCGATAACAACGGCATGTGCAGCGTAGCGGCTGGACAGATATGGGATCCATATTCCGGCGTCTACCAACCCGGCAACCCCTCCGGCCTGAATCCCACCGCTGCGGGAGCCTATCGTAGCACGTTCATTCCCTACAACAATGTCGGCAAATACGCGAGCCCCGGTAACCCCAAGCTGGAGGGCACGCCCTATCAATTATCGGGAGGCACGGGCGACCTGATCGATCCGATAGCTCAAGCGATGATGAAGTTGTTCCCCGAGCCGACGGCGAACATGCCCAATCCGACTATCTACGACAACTGGATCGCTTCCGGGGCCAGCAGCAACCCCAATAATCAATTCGATATCAAGATCGACCATCGATTCAACGAAAAGAATTTGATGAGCGCCAAGTATTCACAGCAGTGGAATAGCTATGTTGGCTATAACTCCTTCGGCAACTTTGCCGACCCCAACGCAGGAGGTCCCAACAAAACTACGGCTCACTTATTCACCTTCAACGATGAACATACTTTCACCAAGACGCTGTTGCTGACCACGACACTTGGCTTCACGCGGGGTGCGGAAGAAATTCTGGCGTACAACGGGGCTGGCGGAGTTACTAACCCGGTCAATAAGCTTGGATTCCCAGGCTATCTCAACTCCAACGGATTCATGGGCGTTCCCTCGATGTTTATCGACCAGAGCACATACTATTCCGCGGGTTATGCCAGCATCGGGGGCGACCCATACGGCAATTACAGGCAGGGTCAGGATACGGGCCAAATTACAATTGCCCTTGACAAAGTTGTGGGCGGTCACGAGTTGAAGTTTGGGTTCGAGGGCCGTCAGCACCAGATGAATTACATTCAGACCAATGCTCCCAACGGTATCTTCACCTTCGATCATTTCGGAACGTCGCAATGTCCCAACGCATTCTCGGAGTGCGGCGGAGACGGCATGGCAGCCTTCATGATGGGCCAGATGACGAATGACTCGAGCGGCGGCACTTACTACGAAATCCAGGATCGCCCGGCCACAGAAGACCGTCAGTATGCCGGGTATATTCAGGAAAACTGGAAGACAACCAAGAGACTGAGCCTGAACATCGGCCTGCGTTACGACGTATCGATGCCCCGCACCGACCGTTTCAATCGCCAGAACTGGTTGAACCTGAATGTGCCATTTCCGGTTTCCGTTCCGGGGCTGACCCTGATGGGAGGCGAAGTCTTCGCCAATTCCAAAGAGCGCCGCATTGTGAACGACGATTGGAAAGATATTCAGCCACGCTTTGGCTTTGCCTTCCTGCTCGATCCCAGAACCGTAATTCGCGGTGGGTATGGCATCTATTATTCGCAGCCACGGTCAGGCGCAACCGGCGTGGCGCCTTACGGTTCGCAGGGATACAACCAGTACACGACTGCAATCACGACTTACAACAACGACGGCGCGACTCCTTACCTGCACCTGAGCAATCCTTTCCCGAATGGATTGATCCAGCCTCCAGGGAGCTCGCTGGGTTTGTTGAACGACTACGGTTACGGTGCAAATGGTCCGCTGCGCAACGTGACCAGCACGCCTTATGAGCAGAGTTGGAGCTTCGGGATCGAAATGCAGCTTCCGTACAAGATCATTACCAACATGATGTACGTGGGAAAGAAAGACACGCATCTTTATTTTTCGGGGGACAACTACATCAACCATCTTGGGCCTGAGGTGGAGAGTTACAACGCCAACCAGATTAATAGCCTGACCACCATGGTGGCGAATCCGTTCTATGGCATCAACACGGATCCCAACAGCACTCTTTCAGCTCCGCAGATTCCCGAATTTATGCTGCAGATTCCGTATCCGCAGTTCCCCAGTGGCGTCACCATCGAACCGCCTCCAATTGCGACATCGGAATATGACGCAATGCAACTGACCGCGGAGAAGAGTTATTCCAACGGCCTGCAATTCCTAGCCAGCTTTGTTTGGTCAAAGTCGATGGACGATGCCTCGGCTCCCGACGATAACACCACGTGGCTGGGCAGCTTTTCGAGCCTTGAGGATCCCAACAAGCCGTGGCTGGAACGGAGTCTCTCCACGTTCGATATACCCTTCGTCTATCAATTCACTTACACCTACGATTTGCCTGTGGGCCACGGCAAGGCATTCCTGGGTAACATGCCGGCAGCGCTGAATGCAATTATCGGCGGATGGAAGACCAACGGCATCTGGCGGATTTCGTGGGGACGGCCGCTTCCTTTTTCCACCTATGACGGAACCTCCCTCCCAACCTACGGCACGCAGCGGCCCAACATCTTGGCTATGCCTCTCCGCAGCGGGGGAAAGGACTCCTACTGGATCAATAACTATTTCGCCAATCCGGGAGTCTTCCAATTGCCGCCGCTGTACGTATTTGGAAACGCCCCTCGCGTTACCGGAGTAGTCAGGTCTCCAAAAGCCTTTAACACCAGCATGTCGGTAGAGAAGGAGTTTTCGCTGGCGAAAGTGCGTGAAGGGATGAATTTTGAGCTCCGGCTCGAAGCTGAGAATGCGCTCAATCATCCTGTCTTCGGGACTCCGGACACCTCAGTTGACGACCCGAACTTCGGCGTCGTCAGCTACACATCGAATAACCCCCGTCAGATTCAGCTCGCGGGAAAGGTGACCTTCTAGCCTGATGATGAGGTCCACACGGGGCGACTGCGGCGTCACCGCGATTGGAGTGGATTGCCTGTAACGCTGAGTCGCGGAGATTGTGCGTTGCCGGTCAAGCACATCGGAAACCGATCGCCAGATGTGAAGCGGGGTTTCCCGGCGTTTTCCTCGGTCCACAGTTTACGCCGAAGTCTTTGAGTGCCGGCCGTTTTCCAACCAAAAGCTCCTGCTGCTTCATAGCGGGACGAGTCTCAAACAGAATTGTTTCGAGGGATCGAATATGCGCCTATCTTCTCTGCAGATTCTTGGCATTTCTGCCGCTATCTTCTCAACTGCGATCGGTCATAGCGCTGCGGCGAATGCGCAAACAACCATTCATGTGGATGTAACTGAGGGAAAAGCAGTCGCGTTCGAACCCAATAAAGCCATGGGAACGACGATGGATATTCTTCCCACGACGGACCTGGACAAGGTGTACTCCGAGCCAATCGTGAAGGCGGGGCTATCAGCAGGGTGGGGACCGATTTCGTATCGACAGAACACCGAATTGACGTATGACGCATGGCACTGGAACCCAAATGGAAAGTGGAGCGATGAGGCGCACAAGAGCGGGTATTTCGCAGGAAGCGCCGAACCGACAGAGTTTCTGAGCAAGTCTTATGGGTACCGGCTTCCGCACCGTGGGACCACGCGATCGGACTCCGGACAGGATGAGTATTCGCGCATGACGGATGGAGACTTGTCGACTTACTGGAAGAGCAATCCTTACCTGACCAGCCGATTCACAGGCGAGCCGGACTCTGCGCATCCGCAATGGGTGGTGATCGAATTCCCATTGCCGCAGCAGATCGACGCGATTCAGATTGCATGGGCGAACCCCTATGCGACCAGTTACGTGGTGCAGTACTGGACGGGGAAGGAAGATGCGCTGGACAAGCCTGCCGATGGTCTATGGGTGCAGTTCCCTCAGGGCGAAGTAACAGCGGGCACGGGCGGAAATGCGGTGCTGAGGCTTGCGGACCGTCCGGTTCTGACGCGGTTCCTGCGCATCTGGATGACAGAATCGTCAAATACCTGCGATACGCATGGCGCTGCCGATCCGCGCAACTGCGTGGGCTACGCGATTAGTGAAATCTATGCAGGCAATTTCAATTCGCTGGGCCAATTCGTAGACACGATGAAGCATGAGCCGGGACAGGCGCAGACTATGATCCAGGCATCTTCAGTTGATCCGTGGCATTCGGAGGAAGGTGAGGTATCTTCGCGCGTTCAAACGGGATTCGATCTGTTCTTTACCAGCGGCTATACCAATCACCTGCCGGCGATGATTCCGATTGCCATGATTTACTCGACTCCGGAAGACAGTGCGGCTGAAGTCGCGTACATCGAAAAGCGGGGCTATCCGATTTCCTATGTCGAAATGGGAGAGGAACCGGACGGGGCTTATATGCTGCCTGAGGACTACGCTGCACTCTACGTGCAATGGGCGGCAGCGCTGCACAAGGTGGATCCTAAGTTGAAGCTGGGAGGCCCTATCTTCACCGGTGAGAACACGGATATCAAGATTTGGCCCGACGCCCAGGGGCGCACCTCCTGGATGGGCCGGTTTATCGACTATCTGAAAGAACACGGCAAGATCGCGGACCTGGCATTTGTTTCGTTCGAGCATTACCCGTTCGATCCATGCCAGGTGAATTGGTCAGATTTGTACCGCGAGCCGCAATTAGTGGAAGACGTGATTGATGCCTGGCGTGAAGACGGAGTGCCTAAAGATGTGCCGTTGATGATTACCGAGAGCAACGTGTCGTGGTCGTTAACGGATCCGATGCAGGATGTGTTTTCGGCATTGTGGCTGGGAGACAGTGTAGGAACGTTTTTGACGCACGCCGGACCGAACGCGGTGTACTATCACTCGCCGGTGCAGCCGGAACCGTTGCGTCCCGGATGCCAGGCCTGGAGCACTTATGGAAACTTCGTCGCCGACCAGCATCTTGATATCAAGCAGTACACGGCGCAGTATTTCGCCAGCCAGCTTTTAAATCTTGACTGGGTGCAGCACGGCGGCGGGACACACTTGATCTACCCGGCAACGGCAGACTTGCTGGATGACGCTAAACGGAACTTGCTTTCGGCGTATGCGGTAAAGCGGCCGGACGGGCAATGGTCGATGCTGATCATCAACAAAGATCCGAGCAATCCACACACGGTGAAGATTTCATTCGATCGCGGTGGGAAGGAAACGGCGGCTGGATTTATGGGGCAGGTGAAGACAGTGACGTTTGGAGCAGCCGAATACGTGTGGCATTCGTCAGGAGCGACCAGTCATGCGGACCCCGACGGACCGCCCAGCCGCAGCGTCGTGGAATGGAAGCAAGGCCAGGAAATACTGTTGCCCAAAGCGTCGATGACAGTGCTGACAGGAAGAGTCGGCGGAGCATAGTCCAAGCGAAGCGCGATTGGTTGAGGCGCGCACGGCTGGAGCGCCATTGACCTGCCTGAGCCTCCGGCGAAGTCACAGCCGACACTTACCGCCGCATTGTTCCGAACGCAGATGAGGAATGGGAGGGCGGTGGATTTTACGGAGTAAGTGAAGTGGAAGACTCTATTCCTGGACAATTGCGTGACGGTCGCGTGCGTTTGCCTCGGTGAAGTTCATGCGGATTCCGTTTTTGGGGCGCAGGATGACCATGGGGCGCGCTTCGATTTGCTGTCCGGGGGCGAGTTGAAAATCGTATCTCCTGAGCAGAACGCTCAGAATCATGAGGATTTGCAGCATGGCGTAGTTACCGCCGATGCAGCCCCGCGGTCCGCCACCGAAGGGCAGATAGGTGAAGGGCGGTTGCAGCTTTTCGTTTTCCTTGGTGAAACGCTCGGGGTCGAAGGTTTCCGCGTTCGGCCAGTACTTTGGCGCGTGGTGCGCACCATAGACGAAGACAATCACCGTCGATCCGCTCGGTATGGCGATGTCGCCGGCAAGGTCGTCGGCAACCGCCATGCGGTCGATCATCCAAAATGGCGGGTAGAGGCGCAGAGCCTCCGAAATCACCTGGGCGGTAAATTCAAAACGCGGAACGTCAGTGTAACTGAGAGGCGCATCGCCGATGATGGAGTCGAATTCCTGCCGCACCTTTTCGAGGCAATCGGGACGCGTGCTTAACAGGTAGAACATCCACGATAGAGCGTTCGACGATGTTTCATGGCCGGCAACCAGCAGTTGCATGCTCTCGCTCAGGACCAGCTCGTCGGTCATTCCGTGTCCGTCACTGTAGCGGGCATCCATCAATGTCTGCAGAAGATCGTTGCCGGGCTCCTGGTGGCGGCGTTGCTTGATGTAGGCCATCAGGATGCTGTCAGCGCGGGTGCGCATCTCTTCGTGTTTGCGCAGATCGCCCGAGACGGCAAACCAGGGATTCATGTAAGGCTGGAGAGTCTGCCGGACGATGAATTCCTGGACGGTGCAGATGGTATGGCTGACCAGGTCGATGTCTTCGTCTTTCAACTTGGCGCCAAAGAGCGACCGGGCGACCATCGAGAAAGTCATTTTCATGAGGTGGGGATAAATGTCGACGGCGCCGACACGGACTTCTCTTTCGAAACCCTTCTGCGACTCGGCGAGCGAGTCCTGCATGATGGAAGACAGAGCCTCAAGCTGCTTGCGGTCGAAACCCTTCTGGATAAGACGGCGCTGATTGCGCCAGGCCTCTCCGTGGGTGGTGAGCAGGCCTTTGCCCAGAAAGTGGCCCATCCGTTTTACTTGAATGTCCGACTTCTGGTAGTTTTCCCAGTTGGTCTTCAGCACATGCTGAATGACGTCGGGATTGGTGGTGACGATGGCTTCTTTAAGACCACCTATGTAGAACTTGAATGTGTCGCCGTATTGTTCCGTGTACCTGGTTAAAACCTCGACGGGATTGCGGACCATCGCAGGCGAGTCAGCAAAAGAACGAATTCGGGAAACAACGGGTATAGGAGTGGGCAACGTTATACCTCGCCCGTATGGGTGCTTTGAACGGTTTCGAATCTCATGTAGTCTGCCTGAAGCGGTTGGGTATCCCGGATAAAGTGCCAAGTGTCCTGCATTAATCTTCGTTTCCCAGTTGCTTTAAAAGTATCAGATGATGCACGATGGCCTGCGTCATGGTTGGATGTTGCCGGTAAGGAACTCCATACTCCTCGGCGGTTTGCTTCACAATCCGGGTGAGCGGCGCATAGTGAGTGTGGCAGACGTACGGGCACAGATGATGGGCGATGTGGTGGTTGAGTCCGCCCGTGAGCCAACCGACAAGCGGGTTCTCGGTTGCGTAATCGGCTGTGGTGGCGAAGATGTGGTACACGCCGTTGTCGAACTCGCTGCGGCCTGAAGGGAAGTAGGTGCTGTCGACGGTGTGCGTAGTCTGGAAAACCAGCGACACGGTCAGACCGATGATCAAATGGACCAGCAGGAACGACAGTGCGACCAGCAGAAGAGGTTTCCCCAGCACCACCAGCGGCAAAATGAGCATGTAAGTGACGTAGAGCGCCTTGCCGGTTAATAAGATTGCGTACTCCCGGGGTGGATGCCTGGTGCGCCTCAAATAGTCGTGGGTGGGCAAGAAGAAGGCTTCAAAGTCCCTGAGGAAAATGTAGTCGAGAGAGAAAAGGGCGTAACAGAACAGCGCGTAGATGTGCTGGAACCGGTGCAGGCGCGTGCGCGGTTCATGGGGCGTAAACCGGAAGATGCCGCGCCCGGTAAGGGCATCGTCTTCGCCCTGGAGATTGATGCAGGAGTGGTGGCCGCGATGGTGAAGAATACGCCACATGTACGAGCTGATTCCGCAAACATCGAAGACGTAATTCAGGAGCTTGTTTACAGACGGCACGGACGAGATGGCGTTGTGGTTGCTGTCGTGGGCGATGTTCAGCAAAAGGAATGTCTGGGCCAGGCCGCCGAGGAGGTAAAGGGCGACAAACCTCCATGAATCCGGCTTAAATGCGTAGATGGCAATCCAACTGCCCAGAAGCGCGGAAAGACCCACGGCAACTTTGAGCCACATTGAGAGGTCGGCTTTGGGGGAGATCTTCTGGTCGGCGAAGAAACTCTCGAGGCGGCGGCGCAGGACTTTCGGGAAGGAAGACGCGTCTACGGGGTCGGAGATGGATTGAGATGGCGGAGCCTCAGAAGGTACAAGGTCACCTGCATCCGGCCTAAGAGTGATTACCGCTTCGGTCCCGGACGTCACCAGCACCTCCATGATTGTGTCAAGCCGAACCGGCACGTTCCGGCCGGCGGCGTCGGCTGCCAAGGAAAAGGGCGAA
>Ga0335072_10002557_pt1 | contig 28116 bp, 33 predicted proteins | sample Lox_Sample_21_FD_206725 | JGI IMG/M metagenome (GOLD analysis project Ga0335072, IMG submission 206725) | Soil microbial communities from Loxahatchee National Wildlife Refuge, Florida, United States - Lox_Sample_2.1 | ecosystem: Environmental > Terrestrial > Soil > Wetlands | place: USA... | reverse complement strand
GGAGAGCCAACATGGCGAAGGCGAAAAAGAAGGCCAAGAAGAAAGCTTCGAAGAAAAAGTAAGGCCTTTGCTCGGCGGCCGCTTCGGCGGCCGCCGAGTAAGACGAAATTCGCGACTATCGTGCCCGCTTCGGCGGGCACGTTCGTTTCCGGAGGTCGGTTCATGAGCACATCGGCCGATGCGAACAAGCGGCGTGCCGCCGAAGCCGCCCTACAGCACATTCCGGCGGGCTCCCTGCTCGGCGTCGGCACCGGCACCACGGTTCGCTTCCTCGTCGAGGCGCTGGCGGCGCACCCCGGTCAGGTGCGCGCCGCGGTCTCGAGCTCCAACGCCACCACCGCGCTCCTCACCGCCGCGGGCATCCCGGTGCTCGATCTCAACGACGTCGCGGAGCTGTCGCTCTACATAGACGGCGCCGACGAAGCCACCCGCTCGCATCACCTCATCAAGGGCGGCGGCGGCGCGCTCACGCGCGAGAAGATCGTCGCCGCGGCGGCCGACCGCTTCATCTGCATCATCGACGAGAGCAAGCTGGTGGGCACGCTCGGTGCCTTCCCGCTGCCGATGGAAGTGATCCCCATGGCGCGGAACCTCGTTGCGAGGCGGCTGCAGGCGCGGGGGGCGCGGCCGGTATGGCGCCAGGGATTCATCACCGACAACGGCAATCACATCCTCGATGTCCACGACCTCTCCATCGCGGATCCACCGGCACTCGAGGACGAGCTCGCCGGCCTCACGGGAGTGGTGACCGTGGGCCTCTTTGCGAAGCGCCCCGCAGACATGCTCGTGGTCGGAACCGACCACGGCATCATCATCGTCTAGTACATCCCTGTGCCTGTCTACACTCGTGTCAGCTGCGGTTGCCTGCTGCCAGCGTCAGCGTCGGCCGCGGCGGCTCTTCCACAAGATCGCGAAGCGTCAGCTCGCCGCAGTGACCACGGCGACCCTCATCGATCGTGGCTATCAGCCTATCCACCGCCGGAATGGAGACCGGCCGCTGATTGAAGTATCCGCTTCGCTGGTTGCGCGCGATCTCCAGTATCTCGCTGACCGCGATGCGGCCGATATCGCGCGCCGGCAGCAACTCGTCGTCCTCGGTGACCACCAGCAGTCCCGCGCCTTCCAATGTCGCGACCATCTGCGCCACTGCGATGCCGGGCAGGCCGAGCTCGGTGGCGAGGCCGTTCACACTCCAGCGCTGGCCCCCCATGACGTAGGTCCGTCCGACCAAGTACATCAGACGCAGTGCGAGCTGCTCGACCTCGAGGCTGGAGAGCTTCAGCTCCTGCAGCCCGAGCCGCAGGTACGTCGGGTTCTGAACGTAGAAGGACAGCAGCGCGCCGGCGAGCAGGATCACCCAGCCGAGATACGTCCAGATCAGGGCGGAGACGATGAATGCGAATCCGGCGTATACGATCGTGAGCCGCGTCGAGTGCACGACGAATGCCGTGAACCCGCGGCCGACGGCCGCCCAGAGGATGCCGGCCACCAGGGCACCGATGACCGCAGGCCGCCAACGCACGCGCGTATTCGGGACCAGGAGATAGAGCGCCGTGAAGAACACGGTCACCATCACGTACGGAGCCAGCTTGAGGCCGGTGGCGGTGAGGATGTCGAGCAGGGGCAGCCGGCCGAGCTCGCGGATCGGCGCGCTCTCCAGCGCGCGGCGTGACATGCCGATGAAGACCACCAGGATGACGGGGCCGACCACGATCAGGGTCAGGTACTCGCTCACCCTGCGGGCGAAGCTGCGGGGCTGCTGCACGCGCCAGAGATAATTGAAGCTGTCCTCGACCTTCTTGATGGTGCCGACCAGGGTCCAGGCGAGGAGCGCGAATCCCACGGAGCCGACGATCCCACCGCTGACGCTGTTGGCGAACGCCATGACGCGGGACGTTACTTCGGCGGCACCCGTGGGTCCGAGAGCACTGAAGAGCTCGTAGACGACGGGCTGCAGGTCGCTGCGAGCGCCGATGACCTTCAGGATCGCAAAGCTGAAGGCGGCGAGCGGAATGAGCGACAGCAGGGTCGTGTAGACGAGCCCCATGGCGCGCAGGTTGATGTCGCCACGCGACAGGTCGCGCACGACGGCGTACGGGTAGCGCATGGCACGGATCAGCCGCGCCCCGCGGCCGGGCCTCAGGGAAGCCGGACCGAAGAAGCACCAGTCGAGAAAGGCCCAGAGTCGCGCCGACATTGGCGGGTAAGGTTAGCATAGGCACCCCAATGTCCCCTGCAACCGACGGATTCCCGCAACGGATCGTCTGCCTCACCGAGGAGACGACCGAAACGCTGTACCTCCTGGGCGAAGAGCACCGCATCGTGGGGATCTCCGGCTTCACGGTGCGGCCGGCGCGCGCGCGGAAAGAGAAGCCGCGCGTATCGGCTTTCACCAGCGCGAAGATCGATCGCATCCTGGCGTTGCAACCGGATCTCGTCCTCGGCTTCTCCGACCTGCAGGCGGACATCGCCGCGCAGCTCGCGCGCGCCGGACTGGACGTGCACCTCTTCAACCAGCGCAGCGTCGGGGAGATCTTCCGCATGATCCGCACGTTGGGCGGCATGATCGGCTGCGAGGCCAAAACGGCCGACCTGGTGGCGCGGCTCGAGGAGGGTATCGACAGGGCGCGCGAGCGCGCACGGTCTCTGACGCGCCGTCCGCGCGTCTACTTCGAGGAATGGGATGAGCCGCTGATCTCCGGCATCCGCTGGGTCTCGGAGCTGATCGGCATCGCGGGCGGGGACGACTGTTTCCCCGAGCTGTCGGTGCAGTCCCTCGGCCGTCAACGCATCATTGCCGATGCACTCGAGGTGCCGCGGCGCGCCCCCGACCTGATTCTCGGCTCCTGGTGCGGCAAGAAGTTCCAGCCGGAGGCAGTCGCGGCGCGCCCAGGCTGGAGCGCCGTCCCGGCAGTGCGCAACGGCTTCGTGCGCGAGATCAAATCCGCGATGATCCTGCAGCCAGGCCCCGCGGCGCTCACGGACGGGCTGAAGGCCGTGCAGCAGCTGATCGAGGAATGGGCCAGCCGACGCCTTTGAGCGACGACGCTCAGCACGACCTCACCCCTAAATCCCACGCCGCTCCCGGATCAGCTCGTACGCTTCGATGATCAGCTGCGTGCGCTGCTTGGCGTGCTCGATCATCGATTCCGGCAACCCGTTGGCCTTCAGCTTGTCGGGATGATGGCGGCTCAACTGACGGCGGTAGGCTTTGACGATCTCCTGATCGCTGTCGGCGGACGTCGCCTCGAGCACTTTGTAGGCCTGATCGAGCCTCTGCGACTCGGCGATGCGCGGCTCCGCGCCGCCCGCGTACGTCTGGCGGAAGCTGCCGCCGCGGATGCGCAGCACCGCCTCGATCTGGGCGAGCTCGAAGGGAGATACGCCCAGCCGGGTGGCAATGCGATTCACCTGCGGGCGCACCGGTCCGTCGAGATTGTTGCCGCTGAGGGCCGCACGCACCTGGATCTCGATGAAGACCCGCAGCAGGTCCGGCCGGCCCGCGCAGGCCCGCCCGAGATCGGTGAGCTCCGCCGTGAGATCGAATCCCGGCTGTTTGCCCGCGCCGAAGCACTCGATCGCCTGCTGCACCCGCGCGGCGTCGAGCCGCAGCTCCGCCATCACCGCTCGCGCCGCGGAGATCTCCTGCTCCGAGACGCGGCCGTCAGCTTTGGCGAGGTAGCCCATGACCCGGAAGGTGGCGCGGAAGAAGCGCTCGCCAATGGCCGCGATCTCCTCCGCGCCGGGCGGGGGCAGCGCGTTCTGCCGGTCGAGATGCTCATCGACCTGATGCCCCAGCAGCACGCCGGCCACGGCGCCGATCGGCCCGAGGAACAGGCCGAGCAAGCCCCCCACGACCTTGCCGGTATAGCGCATACGCGCTGCTATAGTAGCAAGCATGGCTACGCAAACGGTCTTCCGCACGTCGCTGCGCGGGCTCGAGAAACTGCACGAAGGCAAGGTGCGCGATATCTATTCGGCCGGTGCCGACGCGCTCCTCATCGTGACGACCGACCGGCTGTCGGCTTTCGACGTGGTGTTGCCGGAGCCGATCCCCGGCAAGGGCCACGTCCTCAATGAGATTTCAAACTTCTGGTTCGGGCGCACGCGGCACATCGTGCCGAACCACCTGACGGGCCGACCGGTCGATGAGCTGGTGAGCGACCCCGCAGACCGCGCCGCGCTGCAGGGCCGCTCGGTCATCGTGCGGCGCCTGAAGGCACTGCCGCTCGAGGCCGTGGTACGCGGGTATCTGATCGGCTCCGGTTGGAAGGACTACCAGCAGACCGGCAGTGTGTGCGGCGTGGCGCTGCCGCCCGGTCTGCCGCAGGCGGCGCGGCTGCCGGCGCCGCTCTTCACGCCGGCGACGAAGGCGGCCGCCGGACAGCACGACGAGAACATCCCCTTCCAGGAAGTCGAGAAACTGATCGGCGCGCCGCTCGCGGCCCGCGTCCGTGATACCGCCCTCGCCCTCTATCAGTTCGCGGCCGCGCATGCCTTCAGCCGCGGCATCATCATCGCCGACACCAAGTTCGAGTTCGGTGTCGACGACAGCGGCGCGCTGATCCTCATCGATGAGGCGCTGACGCCGGACTCGTCGCGATTCTGGCCCGCAGACACGTATCGCCCGGGCATGAGCCCGCCGAGCTTCGACAAGCAGTTCGTGCGCGACTACCTGGAGACGCTCGACTGGAACAAGAAGGCGCCCGGCCCGAAGCTGCCGGCGGAGATCATCGCCAAAACCAGCGAGAAGTATCGCGAAGCTCTCGCCCGGCTGACCCGGTGAGTCCGCCGCGCCACCCGCGGAACGGCGGGTGTTCCTGATCGGCTCAACTCCGCTCTGCCACCGCTCGAGCGGCTGGGCCCTATTTCTTGCCGCCGGCCGCTCCGCGTAAACTTGCGGCATGGCCACCCCCTGGATCGCCCCTTCCATCCTCTCCGCCGACTTCGCGCGGCTCGGCGAGGAGGTCGCTGGCGTGCTCGCCGCCGGCGCCGACAGCATCCACTTCGACGTCATGGACAACCATTACGTGCCCAACCTCACGATAGGTCCGATGGTTTGCGAGGCGCTGCGAAAACACATCACCGCGCCGATCGATGTGCACCTGATGGTCAGTCCGGTGGACCGCATCATTCCGGATTTCGCCGCCGCGGGCGCCAGCTACATCTCCTTTCACCCGGAGGCCACCGAGCACATCGACCGCACCATCGGGCTCATTCGGGAGCAGGGCTGCCGTCCGGGTCTGGTATTCAACCCGGCAACGCCTCTCGACTATCTCGACTACACGCTCGAGAAGCTCGACCTCGTCCTCATCATGTCGGTCAATCCCGGCTTCGGCGGCCAGAAGTTCATTCCGACCGCGCTGCGCAAGCTGACCGAGGCGCGGCGCCGGATCGAGGCGAGCGGCCGCGACGTGCGGCTGCAGATAGACGGGGGGGTGAAGGTCGACAATATCAGGGACATCGCGCGCGCGGGCGCGGATACGTTCGTCGCAGGGTCGGCGATCTTCGGCAGCGCAGATTACGCCGCCACCATCAAGGCCATGCGCGCACAGATCGCGGCAGGCTGACCGAAGGCTGCTTCGCGGCCTTCCCGGACCATCAGTCGGCCGGTTTCCTGCTACTCGTCGTCGTCCTCATCCTCATCCTCATCGTCATCGAGATCGAGCGGCGCCGCCGGCTTCCCGAGCGGCTTCGCCGGCACGATGACCGGGCGGGTCTTCATCTTGGGCCGGGCGTTGAACACGACGATGGTCTTGCCCGTGGCGCGCAGCAGGCCCTGATCCTCCAGCACCTTGAGCACCCGTCCCGCCATCTCGCGCGAGCAGCCCACCAGGCGCGACAGCTCCTGCCGGCTGACTTTGATCTGCATGCCCTCGGGATGCGTCATCGCATCCGGTTCCTCGCACAGATTGTTGATGGCATGGGCCACCCGGCCGGTGACATCGACGAAGGCGAGATCCCCCAGCTTGCGATTGGTGCGGTCGAGCCGGGTGGCGAGCTGGGTTGCGAGCTCGAAGATCAGGCCGGGGCTCTCGGCCGCGATCTGTCGGAAGCGCGGGTAGGTCATCTCCGCCAGCTCGCACTGGTTGCGGGTGCGCACCCAGGCGCTGCGCGTCGGCTGGTCGCTGAAGAACAGGCCCATCTCGCCGAAGAACTGCCCGCGGTTGAGGTAGGCGAGCACCATTTCGTTGCCCTCCTCGTCCTCGATCATCACCTCGACGGAGCCGCTGATGATGTAGTAGAGGACATCCGGCAGGTCGCCCGCGTGGATGACGACCGTCTTGGACGGGACGGTACGGATGCGGCAGTAGCTCAGGAACCGGTTTATCGCTGGAATATCGCTCAACGGCTTGACGTTCTCTTCCATACCCGCTCCCCGAATTTGTGTGGTCATGATGAGAGAGTGTTTATACGTTGACCCCGCCGGCCGCAAGCGTACCGCACGCGGAGCAACGAAAACCAGAGTGTCGCGTTGTTTTGAGGGGCGCAGGTTGACGTCATGCGCGCTGGTGATCAAACCCAGTAGGCGGTGCCCGTCATGATCCGGGCCGTCTGGCGCATCAGTGCGCGCACCGGAGAGGGCAGCTCCGCGCCGCCGGCCGCCCTTGCGTTGGCGCCGTGCGCGGCTTCGTCGGCGCGCATCTGCTGCACGATCGCGCGGCTGCGTAGGTCGGCCGCCGGCAGCCGGCCGAGATGCTCATCGAGATGTCCCTCGACCTGCCGCTCCGTCTCCACCACGAATCCGAGGCTGGTCCGGTCACCGGCCAGTGCCGCGAGCGCACCGATAAAGAAGGAGCCGGCGTACCACAGCGGGTTGAGCAGACTCGGGCGGGCCTCGAGCTCCTGCAGGCGGCGCTCGCACCAGGCGAGGTGGTCGGTTTCCTCCCGCGCGGCATCGAGCAGCATCCGGCGGGTGGCATCGGAGCGCGCGGCCAGCGCCTGGCCGTGATACAGGGCCTGGGCGGCGATCTCCCCGGCGTGATTGACGCGCATCAGGGCCGCGGCCCGGCGGCGCTCATCCGCGGAAAGCTCCGCGGCGCTTCCTTCGGTCCCGGCAGGGGGCTGCGGAACGGGACGGGAGGCATGTGCCGGCGCCAGCAGCGCGCGCAGTGCCCGGTCGGCGGCGCCGATCCAGGTATCCAGAGAATGCCCGGTTTCCATGGATCCCGATTATAAGCACTCGTTTTGCATTGGCGGGGCAGCTTCAGTAGACTTGCCGGCCCTTTGGAAGGGTCCACTTATAGGTATGCCGGGGCCGCTCGAACGGCCCCGCTGAGGCTCATATGAAGACGGTATTCGCCAATTCCGGCACGGTCCGGGGCGACTGGTTCGTGGTCGATGCGACCGACAAGACGCTCGGACGCCTCGCCTCGCAGATCGCGCATCGGCTCAAGGGCAAGCACAAGGCCGACTACAGTCCCCACGTCGACATGGGCGATCATATCGTGGTCCTCAATGCCGGCAAGGTGCGGGTCACCGGCCGCAAGCTGACCGACAAGATCTACTATCACCACACCGGCTACATCGGCGGCATCAAGTCGATCGCCCTGCAGAAGCTCCTCGATGAGCATCCGGAGCGGGCGATAGAATTCGCCGTCAAGGGCATGCTGCCGAAGAACCCGCTCGGGCGGCGCATGTTCAAGAAGCTGCACGTCTTCGCCGGCGGGGAGCACCCGCACCAGGCGCAGCAGCCGCAGCCGCTCGAAATCTGAGGTAATCGCACTGATGCCAGCGCAGCAGCAACAGAACTACGGCACCGGCCGCCGCAAGACCGCGACCGCCCGTGTCTATCTTCGGCCCGGAAGCGGCAAGATCACGGTCAACGACCGCCCGCTCGACCAGTTCTTCGGCCGCGAGACCGGCCGCATGATCGTGCGCCAGCCGCTCGAGGCGCTGCAGCTCGGCAGCCGCTTCGACATCAGCGTGACGGTGGACGGCGGCGGCATCACCGGCCAGGCCGGCGCCATCCGTCTGGGCCTCACCCGCGCGCTGCTGGAGTATGACGATTCGCTGCGCAAGCAGCTGCGCGATGCGGGCTTCGTCACCCGCGACGCCCGCGAGGTGGAGCGCAAGAAAGTCGGCCGCCGCAAGGCCCGCCGCAGCGGACAGTACTCGAAGCGCTAACGGGTATCCTGCAGCGGGGGCGATTCGTTTTGGGGGATCGTCTAGTGGTAGGACAACGGACTCTGACTCCGTTTACCTAGGTTCGAATCCTAGTCCCCCAGCCATAACGCGTAGGGCCCGCCAATCGGCGGGCCCTTTGCGTTATGGCGCAGGGACCAGGACAACGGTCCGGCAGGACCGGCCCCGAAGGGGCGCGGCGCCGCAGGCGCGAAGTAATCCTGGTCCCTTACGCGCCATCGCCATCGACCGGCGACTCCCATCTTTCATTCCCCGGCGATCGTCATCTCCGCGATGAGCACCGAGCCGCAGTGGATCGACCCCCGCGAGTCGACGTCGCTGCCGAGCGCCGCGATGTTGCGATAGATGTCGCGCAGGTTGCCCGCGATGGTGATCTCGTGCACCGGATAGGCCGGCGCGCCGCCCTCGATCCAGAACCCGCTCGCGCCGCGCGAATAGTCCCCGGTCACCCCGTTGACCCCCTGCCCCATCAGCTCCGTCACCAGCAGCCCCGAGCCCATGCGGCGCAGCAGCGCGTCGTATCCGGCCGGAGCGTCCGAGGTGCCGACGATCAGGTTGTGAATGCCGCCCGCGTTGCCCGTGGTCGTAAGCCCCAGCCGCCGCGCCGAGTAGCTTCCCAACACATAACCCTGCAGGATGCCGCTCTGTACGAGCTCGCGATCGCGCGTGGCGGCGCCCTCGTCGTCGAAGGGGGCGCTGGCCAGCCCCTTGAGGATGTGCGGCCGCTCGTGCATCTGCAGAAATGCCGGGAAAACCTGCTCGCCGGCGGCATTCAGCAGGAAGGACGCCTTGCGGTACTGGCTCGGCCCGCGGATCGCGCCGATGAAGTGCCGGTAGAGCCCGCGCGCCATGTCGGGCGAGAAAAGGACCGGCGCCTTGCGGGTGGAGAGCCTGCGGGCGCCGAGCCTCGCCAGCGCGCGCTTCCCCGCCGTGGCTCCCACCGACTCCTCGCCCTCGAGATCCTTGGGGTCCCGGGCCGTGGTGAACCAGTAATCCCGCTGCATGTTCTCCCCGTCCTGCGCTATCAGCGAGCAGCTGACGGAGTGGCTGGTGCCGGAGAACCCCTGCAGGAATCCCAGCGAGTTGCCGTAGACGCCGGTGTGCCGCTGACTGCTGACCGCGGCGCCCTCGGAGTTGGCGATGCGCGGATCGACCGCCCGGCCCGCCTGCTCGCACCGGCGGGCGATGGCGATGGCGTCCTCGGCGGCGAGGCCCCAGGGGTGATCGAGGTCGAGATCCGGAATGTCACGCGCCAGATATTCGGGCTCGACCAGGCCCGCATAGGGGTCCTCGGCCGTGTAGCGGGCGATGGCGCAGGCTTTACCGACGGTCGCGGTCACCGCCTCGCGCCCGAGATCCGCGGTGCTGGCGGAGCCCTTGCGCTTGCCGAAGTAGACCGTCACGGCAAGCCCGCGGTCCCGCTGATACTCGATCGTGTCCACCTCCCCGAGCCGTACGGTCGCACCCAACCCCTGGCTCAGGCTGGCATCGACCTCGTACTGCGAGGCTCCCTGGCGACGCGCCTCTTCGAGCGCAAATGCGACGACGTCTTGGACTGATGGTGAAGGCATAATTTGGATTCTAGCAGCCGTATTCGAGCCCCTGTGATGTACCCCGAAGACGATGAGCCCGAGCGGCCGAGCAAGAGTCAGCGCAAGCGCGACGCTCACGCGGCGCAGGACCTGGGCGAAGAGCTCATCCGGATGCGCGATGCCGAGCTCGATGCGCTCGGCCTCCCGGAGACGCTCGCCGATGCCATCCGGGAAGCGCGCCGCATCCGAAGCCGCGCCGGCGGCGCGCGCCAACGGCAGTACATCGGCAAGCTCATGCGAGAGATCGATCTCGCGCCCATCCGTGCGGTGCTCGCCTCCCGCAGCGGGCGCGATGCGATCGAGACTCAGCTCTTCAGGCGCGCCGAGGGCTGGCGGGAGCGTCTGATCGCCGAGGGCGAGTCGGCGCTCGAGGAGTTGGCACGGCTGCGCCCCGGCCTCGACCGGGCGGAGTGGAGTCAGCGTATCGCCATGGCCCGCCGCGAACGGGGCGCCGGGGCGGCGCCGGAGCGCAGCTCCGCGGCACATCCGGGACCCGTTGGACCGGCCGGCCGGGAGCTCTTCAGAGCGCTGCGCGCGCTCCTCGGCTAAATTAGAATATCCGGATGAAAGCGCTGGTCGGCATCATCATGGGGTCGTCTTCCGACTGGGAGACCCTGCGCTGCGCCGCCGAGACGCTGGAGAAGCTCGGCATCGCGCACGAGGTGAAGGTGGTCTCCGCCCACCGTACCCCCGACCTCCTCTTCGAGTATGCGGCGAGCGCGCGCTCGCGCGGGCTCGAGGTCATCATCGCCGGCGCCGGCGGTGCCGCGCACCTTCCCGGCATGACTGCCGCCAAGACCTCCCTGCCCGTCCTCGGCGTGCCGGTGCAATCGAAGACCCTCGCGGGACTCGACTCCCTGCTCTCGATCGTGCAGATGCCCGCCGGGGTGCCGGTCGCCACCTTCGCGATCGGCGCGGCGGGCGCGACCAATGCCGCGCTCTGCGCCGCGGCCATCCTCGCCAACAGGTATCCGGCCGTCGCGCAGGCTCTCGAGGCCTTCCGCGACAGCCAGACGGCCGGGGTGCTCGCCAGCCCCGATCCGCGCGCCGCGCCCCGGTCATGACCGTCGGCATAGTGGGGGCCGGCCAGCTCGGCCGGATGCTGGCCTTGGCCGGGTACCCGCTCGGCCTCGATTTCCTCTTTCTCGATCCCGCCCGCGATGCTCCCGCCGGCCGGGTGGCGCCGGTCCTGCACGGTCCCTTCACGGACCCGAAGCTGCTCTCGCGGCTCGCACGCGAGTGCGAGGTCCTGACTTTCGACTGGGAGAACATCTCCGTCGATGCGCTGCGCACGCACGCCACCTCGGCTCACGGGGCGCGCATCTGTCCGCCCATCGCGGCCCTGGCGGCCGCGCAGGACCGCGTCGCGGAGAAGCGGCTGTTCGAGCGCCTGGGCATTCCAACCACACGCTGGCGCGCTGTCGGCTCGCGCTCGCAGCTGGAGCGGGCGCTGCGTGACGTCGGAGTGCCGGGCGTCCTCAAGACACGGCGTCTGGGCTATGACGGCAAGGGACAGGTCAGGGTGAGAACGCCCGAGGACGCGCACCGCGGCTGGGAGGAGCTCGGCAACGTGCCGCTCATCTACGAGGAGTGGGTATCGTTCGATTGCGAGGTGTCGGTCATTGGCGCGCGCAGCGCCGGCGGCGCGACCGTGATCTATCCTCTCAACGGCAATGTGCACGCACAGGGGATCCTGCGCCTCACCCGTGCGCCGTATGGTCCGCCGCGCTGGCAGCGCGCTGCCGCAACCCATCTGCGGCGCTGTCTCTCCCACTTCCGTTATGTTGGTGTGCTGACGATCGAGTTCTTCGTGCGCAACGGACGCCTCATCGCCAACGAGATGGCGCCGCGTGTACATAACTCCGGGCACTGGACCATCGAGGGCTGCGAGACCAGTCAGTTCGAGAATCACCTGCGCGCCATCCTCGACCTGCCGCTCGGTACGACCCGGCCCCGGGGATTCAGCGCGATGGTGAACCTGATCGGCGACGTCCCGCCGCGCGCGGGGCTGCTCGCCGAGGATGGGCTGCACCTGCACGATTATGGCAAACAGCCGCGGCCGGGGCGCAAGGTCGGGCATTGCACGGTCGTGGAGCCCACGGCCGCCCGGCGCGACCGGCGGGCACGGGGTTTGCTTGCTGAACTGGCTCCCGGATTGCGCATCCCGTAAGATAGAAAGCGGAACCAGCGCGGTCAGAGCGGGTCCAACGCCAGCGGTACACCGCCTGTCGGCAACAGCAGACATACATGTATCTCGATCCATTCAAACTCAAAGAGCTGCCGTTCCGACTGAGTCCGGACCCGCAGTTCCTCTATCTCTCCAAGCAGCACGCCCGCGCCAAGGCGTACATGGAGTCGACCATCTGGTTCACCGACGGCTTCGTCGTGATCACCGGAGAGATCGGCGCCGGCAAGACCACGCTGATCGAGTCCTTCCTGAAGGAGATCCAGTCCGACGTCGTGGTGGCGCAGATCAACCAGACGCAGGTCTCGGCCGTGGACTTCCTGCAGGCGATCCTCGTGCAGTTCGGTTTCTCGCCGTTCAAGATGAAGAAGGGCGAGATCATCGCGACTCTCAACAACTTTCTCATCGAGCAGTACGCGGCGGGGCGCAAGGTCCTGCTCATCGTCGACGAGGCGCAGAATCTGTCGCTGCGGGTGCTGGAGGAGATCCGCCTGCTCTCGGGCGTCGAGACCACCAAGGAGAAGGTGCTGCGTATCATTCTCGCCGGCCAGCCGGAGCTCAACGCGAAGCTCGACGCGCCGGAGCTGGTACAGCTCACCCAGCGCGTGCGCCTGCGCTTCCATCTCACCGCGCTGTCACAGGCGGAGACCCGCGGTTACGTCCAGCACCGGCTGGAGGTCGCCGGCGCGAGCGACCGGCAGATCTTCGCCGAGGACACCTTCCCGCAGATCTTCCGCTTCACCGGCGGCGTCCCGCGGCTCATCAACACCCTGTGCGACACGGCCATGATGGCGGCCTACACCGCGGACCGCGGCGTGGTGACCATCGCTGACATCGACGGCGCCGTGGGCGAGCTGCAATGGGTGGAATTCGCGGCCCGCACGCAGCAGCAGGTCAAGGCCGCCACGGAGCTGGCGCTGCCGCGCATGCGCGGCAGCGATCCGGCGCTGCCGTCGCTCGGCCGGCTGCTCGTCGCGACGGACGGCCGCACCGTGCAGGAGATCATGCTCAGCCAGGGCAGGATCATCGTCGGGCGCACCGCCGACAACGATCTGCAGATCGACAGCCGGTTCGTCAGCCGCCATCACTGCCAGATCACCACCAGCCCCAACTCGTGCGTCATCGAGGACCTCAACAGCACGAACGGCATCTACGTGAAGTCGAAGCGGGTTCGACGGCACTATCTCAACGACGGCGACGTGGTGCTGGTCGGCAAGCACGAGTTGATCTACGTCGACGAGCGCCTGGCGCGCACGCGCGGCAATATCAACGATACCGTGCCCGGAATTCCGGTGCTGCAGCGAGCCGACGGCCCCGAGGGCACGCAGGACGTGATCGATGAGGATGCCGGCGAGGAGGAAGACGAGGAAACCGAGGTCGGGCTCGAGGCGACCCGGGGTCAGTCCTGATCCTGCCGTTGGGTCAGGTCAGGCTGACCGTACTGGGAGCGCAGGTCGCGGTAATCGCGGCGCCTGAGGAGCACCACCACCCCGCCGAGCAGAGTCACCAGGCCCGCCAACCCCACCAGCAGGCCTGCGACGTGGGCGTCCCCGATGAAATAGCTGACCCCCAGGGCGGCCAGCCCGGCGCCGATATAGAGCCACGGCAGGCCTTCGTACATGGGGCGGGAGAGGTGCATGCGGCACACGATACTCCACCCCGGCGGCCCGGGCACCTGAACCGGATTATGTCTAAGCCGTCCCCCCAACCGTCAGGTTTTCCACCTTCAGGGTCGGCTGCCCCACCCCCACCGGGACGCTCTGTCCGTCCTTGCCGCACGTTCCGACGCCGTCATCGAGTTTCAGGTCGTTGCCCACCATGGTGACCCGGGTCAGCACGTCCGGCCCGTTGCCGATCAGGGTGGCGCCCTTCAGGGGAGCGCCGATGCGGCCGTTCTCGATCGCATAGGCCTCGCTGGCCGAGAAGACGAACTTGCCGGAGGTGATGTCGACCTGGCCGCCCCCGAAGTTGACGGCGTAGATGCCGCGCGGCACGGAGCGGATGATCTCCTGCGGATCGTGCGGCCCGGGGCGCATGTAGGTGTTGGTCATGCGCGGCAGGGTCATGTGCGCGAAGGACTCCCGCCGGCCGTTGCCCGTCGGGCGAACGCCCATCAGCCGGGCGTTGAGGCGGTCCTGCATATAGCCTCGCAACACGCCATTCTCGATCAGCGTGGTGCACTGCGTGGGGATGCCCTCATCGTCGATGTTCAGTGAGCCCCGGCGCTGCGACAGCGTGCCGTCGTCGACGACCGTGCACTCCGGCGCCGCGACGCGCTCACCGATGCGGTTGGCGAAGGCGGAGGTGCCCTTGCGGTTGAAATCGCCCTCCAGGCCGTGACCGATCGCCTCGTGCAGCAGGATGCCCGGCCAGCCGGGCCCTAGCACCACGGTCATGGGACCCGCGGGCGCGGGTACCGCCTCCAGGTTGATCAGGGCCTGCCGGGCGGCTTCGCGCCCCAGGGCCAGGGGGCGGTCGCTGGCGACCAGCTCCGCGAGCGAGTAGCGGCCGCCGGCGCCGCTATAGCCCTGCTCACGGCGCCCGTTCTGTTCGACCAACACCGACACGTTGAAACGCACCAGCGGCCTGACATCCGCGGCAAGCTCACCGTCGCTGGTCGCAATCAGGACGACCTCGTGCACGGCCGTCACGCTGGCGGTCACATGCACGATGCGTGGATCGATCCGGCGCGTCTCGCGATCGACCCGCTCCAGCCACGCGACCTTGTCCTCGTCCGACAGCGTGGCGACCGGGTCAGCCGGCATGTAGAGGCGATGGCCCGCCTGCGGGTGCCAGGCGCTGACCCGCCGGTCGCCCCCCTGGACGGCGATGGCGCGCGCGGCATGCGAGGCCTCCTGCAGGGCGGGAAGGATGATCTCGTCGGAGTAGGCGAAGCCGGTCTTCTCGCCGGCGAGCGCACGCACGCCGACCCCCTGCTCGATGCTCGCGCTGCCGTCCTTCACGATGCCATCCTCGAGCGACCACGACTCCTGCCGCGCGAGCTGGAAGTACAGGTCCGCGAAGTCGACCGAGTGCGTCAGCACTTCGCCGAAGATGCGATCGAGCCGGCCGTCATCGAGGCCGCTCGGCTTCAGGATGAGATCGCGTGCGAGGGAGAGGGGATCGGAGCCGGATGTCGGGTCGTTCACGATTGAGCTTGTGTCCGTGTGAAGTTGAGGTCAGTGCAGTACTCGGTGGGCCAGCGACGGGAAGCTGCCGCGGTCGCGGCGCTGGCGCTCCAGATCGATTTCGACAGTGATGCAGCCGCGGCCGCGCGGCAGCCGCTCGAGCACGCGGCCCCAGTGGTCGACGATCATGCTATCGCCGTACGTCTCACGCCCGTTGGGGTGAAACCCCGACTGAGCGGGCGCGACGACCCAGCACAGGTTCTCGATCGCGCGCGCCCGCAGCAGGGTCTCCCAATGCGCGCGACCGGTCGGTTCGGTAAAGGCGGAAGGCACCACCAGCAGCTCCGCGCCCGCGGCGCTCAGCTTGCGAAAGAGCTCCGGGAAGCGCACGTCGTAGCACACGGAGAGCCCCAGGACGCCCACCGGCGTATCGACGACCACCGCCGTCGAGCCCGGCGCCACGTTGGCCGACTCGCGGTAGCTCTCCGCGCGCCCCGGCACCTGGATGTCGAACAGGTGGATCTTGTCATAGCGGGCGCGCCGCTGCCCCGCGGAGTCATAGATCAGGGACGCCGCAGCAACGCGGCCGTCGGCTGCGCCGCGCAGCGGCACGGTGCCGCCGACGATCCACATTCCGAGCCGTTGCGCACTCTCCGCGAGAAAATCCTGCACCGGACCGCGGCCGTCCTCTTCGGCGATACGCCGCTTGTCGCCATCGGAGAGCCCCATGAAGGAGAAGTTCTCCGGCAGCGCCGCAAGCTGTGCCCCGCGCTGCGCCGCTTCCTCCAGGAGCGCACGCGCCTCCCTTAGATTGGCCTCTACGTCCGGGCCGGACGTCATCTGTATCGCAGCGACCAGGGACATCTTCATACTATGCGGGTGCATGAGCTGGCCCGCAATGGCAGCGTCCGGGCACCCCAGGCTCACGACTGCACGATGTCGAACTGGTCGACGCCGTAGAGTCCCTCGACCTGCAGCCGGATCGGAACACCCACCTGGGCCTTGAGCTCGCCGAGGGTGGCCGCCTCGGCCTCCAGCAACCGCTCCACCACGTCCGCATGCGCGAGGATCAGCAGCTCGCGGCCCGTGGGGCCCGTGCCCTGCCGCAGGATCTCGCGAAAGATCTCGTTGCAGACGGTTTCCGCCGTCTTCACGAACCCGCGCCCTTCGCAGGCGGCGCACGGCTCGCAAAGGACGTGCTCCAGACTCTCGCGCGTGCGCTTGCGCGTCATCTCGACCAGGCCGAGGGGCGACAGGCTCACGATGTGCGCCTGCGCGCGATCGCCGGCGAGCGAATGCTCGAGCGCTGCGAGCACCTGACGGCGGTGCGACTCGTCATGCATATCGATGAAATCGATGATGATGATGCCGCCGAGGTTGCGCAGCCGCAGCTGCCGCCCGATGCTGGCCGCCGCCTCGAGATTGGTGCGGAACGTGGTCTCCTCCAGGTTGCGGTGACCCACGTAGCCGCCGGTGTTGACGTCGATGGTGGTCATCGCCTCCCGCTGATCGAACACCAGATGACCGCCCGATTTCAGCGGCACCTTGCGCTCCAGCGCCCGGGCGATCTCCTCCTCGATGCCGTGCAGGTCGAAGATCGGGCGCGGACCGGCGTGCAGCTCGATGCGCGCCGCGCTCGCCGACATGAATTCCGCCGCGAAGGCGGTCATGCGCGCATGCTCCGCCGGGGAGTCGACCAACACGCGGACGACGCCGCGCGACAGCTCATCCCGCAGGATGCGCAGCGGCAACGGCAGGTCCTCGTGCACCAGCGAGCCCGGGGAGAGCTGCGTCGCGCGCACGCGCACATGGCGCCAGAGTCTGCGCAGATATTCCATGTCCTCGCGCAGGCTCTCGATCGGCACACCCTGCGCGGCGGTGCGCAGGATGTAGCCGCCCTCCGCCTCGGCGCCCCGCAGCTGCGCGACCGCCGACTTCAGCCGCTGCCGCTCCGCCTCGTCCTCGATCCTCGTCGAGACGCCGATTCCATCACCCCGCGGCAGGTAGACGAGGAACCGCGCGGGCAGCGTGACGTAGGTCGTCAGGCGCGCTCCCTTGGTGCCGATCGGGTCCTTGATCACCTGCACCAGGATGTCATCACCGGCGCTCAACAGCTGGCGCACGTCCTCGATCGGCGGCGCAGCGGCCTGCACCAGACCGATCACGGTCTCATCGGGCGGCGGACTCGCGATATCGGCGGCATGCAGGAACGCGGTGCGCTCGAGGCCAATGTCGATGAACGCCGCCTGCATCCCCGGCAACACGCGTGTCACCCGGCCCTGATAGAGATTGCTGACCAGCCCACGGCGCCGGCGGCGCTCGATGTGGAGCTCCTGCACGACGCCCTCTTCCAACAGGGCGGCACGTATCTCACCGGGCACCACGTTGATGAGAACCTCCGCGCTCACCGCGTCCCTCCTATCCAGCAGCGGATGCCGGCGTCGCGCAACAGCTCCGCCGTCTCGAAGAGTGGCAGCCCCATGACGCCGGAGTAACTGCCGCTCAATGCCGTGACGAACACGGCGCCATATCCCTGGATGGCATAACCGCCCGCCTTGTCGTGCGGCTCGCCTGTCTCCCAATAGGCTTCCAGCTCCGCGCGCTCGATGTTGCGAAAGCGCACGGAGCTGCAGTTGACGCGCAGGGCGACGCTCTGCTCCGTTGCCAGAGCCACGGCCGTCAGCACCTGATGCGTTCTGCCGGCGAGCGACTCCAGCATCTCGATCCCATCCGCGCGGCCGGCCGGCTTGCCATATACCGACCCTTCCAACACCACCGTGGTGTCCGCCGCCAGCACCGGCAGGACTTCGCCCCGCCGTCGGACGGTGGCTGCCTTGAGGCGTGCCAGGCGCGCAACGTAATCCGCGGGAACTTCCCCGGGCAGCAGACTCTCGTCCACGTGCGCCGCGACCACCGTATGCGGTACGCCGATCTGCGCCAGCAGCTCACGCCGCCGCGGCGACATGGAGGCGAGGCAGATGACCGGGTCTGCTGCGGCAGGATGAGTCACGCATCTACTCGCGATGATACGGATGGTGCGTGAGTATGGTCATCGCGCGATAGAGCTGCTCCGCCAACACGACCCGCACGAGCGCATGAGGCAGCGTGAGGCGCGACAGGGAGAGGGACATGTCGCTTCGCGCCGCGACCTCCGCCGCGAAACCGTCGGGGCCGCCGATGAGGAATGCGAGATCGCGCCCCTCGCGCATCCTGCCGGCGAGCCAGTCGGCGAGCTCTCGCGTGCTCATCGGGGTACCGCGCTCATCGAGCGCCACCACCCATTCCCCGGGCCGCAGGGCCGTCAGGAGCTTGTGCGCTTCCGTCTCGACGGCCTTTCGCGGGCTGCGGCCGGCGGTGCGGGGGCCCGGCTCGATCTCGACCAGCGTCACCTTCAGCCGGGATTCGAGGCGGCGGGTGTAGTCGGCGCACGCCTCGCGAACCCACGCCGGCGGCCGGGTGCCCACGGCTAACACCCGAACTCGCACCGGTCTTATGGGCGCGCGGCGTGCGCCTGACTGGCCGTGCTGTCCTGCAGGGCGTTGCCCGCGTCCCAAAGCCTCTCCAGGCCGTAGAACTCGCGGACCCGGGGCAACATCACGTGCACGACGATGTCCTGCAGGTCGACCAGTACCCACTCGCCTTCCCGCTCGCCCTCGGTGCCGAGCGGCCGGGACCCATTGCGCTTGGCCTGCTCGATCACATGATCCGCGACGGAGCGGACGTGCCGGTCCGAAGTGCCGGAAGCGACGATCAGCGTGTCGGCGATGTCGGTCAGGCCGCGTACGTCGAGCACTTTGACGTTCACGGCTTTCATGTCTTCGAGGGCGGTGACGACGGCCTGGAGGAGGGTGGGCGCGCTGCAGGGCGGGGACGCCGGGGGCCGGGGCGGGGATGGAGATCGAGCGGTTCTGGAAGCCTGCGCGGGAGCGCGGCGCCGGACTGTGCGGGTGGTCATGTGAGGAAGGGGTCTCTCCTGTGTGAAGAATCACTCACGAGCATAGCACCGACTCTCGCGCAGGATGTGCCGCACTTCATCCGGCACCAGATAGCGCGGATCGCGGCCCGAAACGATGAGCTGGCGCAGCTCCGTCGAGGAAATCTCGAGCTGCGTCACGGCGTGCACGTAGATGCGGCCAGCGGTCTTCTCGTGCAGATCCCGGATGGTGCCGGTGCCATGGTCCACCATGACCTCGCCGAGCGGGCCCATGGTGGGCGCCTTCCAACCCGGCCGGTGAGCGACCACGATGTGCGCGAGCCCTAGGAGGTCGCGCCAGCGGTGCCAGTTCGGCAGGCCGAGAAAGGCATCCATTCCGAGCAGCAGGCAGAGCGAGCGCTGCGGAAACTCCGCCCGCAGCTCCGTCAGGGTGTCTACGGAATAGGAGATACCGGTCCGGCGGACCTCGCGGTCATCGACGACGAACGCCTGCTGATCGGCCACGGCGGCCTTCACCATCCGCAGCCGCAGCTCCGCGGCCGCCAGCGGCTGGTCGCGATGCGGCGGGCTGCCGGTGGGCAGGAAGCGCACCTCCGACAGCCGCAGCTCCTGCCACAGCTCGAAGGCCGTGCGCAGATGGCCGTAGTGAATCGGATCGAAAGTGCCGCCAAAGAGACCGATCGGTTGCATCTGCGGAGGGCCCTATCTGAACGTGGACTGCGGTGCCGGGACGGCCGGCCGGCCGCAGATGTCGGCCGCGAGCAAGGCCATCTCATCCCAGGCATTGCCCTGCAGCCGTCCTTTGATCATGCGGTCGGCACGGGCGGCGCGCAGCGTGAGCGCCCGGAAGGAAAGGCGCGGCGCGCGCCGGACGGCCTTGTCGAGCGCCGCGGTCTGTCGCTGCCACCCGCCGCGTGCGCGCGGCGCTCCCGGGTTCGCCACCGCTCCCCAGAGGTCCCGCAGCGCCTTGGTCAGGGCCCACAGGACGAGCGTCTGCTCGGTGCCCTCCGAGCGCAGTCCGGTGAGCACCCGCAGGGCCCGGTCCGCCTCGCCCTCGAGAACCGCTTCGGAGAGCCTGAAGACATCGAAGCGCGCGCTGTCGGCGACACCGGCGAGCAGTTCGGGGGTCACCTTGCCGGGGGGTGCGAGCATGCGCAGCTTTTCCAACTCCTGGTGGGCCGCCAGGAGGTTGCCCTCCGTACGCTCGGCCAGGAGGGCGAGCGCCTCCTCGTCGACCTCCAGCCGCAGCCGCCGGCACCGTCCCCGCAGCCAGCCGGCCAGCCGGTCCGCCTCCACGGGCCAGACCGGGATCCAGCCACCCTGGGACTCCAGCGCCCGAAACCATTGGGACCCCTGCGCGTCGCGATCGAGGCGCGGCGCCAGGATGAGGAGCAGGGTATCGGGGTCGTCCCGTTCGAGAAGGGCGAGCAGCGCGTTGTTGCCCGCGGTCCCCGGCCGGCCGCTCGGCAGCCGCAGTTCCAGGATCCGCCGGGCGCCGAACAGGGACATATTGCCGGCCGAAGCCCGGACATCGTCCCAATCGGAGCCCCGCTCCAGAAAATGCACCTCACGCTCCGTGAAGCCCGCGGCGCGGGCGCCGGCGCGGATCGCGTCCGCCGCCTCCCCGGTGAGCAGCGGCTCGTCGCCTGATACCAGGTAAGCCGGCAGAAGCCGCTGCTCCAAGTGGGAAACGAGCGAATCGGGGGTGAGCTTCAACTGCGCTGCCTGCAAATGCGATGAGACGACATTATCGGGCATTCCGGACGCGCTTGCCCGGCCGCGCGCCTACGGCTAGGCTTCCGGGTTCACGATGCGATTCCCATGAGCACGACCCTCCGCCGCAACCGACTGATCGCGCTCGTCGCGGCGGCGGCGATGATCGTGGTCATCTGCGGCCATGTGTCGCATGACCTCGGCGCCCGTCCGGGCCAGCCGTGCCACTGTGACTGGGCCATGCACTTCACGGGCGTGGCCGGCTCCGCGCCCCACCCCGTGCCGGCCACCAAGCCGGTCCTGGCGGGCTGGCGGCTGCCGCTGGTCGCCCCGGCAGCCCCGCGCAGCATCGTCAGACTGCGGGCACACCTCGCCCGCGCACCTCCCCGCACCGTCTCAATCGGCTGACATACGGCCCACCGCACCCGGCTGCCGGGCAAGGCGCGGCCCATTCTCGGGCGGCTGCGCGTTCCGGCAGGCGCCCGCCCCGCCTTGGCTCGACGGCCACGGCGGCATCAATCCCTACCGGCTGATTCGCATGAGCTCATTTCCAAACGAGTGGCGCAAGCTGCGTGGCCTCGTAGCCTGTGCCGCTTTGCTCGCCGCCGGCTGCGCGGCCGGGCCCAACTTCAAACCGCCGCCGGGCGGGACGCTGCTCCATCACGAGCGAGCCGCCAAAGCGGCCTATGTGCAGGCCCGTGTGCAGTACCGCAGCACGGTCGTTGCCGGCGCTCTACCGCTGGTGGCGCGCCCGGCGGACAGACTGCAGGTGTAGTGAGTTCATGCACGTGAGCCGCGCAACCTTCCGTCAACGCGTTCTCGCGGTCATCGCGGCCTTCGCGATGGTGACGGTGATCTGCGGCTTCACGGCGCACGGCTTCGACGCACACCACCACGATCCGGACCACTGCGACTGGTCCATGCATTTCACGGGCGTGGCGGGCGCCGCGCCGAAGCCCACTCCCATCGCCCGGCCCATCCTCGCTGCCTGGCTGCCATCGGCGACCTCCGTCGCGCCGCCCCGCGGCCGCCGAAGGGTACGCGCCCACCTCGCCCGCGGCCCTCCCGCCCGCCTCCCCGCAGCCCTCGCCCTTTGAGCGGTGTGGTGCCGTGTCCGCGCGTTGGCGCGCAGGCACGCGTCCGCCGCTTTTCGAAATATCTGCTGGATAGCCCGGGCGTTCGTTGACCCGTCCTCTCTGACATCGGGCGGGGCGTACTGCCCAGGGCATGGAAACTGGAGCCTAGTCACATGCTTGTCTGCAAGAAGAACCGTAAGGCCTTCATCGCCGCGATGGCCGTCATCGCCACTCCCGTCATCGCCACTCGTCCCGTAATTGCCGCCACGGCGGCCGACACGCCGTCCTCCGATCCAAGCGGTGCCGGCGCCCCTACGACCCATGCCGCGCCGAGCAGCGCACCCCCGAACGCGTCAGTGACGAATTCGACCGCCGGTCCCAGTGCCTCGGGGACGGACGGCTCACCCACCATTACCCTCAACAGCGTGGTCGTCACTGCCCGCAGGCTCGACGAGGAGCGCGCCGGCATCGAAACCCAGACCGGTGCCTCGACCTATACGATCAACAGCGCGGAGATCAACGCCGAGCCCGGCGGCAACAACGTGCAGCTGAATCAGGTCCTCTTGCAGGCACCCGATGTGGTCCAGGACTCCTTCGGGCAGCTCCATGTCCGCGGCGACCACAATGACCTGCAGTATCGCCTGAATGGCATCATCCTGCCGGAGGGCATCAGCGTATTCAGCCAGACACTCGACCCGCGACTGATCGCATCGCTCAACCTCATCACCGGCGCGCTGCCGGCGGAGTACGGTCTGGAGACCGCCGGCATCATCGACCTGACCACCCAGAGCGGCCTGCAGAAGCCGGGCGGCTACGTCTCGATGTATGGCGGCAGTCATTCGACGCTCGAGCCGGCGGCGGAACTCAGCGGCAGCGACGGCAGCTTCAGCTATTTCGTCAGCGCCGACATGCTGCGCAACGATCTCGGCATCGAGTCTCCCGACGGCAGCAGCGAGCCGCTGCACGACCATTCGACCCAGGGCCACGCCTTCGGCTACTTCGAGGACATCCTCGATTCCGACGATCGCCTGTCACTGATCCTCGGCACCTCGGACGACGAGTTCGAGATTCCGAACCAGCATGGCCTCGAGCCGATGCTCGGGCTCGATGTCGACGGCATCACCGACTACCTGAGCAACAATCTCGATGAGAGCCAGCACGAGCTGACGCAGTACGCCATCCTGAGCTGGCAGCACTCCGCGGGCAGGTTGAACATCCAGAACTCCTTGTCCGCGCGCTACACCAGCCTGCACTTCGCGCCGGACTGGACCGGCGACCTGCTCTACAACGGCATCGCCCAGAACGCCTTCAAGGACGACACGGCTTTCGCGTGGCAAACCGACAGCTCGTACCGGCTGAACGACGCCCATACCCTGCGCGCGGGCTTCTTCCTGCAGCACGACGCCGCCACCAGCGATACGACGTCGCAGGTTCTGCCGATCGATGCGCTCGGCAACGAGACCGGCGACGTCCCGCTCACCATCATCGACAACGGCAATCAGTCGCAGGAGATCGAGAGCGCCTATCTACAGGATGAATGGCACATACTGCGCCCGCTCACCATCAACTATGGCGTGCGGTTCGACCATTACAACGCCTATTCGAGCGGCAGCCAGGTGAGCCCGCGCGTCAACGCCGTATGGAAGGCAGCGGCCGACACGACGGTGCACGCCGGCTACTCACGCTACTTCACTCCTCCACCCTTCGAGCTGATCGCCAGCGGGACATTCACGCAGTTCGCGGGCACGACGGCGCTGCCGCCCGGCACCAACTCGCAGGATACGCCACCCATCGCCGCGCGCCAGGATTACTACGATCTCGGCATCGAGCAGAAGCTGCTGGACCGCAGGCTGACTCTCGGCGTCGACGCCTATGGAGAGACCGCGCAGAACCTGATCGATGAAGGACAATTCGGCGCGCCTATCGTGCTCACGCCGTTCAACTACCGGTGGGGCCGTATCGGCGGTATCGAATTCACGGGTGACTACTCCCTGCGCCACTTCTCGGCGTACGGCAATCTCGCCTTCCAGTCGGCGAAGGGCAAGGGCGTCGAGTCCTCGCAATTCAATTTCTCGCAGGACGATATTGCCTACATCGCTGACAACTACATCCACCTCGACCACGAGGAGCGGGTGTCCGCCTCGGGCGGCGTCGCCTACGAGTGGAGGAAGACGCGGGCCAGCATCGACGCGATCTTCGGTACCGGACTGCGCCAGGATCTCGTGCTGCCTGATGGCTTCGCCATCCCGAACGGCGATCACACCGCGAGCTACACCGTGGTCAATCTCGGCTTGACGCATGACTTCGCGATCGGCGATCCAGCGGGACCGGTGGAGCTTCGGTTCGACATCGTCAATCTGCTCGACAAGGTCTATCTGATCCGCAGCGGCAGCGGCATCGGCGTCTTCGCACCGCAGTTCGGCGCAAGGCGCGGCTTCTTCGGAGGCTTCACCATACCCTTCTGATAAGCTCCCGCCCCATCATGACGAAAGCCAAAACCGTCCGGCGGAAGCTGTACCCGCCGCTGAAGCCGTATCGCACCGGCTTTCTGCGTGTCTCCGACCTCCACGAGATCTACTTCGAGGAGTCCGGCAACCCCCGGGGCAAGCCCGCCGTGTTCCTGCACGGCGGGCCCGGCGGGGGCACCGAGCCCAAGATGCGGCGCTTCTTCGACCCGGCGCGCTACCGGATCGTGCTGTTCGACCAGCGCGGCTGCGGGAAGAGCCGCCCGCATGCCAGTCTCGTGGACAACACCACGTGGCACCTGGTCGACGACATCGAGCGGCTGCGGCAGCATCTGGGCATCGAGCGCTGGCTGGTGTTCGGCGGCTCGTGGGGATCCACGCTTGCGCTGGCGTACGCGGAAAAGCATCCCGAGCGCGCGACCGAGATCGTGTTGCGCGGCATCTTTCTGCTGCGCCGCTGGGAGCTGGAGTGGTTCTACCAGAACCCCGACGGAGCAGGAGCGCTGTATCCGGACCTATGGGAGCCCTACGCCGCGCACATCCCCGAAGCCGAGCGCGGTGACATGATGCAGGCGTTCTACACGCGGCTGACGAGCGAGGACGAGCAGGTGCGCGATCGCGCCGCGAAGGCCTGGGGCACGTGGGAGGCCGCGACCAGTCACCTGCGTCCAGCCCCCGATTACATCGAGAAACTACAGGATGACCGTTTCGCGCAGGCCTTCTCGCGCATCGAATGCCACTACTTCATCAACCACGGCTTCTTCCGCGCCGACAGCCAACTTCTCGACGACGTCCACCACATCCGTCACATCCCCGCGGTCATAGTGCAGGGCCGCTACGACGTCGTGTGTCCGATGAAGAGCGCCTGGGACCTTCATCGCGCATGGCCGGAAGCCGACCTGCGCATCGCGCCCGACGCCGGCCACTCCGCCTTCGAGCCCGGCAACCTGCACGAGCTCGTCACCGCAACCGATCAGTTCGCGAGCGCGCCGGGCTGATGTAGCGACCTGTATCAGCCGGTGAAGGCCGAGTCCGCGGCCATCGACAGACCCAGACACATACGCCACAGATGTCGGCTGATGCGCCATGCGCCCGCGATGCCGCCTGCGAACGGCGATGTGCGGTCCGAATGCCAGCCCTGTCAGCATCAGATCGGTCCCTGGTATCGGCGCACCCGCACCGCTGCGGCGAGGAAGAGTGCGAAAATCACCAGCCCGATCCACAGCCCCGGGCTCGCCAGGAACGCTCCGAGATCGGCGAAGCCCGGCCGCATGGGCATGTCAACGGGCGGCGGGAATTTGATCGCCGCCGGACCGCCGCCGAGACGCGACAGCAACAGATGGGCGAATGCCGACGTATGGAATACCAGCCGCTCGATGATCAGCACCGCCGCCACCGGCAGACTCGCCCAGAGGATGGGTGCACGGCGCGCCCACGCTGAGGCCAGCAGCAGCCAGCCGTAGATGGGAGCGTAGTAGAGCCCATGCACGGCCAACAGGTGATATAGCGTCGCCGCCCACATCGGCAACAGCGGTGTCCCCGCCCACAGCGCGGAGCCGCTGACATGTCTGCCGAACAGCGCCGCGCTGGCCGCCAGCACCATGATCCCCTGGGTGATTACGATGACTGCAAAAATGATCAGGGGAAGAATCACGACCGGGATGCATGCCTTCGCGATCACGCTGGTCACATCGGATACCGGCAGCGACTTCCAGAAGAGAATGCTGCGGTCGCTGCGCTCGTTGTAGAGCGCGCCGAGACAGTAGATCACGCCGATGATCACGTAGCACAGCATCAGTGACAACGAGGCCTGATCGAGCGGTGTGACGGTCATCTGCTCCGTGCGCGGTGGCGATCCGGTGGTATGCGCGAACTGCGGATGGATCCCGCCGAGCGCAAACCCGGACAGGATCAGGGCCGCCACGATCAGCGGCACGAAGTAGAGGAAGCGGTTCTCCCACAACTCGCGCCGCACCGACCAGTAGAGCACGTGCAGGGGTGAAGGTACCGCCACTGCGAATGCGGGCGAGCCCCCGCCCGCCTGCGGCCGGGGTGACGGGTCCGGCGTCGCGGTCGAATCGCTGGTCGCCATGATCAGCCTCCTCCTGCCCGGGCAGCGGTGCTCGGGCCACCTATGACGGCAACGAATACGTCGGCGATGCTGGGTGTGCGCACGTCACCGAACTGCTGGAGTTGCCCGCGATCCACCCGCTCGAAAAGCAGAGTGCTGCGGCCGAAGACCTGGCGCTCATGAAGCGGCTCGAGCCCGCGCGCCGCGGCCAGACGCTCGGGGTGTACCGTCACTTCCGCGTAGCGCGCCTCGAAGTCTTCCATGCTGCACGTCAGGACGATGCGGCCGTGATGGATGAACATGAAATCGGTGAGCACGTTCTGGATCTCCTCGACCTGGTGCGTGGTCAGCAGGATGGTCCGGCGGTGATCGAAGTAGTCGTTGAGGAGCGCATCGTAGAACTGCTTGCGGTAGAGGATGTCGAGTCCGAGAGTGGGCTCGTCGAGCACCAGCAGTCGGGCATCGATCGCCATGACGAGTGCGAGGTGCAGCTGCGTCACCATGCCTTTCGACAACTCCCTCACCCGGCTGTGGCGCTCGATGGTCGTTTTGGCGATGAAGCTCTCGGCCTTGGCGCGGTCGAAGCGCGGGTGCACGCCCGCGACATAGTCGAGCGCCTGCGAGACGCGCAACCAGCGGGGCAGAACCGCGACGTCGGCGATGAATGCGACATCCCGCATGAGGTGGTCGCGCGCCGCCCAGGGATCGGACCCGAGCACCCGCAGCCGTCCCTGATGCGGAGTGAGGCCCAGGATCGCGTTGATCGCGGTGCTCTTGCCCGCGCCGTTGGGCCCGATGAGCCCGAGGATGCGCCCTTCCTCGACGCGTAGATCGATGCCGTCGAGGGCGACGGTCGTACCGAAGGCCTTGCGCAGACCGTTTGCTTCGATGACTGACATGATTATCGCTTCCCCTTCGCGGGCGGCGTCCCGGCCGAGGGGGCGCCGCCGGCGCCGTCCAGGAGATCTTCTGCTCTGAGGCCGAGACGCTGCAGGGTGGCGAGCACGCCCGGCCACTCCTCCTTCAGGAACCGCCGCCGCTCGTCCCGCAGCAGCTGCTCGCGTATGCCGGTCTTGACGAACATGCCGATACCTCTGCGCTTCTCGACGATCTGCTCGTCGGACAGTTGCTGATAGGCCTTGAGCACGGTGAGCGGATTGACCCGGTAATCGGCCGCCACCGTCCGCACCGAGGGCAGCGGGTCGCCTTCCTTCAGCTCGGACTCGAGGATCATGGCAATCACGCGATCCCGCAGCTGGCGGTAGATCGGCTGGCCGTCGTTCCAGGGGTCGCTCACTCCGCTTTCCTGCCTTCAGCGATCGCCCGCATAACAATAGTTCCGGAGGAACACGTGCTCGCCGTTCACATGCACCTTCGCGACCAGGGTGGCGGGAAGCGTCATGAGCGAGCTCTGCCAGACGCTGGCGAGGGATTGGATCCGGTCGAGGGACTTCTCGGCGCCCAGCGCGAAGATCAGCAGCAGGAGCGGCAGCGCGATTCGTAGCATTCCCATGACCCGGGCCCTCTCTGATTTGGTGTTCTACGTAACTATATCACCATATCGGCGGGTGTCAAGCGCGCCTGAAATGGGCAGCGCAACCGGCCGGTTATTGGCGCGGGCCTGCATTTCTACATGAAGAGACCGCAAATGCCCTCTCGGCTCGGGATTGCCGAAGGGTCAACATGCAGTCGCGGGCACACATAGGCAGGCCGCGCCGCGCCGTGAGCACGATCAGCGACGGCGAGTTCGGGTTTTGTTGTCGCCGTGTGGATGGGCGTTATGACTTGGGTTAGATCCGGACGGGCT
>Ga0335072_10002556_pt1 | contig 28122 bp, 25 predicted proteins | sample Lox_Sample_21_FD_206725 | JGI IMG/M metagenome (GOLD analysis project Ga0335072, IMG submission 206725) | Soil microbial communities from Loxahatchee National Wildlife Refuge, Florida, United States - Lox_Sample_2.1 | ecosystem: Environmental > Terrestrial > Soil > Wetlands | place: USA... | reverse complement strand
GTCTTTTCGAGTTCAACATTGATGGCTCCAGGAGGGAGGCTGGTTATCCTTATTTGCGATACGTCCCTGGAGAAGTAAGTCGTCCTTCCATCCCTATTGAAACTGACTGCTAACGATTCTTAGATCTTTGATGTCATCGGTCAAAAGGGCGAGCTCTGGCTTGCTAGAAATCAAGATGACCCCGGGAGAGTCATCGGCTGGATTTGGGAGAAGCACTTTGCCCGAATTCTTCCCGACGAGGCTTAATCAGCTATTCCGGAACTGCGTCGTCGCAATTCTTCTATCACACCAACCCACATCGCTGAGGCGAACTTCCACTTCACCTAAAACCACACTCCAAACATCCTCTATATCCAATCAATCTCCTCTAAACGACAAAAATTCCCTTCTTCACCCCATAGCATCGGGATTCATTTGCTCATCGGGTTTGGCGCGACTGGCGTCAAAGAAAGGATTTGATTTCCCGGAATAATGGGTGAACCAAGGAATAGAAAGCACCCAAAGATCGCGCGGGCGATTCAGCATTTGACTTTAATGATCCAAATTTTCCCCTCCTTCATTTCATGGGAACGAGTATTTAGATGACGAGGAATGCGATCTGGTGCTTTGACATTTGTTGCGATTTCCACGGGCGATGGGTGGGATCTTCGTTTTCGGTCTGGCCTGGAGACGGCGCGATTGATTTCGCGATGGGCATTGCATGGGATATTCATGCTTGGCCTCTTTGTTCTCGGGTGGATCGAGGACCGGTGTTTTCACTCTTCATCAAAAGTTGAGCTGAGCGGCTCGTTTGATAGTATGTCGAGCGGTAGGCTCGAGAGACTCCTAAGACAATGAAGAGATACATATTTTGGCTAACTTTAAGTATCTCTACCTTTTCCTACACTTTTCTCTTGCGCTAATTGCTCTAAGCCCTCAAACCCCACGACGTGCGTTCCTTTTCACACTCCGCTTTCATGTCCAACCAACTTAATCAGCGCCTGCTCAGTCCAAGGAGGGACATTACACATTTCCTCGCTTGTTAGCTAATACTGCGCTTCCCTCGGCTCTTCTCCCAAATCCTGAATACCGGGCAGAAATCTGGAACGTTCGGATGCTGATTTGGCTGGCGGCTGAGTCTTGCTACACAAAACTGGGACCGAGTGGCGCGCTGCCCACGGGGCTGAAGAAAGCTTAAGGTAGTAGATACCACACGGCTGACAACAATTCGTCGATTCTGTTGATCCTTCGGTGTTTGCGCTCACGACCATCCCGCTGCTTCGTCGAATAAAAAAGTCCAAAATGTCGTCTAGTTCTGTGACTTATCGTTTTAGATGAAGTCGTCTTCCGTCGCCTCTTGTCCGTACTCTACGCCAATTATTTACACGGCCAGAAGAGCTACACGATCTAGACTGGTGATTTTTCTGCAAGCCTCTCAGCTGCTTTCACTGATGCCTCAACTCAAGGTACTCAGACTTGAAGGACGAGCTCGCAGGAGTCTCATAAAATGCTCCGCTGCGCCTTTTCGGGAATCATGTTCGACAATTCGCTCGTCTCCAGTAATGATCAGTACCTGACGATAAACCTTTATGATTAAACAGCCTCTTCTCTTCTCTCGAAGCATTGGCTGAAGAAGTAGCATCCACCCTTTGTTCATATATCGAGAGCTATCCGACATCTACTGTGAGTCTATTGGATACTTTCAGAATCATTATGTCGCATATTAATGCTTAATATATAGAAGTCCACTACTTCGTCAACCACTTCGACGTCTTCGTCTACTTCAACGACGTCGTCTACAACATCTTCGTCGAGCTCTACGACTTTGTCATCAAGTACAACAATAACTTCGTAAGAATCTCTTTCTGCCTTGCACATCGTCCGCACAAGTTTCTTCGACATTCTGCTACCATTGCACACTATTTCCAGTGTAGTGCATAGAGTAGCTTGGCGTACGAGAAATTTAGCGGGCTACCCTTGGGCCTGGACGCAACTCTAACAGCCTGCTATAGCACCCCAATCCTAAGTTATCTACCTATAAACTGCGCGGCTACCCTGATTACAACATTTGATAGTAATTTAAATCCAGTTACTGACGAGGGGTGCAGCCTTACGGACGATAACAGTGTGTGCGAAACGGGTGCGGAAGGTCAAACGTACTGTATCGACGTTGACGATGACGGGGCATTTTGCAGTAATTGTCGGGACAATTCAGGATGCCCTGAAGGCCTTGCCTGTACTCTCAGCGGGTGTGCCAATGATGTTGTGCCCACAAATACGAATAAATGTGTGCCAACATCCGATTGTGGACCCGGCCCGAATGGTGGGCCACCAGCGGTAACGATCGGATTTACGAGGAAGAAGAGAGCATACAATTGGTGTGAGATGTAAAAGCAGCCGTTGAAACAAGACGATGTATGTACTGGTTTGAGTGTGTGGGAAAGGTAGTGAGATTATTCAGTTCCGTTACTCAGTACTCTTCTCGTGCACTTGCTAGAGAACTTTGTCACGATATCAGACATCACATAAGTTATTATTAGCTGAGGAGGACAAATCTCAAAAGGGGGTCAAGTTCTCAAAAACCGGAGGACGAATCTCATCAGCCTCGTTCCACACTTGTGGATTACATTTCAGTAAGATTCTGGAAGTGTCGACGGGAAGTCAACGACAGGTCCTCTGACTGCTATGTCGCTCAGCTTGGTCACTGGTTTCCGTTCACCATTATCACCATTCGTAGATAGATCCCGCTAGCCGTCCCAAGTCTTACCAAACCGTTAGAAGTGCCACCACGGCAACTCCATCACCGAAACAGCCCGGCGGTAACTCCAGGGCCAATAGATTCCTTGCTTGATCTATTCTCTTTCCTTCGCATCTTGATATATCTGAAGGATAACAAATGAGCTAAATGGAGCCTGGAAGAAAAGAAGCGTGCATAATCGATTCGCTGCCAGGAGAAGAGAGTCTTGAATGAGACCTGCAAGCGCAATCTCGAGAAGAGCCCAAAGCAACATATCCATATTATCTTCCAGGTAGCTTCCAGACCGTCAAAGCCCTTCCATTGTGTTCACCTTAACTCTCAAGCGGCTCCTAGACCGTCAAGTGAAACGCTCTCATACAATTTGCCTGTACTCCCTGGTGGCTCCCATACCGTTATGTGAAAGTGGTTGTACCCAGTCTGCAAGAACTCGCCGAAGGAATGCCTCTGATGAGCTTTGAGGCCATGTTTCTCATCCAGCATTACTCCCACAGGACTGGATTTCAACACAATCGACATGCTTTCCGCCGTTGCCTGATCCAAACTCCAGCGCTGCAATGCTGAACCGAACCCGCGTCCTTGATAGTCTATGGATACGCAGAGGCCAACCATTTCCCAGTACTCTTGAAAGGCGTCGTGACGCTCGATGCCGAGAATGTGCTCAACGGCAGCACGGCGGGTCTAGTCCGCGAATTGAACCGTAAAGCGGCTGCGACATTGCGCCGTCCACGAGCAGAGACATCGCTTGACGGCGTTCGGCCATGAGAAACTCGGTCTCCGCCAGTTCCTGGCGACAGCAACGCACCCGTATCGCGTCCAAATCGTCCATCCTACGGCTTTGCTGCTTTGCTTTTCTGGATCCGGGCTTCTATCTCAACGCAGGTTGGTGAGAAACGGTGGCATTTGCCACTGCGTTTGGAGGTCCTTTCCCTCAATACCGAATACCTGCCTTGGATGATACCGGATTTACCAAAGCAGGCCGGTCCATATGAACTTTACAGACGTTTACAGTATTTCGAAGTCTGTTTAAGCCCTCTCAGTTTCGAAGTTTCCGCCGCACTCGGCAACGTTTATTCACCAGATAAAACGAAGAAGTGGTAAAACGGGGGCTGTATTTTGGAGGTTGTCGTATTCTTCGAGTAGAGGCGGTTTGGACTCATGTAATTGCCAGAATCCCCCTACCATGAACCACTTTGGTCCGCCGTCGATACCGCGAGCTCTAAGTCCTGACAGGCTGCCTGGCAGCCCAAAGCCTAGCTCCAAGTCTCGACAAGTGGTTGTGATCGTCTGTTTGTGGAAACCCAAATAGTTGACGTAAGTACAACCAGCATTGTATAAACGCTATGGCAAAAAGTAAGACCAGTAATAACGCAATAGAAATGGGGACCGCAGCAGCTCCAAGCAAAATCATCAATCCGATGTGTGTCCACTCTTGTTCATCGGCATTGTGCCGACGGGCTTGTCCGTCCCACAGATCCTTCACCATCAGTCGCAAACACATGATATCGGAGCTCACCCAGGCGACGAGGAGTGCGAAGGCGATCCAAAGTACGAATGCCCTTCCCGCGTTGCGTTGCGAGGTGATGATAATGCCATTCTCTTCCAAGGTATCGCAATATAAGTAGAACTGAAAACCAAAACCAATGACAAAGAGCGCCATGACATCTACAATGGCAAAGAGTGTGCAGGCGGCGAGGATGAGGTAGTCTTTACGTCTTGGGGTTGAGGGTAATGGTTTTGTGTCGTCTGCGCCTTCCGGATCGCCTGCATCCACAGCTTGTGATGGCATTGTTGCTGCCGACGCCGCCGCTCCTGCTGTTGCTATCCCTTCTGGTATTTGCGACGTTGTTGAGGACTGGGATTCCAAGTGCGGCGGCGGTGGGTCATTACCATCCTCAATAGCTGCAAGCTCATATTGTGCAGGCCCCTGGCGCCCTACGTCGGCTTCTGGCTTTTGCCCGCGCACGAAAACAACCCCTAGCACAAGGTAGCGGATAAGGGCCGGCATAAGCAAGACGGTGAGAAATGAGATTATCATGGGAGCATCAAAATCACTGGAGCTGCTCATTTTGCGGAAAGGACCTGCGAGAGAGTCGCACAATGTTTGCCGTTGTTCTGGCGATGAGAACGACATGGTAACAACGAGCCGAGAATAGAAGGACGAAACGTTTGGTGGAAAACGCAGATGAGCTGAAGATGAAATCGTTTGGTTCCTTAGATGGGAATCTATTGATATTGTTTGCGTTTGCGAGGCTTTTGATATCCATGAGGCTTCTGACCGGACGCTCGTATCATCTGACTCCCCGCTCGTATTTGATGCCTGTCTCTTTTACGATACCCGGAATCATTGGCAGGCGACTCATCTCAAGATAGGCCTTAGAGCTCAACCTTCATTTAGTTAAAAGTTCATCGGTGCGGCAATGTATTCGTAAGAAGTGGCTGATATGGAGGAGGTCCGCTTCGCCAAGAAGACCACCTCGATTTCCTAAAGGGGGATTTACCACGTTCAAATTTTATAGCGTAATATTGTTGTCGGGAAATCTGCCTCTGGTTTAGGCGGCACCCGCTTCGGGCATGGTCGCCTCGCTTAGTCACCCGCCGCTTTTGACTTCTATAAAGATCCCTTCCACCCTCCTGCTCCCATCCTCTCACCCCTCGACCGCTTCCCACTTTCCTTTCCCTCTCCCTTCCCTTCTCATTTGCTATGGCCTTCACAGCCTCCTCCATGCACTGCACCACCGTGTGACTGTCTCAAGGCCCCCCAAATCATCTCTCCGTGTCACCACCTCCAATTTCCCATTCGATTCGCTGATCATTCGCCGTCACTCACCTCGCTCTAAGTCGAACCCCGTCGAGCCTCTAATTGCCTACCTACCGCGCTCGCCGACTCTGCTTCACTCGGCCAAAGGCACCATGCTCGAGCCTCGAGTCCCGAGGTCACTCGATCACACGATCAAATGCCCCCCATTTCTCGCGCATGCCGCGCTTTCTCGGATCCACTTGGTGGCCCAATAACTCACTCGCTCGTTCTCTCCGCCCTGCTCGAAATTCCAAATCATTCTGACGACCCGTTGAGAGAGCAGAGTCAACCTCGTCGCGAGCGAAATGCCGCCTTACCGTTCATCCTCCGACCTACCGTTCATCCTCCGACCCACCGGTGATCTCTCCCAGCTCCAGTAGCTCGCCCGAACCCAACTTACGCCTCCGAACTCGCCGCAATTCCAATTCTCATACCCAGCCCCCTCTCGCAAAACACCGCATCGAGCCCGAATGACAGCGGACGCCTTGGTGTGGTTGTCCCGCTTTAACAACATGCGCTGGGATGGACGCGTACGCACCTATGGTATGGACCAGGGATCGGCCATGCTACATCAGGATTCAGCCGACACGGCACGCTGCCAAGCTGTTTCCCACTTGCACATGATAAGCGCTTCGCAGGGATGGGTGGCGATCGCCGAGCTGACTATTGACGGCCTTGCAATGTGAAAGGTTGGAAGTGCTGCGGCACAGCGCTATCGAGCTCCACTGAGCTGCATCGCCCTGCATCGTGCTGTATCAGCTTGGAATCAGCTGCGCCGGATCCAACGACTTCCGCTTCTTGAATACGAGGTCGTGCGTTTATGCGAAGGAGCTTACGCGGCTGGAACGGCGTTTGCACACCGGTTGAACTCGATGTGCCTCAGACGCGACATCAGAGCGACCATACTCTGGACGGGCCAGCTCTTCACGTTGCCTTTTTTGCGACCTGGTGTGGAGGCCGGCATCGACAGCAACAATAACAGCAGCAGCAGCATGGCAGCAGGAAGGGTGCGGGTGGCGGCAAAAGGTCGCCGCCGCCGCCGCCGCCCCGGGCATTCGTGATATCGAGCCGCTTATGCTCAATTCGAAGCTGGAAGGAAGAGAGGGGTCGCAAGGCTGCTATCACAAGCCCTCCCACACACCAATTTCCACTGGTCGAGATGCACTGGTCGAGATGCGCCGTTCTGAGGTCCATCACCGTCCGAACTTCCCCTGCGCTGCATTTTCACCTTCGTTGGATGCAGTAGTGCGACCCACCATAGCGCACGGCACGGAATTGAGCTTGAGTGGGGACGTGCCATCGCAGCTGTTTGGGCGGAGCTCAATGCAATGCAACGCCCTCATCAGCGCCCTCATCATCGCAGCGGCCTCAGTCGGCGGCATGCTCCAGGAAGCCTGGCAACTTGGCGGGCAAGGATGTTGATCCAGGAGCTGGGAGTCTAGGCGGCGGCGACCGCGAAGCGAAAGCAGGAGCAAGAGGTGTTTTCAGGAAAAACGACGGTGTCAGGAGAGAGCTAGTGGTGAAAGGGAAGAACTGACCGTAGCTAGTATATATGAAGGTATGCCCTCCCACTCAAAAGACCCTCCAACAAGTTCTCCTCCTGTTCCTCAGCGCGATTCACGCTCGCATCTGTCACTTTTGTCCAAGGCAATATTGCTCACTGTATAAGTCTCGACCTTGTTCGGCTACACGATGGCTACATTCATCAGCTATCAGCCCCCTCCAGCGGCTGCTCCAGCGGCACGGCGCAAAGCCCTTCGCCCTCCCGCTCACCGTCCGCCTTTCCTCGCTCCTTCGCACGGCTTCTCTCATGGGCTGGGCGCTGGAGTACCCTTCGAGCAGACCTCGCGGCTCTGTGGATCGCAAACTCAGAAAATTCGTGATGGCGTGGAAGTTGTGGAGCTCCCTTGTGCTGGCAACAGCACCCTTATTCAGGAGCGCCGGACGGCCGAAGACGGCCTCCCGGGAACAGGAGGTAGTTAAGGCTATGGTGTCCAGACTCTGCTCTGCATCGTCTAACCAAGATATAGTGACGACCTCAGTGGTCAATGACGATTCACGTGAGAATACAGTTGACTCGATGGAAGATGGCGGCGGCAACGACCATGGTGATGATAGCGACCTTCCATCTCTCGAAGACATCTTTTCTCAGACTAGTGCAATGGCAACTACGACCATTCCTCACTCGGAATGGCGGATGGGCCATAACGGGATCTCGAAGAGCGGTCGTCTCGTCGGCGGTCGAACCGACATGCAAGACCGTAAGCCCAACATTGAGAGTCCTGGTGGCAGCCGGCTGGGCAGCAGTCAAGGTGAGCACATCGTATACTTGATATGTCTTCTGATTGGAGTACGGACATTTGGCTCACATGACCGTTGCAGAGTGCCCTATCATCGTGGACGACCTGGACGAAGACAATGACGACGATGTCTGTCCTTCACCAGACATAAACACGGCGGTTACCAACCCTGCCTCGCCTCCCGCGGAGGCGCCGGCTGCCGCAGGCCATATTCACGATATTTTCGCTGAATACAAGATACGATTTGGTTCTGATTCATCGACGCGAAAATCTGGACAGCGAAAAGGAAGCAGCCCATCCTCTCTACACGGTACCAAGCCGGGGAGGGATGAGTCTCTCGCATTCAGCGCCCAAAGCGAGGGATCTGCTCTTGTTGAGCACGAACCGCAAGACCCTGACTGTACCACCACTTCATTCCCCGGGAATGGTGGTCTTGATACAGGCTATGCCACCAATACTGAGCGCAACTGCGATGAACCTTCCTCGCGGACGGAAGACGGCTGCCGACAGCAGAACGAGGCACCCCTAAGCGTTCCCACCGCACCCAATCCGCTTCCTCGGAAACGCTCTCGCCTGCCTGCACAACCCCAGAGACCATCTCGTAAGCGGGCTTGCGGCCCCTCCAGACGGACAGCGCTGCGGGCGAGAGGGGAGATGGAGGCGGAAGAGTCGTCGGCGCGGTTCAATTCGCACGACGGGCTACGGCGCCGCCAGGACAAGCTGTGGGATGTCACAGATCTCGGTCGCGTATCCGTAGAAGATGGCGGCTCTTTGAGCTGTGAGTTGCTGTGGGCACCTACCACCGTACCGGTCAGCAGCCTCAAAGGGGCACTACTTGAGCGAGCAGAGGCATTGGTGAAGCGGGATCACGGCGCCGAGACATGGGAGAAGTGGCTCGAGATGCAAGGCAACACCGGCGGACGCCGCGGTGGTAGGGGAGGGAATGTTTGAGACAGGAGAGACCTGTTTTTTTTTGGGTGATGTCCATCTGAATGTATACACTCCCTCTCTTAGCAACATTATGCGTTCACATGACACTCTAAACGCTGGCTTGGCGCATTACCGTGGTAGTGAGGAATACGGCATTGTAGCACTTCAGTTGATGGACTGGCTTATTGGCGATAATGTTCCACATCCCTACGACTATACTCTCTGCGGCAGGGTTGCGTAGGCTATTCATCAAGATATGTATCGTAAACAAAGCGAAAGTCTTAGGCTTCCAGACCATGTCTGAGAATTCAAGCTATGACTACAGCACGCTGCAGACGAGAGATGACCGGTGGCCAGATGGTTGGTAAAAGGACCCTTAGGTCAAGGAAAGCGGTATGTTAATGAGATGGTTTGAGAATGGACATTGGATGAACCTCGATGCGCTGTTACGATCGATCTCTATTCTGCCAAGGGACATGGTTAGAAGCTACAGCACACTGCAATCGTCGACAGGTGCCTTCTCGCTTCTTTCTAAGTGCTCCAGAAACTTCAATATCGTCCAATCAAAGACATAGTCATACTCGTAACCGCTGCGGTAGAATAGACTGAGGAACAATTTGCGCAGATGCGCATAATCCGGTATTTCGCCAAATTCGAGTGAGCGAATGTGCTCGAAGTACATCTGGAACTCTTCAGGAAGCCCTTCACAAAGCTCTTGCATTGACTCTTTCTTCTGCAGAATAAGCTCTTCTTTCTGCTTTCGAGTATCCGCCTTCAGTCCTTGCCAAGGGAGGGAGCCGCGAAGAAAGTATGTGAGGACGTATCCAAGCGACTCCATATCATCGCGAGGAGACTGCTCTAGATCTGCGTGTCAGTGAGAAGCATTCATTATTAAGATCCTGTACTTGCCTCGACCCCTGTGTGCATTGACGCTGGCATAACGCACTGTTCCAACTACTGGATAACTATGCCATTCCCCATGGTCTATTTCTTTAGCCAATCCAATATCGGTCACATAGACAATATGTCCCTGTTTGCCGTCGCCGACTAACAGGTTGTCCGGCTTGACGTCCCTGTGGATGAACCCTTTGGAATGAATATACTGAAAGCGAGGGATGAGCTGATCCGCCAGTAACATTACTGTCTTGAGCGAGAATTTCCGGCCGCAGTAGTTGAAGAGGTCTTCCAAATTTGGGCCGAGAAGCTCGAACGCCATCACCCTGAATTCGCATTCATGCCCATGCCAGTATATGCGAGGGATGCCAGGTGTGCCAGAGAGTGCTTCGTAGATTTCGACCTCATTCTCGAGGAGTGAAGGATCGATGCCTACATACTCGATTTTCAAGGCGACTTGCTCTTCGTTTTGGAGGTCTCGTGCTTTGAGTTTCGATTAGAATCTCATTCTAGGGTCAAAGGCATCTCCTTACCCTGATAAACTTCGCCAAAGGTGCCGCCGCCGAGCCGGTGCTCTAGTTGATACTTCTCGCCGATGCGGATGATCTGTAACGCGGCGTCAGACGCGTTCGAACTGCCTATTACAGAGCCAACTTACCAATAGCTTTTTCATCTAAGGCTTCGAATGGCAAAGGAAGCATCGGGAGGAAAAGGTTTGGATTGATTTGTGCCTGCAATGTAACGAAATCCCGCGTGTTGAGTCAAAGCTGCACGCCAAGCCCAAAGGAGTGGGGTTACAAGTTGGGCGCCTAACATGCAGACGATCTGATCCAACCATCTGCCGCCCTAACCCCTCAAATATCGAGCGGCGCTTACAGCAATGCAAAGGATAGATATCTTCACCACCTCGCCGGCCTATTTCGAAACTGTGATGTCTCCGGGAGAGGAATTTCGTGGTCGACATCGAAAACGAAAGCTGACAGTTGACGCCGCAGCGACGACTGATCCTGATCACCAACCGCCAGTCAAACGCAGGAGATCATCGCGGCAGCCACGCAGCCGAACGCCGCCAGAGTTCTGGGACAATCTTTCACGGATACCTCTCTGTCGTCGTGCCCTTCGAGAGTTCAATCGGAGAAGAGCCAGGTCTCCTGTGCCTCAACCGCCGGTACTGTCTGACATAAACGGGCATCTGGTCAAGCAGTTAAAGCGCTTTGCTCGTCGAGGTGGCCCAGACCTTCGCGATATCAGAGGAGTGGGTGCTTATCCCTAATATGGACACCCTATACTAATTCATTCCTTAGTACCCAGAACAGGACACAAAAGTAGCCTCAGTTTGTGCCATGAGTTCGAGTTCCCGCTCAAGACGTTCTCGAGGAACTGGGACCGACCCTTCCGGAGCGTCGAGCCGGACTAAGCCGAGTACGATATCTTCGAAAGATCCCGCCTTTGAACAGGCGATCATTGACGCGGGATATTATCCGGAAGGATATGATGAGATTGAGCCTGGAAATATGGAGGAGATTATGGAGAGATTAGGTCGACCTCGACCGTCCCTGTCCCCATCATCCTATCCACGCGAGAAGTTCTTGGATTTCAAGCGGGCGAATACGGCCGCCACGACTGAAATTTTCGAGGTCTTCTCGGAGATCAGAGGCAAGACCGTCGTCCCATCCGGCCGGAACTACCCGTTCAAACACCTCGAGCCACTGGCCGAAGGCATTTCGGCCGCGCAGCCGGACTACTTCATCGGCTCTCAACCAGCAGAGCTCCACCCTAGCCTGCGGAATGACGTCGACCCGGACGGCCTTCACCGGTACATCATCCCCAGCAACTTTACATCAAGGCCGATACTCCCGAATCACTTTACTGAACTGAAGGGACCAACAGGAGACGCGGCCGTGATGAAGCTGCAGATCACGCAGGATCTCGCGGTCGGCGCTCGTGGCATGCTCGAAATGCAGTCTTACGGCCAGGATGCCCCTACGTACGACGGCAACGCGTACACTCTCGGGGCTACATACCACAGCGGCACCGCCTCGCTAGAGATCTATGCGATGCACCCTACTGAACCGGCTCAGCCAGGCGGAGCGCCACAGTATCACACAACTCAGGTACGAAGTTTCGCCATGAGAGACACTCCTGAAAGATTCCGCGAAGGGGCGACATGGTACAGGAACTCCATGGATCTGTCCAAAGAGTACAGGGACACAGCAATCGCGCGAGCAAATGAGATAGCACGTAGTGGATATGGCGAAGCGTCCGACCCTTCCTTGGGCGCACCACATGAGCCTCAAAGCCAGGGAACCAGCACTGAGGACGAGGTCTATTTCACAAGCCACTCCACGCAAGACTCAGAGACATCGATAGACGAGCCCGCTCTCGACACCAGTCTATCGCGCAAACGTTCCTCAAGGTCGCGCCCGAATCGTCCTCGAAAGCGTAACACTGCCACTTCAAACGCCGAAGGAAGCACTGCTTCCGAATCTTAGACTTTCAACAACGGCGAGTCATGAAAGCGCTCCGGAAAGTTCTACGCACCAATGGTACCGTATTACCAGCGACACTACTGCCTGGAAGTTTCATTCCACATTTCAGGGTGACTACCCCCGTCAGCGCGCCTTGCAGAGCTAACGATGCTCCCTAGTTCCTCACCACCGGATACTCAACGAGCTTCGCCAGGAATCCGCGCGCTTTGATGTCGTTGCCGACCTGGGCGAACTGGAAGGCGATTGCGCCGCGAGCGTCTCGACAATGTTTGACGGGGACGGCGTGCACCCGCGCTTCATGAATACAAACATGGGACATTTCGCATCTCGAAAGTTGGATCAGATTCAATGAGCAGACGGACAACACATAGCTCAAAGACAAAAGACTCTGCAAGCTCCACGACTAGCCACGTGCAAGAACTCACTGCACTCAGCGGCCCCTTCACTTTCTGTGAGACGCATTTTCTAAACGCTATGCTGAACCTGAGCCTTAATCGAGGTGAGAGAACGCGCGACCAGCGTCAACGCGTTAGAATAATGCTGAAGCTCACAGCGAATTCCACGACCTTTTCAATCTCCCTCCGTCACGCAGCACCGCGACGGTCGCCACATGCGGAGCCTCCAACTCAACGCACAACCAGCTACCGAGGCCAATCACAATCCAAATGGGAATGGAAAGAATGACACAATCGCTGCCGACGCCATAAGCCTTCTCAGTTTAAAGCAGTATCAAAGCGAACATTAAGCCGAAAAAATGGATCAATATCAAAAAGCATTCATAAGGCGCAGGAAATGCAGGCCTTGAGCATGGGCTGACACCAAAGGCTGTTGCGGTTTCCGCTTCATGGCAAGACGTCGGCGGGAAGCCCCAAGGGAGCGCTCCTCGAACGAGCCGACAGGTATTGCATGAGAGCCTCGTCACGGTTAGGCTTGTTGCCTATTTACGCCTCATCAAGATCGACAGCGAGTGCTAGGTGCTCCAGTCGATCCGTCACCGCATCGCAATCCTGCCGACCTTTCTTCCAGTGCTTTGGACAGCTCAATAGTTGAACTTTCTTGAAAAAGATCGTCACATGCTTGAGCAGCTCAGTTGGCTTGTCTATGACCCTCACGCTGTAGGAGAGTCGGATGAGCGTACACAAAGCTGGCAGGGCTAAATCAAGGAAGACAGGACATCGGCGAAGGTAGTCATGACCTTGCATTGATTGTAAATAGAACTGGATGGTCAGGTTTTGAGACTCCAGTTAGAAACGAAAGCCATGAGATCAAATTTGGAATAATATCATGAAGTACACACCAGACGTCCACCACCAGAATCTTCGTTCTTCTCCTCGTTGCCGGAACCGCGTTCTCTCTTTTTTCACCTGATTTCCTGCGCGCCTGCGCTGAAGGCCGCATCTCCATCTATGGAAGCATTTCCCTAATACATTTTCTTTAAATTGACCTTAGTCAATACAGGCAGACTCTGAACCGTGGTATGTCTTTCTACTAACGGATCGTGATCGTCAGATGGTGTTTCGACCCTAGGGTTTGGCGCAGACCACTTCAAACTTGCCGTCACGTTGTTGTAGATGCTCCAGCCACGCCTCTGGTGTCCACGTGGTGCAAGGACAAAGTCTGATGGACTCGACAGAGATGCGAAATACGCGTCTTGGAACTGGCTGATGCCCCTCAGGATTCTGTCAGATACTTTTGCGAAGGTTGGCGATCTTTGGATGAGCTTGATTGCAATCTCCCGGTCACTCAGAAGGACGACAGCCAGCATGTCCCAATTGCATGCATCAATTATTGGCTGGATGTCGTTGCCCGGACGCCCTTTTCTTTCTGCAACTGCTACCAACTTCTTCTCAACGCAGTCTCTATCGAGTTGTGATTCCTCAAGTGGAAAGACGACGTGGTCTTCATAAAATTTGTCCGAAGTTGTACTGTCTTCATTTGTGGGCCTCGCGAGATGTTGCTTAGCGGTGGACTCAGCCAGACTGAGGATTCGGTCGCTGGCCTCGTAGGGTTTGTTTGCATAATCTTCAAGTAGCTTGCAATGTAAGAACTCCTCAAGATTATTGATATCGATCAATAAAGTAGCTGTAGTAGCCATATCGGCATAAAGTTTTGTCCAATGCTCATTGATTTGATCGTACGAATCGTCGAGGTCCGGCGCCATTGCAGTCATATCCGAGCTCGAAAGAGCCTTCTGGTGTAGTTCTAACGCATGAGATAGGTTCTCATGTAGAAGAGGAGTGGGCTTTTGCTTGTGCAAAAGAAACATGAAGTAGGCAATCCGAAGTTGGACGATATTGCGCGCTGTCGTCGTCGTCTCCATGGCTGAAATGATGAGAAGTGGATGACACGCACGATGCCTTCTTTAAGGGACCACCGGACGCAGCAGACAGTCACATGACCCAGTGTACCACGGCTCTTATGCCTGAGGCGCAGGTTGAGGTATAAAGTACCTGAGGCTAAAGTTGAGAAATTTGCAAGGCATGACCAATAACACGCACTGATTTAGGGCGTACCCCCTAAATTTAGGCAGGGGTGCGTAAAGTCAATGCGGGTTACGAATAACCGAAGCAATAGTTACAGCATTACATTTACTCTTTAATTCCGTAGGAAAATGGCAATATGTAAGTTATTTTTTGAGCTGTTCTCCTAGGCTCCTCGTGTATTGGTCGTCGGGACTGCCGGAGGGTTCGTTTGGACTTGGTGCGGGAGTATATTCCGCACCCTCCCGGCGGCCTCTGCTTGATTATGCTCATCCAAAACGTGGGCCACGTAATTGAGTGCCCTTCGTGTGTGTTCCCCTGCATTGCCTACTTCCTGAGCCGTGCTGTCAATTTCAGCGCGACTGGCTTGTCCTGTTGCCACGCGGAAGACGTGTTTCAGCAACTCGAATTTCCACCATGCCGCTATCGCGGCTGCTCCCACCCCCGCAAGACTCAGGCCAAAGTCCCAGTAGGATTTGAATTGTTCGAACGTAAGGTGATGTTCAGGTACAGGCGGCATGATCCGGTCGTATGGAGAATGACTAATGTCGCTATATCATGGTTAGAACTTCGTTGATCGGAAGTCGATTACAAACCTTTTGAAGTCCAATTCGATGAAAACCGCTGCGGAAAAATGACACACGGTCTTTGGCGCGTTTTGTGAACCGAGTTCTGATCTCAGCGGACTTCTTAACCTACGGGACGATAGTAATATACTTAAAAGACACCACTAGCACGGTGCTCACGACTGGATGTAAACTACTGTAGTTCACTACTGCAGTTCGCTACTCATGGCCGTGAAGGCAACGGCGCCATCTCATGCAATGTCGCTCCAATACATCTGATTCAGCAAATAATGACCTCTCAAATTTCTAGCTCTGCTCTTTGCTTTTGAGTAACCAGGTAAATCGGGGGAGGCGTTTCAGTGGGCGTCGCTTTTCGGGCTTCTCACCCAGTTGGGAGAGCGGGAATTTGACAACTCACCACTGGTTTACATCTTTTGTTGCATGAAACCCTTGGCAAAACGGATCCTGCCCATGTTATATCTGCCTAGATTCTCTTGGACGTGTGGAGACTTATTGCCCGCCTTTCCCTTGAGTGAGGCTGATGCATGCTTCGATTTCAGCGCCCTTGTAGACCAAGGGATGCACCGTTCTAATTAGTTTGGAAAGTCACCGCAGCCGGGAGAGACAGCAGCCAGTCAATTGAAGACAGAATGCAAAAGACGGAACGTAATCTGCTGAATTCACTATTCACGGCGCTCGCCGCTCAATTTACGGCCGCTGACTGCTTGCTTTTGAGAAATGCCATGCAAGGCGTTGTCGACGTGTTCTGCGGGTCCACGGCGTAGGTAGGACTCGGGAAGCGTAACAATTCGCTTCAGCCTCTTTCGGACTTGTCACCAAGTTTGAGGAAGGGAGATAGTTACGGGCGGCGACCACTTGCTTATTAACTGGCCGGATTTTGTGCCCCTGGTCGTTAATAAGTGAAATCCCAGGCAGACATAGCGGGAAGATCCGTTTTGATGTCGGGTTATGCGGGGGGGCCACCGGGCGTGGCAACCAATGCCTCTTGTTGTGCCAGGGGTACCGCACTGCTCACCCTATTCCCCGCGGGTAAGGCTGGCCGGCGAAAAAGCATTTCAGCGCCAGGTTTCATTTGATCTTTTGTATCTCGGTGTTGACTGTGGGAACCGAGACTCCGGCGGAGAGTACAGTAAAAGGAAAGTGCCAGCGAACAACTGCGCGGCGTTGGTTGCGGACATGCCGCTGATGAGTTGGTTGCTGGGTAGCGGAGCGCTCGACATTGGCTGAATGCCTTGTTTGTTGCGGTCTAGAACTGCGACGTTCAGCTGAAGCAGATGGCGGCGTTGACTCTCCCAATGGAAGGTGGCTGAAAGCAGCCAATCGCCAACACATTGCAAGGTACTCAAATATCAAGATTCTTCAGAGTTTGAATTCAGTCTGCTAGTCTTTTTTTCCAGCAAGAAGAGAAGGTGTTGAGGTAGTAGTTTTAGTTGTTGGTATAAGTTTTAGTTGTTGGTATAAATGCACCTTGCTGTGTCGTCGAGCGAAGTACCGCCACGTGATTTTCTGTCTATGATGAATTCTTCAGATGCTATTACAACGTCTTTGGCATTGCCCAAAATTTAAAAGTAGTTTCTAATCGCAAGGCCGTCGCCTTTAAGCTCTTATACAGCCATCTTACGCCTTTTTGGTTTGTCGATGTTGTCACGAGGAGCAGAATGCCAAGTTTGAAGCTGGTGGAAACACCAAGTCAGTCAGAAGTTCACCTCCCACCGAAGCCACTACCGCCACTCCCCGTTTGATACCGCTCTGTATGAAAAAGCCAGGGTCTTGATCCTCATACACCTGCTCTAAGTCTAGGCCATCTTGCAAAGTTACCTCATAAGCTTTGCGGAATTCTGCCTTCAACGTCATATCGCTGCCGTTTTGCCATCTGTGTCATGGTAGCCTAGTTGCCGTAGCCCTGCCACATGGTGGGCGTGACATAGCCCGCCGGTAGAGGGGCGTAGGATGTCGGCATCGGGACGTTGGACTCAGGTGAGTACGGCGATTGCGGCGTGTCGTAAGTTCCTGATGTGGGTGGTCTTAAAGGCGGCGAAGACTGAGTAGCGGAGCTTGAAGGGGTTCCAAACGCTACTTTCCATTGACTGTTCAATCATCATCAGCATTTAACGCATCTGGAGCTGCAAAATACTTACTCAAATATTCTAGTAGGATTCCATTGGCCTTGGAAAGACTCCTGATTTGGAACAGACGTCTGCCGGGCCGGGCGAGGGCCCATCGACGAGAAGGCCATGGTTCAACTGCCAGGTAGTAAGATATCAGCCTATGTTGCTAGAGCAATCAGCCACAGCCATACACGGCGTTGCCGACATTCTGAATTATCCTGGCGCCCAGCCTGACTGAAGTCACCGCCTGGAATTGCATAACGCCTGCCAGAAGATCACTTTGATGATTCGCGAGGGTTGCCGCCAATGGCCGTCAGCTGAAGGCTTTTGACAAATTTCACTCCAGCCCTCTTTCGGACTTCTCACCAAGTTACGAAAGCGGCATATGGGGCGGCTAACACTCATCACTGGCTTCATCTCCTAATTTCAGGCCGCAGACGCCCGGTACCTTTGACTCAGCTCCAATCGGCCCTGGACACGCCATGCTTCTTAAAACCGTGCTTCAAATGCTCCCTGGCTCTCTCAGCTGCTTGGGGTTCGCATAGCCGGACTGGCTCACATCGTTCATTTGCATGAAAACCTTGGCAAAACGGATCTGTCCGTGTTATGTCTGCCCAGTTTCTACTCACCTATCGTATTTCGAGGCTATGGCACTTTGTGTCTTCAAGGGGAAGAAGACAAAAGGATCCGAAGAAGCCCGTAAGCTAACCAGGATTGTGTTGCAGAAGTCTAACAACCGTTGGGATCACAGACAATCAGAGGCCTCTTATCGTACGCCCATCAGCCAGACGCGAAGGAGGTTGGGTAAAATATGTCTTTTGCATAGCTCTGTCTGCGAATCAATCACTTTCGATGACTAAGTCACGTCGTCTAACTCAGCCGTCCGCTCTTATCCACTGAAATTCGTCAACGCGGTCGGGTAGACCGACTGTTGAATCTCCAGCTGCGCGCGAGCATTGCTGGCCCAGTTTCCTGCTTCTTCGCCGCTCGACTGAAGCCGTCCTGTCTGCGGAATTCCCTCTACGACAACGCACCTGAAGTTGAGATTCATTCCATCGAGCCGCGATCATCCCGAATCCATCCACTGACAGATCGTTTGGTCAGCTGTTCAGTCTAGCGCAACAGAGCGGCGCGAGCAGTCCCGTAACCTCGCCGTTAACAAGCATGGCCGATCCGCAAGTTGAACGAAAACCAAATCGATCTCTCTGTGCGGATCAAAAGGCCAGAAGAAGGAGCGCCGCACAAATGGAAGAAGCGGAAGGTTTTTCGTCTGGACTAGATCCGACAACGACGGCGAGCAGAGGAGATCCATCACAAGCACTTCGCGGAGCTGGAGATATTTCAAATTCGATTTGCTCAGATACTATATCGACCGCACAGCAAGCGCTGCCTGACGCTCGTCGCACCTTCCGCATTATACCCACATTAAAACGTGAAGACTGTCGAGAAGGGTCAGATTTGGCCAAGGAACTCAACCTCCAGGACAACCAGAGCGTCAAAGACCTCTCGGGCACCGAAAATTCATCGAATCAGTCTGGTTGTGATGGTCAGTCTCATCCACGCGGACATGGATAATCCCATGGGCTCGAAGAACCGTAACACCATAACTGGCTGGAGGTAAAAGCGGGCTTTTTTGTATGTCAGCGACTATTACAGTTTGCAGCGCTTTCTGAATACCAACCTTAAATAACTTAAGAACCTTTTAGTACAATTGGGCACTCCCAGCCTGCTATGATTGACGACCTCCTTCTACTACCAATGCTCCTTCCACACACGCTTTGCTTATGCCGGTTTGCGAACATGTCCGTATCGCATTGACGCTCAACTTGATCCAATTAGGGAAGACGGCGTTCTCCTCGGCGTTCTCCTCGGCGTTCTGCTCTGCGTCTGAGACAAACTGGTTCGCGTTTTGACGCCCAACACCAATAGAGGAAGAAGATGAGCTGAAAGTGCAGTCTTCGGGTATAGGCTCGACTTTGGACTCGGTGGAAGGACTACCAGAAGTGACTGATGAAAGTGGGATCGCTTTCATCAGGCAATCGACATTGGTGGAGAAGGACACTCTACCAAGGGTGCTGTCGGCTTGGCTGTCCTTCTGCGCTTCACCTCCGTCGGAGAATATCTGATTCTATTGAACAGGCGACTGTGCTTCCGCCTTGACGGATGAACTTCGATTGATCGAGGGCATCGCATTTCTCGCTTCTCGGATGTGTGGAATGGCGGAGGGAAGTTCTGTAGGTGCTGTCTGGTATGCGACAGACGGCTGGACGGCAGATGAATAGCCGATGTTGTAGTTCTGTGGTACCGGATACTGGTTCATATTGGTCAGGTCGAAGCCGTAGGCTCCTATGGGGAATGGGACCATGCTAGGAGCGGAGCTGGTTTGCACCACGAGAGTGGATCCCATCTTCGATCACGTATTCGTTTCCGAAGGCCCTGTCGAAAGTGTAGGAGCTTTGTTGCGATAGAGTGCCTTGCGCTGGTTCGACTTCGCGACTTCGAGGCGACTTCTCACGCGGCAGATATCGTTCTCTACCAGGAAGAGCTTGAAGCGCAATTGAATGAATCTGGTATTGCTCTTTGTACCATTGCACTTCCTTAATCGCTTCTCCCAATTGTCGTTCCAGTACACTGATTTTTGTGGAGGACTCTTGTTCCTTTTCCTTCCGTCGTCGACGGAAACGTGTAGAAGTGTCAGCATATCATTTTCGCTTCTTATCCGCCATGCGTGACGCAGTCTGCATATCAACAGGTATTTGCACCGGACCTTTTGCAGTGGAAATCGTGATGAGTTGTCCTCCCGTTGGGACTGGCAAATGTGGTACTTCAGCACTGCCTGGATCGACAGTGTGGATTCTCGAGCCGGTAGGAGAAAGGAATGGTGACTGTGGTGGCGGCAGTATTAGTGGCGGCAAAGTTCTGCGAAGTGCGTATGATGAGTCTCCAGTGACTGATCCTCCGCTGCTCGCCATCATTGTGGGAGGATCGAGTCTAGAAGACGGAAACCCTTCCGTCTCAGATTCTTCCATCTGTGCGGCGCTCCTTCTTCTGGCCTTTCGATTCACATCTTCGGCGTTTAGCATTGAACGAATATCAAAAGATGGACTTAGTCTTGCCGAAGCTGGCGGATCGGCCATGCTTAACGGCGAGGTAACGAAACTGCTCGCGCTGCTCTGTTGACCAGACCATCTGTAAGCCGTGGATGGCCGAAGGTCGGTGTGGTCCAGAGTGCTTCATATCGAGAAGCAAGCAGAGTTGGACGTGCGTGGGTTATTCAAACTGTACAGATTCATGGTGGCAGGGCGTCACTCTGCAAGGCGTTTCGAAGTCCTAGGACGCTGAAAAGCTTACATTCTCATGAATTCCACCCGAAAGTTCTTGCTGCTAAGCCACAGCCGCTTCCTGACATGCATTCGTCGGTCCTAACGTTCCATTCAACCGTCACTGACGACATCAGCTGGCCTAATGCATGCGCTTTCATGCCCTGCTTGTTGGATGGCGCGAAGCCAACTGCGAATGACCTGCTCTAGAGTGGATCCGCTCTGTAGTGCCTAATACATTGCCACAGGGTGGATGTAACATGACTGGTGGCTCGCCGGTATGGGATGGACGGCGAGACAGGAGATACCCAACAAGTCCGACTCACCGGAGCTACTGAGCAAGGAGCTGGGTGGAGATATGGTGCCATATGCGAGGACACAGCCATGAAGGCGCTCAGCACATGCATGAGAGACTCTCTGTTTGGTCTCGTACTGGCGCTCTGTCGCTAGGGTCCGCGCGTCGAGAAGGGGCGGCGGACGTGCAAGCCCTCCATGCCGGTGAGGCATCAGCTCCAAGCTCTTCCTTGGGTTCGTTGTCGCAGGAAGCGATGTGATTTCATTGAGGCGGTTACCCGAGGCCAATATCCTGGGATATCGAAACGCTCATATGACGCAGCGTATATATAGGTTGCTCATCGCGCTGTTCACACGGCCTTCCACAAACGAAGCCGCCACCTTAAACATCCGTCTTGCTCCTGATCGGTCGGTGACGGTAATCCACCAAGAATTGTTCATAATGCGGCTTCAAGACTTCGAGCTCGAGAGGATCGAGCAGCAGGAAGAAGATCTGCCACACGTACGTCTTGGAACTTGTTCTGGGCTTGCTGTTCGAGCTGAAAGTGAACAGGTTACTCAAGAGTTGCTGATAGGGGGTGAAAATTTACTCCGACGGTTTGAGGACTTTGTAAGAGCTGTTACTGTGAAAACAATGGAGGAAGCACAATGTCAAACGGAGGTGAGTAAAAGCCAGCCCTCAACTTGTTCTGATCTGATTGGGGACCTCAGTTCTGGACGATGGTGGCACTTCTTTGCCAAAAGGTTCCTCAAGGCGCGGAGCTCCTAGGCACCAGAATTCTCCAATACGTAGGGACCAGTGATCCGGATACGGCTGATGATCCGAAGGTCCAATCCCAGGCCACCACTGCGCAGCTGCGAAAGCATAAGGTCGAAGACAGTTCGTATCGACCGCCGAAACAGGCCAAGGCCGCCGAAGCTACGGGAGCAAATCGCCACAGCGCTCGCTTGGCCGATGCAAAGCATGTCAATGTCAGCTACACTGCCGCCTCAAAGACCAAGGAAGTTGGAGATGACTCCAAGACGGCCGACCCAGCTCCCCACATCGATGACACGACGCGGGATCCCGCCGAAGCATCGACAAGTACCAGAGAGACAGAGGAGGATAAGTCCGAGGTGAACAGGTCATCCGTACGAAGCGCACTAGTGCCCACCACGATACCACTGGAGGATGTGAATACCTCGGAAGGTGCAAATGAGGCCGGCTCGAAGGTGGATGGGCGTATGGTGGCCTGCAACTTGGAGTCCAACGCGATAGCATCCCTGGGGAGTCAGCCTGTCCCAACCGATTCCAGAGAGCAGGTTGAATCCTCCAAGCCGCCGAAGTCGAGAAGCCCCGTCCAATCAACGCCAGTACATAAGATAGCAGTCCCGATCGAGTCGCCGCAGACAGAAGAGGTTTACCGGGCGAAGATTCCCGAATCCCCCGAAAGCATCCGCTCTTCATCGAAGACGACAGACACTGCACCAGAAAACCGGTTGACGGTAACGGATCACATCCTTGAGGCGGTTCGAATCATCTATGGTTTGAACAAACACCAGGAAGGCTTGCCAAGAGATGTGCACGTGACAATTCTCCAGGCGTTGAGAGATGCCCGTCAGGACAAGTTGGCCTCGAATGATTGGTCGAGTGGCTCCATGTGGGTGGATATACTAGAAGCGGGATCAGTTGAGGGCCAAAAGGTGACGATATTGCGCATGTTGGAGTACATTGGTGCGTGGGAATGGTACGACGCTCAGGTTCGACTGCTGCAGGAGAGTGGTACAGTCCGCACGAAGAAAAAGCAGCCTGTGAACCATAAGGGCGCAGCTACTCACATTCTGAACCAAATACAGCGCTCTGGGAAGTGCATCAAGAGCTTGGGGGAGCTTACCGTGGATGATAATGGAACAGACAGTGCTGTCTCGGGTGATCAAGACACCATGACCGAATGCATCAGGAAACAACAGAGACGAAGGATTGTCACACAGCTGAGTAGAGGGCAAAAGCTCAGCACCAAGCTTGTTAAGGAGCTGGGGTTGGGAATACTCTTCAGCCCAAAGATCTGGTAAGAGCGACGAACCTGCATGGCATTAGCCGTTAGTTGACCGTCTTGAGTAGGGACTATACCAAGAAGAACTTTCAGGAACTTGAGCATCTGATCAGATGCGTGCAAGCCGATCCGAAGCATATGACGCTCCTGCATATTCTAAGCAAACAGCTGGAGTTGCTCGTCATCAAAGGGCAACCTGACATTCAGTTGCTCCTGAAATCATTTGTGGCCCAGGGTCTCGTGTCAGAGCGCGAACGTAGAGAAATAGCGTCTCAATTTCGCTCTGAGTTGGTAGGTCGAAATTTGGAGGACCCGTGAGCAGTGCGGAGGCTGATGTCAGCATAGGATACGACCTCAAGCCAGGCATTAGGCGACGGCGTAGAACAGCTGAAGGAGGGCATCCGTACAAAAGTCCTCGGAAAGAAAGAGCTTGGGAAGAACGAGATTGTCATCATCAAAGGAGGTACGGAATTTAGCTGTGACATGTTCGACAGACTACGTCATGGTGAATGGTTCGATGCATGGCTTCTATTGGCTGCTGCCAAAATTTCGGACAAGCCATTTTTCGTAAGGTACGGTTACAGCGTCCCTCTACATGAGCGCTTTGGTTCGAGGAATGGAATGCGAGACATCCCAAAGCCATTTGCAGGATGGAGAAAGAAAGTCGAATCATGGAGCACAGCCGATAAGGCACACGGCACTGTGCCTCTGGTGTACTTCTGCCCTGTGAATCATTCTTGCAGCCATTTCACCTTGTTAGAGATTAACGAACGAGATGAAAGGATCTATCACTATGACTCTAGCGCAAATGAGGACGTTATTGGCGGCACGAAGAAGTCGACACGGGTGCGTAAACTAGTGCAGGTAAGATAGACATCAATGAGCAAATGAAATCTTAAGACTGACCTAGGTAGGAGGAGTTTGGCTACCTGAAGTTCGAATATGTTGAGGCTGTAGGTGTCACAGATTCGACAATATGTTCATTGATAACTGACTTTGACAGCCAACTCCACAGCAGCAGGATGGAGCCAGCTGCGGTCCTATGGTCGTGAGAAACATGCGCTTGCGAATGAACGGGTTTGCGGTTGGCGGATGGAGAGACGTCCTAGATGCGGACCAGCTAAGGATGGATATGGTGGAGGCCTTTCAGACATGTATCTCTGACAACGCTCTCTTGCCAAAGGATGATCCAGAAGAGGCCGGGCAGCTCCTCGCTTCCGAGGAGGCTTCTCAAGAACGGCCAGCGAAGCGATCAGCTCCACCAGGGACAACCGATCCTCATACGCCCAGCAAGAGGCAGAGAAGGGTGTATTAGAATCATGGCACACGATGTTTGTCCCATGTACTAAGAAAATTTCCGCAGCAATGGCGTCCGATCCATAGCTTGAGTTGCTCCATCATTCCGAGCAAGATGTAACACTTCATACTACTGTCTGTACGCATAGCTCGATGTCCTACAAGCAATTTGCTCCTTTCCAAAGCTCTTATGTTGCGATGTATGAGAGGAGAGACTTGGATCCATGGTATGATCGTCGGGGGAGGCTTGGAAGATGTTAGCAGGTGAAGAAGGTGATGTGAAAAAGATAGCTGCGAATGTCCAAGATGTGCGGACTGAGGGCTGCGAATGTGCGGGCCAGGAAGATGCGGCATAGGAAGATGCGGCGTAGGAAGATGCGGCTTAGGAAGATGCGGGCTGGGAATATTCCGAAAGTCTTGGCAGAAGGCATTCTTGAACAAACAGTTTGGCACTACGGCGTAGGAGCAAATCAACCTGCGTACGCAGGAATTAGTACGCAGAACAACGTACGCAGATCGACTTCAAACTTTGACTGCACATGGCTACGTTCATTATAAGCACATTTACCAGATAATATTGTCACAAAAAATGAGTTCTTTGTTGTAGAAATGCGTGCGCGCACGTTGGGGCCGGTTCTGACCAGGGTGGCACCCTCGTCAAGAAACCGCCTCTAAGTGGCTAACACCGCGCGCGCCCACAAACCAACCCAGCATTGATATGGAGCTAGTTTTCCATTGCAATCCATTTATATTGACTTATTTATCTCGTATTCATCCATACAATAGTCAAATAGTCAAATAGCATGTGTGGTGTTGCGAATCCGGACGTTGGGGTTTCAGCCAACCAGAAGCCGTTTCTGACCAGGGCACCCTAGTCAGAAACCGCCTCTCATTGGCCAACCGCGCGCCTCCGACATGCCGCCAAGACGTCCATGCAGACGATTATTCTTCAACATCTCTTTCCACATTCAAAGAACCAAACAGGTTGATCTTTCTTGCAATTCCGATGGACATGGAGATCGAAAATCGTACGGCGGCACGCATCTGCTTATTCTCCGTTGGTGGGTGCGTTATCTTGGCTCCGATGAGCCATTCGGGATGGAGAAACTACAGCATTTATCGTCAGACCTACTGGCTAGACGAGGATCTATGACCATATGTGAGTAGAAGCGTAAAAGAAGATGTACGATTCTTACGTTCTGTACAATGGAGATACTTCTCCAAGGAGTTGTAGACATTATACGCGATTCGGAGCAACTGTGAAGGAGAACTTCCAGCGTTGAATTGAGTTGAAGAGTGAAAGAGACGAGCGAGAGTGTGACGAAGTCCCATTATGACGGCGATCACGTGATGCAGTCAACCGGAGTAATATAGATCCGGCTGTGTATATCGGCGCCGCCTTCGTTACAGTTAGAACCTTAGTTTAGTATATCACTTACTTGGGCATCAATACGAGCGATTCACCTCCTGTTTCGCTTCCTGAAGCCTAGCCTTGTGACAGAGAGGGGAAACACCCTAAACTGCGAATCCCTGACAGGTGCAATTGTACCTCCTGCAGGGCAAGGTAAGGGCAGCCAATTATACGCATTAGGAGCTTTTGCTAATCTAGGAACCAACAACGGAAGCCGAATCTCCGGTTCCTGGATTGCGATTCAATGACCTTCCCGCAGGGGATCACTCAAATACCACATTTTGAGAAAGAAGCATATCCCGCACGGCAAAGCTAATGGCATGTGGTTCCTAAGATCCCAGTTCAAGGATCTCTCTTTTCTGAATCCAGGAAGAACCAAGAACCAAGTATCCCGCAGGGCATACGCACAAATACAAGAATCTGAATACCAGCTGTTCCCGTGCGGGATCGATATACACAATTGGATGTAACTCCGGAGAGGAAGCAATTGAGAAGGCCTGGATCAACTGGTTCGGGGGATGCCCGGATACCCATAGCTGCAGCAGTTTTCGGAGGGATCCAAAAAGCGCCCACATACTCTATTTGCCGATGACGTCACTGTGGTTTCAAATGTCACAGACGCGCGGCCGAAGCGCGACAAAAATAGAGCCCACCCATTTTTGCCGCCAGCACCTTTCTGACGGGAATCTTAGCAAAGCTGCTTAATATTTCCCTGCAAAGGTTGCTTTCACGACGAAGCAACGACTACAGTAACCCTGCGCAAAGGCGCATTCTATCTCTTGATCCATACATGAGTCTTTTATGGATGAGTGATAGCGAGTGATACAGTAGTGACTCTGTGGAGAAGAGGACTGCTCTGCTCGAACAGTCCGCCATGAATCTACTGTCTTCTGTTCGACTGGTCAGTTAAAAATAGAAAAGGGGGTTGTTTTGGGATTCTTTCGACATCCTAGAAACCGAAAGTTGTAAAGCAGAAAGAGGAAAGCCAAGGTTGGCGAAACTGTAGCAACGGTGCGTGGCCAATGGTCTGATAAATATGCCTTGTCACCCGGCGCCATAGTTTCTTGCGCATGGCTGCTCAACCTCAGAAGTCTTCAACGCCAAAGCGGGACAGGAAAGGCGAGAACTTCGAGAGGTGCGCAAAGAATCTCGTAGGTAAATGTCATCGACTGAAGAAGAAGTATCAAGCCGATGTGTACATTATAATTCGTTGGAAAAAGAAACCCCTCATGACGTATACGTCGTGCAGCTGCTCTTCTTGGCCTCCTGCGAAAGAAGACATCGTGAGCTTCCTTCCATACAGTAGCACTGCAACTGCTAACAACTCCCCAGGAGAAATACTACCCTCCACCAGTCAAAAAGACGCCCGCCAGTTTCGCTCACACAGAGGATGAGCCATCTGACTGTAATCACACATACGGCTCGGCTATGGAACAGGCGGCTATTTAAAACGCAGCTAGGAGCATAGCAATGTATCTAGAATCATATTTGAAGTTGTAACGTGCGTCCCTGGAGGCTGAGGCAAGAGTACCGGAATCAAGTGAGTGCCCAAAACAGCTCTTCACTATGCACCCTGTACTCGTATGCACATGATTGTCAAAGTTCCCGTCCACACTCCCATAAGTGGAGTTGCGGTAAGAGTAGAGAGCGTGATGGTACTATACAAATACAATATCATGAAGGAGTGAAAGTGATACTGTATAAAAGGAGATTGACGTTGGAGGAATATATTCTGGAGAGAAAGGCTTGAACACATTTGCGTCCCAAAATGGCACCTTGTGGTCAGACGGGAATAACAGATAGACGCGTACAATTCAACGGGAGTGCGGACTAGAATTTTGACTATACGCGAATAACAGATATACGCGTACAAGTCAACAGGAGCGCAGACTAGAATTTTGACTATACGCGAATAACAGATATACGCGTACAAAGTCAACAGGAGCGCAGACTAGAATTTTGACTATACGCGAATAACAGATATACGCGTACAAGTCAACAGGAGCGCAGACTAGAATTTTGACTATACGCGAATAACAGATATACGCGTAATTACAAGTCAACAGCGCAGACTAGAATTTGGGGTGCCAGCGCGTTCGATTTTGTGCCAGCACAAGAGTTCGATTTTGTGCCAGCACAAGAGTAAGTTTGGTGCCAGCACACTAGGAGTGCCAGCACATCAGTTGTGCTAGCACAAGAGTTCGATTCCGTCTACAAATGCCAGTTAGCAAATCTACCAACAGGCGACGGGTGGGCCATCGTGATACTCAACAACGTAAACCAGCCGTTGCTAAGTATAGACTCGTAGTACTTCGGATTGTAGTACTTCGGATTGTAGTACTGCGGTTTACCTAAACCAGCTGCTAAGTATAGGACTCGGAGTACTTCGGATTGTAGTACTGCGGATTACCTAAACCAGCCGTTTGCTAAGTATAGGACTCGGAGT
>Ga0335072_10002555_pt1 | contig 28123 bp, 29 predicted proteins | sample Lox_Sample_21_FD_206725 | JGI IMG/M metagenome (GOLD analysis project Ga0335072, IMG submission 206725) | Soil microbial communities from Loxahatchee National Wildlife Refuge, Florida, United States - Lox_Sample_2.1 | ecosystem: Environmental > Terrestrial > Soil > Wetlands | place: USA... | reverse complement strand
GCCGTGAGATCCTCATCCGCGCGGCTCTCCGCCTGCAATGCGCCGGGAAGACGCAGCGCGGTGTTCAGATCGGGTTCTCCCATGAGCCGGTGCTCCTCGCGCGCCGCGCTAAAAGCCGCCAAATACGCACCCACCAGCTCCCGGTTATAGCCCACCTTCTGCTGCGCACTGCGGTCGACGGAGAGCGTCAGGTCCACATGCCCACGCACCAGATTCTCTTTCAGCATCTTGCGCAGATCCATTTCCAGCCCATCCAGGCCGGGCGGAAGTCGGAACTGCAAATCGAGAAAACGGTGGTTCACGCTCTTAAGGGCGAGCGTGTAACTGAGCTGGTCATGCTCGTGAATCGGCTGGGCGAGGGGCACACGCACCTGCACCCGCGCGTAGCCTGTCATCGAAGAAATGGGCATTCGTGCTACTCCTCTGCTCCGATGGCAATCACCGGGTCGCATGCCGGTTTAGCCAGCGCAATGGGATCGGGAAGCGCCTCCGGCATGTCCATGAACTGCAATTGATAAAGCCGCTGATACGTCGGGCACTTGGTCAGTAGTTCCTCGTGGGGCGCGGTAGCCGTTATGCGGCCACTTTCCAGCACCGCAATGCGATTGGCGCGCCGGATGGTCGACAGCCGGTGCGCGATCACGATCACCGTTCGGCCCTGCATCAGGTTTGAGAGCGCGGCCTGCACCAGCGATTCGCTCTCGGCATCGAGAGCCGAAGTCGCCTCGTCCAGAATGAGCAAAGGCGCGTTCTTCAGGATGGCGCGGGCGATGGCAATGCGCTGACGCTCTCCGCCGGAGAGCCGGAATCCCTTTTCGCCCACCACGGTGTCGTAGCCTTGCGGCATGCGCAGGATAAAATCGTGCGCCAAAGCGTTGCGTGCCGCATCCTCCACCACTGCGTGCTTGGTTTCAGGCTGTCCGTAGGCAATATTGTTGCGCACCGTGTCGTTAAAGAGAATTGTCTCCTGCGTAACCTGCGCGATCTGCCGGCGCAGGGACAGCAGCGTCAGGTCGCGCACGTCCTGCCCATCGATCAGGATACGTCCCGAAGTGACATCAAAAAAGCGCGGAATGAGATTCACCAGCGTGGATTTTCCCGCGCCGCTGGGGCCGACTACCGCCATCACCTCGCCGGAGCGCACTTCCAGATCCACGTTGTGCAGGATCTCCTGCTCGCCGTCGGAATTGGCGTAGGAAAATCCCACGTTTTCAAAGCGAATGGCGGTCTGAAACCGCCCGAAGTTAACCGCGTGGGGCCGCTCGACTACGTCGTCCTTGCTATCGAAATAGTTGAAGATCGAGACCGACGCACCCATGGCCTGCTGAAAGCTGTTGTAGTAAGTTGCGAACCTGCGGACCGGGTCGTAAAGCTTGAAAAGCAGAATGATGAAGGCGCCAAAAGCGCCAACCGTCATGTGACCGCTCTTGATCTCGTTGCGTCCAATCCAAAGCAGCAGCGCAATGGCAACCGCACCGATGGTATCCATCAAGGGCGAACTGATGGACTGAATGCGAATGCTGCGTAGATTGGCACGGAATAGGCGCCGCGCCGCCGTCTTGAAACGCAGAATCTCCCAAAGCTCGGTGTTGAAGGCCTTCACGATGCGGTTTCCAGTCACCGTCTCGTGCAGGATGTTTTGAATCTCGGCCAGTTTGTCCTGGCCGGTGCGCGTCCGGTGGCGCACTTCGCGTCCAATCTTCCGCGCCGATGTGACCACCACGGGTACAAAGAGAAGCAGCGCCCAGCTCAACCGCCCGCCATACCAAATGATCACTGTGATTGCGACCACGAAGGTAAAGAACTGCTGCAGAAAATCGCCGATCACCGAGCTGACAGCCACCTGCACGCGATCCACATCGTTGATCAACGTGGAGAGAATGCTGCCCGTGGAATGCTTGTGAAAGAAGCTTGAGGAACGCCGCAGCGTGGCCTCATAAAGCTGGTTGCGCAGGTCGGTGATGGTACCGAAGCCCGAATAGTTCACCAGGTAGGTGCCCAGGTAATCGCAAAGCCCCTTCAGGACCGTCGAAACCACCAGGGAGAATGCGACCACATCCCAGGCATTGTGCAGAAAATGGGGAACGATGGTCCGCAGATCGAAATGCCATTTGGAGTTGGGAACTCCCAGGAGGATCGGGCCTTCAGGCGCGTTCGGCGCCAACACCCGGTCGAAGATGGGCTGGAATAGCAGCACCCGGAAGTTGTCCAGCAAGCCAACCGCGGCCAGCAGCAACACGCCCGGTAACCATTGCAGCGTATAAGGCAGCCCGTAACGCAGAAGGCGGAAAAAGTTTCTCATGCCTCCTCGACCGCCTGCCGCCACGCCGGCACCCAGGAAACCCACCGGGCTGTTGGGGAAGACTCCATCCAGATATTGTATCTGGGCCGTATTCTATCTGGGCCGAGGCAGTTCGCTTTCACGCTTGATTGTGCCTTTCAGGGCATTTGCCCGCCCCGCAGGCCGCCGGTTGCTATGATGGCCGGGTGACCGATTCTTCAGCTCGGATGTTCCCGCGGAATCTGCAAACCATCTTCCTCGATCGCGATGGCATCCTGAACCAGAAGGCTCCGGAAGGCGCGTACGTTGCCCGCTGGGAGGAGTTCCGCATACTACCCGGCGTGCCTGAGGCCATTGCCTGCCTCAATCGGGCAGGCCTGCTGGTCGTCGTCGTCTCCAATCAGCGCGGCATCGCCCGCGGTCTTTATACGGCTTCCGATGTGGAGTCGATGCATGAGCGATTTCAGGAATTGTTGAAGCCTCACGGCGCCCATATCGACGCGTTCTTTATCTGTCCGCACGAGGAGAGCGAGTGCAATTGCCGGAAGCCGCTTACCGGCATGTTTGACCAGGCTACCGCCCGGTTCCCAGCGATTTCCGCAGCAACCAGCGTGATGATCGGTGACTCGGCCGCGGATATCGAGTTCGGCCGCCGCCTGGGCATGGCGACCATCTTCGTCGCGGGCGATCCCGTTCTGCACAAACCTGGCACAGCAGCAGCCGGAGCCTCGGCAAACCTTTGCTGCAACTCGCTCCTCGAAGCTGTCGGCGTTCTGCTGGCGGCAAACTGAGTTCCCGCAAACGTGACAATCTCGGCCGCACTTGCCACTCCGCCAGCGGCGGTTGACCCATGAAGGAGAGGCCCCGTATGATGAACAGGTTGGCTATTCGCGCCGCGGCGCTCTGCTGCGGGTCAGGCCGACGCGTCTCTCACCGAGCCGCAAACCGCGCTTGCTGCCCCCTCGTTCAATGGTAGGACAGCTGACTCTGGATCAGCATATCGGGGTTCGAATCCCTGGGGGGCAGCCAAAACCTCTTCCAAAAGGGTTTAGAGAAGTCCAAAGTGGAACGCCTGTTCCTTTCGTAATATGCTGATTCCATAACAATTCAACGCCCAGAGTGGTCCAGAATGGTACCCTAGAAGCCATCCGTTTATAGGGGTACTTTTGGGGTAATGCATTTTACGAACTCACTGTCTGGGGGTATTTCCTCACAGTTGGGGGTACCTCGTACATGCGGCAGATTTTGGGGTGAGTGGGCATGATCTTGACCGATACGAAGCTGCGCAATGCAAAGACGACCCAGAATCCTTACCGTCTCACTGACGGTCACGGATTGTACGTACTCATCAATCCGAAAGGTGCCAAGTTATGGCGCTGGAAGTATCGATATCAGGGGAAAGAGAAGCTGATGTCGTTCGGCTCCTATCCTGAGATCTCACTAGCGGACGCCAGGGCAGCGCACGCAGAAGGACGTAAGACTCTCGCGGGTGGACGGGATCCAATGGCGGAAAAGAAAGCCCAAAAGGTCGCGGAGAGAGCGAGGTCCGCTGCACCAATCATCGTGAACCCCTTCCGGAATGTTGCACTGGAGTGGTTGGCTCAGTGGAAAGCGGGGAAAGTGGAAAGACATGCTCTATACACGGAGCGTCGCCTCGAGGTCGACATCCTCTCGCGAATCGGCGATCGTCCGATTGACGAAATTCAACCTCCGGAGATCGTCGAGATGATCCTTGCCATAGAATCACGCGGAGCTGAAGACGTTGCGCGGCGCGCTTTGCAGATTACGAATTCGATTTTCCGTTATGGCATCGCTCGAGGTACCAATCGTCAGAATCCCGCTGGCGCCTTCAAACCGAAGGATGTGCTAAAGAGCGTTACGACTGTCAATTTCGCGCGCATCGAACGATCAGAACTGCCGGTGCTGTTGCACGCAATTGAATATTACGAGGGCTCTCCCTTGACGCGACTCGCGTTGAAATTGATGTGTCTCGTGTTTTTGAGGACGTCTGAAATGACCGCTGGTGAGTGGAGCGAGATCAATTGGACTGAAGCAAGATGGGATCTTCCAAAAGAAAAGATGAAGGGCAGGAAGCGCCCTCATGTCGTACCACTTTCGCGACAGACGATGAAAGTTCTTGAAGAACTACGGAACTATGGGAAAAATGATCGTTGGATTTTTCCAGGGGACCGTGATCGCAAGAAGCATATGAGCAATAACACAATCTTGAAGGCGCTGGAACGGATGGGTTTCAAGGGCAAAATGACTGGCCACGGTTTTCGTGGGATCGCCTCAACTCTTCTCCACGAGCAAGGATATGAACACGAGCATATAGAGTTGCAACTGCACCACGGCCCCGAAGACAATGTTTCGGCCGCCTACAATTACGCGAAGTACATCGAGCCCCGCAAGAAGATGATGCAAGATTGGGCCGATTTTCTGGAGAAGACTCGCACCCACGGACCGCTCGCTGGGTTTTCGGCTGCTGTTCCGGAGCAAGCCACCAATACGATTGCGCCGGCTCTTTCCATCCCGGAAAGGTCCGCCATTCTGCCCGGAGAAACCAATTCGGGGGTATCGGTGGGTACTCAAGGCGTTGAGTTCTGGCAGAGATGCTAATCAATCGCCCGGAATCTCTACATAGCCTTCCTGCTCGGGGCAATTGATCGCCTTGTGCTCGAACGGCGGACCGCCGCATGACCTTTGGGGAACAGCAGGCGTTGCTGAACCCCGTCAGTCTCCCATTTCTTAATCGGTCAATAGAACCAATCGTGAGCAGCAGTCAAGCTGGCCACCACTGCGTGGGCCTCGTCGCGCCACCGAATATGCACGGAAATTCAGCGACAGCGGCCGTTCATCGATCTCCTTCGATTTCGATCTGTGCGGGGCCTGAGAATTTGATCCTGACCCGGGCCATGTGCCAGATCGCGAAAAGGCCTACGCAGCGCCAGTAACTGACCCGTTCAGTGCCGAAGACGGCCCGGAGGGCGCCGCCGTCACCAAACTCGTGGTTCGCGAGCCAGACAAGTGGGTAGGACAGTACGAGAGCGGTGAGCACCTTTGTGAGCGTGATTGTCAGAAAAGCACCCACGGCGGGCCAGCCCTTGAGCGTAACGTGGTTTGAATTGCGAACTGTCATCATGAAACTTTCCTTTCCAAAAAAAGATTGGTGCAGGCTGGTCATCTCGGTCGGCTATTTGCCGTTAGCAAGGGTTCTGGCTTGCGCCGTATTTTTCTGACATGCGGCACGCAACGCATGGTATTGGGACTCGTCGAGCGTGAGGCTGATGACCCCGCGGCCGGCGCCAATGGCATTAAAGAAGGTGAACTTGGCGAACCTCCCTCCCTCGAGGAAGCCTCTCCCCCGCCGCGCAAGCGCATAAAGGCTGTCGGCATGCTCGAAGCACAGCCGGCCGGGCAGCATCTTGCCCGCACCGGTATCCCAGAATCCGCAGTACCAACGTCGCTGCAAAAAGCGAAAGTCCATCCGGATGCGGTGGACTCCGGCAGGCGGACAATGCTCGCAATAGGTCTGCCGCCGGGAATTTTCTCGCGGAAGAGGCGTCCTGCAAAAGCTGCAAATGCGGCCGGTCAGTTTCTCGCGCTCATCGGGGTCCAACCATCGATCTGTGTTTTCAAATTGCGCGCTGGCCATGACCATGTACATTTGGACAACTGTTTCGTTTCCCATGAATAACTCCTTCTTCGCGACCCGCACGCCGTACAAAAGAAACTTGGGGTGCCGATTCAGTGTTTGTGGTTGAAGGGGAGAGGATCAAACCTGGAATACCTACCGGCGGCAACGGCGGAACCCTCCGCGCTGGCCGGCCGGGCGCCCCTTGCGCGGAGCTTTGTCGGGCAGCGTGAACTACACGGTAGGCAGTCAGAGAGCCCGGCGGGGCGAGGGATTGCGGGCCGGCACCGCACGCCCGGAGGGCTGTCCGGGTGGCCGATGCAATCAGTTCACGAAGAACATACGGAAGCGCATCAACGTCGGCGCCCGGATTCACCCAGACTGTGCCTCCGGTCGGTGGCACCTCAAAACCAGCGCAATGGCCGAGAATGCCCACCCCTAGCGGCAGTTCCCTTGCCGCAGCGGTCTGCTTCATTCCGGCAGGCTGCATAAAGAAGGCGTATGCCGCATCTCCGCGGCGCGGCTAGAGCGTGGTGAAAGATCGAGGTCAGGGGCAAAGGAAACAAAGGAGCTTCTGCCCACGAGCCTGTCCAGACGCCAAACGTACGGGCCGCGCTGGTCGATGGCGTGGCGGCACCCCCATAAAGGCAGCGCGGCCGCCGAAAAATCATTGAGCAAGGGGGCTTCATCGGTTGGACCGACTATCAATCCATTGCGTGGAATAATAAGCGTCCGGTGCATAGACCAATGCGTCGGTGCAACTCACAGGTGGCATTTCTGGTACCGTCAACTCCTGCAAGAGCCTTCGCGCAAGCGCCGGATTCACATGCTCAGTGCTCTCAATAGCCTTCATCTGTAGCGAGAGCCTGTCCAAATTGAGCATTCCGGCGAAAGTTTCCCACGCCTCACTGCTTCTATCCGTGCCCATCTGCGCCAAGCCAACCCAGAGAGTCCGTTTCACTGGCTTAGTGGCTCCAGTTGCAACCTCAAATGCTTCGCGAGTCAACTTGAGTCTTACGCTCGGATCACCAACCAGGTTTGAGCTTGCCAGAAGCAGTAATGCCCGCGCATGGAATTCTGGAGTGACGGTCTGACTGGCATCAATAATTTCTTGTACGCGTAAAGCGTTCTCTTTGAGCCCAGCGCCTGCGAACCTACTCCCACCAGTTGCCGCAGCTCGTGTCGACGCTTGGGCGTGGACGGTGATATCGAACACCCCACTGCATATCACAACCGCTGTGTAGCACCAAAAGGCACAAATCGTCCGGAACCGCCTTGAAAATCGCTGCAAAATCATCCTTATCTCCAATCGAATAGGGAGTACGGCACGTTTTCGTGAAATCGTACCTGATTATCCAGTTCATCGGGCAGAACAGTTTGCGACAGAAAATGGGAAACCAGATCACGAATCTAGCAATAGACGTGACATGCAAATGTGATGGCCGCCACAGACGCACGTATTTGTCACCCATCAGACTGGCTTGCCATAGACCGGTCACTGACAATCTCATGTAAGAAGGTCAAGTCGGACGGTCAACCGTTGCTTGTTTTCTGTGTAGATGCCTCACGAGATAGGATTCAGCCCCACCGTGAGACTGGTTCCCAGATCACAATTCATTACGCCGAACTCGCTGATCGGCATCGACGTATTTCTATGAGCGCAGCATGGCTTTAGAGAACGTTCTGCCGAGTGAGAATGGCGGAGCCTTGGTCCGACCATGAAAAATGACAGGCTCGTTGAGCATGCAGTGTCGTACGACTCTGCTATCCAGCACAGTCAGAATGATTGGCTTGTCTTGTACACAAACCCGCGCCATGAGAAGAAGTTGGCACACGCTCTCGTGGGCGAGTCCATCGACTGCTTCCTCCCCCTCTACAAGGTTGACACGCAATGGAGCAAACGCCGGCCTGCAACGATCGATCTGCCTCTCTTCCCGAGATATCTGTTTGTCAGACCCTCGCCCAGTGAACTCGTCAGAGTGCTTAGCTGCACCTCTCATCCTTACTCCAGGTCCTCCTAGCTTTGACATCGTTTGACAGTCTCGACTTTTGACATCTCTTTTCGACGTTTCTCTCCATGAAAATCAATCATTTAGCAAATGGGCAAGTTTGGCACGAGTCTTGCCATATTCGCGTACGAGAGGAGATCGAGGACACATGCCCGACAACCAATATCAGGAATTGTTCGATCTGCAGAAGCGAACCTTCGCATCCGGCGTTACGCGCACCTATGACTGGCGTGTTGATCAGCTCGATCGAATGGCCAAAATGATCACAGAGAACGAAGACCAGCTGCAGAAAGCCATTCGAGAGGACTTCAAGACTGCGACGCAGGAATATATCTTTGAGACATTCGCTACCGTCGGGGAGGTGTCCTATCAGAAGAGCCAGCTAAAAGAATGGATGGCTCCTGTTGAAGCACCCGTTCCGAAGCCGCTGGCCGCCGCTGGACACAAGGGAGTCATCTACCGTGACCCACACGGGGTTGCACTCATAATCGGACCGTTCAATGGGCCGCTGCTTCTCTTGCTGCGACCTGCGCTCGCAGCGCTCGCAGCTGGCAACTGCTGCGTGCTGAAGCTGAGTTCAGCAATCGAAGCGACTTCCCGCGTGCTGCTGGAACTTATTCCGAGATACTTTGACACAGGTGCCGTAGCCGCGATAAACGGTGGCAAAGAAGAGACGACCGAAATACTAAAGTTGCCTTTCGATTTCATCTTCTTCACCGGGAGCACGACTGTTGGAAAGGTAGTTGCTCATGCGGCGGCCGAGAATCTCACGCCGGTGATCCTTGAGCTAGGGGGAATGAACCCGGCACTGGTAGATGAAACTGCCAATATTCCTGACGCCGCTCGCAAAATTGTATGGGGCGCCATGGCATGGGGTGGGCAGTGGTGCACTTCGCCTGGTTACGCGTATGTGCACGAGTCGATCGCCAGCGAGTTTGTAGCCGAGGCAAAGTCGGCTCTCCTTGCCCTCTACGGTAGGGACCCCAGATCGAACCCGGACTATTCGCGCGTGATCAATGCCCGTGCAGTGGAACGGCTGGCCGGCCTTATCGATCCCAGGAAGGTTGTCGCCGGTGGAAGGTCTGATCCCGCTACTCGGTATCTTGATCCCACCATCATCTATCCGGTCACTTGGAACGACCCCATTATGGAGGACGAGATCTTCGGCCCCATCCTCCCCATCCTCACCTATAGGACGCTCGATGAAGCGTTGGAAAAAATCGCGGCCACTCCTCTTCCTCTTGCAGCCTACATCTTCAGCAAGAACCAGGCTGCCATTAATCGTTTCACAGGAGAGCTTTCGTACGGGGGAGGCGCAGTGAATCAAGCAAATATTCATCTCTTTATCGAATCAATGCCCTTCGGTGGCGCCGGGTCGTCGGGAATGGGACATTACTACGGGAAGTATGGCTACGACTCCTTTACTCACGCGAAATCGATACTCGTTTCGCCCCCGGATGTCGCGATCAAGCATCTGATGCCGCCCTACACCGCAGAGAAAAACAACGAACTCAAAATGTGGTTTGAATACTAAGTGCAAGCGTCCAACGCACGAAACGAAGCGGTCAATGTTTCGACCGCGCTCGTCTTGACCTGAATTAATGCAAACTTTCGCGGATAGGCAAAATCCTAACCGCAAGAAACCGAGATCACTGATAAGGAGCAATGTATGCCAATAAACGAATTACTCTCCCAGGTTATTGATGCGCATGGCGGAATCGATCGCTGGAATCGACACGAGAAAGTCGAGGCCACGATCGTGGCCGGTGGCGGCTTCTTTCGCCTGAAGGGCTTTCCGCAGGATTCGACTCCACGTCGCATGACAGTGTGGTTACATGAGAAGCGCGCGTCCGTCCTTCCCTTCGGCGCTCCCGATCAGCGCACGATGTTTACGCCAGAGAGGATTGCCGTCGAGAAGCTGGACGGCACAACGATTGCCGAGCGCCCCATCCCCAAAGACTCGTTTAGTGGACACCAGATGCACACGCCGTGGGACGCCCTCCATCGAGCTTATTTCGACGGAGAAGCTCTGTGGACTTATCTAACGACACCCTTTCTTCTCACAATGAATGGAGTGCGGGTCGAGGAAACGGAGCCGTGGCGAGAAGGAACAGAGACGTGGCGCGTCTTGCGCGCGTACTTTCCGGGTTCGATTGAGACGCACTGCGGCATTCAGGATTTCTTCTTTGACGAGGATCTGATGCTACGCCGCCACGACTACAACGTCAATGTAGCGGGTGGCTTCGCAGCGGCCCAGCTGACTTCGGACTACGTGGTTGTGAACGGTATTCATCTGCCAACCAAGCGTCGCGCCTACACGCGGGGAAACGATCGCCAGCCGATCCTGGAAATGCAGATGGTCTCCATCGACTTAAGCGAGGTGCGGTTTGAGTAGCGAGTTGTTCTCGTTACTCTTCCGCCTGAGTTTTTTGGGAGGGCGAACATGCACGACAGCCCTCCCAAACGGATGAGTAACTGACAGCGTCGAGGAATTCGATGTATTGATTACCGAGCCAAAAGGATCTGATATGAGCAAAACGTACAGAGCAATCGAGATCAAGAAACCAGGTGAGTGGTCGTCAGTAAGAAAGCCTCTTCAGGACCCGGGCCCAAATCAAGTACGCATTCGGGTAGAGGCCTGCGGTGTATGCCATTCAGACGCGGGAACAGTAGAAGGCACTTTCCCAATAACCTTCCCCCGAGTGCCGGGTCACGAGGCCGTTGGCCGAATCGATGCCGTCGGCTCAGAGGTGAAGGGCTGGGCCGTTGGACAGCGCGTTGGGGTTGGGTTTCTTGGAGGTCCGTGTTCCTACTGTGACTCCTGCCGCGATGGCGATCTGGTGAATTGCAAGAATCAGGAGTTCACCGGGATCCACAGTGATGGTGGGTATGCGGAAGTGATGCTCGCAAAAGCGAGTGGGCTGGTGCGGATACCGGATGATCTGTCGTCTTCTGACGCTGCGCCGTTGCTGTGTGCGGGGATAACCACATTCGGTGCATTGCGCAACTCCCCGGCGAAGGCTGGTGATCTTGTTGCGGTGGTAGGCATTGGCGGGCTTGGCCATTTGGGCGTGCGATATGCGCGCCACATGGGTTTCGAGGTTGCTGCCATCGCACGGGGCGCTGACACAGAACAACTCGCAAGGGAACTCGGCGCGCACCACTACATTGACAGCGCGTCTACGGACCCGGCGGCAGCCTTGCAGGCACTCGGCGGTGCTCAGGTAATTCTGGTCACGGCTTCGAATGCGGCAGTGGTATCACAGACATTCAAGGGACTACGCCCTAACGGTGTCTCGATCGTGGTCGGCGTGGGACCTGAGCCGATCCAGACTTTGACATCGGATTTGATATTTGGGAACTGCAGACTTGAAGGCAGCCTGACGGGGAATTCAGCGACAGGTGACGCGACGCTCAAGTTCAGCCTCCTGAGTGGCATCTCCGCCATGATCGAAACCGCTCCACTCGAACAGGCTCAAGAGGCCTACGCGAAGATGATGGCGGGCAAAGCCCGTTTTCGCATGGTCCTGACCATGAACGACTCCACTACCGACTCGGGCAAGAACTGACTTGATGTAAGACGGAACTCAAGCGAACTCAATCATCATTGGGAGGCGAAGAGGTAATCTGAATGGCCACAACCTCCATTCCAAATCCAGACGCAAAGCCTACGCCGAGCTCTGCGTCGCCTTTTCCTTCGGATCTGTCTCATAGTCCGCTGTTGGGAATCCTGGGCGTGCTTCTGGGCGCAGCCATTGTAACCCTCACTGGACGGCTGCTGACGCTGGGACTGGCGGATCTCCGGGGAAACGTCGGGATCGGCTACGACGAAGGGACTTGGATCAGCAGTGCATTCAACATTGCCCTGATGTTTATCGGACCGTTCTCGGTCTATTTGGGCAGCTTGCTGGGACCACGCCGGGTGCTTTTAACGAGTGCGTCGATATTTACTTTGATCTGCACGTTTCTTCCCCTGGTCCACAGCTACAGCTTGCTAATTGCATTGCTGACAACTGCCGGGTTGACGTCAGGCACTTTCTATCCGCTGACCCTGACGTTTGCCTTGCGCAATATTCCTTTGCGTTATCTGGCTCTGGTGCTCGCGCTCTACGTTTTCTGCATTGAAGGCTCGGTAAACTTCGCGCCATCCCTCTATGGCTACTTCCGCAATTACATTTCTTGGGAATGGATGTTTTGGTTCCCGGCGATTGCCACACCCGTGATGATGGCGTGTATCTACTTCGGAATCCCAAAATCGCCGCAACCGCAAAGCCAGAAGGAACCGCCTAGCTTCGCCGGATTCCTTTATCTCAGTGCTGGTTTTGCGCTCCTTTACGCGTCCTTGGATCAGGGACAAAGGCTCGACTGGTGGCGCTCGGGATTGTTCAATGCATTGATCGCGGGCGCCGTATTGTTTTTGCTGTGCGGTCTGGGAAAAAGGTTACGACGACCCAACTTTTTGATTGACCTGCCTTACCTTCGCAATTGGAATACGATCCTGCTCGGATTTGCGCTGTACTCGTTCCGGTTCGTGTTCTTAGGGACCATCGTCATTATCCCGCAGTCATTGTCAGTAAGGGGACTGGACCCCGAGCAGCTTGGCCCGGCCGTATTCTGGACCGCGGTCTTCGAACTCGCGCTGGGATTCATCGGCGCCTCGCTTCTATATAAAGGCATCGATTCGCACCTGCTGATGGCGATTGGCTTCACTGCTGTCGCCTTCGCTTGCCTGATCAATGCAGATTTTACCAGCGCCTGGGCTCCGGAGAACTACTACCGGTCGGAATTGCTGATGGCGATAGGCCAATCGTTCGCCATGCTGGGAGTGGTTTCGTCATTGATCTTGCAGGCCACATTTTCGGGGGCATTGGAAGCACCGCAACGCATTTTGACCTTTTCTGCGTTTGTTCACACGGTACGCTTGTTCGGCGGACAGGCAGGTGCGGTCTTCCTGGGACATTTCATGGCCGATCGGGAGAAATTGCACTCCAATCTTCTCGGGCTCCATGTCCAAGCGGGCAACTGGCTCACAGACGGCTCATTACATGGTTTGGCTGCGGGCCTGGCGGGACGATCGAATGGCGTCGTCGGTGCCACCGGTCGTGCTCTGGACATTATCGACAGCAAACTCCGTTTGCAGGCCTACGCCTTGACATTCATCGATGCATTCCATCTTGTTGCCTGGGCTTGCGTTGTGATGTTGCTTGTTACTGTCTTCCTACGCAAGTCACCCATGAACTTTCGCCAGATGCCCGTTTTGCAGGACGGATCGCCCAAGGAGGGCCGGCCATGAATGTTCGACCGCTATTCGTATTCAGTGTCCTTTTAGCAGGACAGACACTCTCAGTGGCGCAGAAAGAAGATTTATCTGTTCCGCACACCATGAATCTGCAGCAGGCCGTGGAGCTGGCCCTGGAGCACAATCATGATGTTCGGATCTCATCCTTGAAAGTTGAGGAAGACGAACATGCCAAGGAGATCGCTCGAAGTGCGTACCTCCCAGTGCTCAGAAATGATACGTCCTTCAACCACGTGACCGACACCCAATTTATCCAAATCAACGCCGGCTCCTTCGGTTCCATTGGGCCCACTCCAATTCCTCCGCGAGACTACATTCTCAATCAAGGCGGTCGGAACATCTTCATCAGCGGTACCAGCCTGACCGAACCGCTGACCGAGCTCTTCAAAATCAAAGCGGAAAACGATGCCGCACGCGCCGAGGTAGAGGCCAGTAAAGGCAAAGCTGCCTCGGTCAGAGACCGAGTGGCGTTGAAGGTGCGGCAGCTCTACTACAACATTTTGATCGTACAGTCACAACATCACGCGATCGAAGCGAAAATTCAAGCTTTTGAGGATCTTCAGACAGAACGCGTACAGCAGGTCAAATATGGAAGCACGCTGGAGGCCGACCTCATCGAGAGCCAGGCGCAAACGCTGCAGTCAAAACAGGATTTGCTGACTTCAGAGCTACAGCTATCAGACTTGCGCATGCAGTTCAACGACGTAGTTGGTCTTCCGATCGGGAGCGAGATTGCACTCAATCCCGACGTTCCCATTCCCGTGGAGAGTTGCAGTCGAGAGGCATGTATGAAACTCGCGCTCGATTCGAATCCGGAGATTGCAGAAGCGAAGGCGGAGGTGGAAAAGGCTTCCGCTGGCGTTCGAGAAGCAAAACGAGAGTACATCCCGGACGTCGAAGCAATGGCCCGCTACAGCCATCAGAATAATAGCGTTCCATTTCTGGCTCCGAATTTCGGAACCTTCGGCGTCCACGCCAGCTACGACATTTTCGATGGCGGTAAAAAGCGAGCAACGCTCCGTGAACGAGACGCACAGCTGGCTCAGTCTAAAGAGAACCTCGCACGAATCACCGATGAGGTAGAGGTAAAGGTGCAGACTGCCTACAACAAACTCGAGCGGACACAAGAAATGATCGCCGTGTCACAGGAGCTGCTCGCAGCCCGCAAGGAAGCTCAGCGTGAATCGGTGCACGGCTTGGCGAGAGGCACACAACTACGCTCTCAGGCTGAAACTGCAGCCGCACAAGAGTCGGAGGCTCAGACACTGCTGCTGCAATCGCAATTGGAATATGCGCAGGCGCAAGACGAGTTAAATGAGGCGATGGGCCAAGGTGCAAACGAATGATGGCCATCGTGCCCCAGTGACAATTGCTTAGAACGTCATGCCTAAGCCGAAATGGGTTGCGTTCCACTCAAGTGAATCGATTGTGAGGCCGAGAGAACACGATGGATTTCAATGCTGCACAACTCGACGCACCAATCGGCCAGGAGACATTGGCTGACCATTGGCGCGAAAGGGCTGAGTGTTTAGAGGAGTTGGTATGTGATCTTCTTAGGGAAAACCAAACACTTCGGATGGCTCTCGAGAAGGAACAGCTGCAACGACTGCATCGTGACGATTAAGCTGCGTCGCCATCGTTTCTCGGTCTTTTTCATTCAATCGTTCCTTCGGATCGGCCAGCTTCAAGGACCGAGGCTCCAGAAATCGCCTTTGATTCGGGCAGCAAGCCGCGCCGACGCCAAGAATGTGTTGATATTCGGGAGTCGGTGAAGCGGCTCATGATGCGTTGGGGAAGTCATTGAGCTTCGCAAGCTCCTTGGCACATTCTTGCAGACCATCACGCTATTGGGCTGCCTCCTGTGTATACCGGGTTCGTCGTCACAGTTGCTCCAGGCGTGGCGGAAAGTATCGAAGCGGATTGGAAGCGGCATTATAAGAAACTGCTTCCGGTCTAGTTTGAGGAGAATTGTCAATTCTCACACGAGGAGACCCTTATGAGTGCCAAGACATTCATTAGCGCTGCCGGTGCTCCGGTTGCTGATAACACCAACTCGCTCACGGCAGGCCCGCGAGGGCCCATCCTGCTGCAGGACATCTGGCTCATCGAGAAGCTTGCGCACTTCGATCGCGAAGTGATTCCCGAACGGCATATGCATGACAAGGGCTGGGGCGCCTATCGAACGTTCACGATCACACACGACATCAGACGGTACACAAAGGCCAAGATCTTCTCTGAGGTCGGAAAACAAACGTCGATGTTCGCACGCTTTTCCTCCGTGGCCGGCGAGCGTGGTGCAGCGGATGCAGAACGCGATATCCGCGGCTTCGCGTTGAAGTTCTACACCGAGGAAGGCAACTGGGACATTGTTGAACACAACACTCCAGTCTTTTTCTTCCGCGACCCGCTCCGCTTCCCTGACCTCAATCATGCAGTCAAGCGCGATCCACGCACTGGCCTGCGCAGCGCCCAAAACAACCCGGACTTCTGGACCAACCTGCCTGAAGCGCTCCACCAAGCCACGATTGTCATGTCGGATCGCGGCATTCCGAAGAGCTTCCGCCACATGCATGGCTTTGGCAGCCACACTTTTTCTTTGATCAATGCCGCCAACGAGCGCGTGTGGGTTAAGTTTCATTTCCGCACCCAGCAAGGAATTCAAAACCTGACGGACGCCTTAGCGACCTCGCTCGTTGCTCAGGACCGCGAAAGCCACGGCCGCGATCTGTTTGATGCGATCGAACGCGGCGATTTTCTCCGCTGGACGCTTTATATCCAGGTCATGACCGAGGAGCAGGCGAAGAACCACAAACACAATCCATTCGACCTGGCCAAGGTCTGGCCGAAAGCCGAGTATCCGCTGATTGAGGTGGGCGTAATGGAACTAAACCGCTACCCGGAGAACTACTTTGCGGAAGTGGAGCAGGCTGCCTTTTCGCCAGCCAATGTGGTGCCGGGCATCAGCTTCTCGCCCGACCGCGTGCTACAGGCTCGCCTCTTCTCCTACGGCGATACACAGCGTTACCGCCTGGGAGTCAACTTCAACCACATTCCCGTGAATTCTCCGCAACAGTGCCCCTTCCATCGCTCTTATCATCGCGACGGCGCAATGAGGACCGACGGCAACCTGGGCGCGACCGTCAGTTATAGCCCGAATTCACGGGGCGTTTGGGATAACCAGCCCGAGTATTCCGAGCCGGCTCTTGAAATGAACGGCAAAGCAGACCACTGGGAGCACCGAGTGGATGAAGATCACTACGAGCAGCCTGGCATCCTTTTCCGCAAGATGAAACCGCAAGAAAAGCAGCGGCTCTTTGAAAACACCGCACGCGCGATCAACGGTGCGTCACAAGAAGTGCTGCTTCGCCACATCGAGAACTGCCGCCGCGCCGATCCTGCTTACGGAGAAGGGGTCGCAACGGCGATTGGCATTTCTAGAAGTGAACTGGTGTCTGCAAAGTGACGAGGGAGCGATCAGTGGGGGCACGGACGTGGAACTCGCAGTCGCCTTGCCCATCCTACCATCGACCTTCCTGTTGCAGCGGCAACAAGAATCAACTGTTCATCCGAGAGGTATCGCTATGAGTGCAAGGCCCCACGTAGTCATCATTGGCGGAGGTTTTGGAGGACTCAGTGCAGCCCAGGCACTGAAGCACGCTCCCGTCGACATCACATTGATTGACCGCCGAAATTTCCATCTTTTCCAGCCGTTGCTCTACCAGGTTGCCACAGGCTCACTGTCGCCCGGAGAAATCGCTGCGCCCCTGCGTGGCGTCCTGAGTAAGCAAAAGAATACGACTGTGTTGCTCGGCGATGTTGTTGACGTAAGCCCCGACACGAATTCGATCCTCCTCGCGGACGGAGCCATCGTGCAGTATGACTTCCTGATCGTCGCCGCCGGAGTAGAGAGCTCGTACTTCGGGCATGAAGAGTGGCGCCAATGGGCGCCCTATCCGAAAAGCATCGAGGAGGCCACAGAGATTCGCCACAAGATTCTCTACGCCTTTGAAGCCGCCGAGCGAATCTCGGATCCAGTTTCCCGAGCTTCCTGGTTGACCTTTGTCGTCGTCGGCGGGGGCGCTACGGGCGTGGAGCTCGCTGGTGCAATCGCGGAGATCGCGCGGCAGACACTGAGAAACGACTTTCGATCGATTCATCCCGAGGAGGCCCAGATCATTCTCATGGATGGAGCTCCTCGGGTCTTGATGCCCTTCCCAGAAGAACTCTCGCGCAAGGCAACCGAAACGCTGGAACAGCTCGGTGTGCAGGTTCGGACCGGAGTCAGGGTCAATGAGATTGATCGTGAAGGCGTCACATTTGCACAAGGCACGACAACATCACGCCTAGATGCCAGAACGGTGATCTGGGCCGGAGGCGTCGCCGCTCCTCCGCTTGGAAGGGCACTTGCCAAGAGCGCGGGGGCGGACACGGACAAGAGCGGCAGGATCAAGGTTGAATCCGGCCTGACCCTGCCCCGCTTCCGAAACATCTTCGTGATTGGGGATCTTGCGGTGTCCCTCGATCGCTCTGGAAAACCGTTGCCCGGTCTTGCCCAGGTCGCGATGCAGGGAGGCGCGTACGCGGCAAAGTCTATCGTAAAGCGAATCAAAACGGGACAAGAGTTGCCACCCTTCGAATACTTCGACAAGGGAAATCTTGCCGTGATTGGACGCGCCGCAGCGGTTGCGAACGCGTTCGGGGTCAAGCTTTCCGGGTTGCCGGCGTGGCTCGTTTGGGCGTTCATTCATTTGTTGTACATCGTCCAGTTTCAAAGCAGAGTACTGGTGTTTATTCAGTGGGCACTCCAAGACCTCACTTTCAGTCGTGGTGCGCGGATGATCACCGGTACGTCAACAACCGACTTTAACTTCAACAAAGAGATTGCTGCTCAACGGTCTCAACCGAATGCCGAGGTAACACGACTTGCAGGAAATGCACAGCGATGAACAAACAGGAGCCCATAAAACTGTGGCTATCATCACTTCCGGCCGCGCATTTCTTGGAACCTTCTTCGATGTATGATGCCCATCCTGTTTGAGGGACGCCGGAAAGACACTCGAGGTCGCTATGTCATTCAGTTTTTTCAAACGCAAAACCGGTGATGAATGGGGCGCTAGTTCTGGGCGCGGTCACCGTGATCGGGGGCGCCTTCATCCGGTCCGCAAAGTATTGGCAACTACCGCGGCCGTTGCCCCGGTTGTTGAGGTCACGCAGGCGGAGCAGGAAAACCTGCCAGTTTATGGCGAATAGATCGGCACGCGTGATGGGTCAGTAAATGCCGATGTGAGGGGCTCAAGTGAGGATATCTTTCGCGGCAGCGTTACCAGGAAGGCCACTAAGGGGCCGCAGCGCGCTTGGGCCTCAGCCGAACGACGCTGATCACGTCGATTAAGAGGCCTGGAATCAAAAATGATTAAGCCTAAACTCCGGCAGTTGTTTAACGTTTTCGACGCCTGCCCCCGTTCATTTCTCAAATGGAAGGAAACACGAGGAATTGCGTCAATCGGGATTTGGCCTTGCAATTGCCACAGGTACAGACATGTTGAAAATTTCGATCAAAGATGGCCGGAGCAGACGCCTGCTCGTCATAGAGGGTAAGGTCATTGCACCTTGGACCGACGAGTTGACTAAGGTCGCATGCCAGGACGATGCAAATCACATTGCCAGCCGTAAACTCGTCATCGACCTCCAGGGCGTAACTGATATAAGCGCCGATGGAGAAGAAACGCTGTATTCCCTCATGGTGCAGGGAGCGAAGTTCCGCGGAGGTGGCGTGTTTGTCAAACAGGTCATGAAGCGACTCGCTCAACGAATGCGCTGAACTCGCTTTAGAAATGCGGAGATAGGACCGAACGGAGAAGCAGAACTGCTCGACAGGATGATCTCGATGTCTCAAGGTTTCCGGTAACAGTCTCCACTCAAGAGATCTCCTCCAGGTCTCCTCATCCAATTTCTCGTCCTTTTAATTCATTCGTTCTTTGCAGAATCAAAGAACGCCTTTCCTGAATACGCCGTCAGATGCACTCCTTCCAACGGATTTAATGATGCCGGTTGCCATTTTCGACACTCGTCACCGGCCGTTGCGCAAGTTTATTCAAGGCAAAGAGATTAAGCGTCAAGGGGATCTGGCATGCAAGTTGCCTTTGAGAACTGCGGGAGAAAGGTGACGCTGCAATGCTGCAAAAATATCTGATTGTTCTTTTGTTCTTTTGTGCTCTTCGAGGATTCGCTGAAAACACGAACGAGCCCGGTTGCGTGGTCGGAACCATTAGCGGCACTGTGGTTGACGTCAACGATGCAATCGTTCCTGGAGCCACCGTCATTCTCCGGTGTCGGTGCCCTTGGAAGCAAGAATCCACCATCGCGCGTGACACGGGCGCCTTTGAGTTCACCAACTTGAGCCTGGGTACGCCTTACGAGATCGCGGTGTCAGCGAGCGGTTTCAATGATTGGACATCAGCACCAATCGTGTTGACTTCTCAGCAAACCACATTCATTCTCACCAACGTACAGATACAGAGGTCCAAACCCGTAGCGTCGGTTACGGTCTACGCCTCGCGGGAGCAGGTCGCAACCGAGCAGGTCCACCTCGAAGAACAACAGCGCGTATTGGGTGTTATTCCCAACTTCTATGTTGTCTACGATTCAAAGAACACCGCACCGCTTTCGGCCAAGCTGAAATTCCAGCTAGCGATGAGAGTGTCGATAGACCCGGTCACATTTGCGGGAATTGGAATCCTTGCTGGAGCGCGACAGGCGGGAGGCACTCCCAACTACGTGGAAGGCGCGAAGGGATACAGCCAGCGCTTCGGATCCGAAGCTGCCACTGGGTTCAGCGACATTCTGATCGCAGGCGCCGTTCTACCCTCCCTGTTGCATCAGGATCCTCGCTATTTTTACCAAGGCACGGGAACACGCTCCTCGCGCCTCAGACATGCACTATTCAGTCCCTTCATCTGTCGCGGTGACAATGGCAGACCGCAGGTCAATTTCTCGAGCCTGGGTGGCGATTTAGCTTCGAGTGCGCTCACTGAGACGTATTACCCGGACTCGAACCGAGGACCGGGGCTAGTATTCGGAAACTTCGCCATCGGGACGGGAGAACGCATGGTCAGCGCTGTCGTGCAAGAATTTTTGCTGCGCAAACTCACCCCGGCGGCTAAGAAACAGCATTTCCAATAATAGGCACACATTCGGATGTCCTCCACATCCCAGGAGTAGCACATGATTAGCTCCCTCCATTTGATAAACTGCCGGCGAAATTCGAACGCGACGCGCTCTTACGCCACGGATGCCGACTTCCAACAGTTGTTTACAACCGAGATGACCGACTTTTTCCAACTTTCGCTTCGACTGACGGCCGATACCAACAAAGCGGAACAGTGCCTCACCCTTGCGATGCAGGATTGCTTCAGCGCAAATACCATAATCAAAGGCTTCGCGCGAACCTGGGCTCGCCGAATGGTCATACGAAATGCAATCCACGTGGTTCTCGGTATCAACAACGAGTTTGCCCGTGACAAGGAATCTGAATTCCATTTGCAGCCGAGTAAATATCGGATCGACGAGTTCCAGGAATCCCGCGTGGTTCTTGACCTGCCCGAACTCGATCGCCTGGCTTTTGTGATCTGTGTCCTTGAGCGTCTTTCTATCCTGGATTGTGCGCTTCTCCTGAGAAACTCGCCAAAGAAAGTGAACGATGCGATCATGCGCGCGACGCATCAAATCGCCTCTCTCGCAGATCGCAATCAGACCGAGACGACAACAACGCCTCGAAACAGCACCTGCGATCCTAGATTTTGTTCCGTGATACGCTCGTCCTGACATGAGTGACTGCAGATTTTCGCGGCTCGGCTAAAACCTGAATGCGGGAAACACCTAATACCGACACCGAGGAATGTATGCCGATGAATGAACTTCTCGCCCGAATCATCGATGCACACGGCGGCATCGATTGCTGGAATGGCTTTGAGAGGGTCGAGGCCACGATCGTGAGTGGTGGCGGCTTCTTTCGCCTGAAGGGTGTCCCTCAGGATCCGACTCCACGTCGCATGACGGTCTGGTTACATGAGGAGCGTTCGTCGGTCTTTCCCTTCGGGGCTCCCGATCAGCGGACGATGTTTACACCAGAGAGGGTTGCGATCGAGAAGCTCGGCGGCACAACGATTGCCGAGCGTCCTGTCCCCAGAGATTCGTTCGGCGGTCACCAGATGGATACGCCGTGGGACCCGCTCCATCGGGCATATTTCAACGGAGAAGCTCTGTGGACTTATCTAACGACCCCCTTTCTCCTCACAATGAATGGGGTGCGGGTCGAGGAAACGAAGCAGTGGCGGGAGGGGACAGAAACGTGGCGCGTCTTGCGCGCTTACTTTCCGGGTTCGATTGACACGCACAGCGGCATTCAAGATTTCTTCTTCGGTGAGGATCTGATGCTGCGCCGCCACGACTACAGTGTCAATATCGCGGGTGGCTTCGCAGCGGCCCAGCTAACTTCAGACTACGTGGTCGCGAACGGTATTCATCTGCCAACCAAGCGTCGCGCCTACACGCGGGGAAACGATCGCCAGCCGATCCTGGAAATGCTGATGGTTTCCGTCGATGTAAGTGAGATCCAGTTCGAATAGAATAGCACTTTTGCTCATGCTTCCAACGCACCACCATCTCGAGATTCAATTTGGAAAGATAGTGAGCAGTAGTGAGACGCGTCGATTGCGCGGTGGATTTGCAGTTTACTGACGGCGAGTCTTTTTCAGTCGAAATCCAGTCAATGGCAGCGTCTTTGCCATTACGACTACTTGTGCTCGCGGGTCCGCCCAGTTGGGTCTATGGGCTATCGAGTTCGCTGTTGGCGTTGAAATCGGCATCGGTCCGCGAGAGATATCGAAGTTGAAGGCCTCGCGACGAGAACGTCCACTTGTTGGATTGGGGCAATCTTCTGACATGCGTCGAAAACACAAATCTTTCGGCTTTCAATCTGAAGCGAAGGGTTCGACGAGCTCTAAATAGACGAGCCTTCGCGGTGGGGATCGAAATCCCCAGCGTAACGGCTGCCTCGCGCATTGACTTCTCCTGAAGATAGTACTGTTCCAGAACACCTCGATAGATCGGGGGAAGTCCCTCTATCGCATGGGAAAGTAAATTGCGCGCTTCTTGAGTGGCAAATCCCCGTTCGATATTGGTGGAGGGATCGGCAATATCCCACATCTGCCCCGTCTGGTCCGCCGCATCGCTTCGAATCAACGGCGACTCGGCGCGTGCTTTTCTCTTCCGCAAGAGCATTAGGGCGGAATTAATAGCTATTTTTGTTATCCAGGTCGAGAACTTGCAGGACCCTTTGAACTCTGGCAGGCTGCAAAAGGCTTTCAAGAGGCTATCTTGCAGGACATCCTCAGTATCTTCGAGATTGCGCACGATACTGTACACAGTTCTGCGGATCGATATCATGTGCCTGCGACTAAGTTCCTCAAAGGCTCGTCCATCGGAGGATCTTGCCGCGGCAATTAATACGTCATCCGTCGCGCATGAATAATAATCGTTTGCTGCCCGCCGCGCCGTTAATTCTTCGTCAATATATCGCTGTTTAGCTGCGCTCTCCGGCTCGGCTACAGCTTGTTCATTAGGTTGCGCAGTGTTAGCAGAAGCCGACCTCTGACCAAGATTCGAGGAATCCCGGAGAGCCACAGCAGTCCTCTTCAATCGCTCACGAGGGCCGCTCGTGCCCAAGAACGGTGGGAAGTTTGTCGATGTGTTCGCCGAACGTTGCAGTTCCATTTGTTGATCTTTTCCTTTAGGTTGAGAGTAGCGATGCCGTCCTACTCTCTGGCAATCGGCGCGCCAGATTCTAAGGTGGCGCTAAGTCGCGCAAATCCGCCCTCTAAGGCCAATGGGATGAATTGACATGGATGTCGAATGTGCAAATTGTCATCTCTCAATCCTTGACAGTTGCCGGCGTAGCGCTTGGTGGACGCAAGCATTGGAAAGCGACTAGGTTGCCATCGGCCGGTGGAGTTAAATGCCGATAGAATTCCTTCTAAATCGCAGAATGATCTGGTCTACTGTCTAGCCAATTGCGAACCAGGTTGCTTCGGTCCTCCGGGAGATTTCCGAGATTTCTGGAACTGAATCAAGGTCGTTGCTCCGGACGCTCGTGAGTTCAAAAACCTTGTCGCTTGTTCACCCCCTTAATCCGGCCGGCCCAAAGTTTGACAGTCGTCGGCACCTTTCGACTTTGGCACCTGCGGCTGACACGTCTTTTCAATTCTCCGCCTGATAAATCAATGACTTGAGGTTCGGACAGGTTTGGCATTGGCGTTGCTGTAAGCACGTGTGTAAGAGCGACGGTTGAGTTGAAGATCTCGAATCCTCGGCAGATCGAACGGGGTCGGCTGATGTTTAACAACGACGCGGCGCGTCGTGGAAGGAAGAGTTGGAAAGCACATGGAGCCGTTCCGGCGGGCCCCAATCTTTGAAATTCGCGATCGTCTGATTCAGCCAATTGGGCTTATAAGGAGCATGACGATGCACGACACGCCTATTGAACCGATGAATTCTGAGAACGTCGAGGAGTTCGATGTATGGATATTCGACGCGCGGGACCTGATTGTTTCAGCAGTTCCCGATCACGCTCCATGGAGCGCGATAGCAGAGTAATACAAAATCAGCTGGAAGCGAGATATTCGCCGAAAGAACTGATTCGGACAAGCCATCTGCGTTCGTGTCGACTGGAGCCGGCCTTTCACTCAAAGCAAACCAGACGCGGGATCCTGGGAGGGCTAGAACAAATGATGAACCGACAGCGAAAAACTCTTACCTTTCTCGCAAAATGTACTTTGGCCGTAGCCCTTCTTGTTTTCGTGGCGACATTCACTCTGATTTGGCTGGAGTGGACCATGTGATCGCCCGAGTTCTAATCTGCGGAGTTTTTGATACTCGAAACCACGAATTGGGGGAAATCCCTTGAGTGCGTTATAGAAGCCGAGATTCTCTCGGCCAAATGACCTCCGGGGATTATGGAGTTGGATTATGGTCGATTGCGTAGTATGCCGTTACTGGTCCGAGCGTCTAGAGGAAGCCAGAAGGCACCGGCACAGCAAAGGGGCACCCAACGAAGAGAAACGCGTGATCGCAGCTCTTCAAATGCACCAGGGCGGTGCGTGTGCGTGCAGGCTTCCGGATCTTCTTAAGGATCTTGCAAAGCACCAGGTCCAGATGCCAGACAAGAATCCTGGCCTTCACGATCCATTACGGGTTCGAATCCTGGCGGCATAATTCTCATTCTCAGAAAAAATGGCTCACACCCGTTGGTTTGCCCACGTGCCGAATTCACTTCGCGTCGACTCGAATCGATGGTCGTGATGCAGGTGTTTTCCGGCCGGCGGAGCCGGAAACAGCGCGTTGTATTCGATCTCTCGACGAAGAGCTGTCTTTCCTCTTACTTCTCACGTGTTCTAGCTGGATTTGCGGCTTAGATCGAACGTATCGCTGGCGGCTACTCACCTGGACGGTTAACGGGTGGTAGTACGACGCCCGATCGCCTTCGTGCGTGGTAGCCAGGTAGTACGTTCCCTAGGACAGGTTGTGAAGGTCGAGAGTCACGGTCAAGTCGGCATGGAAGCCATTCACATTTGCGGTCCCAGGTCCCTCTGCTTTAGCAGGACTTCCGTCTTTGCCCATCGTAACGGAGACGACATATTTGCCTCCCGGACTGAAATACGGAAGGAGAATGTGCGCGGCGATCACGCGCTTCGGCAAGGCTACCGGCGGAACGGTCGCCGCCGCGTGTTGTCCCGGCCTGGCTCAAATCAATGGTGAGCGCGACCGGAGTTGCAGGGATCGTGGCACTGGATGATGTCGGAGAATGGGCGCGCCAATAAGCCACCCCTCCGATAGCCACTGAGAGCACCAGAACTGCGGCGATTGCCGCCCAGCGCCAGTTCCGAGGCCTAGCAGGCTCCTTCTCGATCAGCGTCTTTCTCTGCGCATCTCGCTGCCTACGGAGTTCGATCAGCTCGCGTGTGCATTCGACGCATTTCAGGACATGGAGGTCTCCACCCAACGAAGAGAAACGCGTGATCGCGGCTCTTCAAATGCACCAGGGCGGTGCGTGTGCGTGCAGGCTTCCGGACCTTCTTAAGGATCTTGCAAAGCACCAGGTCCAGATGCCAGACAAGAATCCTGGCCTTCACGATGCGTTACGGGTTCGAATCCTGGCGGCATAATTCTCATTATCAGAAAAAACGGCTCACATCCGTTGGTTTGCCCACGTGTCGAATTCACTTCGCGTCCACTCGAATCGATGGTCGCGATGCCGGAGTTTTTCCAGCCCGCCGACTCGGAAACAGCGCGTTGTATTCGATCTCTCGTGAAACCCGCTAGGATATCCGAACCAGCCCGCTCGCTTTTGCGAGCATCACTTCCGCATACCCACCATCACTGTGAATCCCGGTGAACCCCTGATGTTTGCAATTCGCCAGATCGCCATCGCGGCAGAAGTCACAGTAGCCACACGGGCCGCCAAGAAATCCGACTCCAACGCGCTGTCCAACGGCCCAGCCCTTCACTTCTGAGCCGACAGCATCGATCCGGCTGACGGCCTCGTGGCCCGGCACTCGGGGGTAGGTGATTGGGAAAAGGCCTTCCACGGTCCCCGCATCTGAATGGCATACACCGCATGCCTCTACGCGAATGCGTACTTGATTTGGGCCCGGGTCCTGAAGAGGCTTTCTTACTGTCGACCACTCTGCCGGTTTTTTGATCTCGATTGCTTTGTATGTTTTGCTCATATCGCCTCCTTTATGCTCGGTAATCATCCCAGCTGAAGCGTTTCCCATGGCGCTCCTTGGTATTCCGACAAGTATCAACCTTCGCGGAAGAGGGGTAGAGTCTATCGCGCCGCTAGCTTCAGGTTGGCCCGCACGGGGATTCGTTGATGTCTTCTCGGCCACAACCTAATCCACGCACGTGGACCGCGCTTGCGATGCGTGGGCCGGGCAACCCTCGTCTGCCGGTCGTCACGGCGCCACTTAATCAGGTTGCGCGTGTAGATCACGAGGCAGAACACGTTCGTTGGTATCAGCGCCCACTGCTTAGGTGCGACGTGGACGGCCAAAATGCAAACGGCCACACTATTTAAGAAGGCTAGTCCCCAGCCCTGCCACTTCCTCTGCCCAACGGCCAGCATTGAAGTGAACGTAAGGACGGCTGAAATGATGTCCCAACGCATCGTCATGCCTCCTAGAACGATGATCTGGAAAGCACGCGATGTTCCATTTGAACCGCGTACCCGTCCAGTGGTGGAATCCTGCTTCTAGGATCCCGGTTCGGCTTCTCCGCTTGCGTTCTGAAAAGAGTTCAGTCGCCGGCCAGGTTCGGCTCGATTCGCTGGACCGCTCATCGGCCGCTGATTAGCCGCATTCCCGCGCGATTCGACGATGAGCTGAGAACTCCGCTGGTGAGTGAAGTATGACCATATCGCCTGCGTCCAGACTCGTAACCGATTACCGATCGCCGGGAAAAACAGAATGTGAATAAAGGCCCACGCCAGCCATGCCGCCGGACCGCTCATTTTCGCGAATCGTGAATCCATAATGGCAAATCCACGTCCGACTACAGCCATGTTGCCTTTATCGAATAGCGGAATGGTGGCGGTGCGGGACGTCCAGTCTCCCGGTTATCGATCACCTTGCCGACATAACGGCCCGGCTGCACCGCCACCTGCGCAACCCCCGGCATGCGATCGAGCTGATCAACGCGCCAGTCGTAGGCGCGCGTAACACCGGATGCAAAGGTTCGCTTCTGCCGATCGAACAGTTCCTGATATTAGTTGCCGGGCATGTTTGTCCTCCATTTTCCCTTCGTGCGTGAATATGGCAAGACCCATGCCAAACTGGCCCATTTGCTAAACGATTATTTTCATGGAGAGAAACGTCGAAAAGAGATGTCAAAAAGTCGAGACTGTCAAACGATGTCAAAGCTAGGAGGACCTGGAGTAAGGATGAGAGGTGCAGCTTAGACGAACTGCTTAGGTAATCAGCGAGCGTCTTCATGTGTGAGAGGAGGGTCGAACGAAAGCGCGAAGATCACTCGTAATCGTATGGGTTGATTCCGAGTCTCTTCATCCGATACATCAGCGTTGTGCGGCTGAGACCCATCCGCACTGCAGCGCCGTCGGCCCCCCCTACGCGCCCTTTGCACTCGGTTAAGACTCGAACGATCTCGTCATGCTGCTTCTTCGTGCGCTCGCTTGGAGCCCGTTTTCTCTTCAAGGATGCAATGGTGTCCTTGACGATCTGTTCAATTTCAACTTCCGTTTTTGGAGCAGATTCCCGCACCGGTTCGTGAGTTGACACTTTGCGAAGTTCGGCAAGCGGGGCCGCAAGCGACTCGCCACGGGTCAGGATCACGGCGCGTTCGATGAAGTTCTCCAGTTCGCGGATGTTGCCGGGCCAATCCCAGGCTGTCAGCGCTTTCATTGTTGCTACCGGAACCGAATCGATGCGCTTCTGCATTTGCTTGGCGAACTTCTGTACGAAGTAAGTAACCAGTAGAGGAATGTCGTCCTTGCGTTCCCGCAGAGGCGGAATGCGGATCGGGAAGACGTTCAAGCGGTAAAAGAGATCACTGCGAAACTCGCGGTCGGCCACCATCTTTTCCAGATTGCGATTGGTTGCTGCCACCAGCCGCACGTTTACCTTCCGCGTGTGCGTACTGCCAAGCCGCTCGAATTCTTTCTCCTGCAGAGCACGCAACAGCTTCGGCTGGATGTCGATGGGAATGTCTCCCACCTCATCGAGGAACAGAGTGCCTTGATCGGCCAGTTCCATGCGGCCGGCCTTTTGAATAATCGCGCCGGTGAACGCCCCCTTTTCATGCCCGAACAACTCGCTCTCCAGCAGGCC